>MLJW01000149.1_pt1 | contig 64413 bp, 60 predicted proteins | sample 888231 | NCBI WGS metagenome assembly MLJW01 (sample SAMN05788063, study PRJNA343431) | mine drainage metagenome | isolation source: sample collected from the inflow into an acid mine drainage treatment plant... | place: Germany: Lusatia, lignite mining district
GCTATGCCTTGCAGCGAATGCCGGTGGACGTATTCCCGGAATTCGCGCCCCCCCAGGTGGTGATCCAGACCGAGGCGCCGGGCATGGCGCCGAGGGACGTGGAATCCCTGCTGACCTATCCACTGGAGAGCGCGATCAACGGTACGCCGGGGGTGAGCGACGTGCGCTCCAACACCTCCGTGGGGCTATCGACGATCACCGTCGTCTTCAACGCCAATACCGATGTCTATCTGGACCGGCAACTGGTCAATGAGCGCATCCAGAACGTGCTCGGCCGGCTTCCGGCGGGAACCCAGCCGCCGGTGATGCTGCCGGTCACCTCGGCGGTGGGCTGGCTGATCAAGTATGCGCTGACCAGCGATACCTTGTCCCCGGAGCAACTGCGCACCCTGTCCGACTGGGAAATCCGCCCGCGCATTCTGGCGCTGGGCGGCATCGCCTCGGTGGTCTCCATCGGCGGCGAGGTCAAGCAGTATCAGGTTCGCCTGGACCCCAACCGGATGCTCGCCTATGGAATCAGCGCCGAAGAGGTGCGCAAGGCCCTGCAGAAGTCCAACACCAACGTCCCCGGTGCCTTTTTGCAGCGGCCCGGTCAGGAATTGATCGTCGCCGGCGTCGGGCGCATCACCTCCCTGGATGACCTGAAAAACACCGTGATCACCGTGCGCAATGGCGCCCCGATCACCATCGGCAACGTCGCCGATGTCGCCTTCGGCGGCGAGATCAAGCGCGGCGATGGTGCCTTCGCGATGAAGCCCGCGGTGATCGGAACCATCTCCAAGGCCTACGGTGCAGACACCCTGACCACGACGCGCCGGGTGGAAAAAGCACTTGCCGAAATAAAGAAGCAATTGCCGGCGGGCGTCCGGATGAATGCCAAAGTCTTCCGCCAGGCGAACTTCATCGAGGCAGCGATCCACAATCTCAACATCTCCCTGCTCGAGGGCGCGCTGATCGTGATCGCCGTGTTGTTCGTGTTCCTGATGAACTGGCGCGCCTCCTTGATCACCTTTCTGTCGATGCCGGCCTCCTTCGTCGGCGGCATCCTGGTGATGCACGCCTTCGGTATCGGCATCAACTCCATGACCCTGGGCGGGCTGGCGATCGCCATCGGCGAAGTGGTCGACAACGGCATCATTACCGTGGAGAACGTCGTGCGGCGCTTGCGGCTGAACCGCAATGCGCTGCGCCCGTCGCCGCCGATCGAGGTGGTGTTCGACGCGGTGCAGGAAATTCTCAACTCGGTGGTGTACGCGACGCTGATCGTGATCATGATCTTTCTGCCGATCTTTTTCCTGCAAGGACTGGCCGGGCGCATCTTCAGCCCTTTGGGTGTGGCCTATATCGCTTCGGTGACGGCCTCCCTGGTGGTGGCGGTGACCATGGTCCCGGCCCTCTGTTATCTGCTGCTGGTGCGCAATAAGGAACATGAAGACGCTGCGTTGCACGCCATGAAAAGCCGCGAGCGGCTCGCAGACACCACCCTGGCTGAGGGGACCCCCGAACAGGAGACCCGCTTCGTCCTCTGGCTGAAGCGTCATTTCCTGCGCCTGCTGAACCTGGCCTTGCGCAAGTTCTGGTGGGTGGTCGGGCTGTCGCTGCTGGCGCTGGCCTCGTCGCTGGCCCTGCTGCCGTATTTCGGCCTGTCTTTCCTGCCGGAGTTTCGCGAAGGCAACTACATCATCGCCATGACCACCCTGCCGGGTACCTCACTGCAGGAATCAATGCGCCTGGGCGCCCTGGTGCGGCGGGATCTGCTCAAGTATCCCCAGGTGATCTCGATCGATCAGCGCGCGGGCCGCGCCGAACTGGACGAGGATGCGCAGCCGCCCGATTTCAGCGAGTTCGACGTGCGACTCGATTATTCCAAGAATCCGGACATGAGCGCGGATATCCTGCTCGCGAAAATCCGCCAGGATCTGGCCGGGATACCGGGGGCCGTATTCAACGTCGGGCAATTCATCGCGCATCGGATGGACGAGGTGCAATCGGGTGTTCGCGCCCAGGTCGCCATCAAGATATTCGGCAGCAAGCTGGCGACGCTGTATCAAACGGGACAGGAGGTTCAACGGCTGTTGCATGGCATCCCCGGCGCAGTCGATATCAATCTGGAGCAACAGATCCGTGTCCCGCAGGTGACCATCAGGATCGACCGCAACAAGGCTGCCCGTTACGGCATCGCGGTCGGAGACATCGCGCAGGACATCCAGATGTCCTTGAACGGGGAGGTCTTGTCCAGCGTGCAGGAAGGCAGCCGCAGCTTCGAACTGACCGTGCGGCTGAAGTCCGCCGCGCGCGACAGCGTAGCCGCGATCCGCGACCTCCCGGTGGATGCACCCGGCCTTGATCCCGATGGACGGGCCAAGATACCGCTGCGGGAAGTGGCCGACGTGACGGTGCAGGACGAACCCTACTCGATCAACCGAGAAAGCGTGCAGCGCCTGATCGTCGTCTCCTTCAACGTGCAGGGACGGGACTTGGCGAGCGTCATCCGGGACACGCAGTCCCGTATCGACGCCCGGGTCAAATTGCCGTCGGGCTACCACATCGAATACGGCGGCCAGTTCGAGAGTCAGCGCCAAGCCAACCAGACGCTGCTGCGCTTCGGCGCACTGGCGCTGCTCGGCGCAGTGATTCTGCTCTACAAGGTCTTCGGCAGCTTCCGCGAGGCCCTGCTGGTGTTGTTCAACCTGCCACTGGCGATGATCGGCGGCATCGTCGCGCTCTATCTCGCGGGAGCGAACCTGAGCGTGGCTGCAGTGATCGGCTTCATCACGCTGTTTGGCATCGCCACCCGCAACGGCATCATCCTGGTCACCCATTACAACCAGTTAAGCAAGGAAGGAAAATCCTTGCAGGAGGTTGTGGTGCAAGGCACCCTCGACCGACTGGTGCCCGTCCTGATGACCGCGGCAACAGCGGCATTGGGGCTGATTCCGCTGCTATGGGGTTCGCCAGTCGGCAAGGAACTGGAGCAGCCGCTGGCCCAGGTGGTATTGGGCGGTCTGGTGAGCTCCACCTTTCTCAACATGATCGTCGTACCGACGGTGTACCAGCGCATCGAGCAGTGGCGCGAACAGCGTCAGCACCGTCATTCAACCTTGTCCATGGAGAAAGCGTCATGATCTTCAAGCAAACCATCGCCGCAGTATTGACCACCACCCTGCTCGCCACCGCGACCGTCGCTCTACCGGCGCACGCCAGCGAAACGACCCCGGTACGGATACCGGCGACCAGCGCCGCTATCTGGCAAGCGATAGATAAAGAAACCGCAATCTTGGACACGCTGATGCAAACCGGCAAGCTTGAGGAATTGCACCATCACGCATTCGCGATCCGCGATCTGGTGGCGGCATTGCCCAGTCATTCAGGTTCTTTGCCCGCCGGAAAAGTGGCGCAAATCAAAACCTCCGGCAAGTACGTTGCCACCCTGGCGGAACGACTGGATGCAGCAGGCGATGCGAAGGACAAGGCGGCTGCAACATCGAATTTGAGGAAATTGAAAGAGGTTTTGAAGGGAATTCGGGCTAATGAGTGAGGGGTTTCAGAAGCAATGGAACATTGAAAGTTGAGGCTCTCTATTTTTCATAGCAGTCGCGGCATGGTGGGGAAAATCTAAGTCGAGTTTACGTGCTCCAGCGGCAACAGACGTAACGACGCCACTGAAGTGACCGCCGGTGCGCTCGGTGCCGACGCCCTGGTTTCGGCGATCGATCATGTTATTGGGAAGGCAGAAAAAATGAGGCAAACGATTCCGGCCTGGAGCAAGTCAGGGAGGTTGTCCGCATGATTGCGCCTTCGACCTTGGGGCTTGCCGCGGTCTTCGCCGCCGGCGTAGTGTCCTTTCTCTCGCCCTGCGTGCTGCCCGTGGTGCCCGGCTATATTTCCTATATCGCGGGGCACTCCTTTCACGACCGCGAGGGCGATCCCGGGCTGCGCGAGCGGCTGCAGGCGATGTGGCTGAGCCTGTTCTTCGTGCTCGGCTTCTCGACGGTGTTCCTCGCCTTCGGCGCCAGCGCCACGGTGCTCGGACGCTTATTGCTGAGCCATCGCAGCGAACTGAACCTGGTGGGCGGCATCATCGTCATCGGCTTCGGTCTGTTCATGCTCGGGCTCGCCCGTCACGTGCGCTGGATCCACCAGGACTGGCGCATCCACCCGCGGCTGCGCGGTGGCCACCCCGGCGCCGCCTACGTGCTCGGGCTGGCTTTCGGCTTCGGCTGGACGCCCTGCATCGGACCCGTGCTCGGCACCATCCTGACCATGAGCGCGATGGCGTCCACCGTCGCCGGCGGGATCAAGCTGCTGGCCGTCTATGCCGCAGGCCTGGGCATCCCCTTCCTGGCAGCAGCGCTGTTCATGAGGACTTTGCTGCTGCGCTTGAAATCCTTGCGTCACCTGGGCCGGCCGTTCCAGATCCTCGCCGGCTTGGTGATGGTGGCGGTCGGCATCGCCATGGCTACGGGCGAACTGACCCGGTTTTCCTACTGGTTGCTCGACATGTTTCCCGTCCTCGGACGGATCGGCTGAGCCAGCCTATGGAATTTCGCCAAAACACCGAACTTATGAATTGAACGTAGGACATCACGAATGCATGACGGTCGGAGCCCTCACTGAAGAATCGACAGCGACAGGAGAATGAACATGAAGATGGAGTCCACCGCGATCGATCCGGTGTGCGGCATGATGGTAAAGCCGCAAGCCGCCACCACGCAAGCCGTCTTCGAAGGCAAGGTCTATTATTTCTGCTCAGCCAGTTGCCAGGCGAAGTTCGAGCATGATCCGGCGGCGTATGCCAAGCGAGGCGACACAGATCTTGGCACAACCGGGCCGGACCATCCCTCTCATCGACAGCCGAGTTCGTCGGCACCATCTCGAACCGAGCGCGCCTACACCTGTCCCATGCATCCGGAAATCCGTCAGCCGGGCCCGGGCAACTGCCCCAAGTGCGGCATGGCGCTGGAGCCGGAGCTGCCGGTCGCCGCGGCCGTGGAATATACCTGCCCGATGCATCCCGAGATCGTACGCAACGCGCCGGGCAACTGCCCGAAATGCGGCATGGCCCTGGAGCCGCGCAACGCACCGGCCGCCGCAGAGGACAACGCTGAGCTCGGCGACATGACGCGGCGCTTCTGGGCGAGCACGCTGCTGGCGCTGCCGGTGTTCGTCCTGGCGATGGGAGCGGATCTGCTGCCTGGTGTGGTCGGCCGACTCGTGTCGCCGCGGCCGCTGCAGTGGCTCGAATTCGCGCTCGCCACGCCGGTGGTGCTGTGGGGTGGTTGGCCCTTCTTCGTCAGGGGCTGGCAGTCGGTGGTGAACCGCCATCTCAACATGTTCACGCTGATCGGGCTGGGCGTCGGCGTGGCATGGAGCTACAGTACCGTGGGCCTGCTCGCACCCGGGCTGTTTCCTCCGGGCGTGCTCATGGCGGACGGCACGGTACCGGTCTATTTCGAGGCGGCGGCGGTGATCACGGCGCTGGTGCTGCTCGGGCAGGTGATGGAGCTGCGTGCCCGCAGCCGCACCAGCGCGGCCATCAAGATGCTGCTCGGCCTCGCGCCCAAGACCGCACGCATCGTGCGCGAGAATGGAGTCGAGGAGGACCTGCCGCTGGAGCAGGTGCAGCCGGGCGACGTGCTGCGCGTGCGGCCGGGCGAGAAGGTTCCGGTCGATGGCGTGGTCACCGACGGGGCCAGTTCGGTGGATGAAGCGATGGTGACGGGCGAACCGATACCGGCGGAAAAACACCCCGGCGACCGCGTCATCGGCGCCACGGTCAACGGCACCGGCAGCCTGCTGATGCGCGCCGAACGGGTCGGCGCCGATACCCTGCTGGCCCAGATCGTGCACATGGTTTCCGAGGCGCAGCGCAGCCGGGCACCGATCCAGCGCCTGGCCGATACCGTCGCCGGCTGGTTCGTCCCCGCCGTGATCCTGGCGGCGGTGGCAACCCTGGTCGTCTGGGGCCTGTGGGGGCCGGAGCCGCGCCTGGCGCACGCCCTGATCAACGCCGTCTCGGTGCTGATCATCGCCTGCCCCTGCGCGTTGGGGTTGGCGACGCCGATGGCGATCATGGTCGGCACCGGCCGCGGCGCCATGGCCGGCGTCCTGATCAAGAACGCGGAGGCGCTGGAAATCCTGGAGCAGGTGGATACCCTGGTGACCGACAAGACCGGCACCCTGACCGTCGGCAAGCCGCAACTCACGGCGGTGGTGGCGGCAAACGGCTTCGCCGAGGAAGAGATTCTGAAACTCGGCGCCAGTCTCGAACGCGCCAGCGAACATCCTCTGGCGGCGGCCATCATCGCCGGCGCCCAGGCAAAGGGGCTCGTCCTGCTGCCGGTTGCCGAGTTCGAATCGCACACCGGCAAGGGTGTCACCGGACGCATCGACGGGCGGCGGGTAGCGATCGGCAACAGCAAGCTGTTGGAATCCCTGAGCCTGCAGTTCGACAAACTCGCGACGCAGGCCGAGGCGATGCGTAACGAGGGACAGACGGTGATGTTCGTCGCGATCGATGGCCGACCCGCAGGACTGATCGGCGTGGCCGACCCGATCAAGGAGACGACGGCGGCAGCGATCCGCCAGCTGCACGCGGAAGGAATGCAGATCGTCATGCTCACCGGCGACAGCCAGGCCACTGCCGATGCGGTGGCGAAGAAGCTGGGCATCGACCGGGTCATCGCCGGCGTGCTGCCGGAGCAGAAGGCGGAACTCATCAAGAAACTGCAAGCCGAGGGCCGCATCGTGGCGATGGCGGGCGACGGCATCAACGATGCGCCGGCGTTGGCTCAGGCCCAGGTCGGCATCGCCATGGGCACCGGCACCGACGTGGCGATGGAGAGTGCCGGCGTGACCCTAGTCAAGGGCGATCTGCGCGGCATCGTGCGCGCCCGACGCCTGAGCCGCGCGACGCTGCGCAATATCCGTCAGAACCTGTTCTTCGCCTTCATCTACAACGTGCTGGGCGTGCCGCTGGCGGCGGGCGTGTTGTACCCGTTCTTCGGACTGCTGCTGTCGCCGATCATTGCGGCGGCGGCCATGAGTTTCAGTTCGGTCTCGGTGGTGAGCAATGCGCTGCGCCTCAACCGCACCGAACTGTGAGCGCGAGGGCGGGATGCGGCAGATGATTTCTTTCAGACGAGGAGAACGGCAATGTGGGGCTACATGGGCAACTATCACGGCGGTTGGGGATGGATGGGCTTCGGCATGCTCGGCATGGCGCTGTTCTGGCTTTTTCTGATCATCGGGATCGTCGCGCTGGTGAAGGGCGCCTGGGGATCGGGCACAGCCGCCGCCGAGCGGCGCCAGGAGAAGACGGCGCTGGATATCCTTAAGGAGCGCCACGCCCGCGGCGAGATCGAGAAGGAAGAGTTCGAGCAGAAAAAGCGCGATCTTGCCTGACCGTGCTCATTGGCCGCAAACACCGTCCGTTTCAATTAGTCGGTATAGACGGCCTATTGTGTAAGCGGTCTATGAACGACGCCATTGACCCGCGGCGGGGAATTTCTAGCCGCGTGATGACGGACCGTTCAAGTGACGGAGCGTACCAAGCGCCAGGGTAGCAAGGCGTCGTATTCGTCTGCAACTCTTACCAACGGCAGGGCTCGGAACAAGGCAACGAGGTAAGAATAGGGATCGATGGCGTTCGCCTTGCAGGTCTCGATCAAAGAATAGAGATTGGCGCTGGCATTGGCGCCACCGACGGTGTCGGAGAACAGCCAGTTGCGCCTGCCGACAACGAAGGGGCGGATCGCGTTCTCGCAGGCGTTGTTGTGTGTGCCTTGCAAAGGCACGTTTGATAGGTTGGTGCGAATCCAACCCGGCCAACTTGCGCTCCGGCCGGAAGTACAAGGGGCGGCTCAGGAGGTAACAAATGGGCTGAAGCACTTCTTGAAACGGTCTCGAAGGAGATCAACGGACTCTGCGGGCCGCAACGCGAGTGAACACTGAGCAGGCCTCGAAACGCAGTTGTGGAAGCCGACTCGCCATAATAACGAGGAAGGCCGTCGTGGTCGGAGAAGCGAGCGTGAAATGCATCCGACGATTCCACCGGGGTAGTGGTGGCAGCACGCAGAGAGAGATCAAACGTGCAACAAGGGAAGTCCGCATTGGTGCCGGGCAGGCAGTCCGGCAACGGCTACCCCGTGAGGGGCGGAGCCGGCCATGCGGATGACGGATGGGGGTGTAGTAGTGACGAAGCTGGGTAACGCTGGTGGAGCGAAGGCCCCCTGTTTCGGAGCGAATGATGGAAAGTGGCAAGACCAGAGGAGATTGGCGTGAGCCTAGCAACTCCTCGTGACTCGGTTCGGACGCTACAGACCACATTGCAAACGAAAGCCAAGGAAGAACCAGCCACACGGTTCCACAGCCTTTGGGACAAGATCTGCCGGGACGATGTACTGGCCGTCGCATACCGGCGATGTCGCGCAAATCGCGGCGCACCGGGCATTGATGGCGAGCGTTTCGAGCATATCGAGGAACAGGGATTGGGGCAGTGGCTGGGAAGATTGCAGCAGGAGCTACGGGCCAAGACGTATCGGCCACGGCCCCTGCTGCGCGTCTGGATACCCAAAGCCAATGGTGGAGAGAGGCCGCGGCATCCCGTGCATACGGGACAGGGTGGCGCAGATGGCCGTACTGCTGGTGATCGGTCCGATCTTTGAAGCGGACATGTTTCCGTGGCAATACGGTTTCCGCACCGGGGTTGATGCAAAGATGGCATTGCGGCGGACCCACTTCGGCATCGCCGACCATGGCGCCCGCGAAGTCATCGACGCCGATCTCTCGGACTACTTCAACACCATTCCTCACGGAGACCTGATGCGCTGTGTTGCGCGGCGAATCGCCGACAGCACGGTGCTCCACGTCGTCCGTGAGTGGCTCAACACGCCGGTTGTAGAGCGTTCGCCTAACGGCGAGCGTCGGACGACGGCGGCCAAGGATCAACATCGCGGAACGCCGCAGGGCGGTATCATCTCGCCTCTGCTGGCCAACCTGTACTTCCGGCGCTTCATGCTGGCGTGGTACATGGGCGGTGCGGCGCAACGTCATCGCGCGGAGATCGTCAACTACGCTGACGACTTCGTCATCCTGTGCCAACCCGGCCACGGGGAGGCGGCGATGGAAACAATGCGCAGGCTTATGGTTCGACTGGGGCTGACGTTATGGTTCGACTGGGGCTGACGGTCAACGAGAAGAAGACACGTCTGGTGAAGCTACCGGATGACACGTTCGACTTTCTCGGCTACACCGTCGGGCAGTTCTACGGTCGGGACGGCCGCCCATACTGGGGCACACGTCCGTCAAGGAAGTCGATCAAACGCCTGATCCGGGAAATCCACGACGCCACGACGTCGCAATGGAACGCGCTGGATATCCAAAGCCGTATCGACAGATTGAATCCGATGATTCGGGGCTGGGCTGGCTATTTCAGCCAAGGCCCCGTCAAGCGAATCTACCGGCTGATTGACGACTATACGGCGCGACGCCTGCGAATCTGGTTGATGCGTCGGCGCGGCAAGCGGGGAACAGGGTATCGCCAATACTCCGACCAGTTCCTATACGAAACGCTAGGACTGATACGCCTGCTGCCACGCGGCAGCGACCTTGCGAATGCGAAGGTTTGATGTTCCGAAAGAGAGCCGGATGCGGGAAATCTGCACGTCCGGTTCGATGAGCGGGATGTGGAAACGGAACTATGGTACGGCTACTTGGGCACCGCCAGACGAAAGGGGCGGCAACGGACAAGCTAGGCCTACGGTCACCGCGCCACATCTCGACTCTACCAATCGGGTAGGTTCCGCGCTCGACATAACGGATCAACTTTGGCCACTGGGACGACAGGTAATGCAGCGCCTTGCCGAGCAGGCTGCCCGGCAGCACGCTGTGCAAATGCCGTAGCAGGAGATCCTCGATTCTCGCCAGCACAGGCCGGCTGTGTTCAGTTCGGAGTTGCTGACGTTTCTCCGCCGGTAGGTCTCGGGCTTTGGACTCGATGGCATAGAGCTCGGCGATAGCCGCAATGAACTGCGTCGCGGGCTGACCCGGGCCACGAGCCTGTTTCGAGATCACCGCCTCGGCCTCGACGAAATACCGTCGGCAATGAGCCCAACATCCGAGATGGATAAGTGCGCTGGACGCGGCAATTCCGTTATAGACCTCGTAGCCATCGGTCATCAGCACCGCTCCTGGCTTGATCCCGGCATATAGGGTCGTGGCGTGGGCTCCTCCTCGCCCCGGCGCATAGTGGAACAATCGGACCGGAGGACCGGTACCACTCATCTGCGCCCACAGATAGCTCTTGGTCTGTGCCGCCCGACCCGGTTCTTTCAGCACCTGGATCACCGTCTCGTCGCCGAATACCAGGTCGGCGTCGAGCAGATGGTCGCGCAGTAAATTGATGATCGGCTGTACCGCCTGACCAACACGCACCACGCTCGCCGCCAGCGTGTTGCGTGACATATCCCCGCCGAATCGCCCCAGCAAGGCGGCCTGGCGGTACAGCGGCAGTGCATCCTGATATTTGGAGGTCACCACCCAGGCCAGGGCCGACTCTGTCAGCAATCCCTTGGGAATGATCCGTGCCGGCGCCGGCGTGACCTTGATGCCCTGGTCGCAGCACGGGCAGGCGTACTTGACCCGTTGGTGCTGAACCACCCGGACCTGCTGCGGAATGATATCGAGCTGCTCACTGATCTCGACACCCATCTCCACCAACGCCGTTCCGTCATGCGGGCAGGTCCGCTCCGATTCCGGCAGCTCGTGCCGAATCACCTCTCTCGGCAGTGAAGGATCGAGAGGCTTGCGCCCGCGCTTCTTGCTCTTGTGTCCAGCCACCTCGATTCCGTCGCCGGACTCTTCTTCCTGGGCAGCCGGGGTGTCTGCTGTCGGCGCCAGCGCCTCTGCCTCGTTGAGAAACAGATCACGCTGCTCAGTCCCACGGGCTTCGCTCTTGGCGGCAAAGAGTTGGTGTAGAAATGCCTTGAGCCGTTCCTGCAGAAGATCACGTTCAACCGTTACGACCCGAAGTGCACCACGAAGCGTATCGCGCTCGGCAATCAGCGCGTTCAACTCTTCGGTCGTGATCGTTGTGGTGGGCATCGTGGGATTAGACCAGCGACGCCAAATCGCGTTCACCCTACCCGTAAATAATTTCGATCCGGGTGGGTGCGCATCGCCGACAGATCGATCCCCTCCAGCAACCAGTGCAGTTGCTCCACCGTCAGTTCGACTACCGCCGCCTCTCTCGGCCAGACGAAGCGGTCTGCTTCCAGCCGCTTCATCAATAACCAGAAGCCTGTACGATCCCAGAGCAACAGCTTCACCCGATTACGCCGCCGGTTGCTAAAGACGTAGACCGCCGTCGCAAATGGGTTCAACCCCAGTGCCTGTTCGACCAGTGAAGCCAGACCGTTGATGTTCTTCCGTCCATCCACTGCCTCACGGTGAAGGAACACCTTCAGCCCTGCATCGAGCCGGAACATGGCAGTCGGCACAGCAGCTTCAGAATCAGCGATAGGTCGTCCAGGCCGAAATTGCTCAGATCGAGTTTGACGCCATTGGGCATTTCCGCGCCCAAGCTCAATGGACTCGTCTTTGCAGAGGCCTTAACCTGAACTACCGGCACGAACGGTGACGTCGTGGCCAGCACATTCTTTCCCGAGGACTGCAGAGCCACCGACGCCTGGCCTTCGCGCTGAGATCGGGTTATCCAGGTGCGCAGAAGATTCGCATTGATCCCGTGCTGCAGCGCCATCCGTGCCACCGACACCCCAGGTTGTAGACAGGCTTCGATCAATTCACGCTTGGCTTCCTTGTCGTAGAAGCAGCGACCATCCCGCTTGCGCCCAACCACCAGGCTCCTCGATAACTCTGTGTCTCTCTCTGTCATAGGTGTCCACCGAATAGCGTTTATCCGCTGACGCGGAAGCGGCTGATGAGAGCGCGGAGTCATGGCGGCGGATAAACCTTGTTGGACTGAACCGCCGTGACGGCGGTGACTATGGGGATTGTAAGCGGGTCGCGGCGCGAGTCAATTGTTTAGCATGATGCCGAGCGGGAGAAATGGTGCGGCCATGAGACTTCCTCAGGCCTGAACCGGATTGCCATAGACGCGAATCAATGCCTGCACCCGATGGTGAGGGGTGCGCTGGCGCGAGCGAGCAGCGGTCTCCCTGGTGGTTAGCACCGCCAATCTCAGCGCCCAGCCAATCCAATCGGAGACTCACGGCGGCCCCCGCAGCGGCGGCGAGCGTCCTGGCATAGGCGCAATCGCTGCTGTCGGCACGCAATTACCCTGTCCGCAATGCCGACAGCGCGCCCATGCCTGTCGGTCGATGCGGCGCATGAAGGTGGCCACCGACTCCACGATCACCGGATCGGGTGCGGGCACCGAGAGTGCCGCACGCGCCTGCGCCAGGTTCACCGCCTTGCCCGCTGGTCCCAGCACGCCATAGTGGCGGATACGTTTGAAGCCCTTCGGCAAGACATGAAGCAGAAATCGATCGATGAAGGTGTTCGCCGGCAAGGCGAGCGTGCGCTTGGCGTTGCCGTGCGTCGAATCGCGCACCCGAAACCGCACCTCGTGTTCATCCATTCCGACGATGCGCTCGTTCGAGATCGCCACCCGATGCGTATAGCGTCCCAGATATTCCAGCACCTGCACTGGACCGCCCAGGGGCTGTTTGGCATAGACCACCCAGTCATGGACAAAGAGCTGCGCCAGAAGCGCGCACCACCCCACCGCGTCAAGCGCTGCCCCGTCGTGCAACCTTCCGCTCTCGCGTCCCGCCTTCAGCGTATCCACGAACTTGCCCCGGAACACCTTGGACAGCGCCTTTACCGGAAATAGAAAGCCGCGCTTCGTGGTCACCCAATCCCCTGTGGCCGTCAGCGCTCCCCCGGCCACCAACGCATGGACATGCACATGCCGCCCCAGATCTTGCTTCCACGTATGCAGCACCAACGAAAAAGCGGGCATGCCGCCGAGCCACCGTGGGTTTGCCGCGAACTCGGTGAGTGTTGTCGACACGGCACCGAACAACATCTCGTAGATCACACGCGGACACTGCCCGATCAACCCGTTCAGGATGTGCGGCAGGGTGAACACGAGATGGAAGTACGGTACCGGCAGCAACTCGCGCCGCCGCTGGGCCAGCCAGGCCTCCTTGGCGCGGGTCTGGCACTGCGGGCAATGGCGATTGCGGCAGGAGTGATAGACATGGCGCGTCGTGCCGCAGGCGTCACAGGTCTCGACATGACCGCCGAGAGCGGCGGTGCGGCAATTGACGATAGCGCGCCAGACCTTCGTCTTGGCAACAGACAGGTCATGCGTCGCGAGATAGGCAGACTCATGACGACGCAGGATGTCGGCCAAGCCTATGCGGCCAGCCGGAACCACGCTGGTCGCTCAGCCGGTCGGCAGGTCGAGCAATTCCAGTGGCGATGTGGTCCCGGTGACGTGACTATGGGCGAGATGGAGATAGCGCATGGTGGTCGAGACATGGCCGTGACCGAGCAGCCGCTGCAGGGTCGGGAGGTCCACGCCGGCTTCGAGCAGGTGAGTGGCAAAGCAATGCCTCAAGGTATGAATGCCGCCTTCGGGAGGAATGCCGACGGCGTCACGGGCAGCACAGTAAATCCGTTGCACCGTCTTGGGATCGATCGGCGCTGTGCCGGCGGGGTTGGGAAACAGCCAACGATCCGGTCGGACGATTCGCCAATAGGCACGCAAAGTATCGAGCAAGCGAGGCGACAGCAGCGTGTAACGATCCTGATTGCCTTTGCCTTGGCGCACCTTGAGGCACATCCGGTCAGGGGCGCTCTCGATGTCTGTCACTTGCAGGGCGCAGACTTCGGACACACGCAGGCCCGCGGCGTAGGTGACGGTGAGCAGCGTACGTCCGCGCAAGGTGCGGGTGGCACCGATCAGGCGCGAGACCTCGTTGCGCGAAAGAATCTGCGGCAGGCGCTTTGGCACCTTGGCCATCGGAATGTCGAAGCGTGCGTTGGGTTGATTGAGGACGCGCTCAAACAGAAAGCGGAAGGCGCAGGCCGCTTGATTGACGCTGGCGTAGGCCAGCTTCTTATCGGTGATGAGGTGCAGCAGGTAGGCTTGCAGTTCGTCGGTGGTGAGGGTATCGGGTGGCCGCCGGGTGTGTTTGGCCAGTGCAGCGACGGCTGCAAGATAGGATCCCTGGGTACGTGCGGCAAGGCCGCGCAGGACCATCGCGTCCGTCATCTGCTGACGTAAGGATTTCATCATCGTCTCCTCGATCAACGCGGGGACGTCCCCCGCAGCGATCAGGATCGAGGATTCAGCAGAATGTGGGTGTTAACGGTGGGCCGATCGCCACCACTCTTGCAGGAAAAACAGAAATCTCGTTGCTCTACGTGCCACCGCGATAGCGGTTTAGTTCAACTTGATTTACGTGGACACGATCATTACCGAGTCAGAACCACAGCGCTAGACGTGGCTAAAAGAGCGCTTACGATTTTAATGGGCGTGCTACACCACGATCCCCGAACCAAGAGCGAGGCCGCCCCGCGACGGAAAGATGAACGGCGGTAACCAATTCGCGGATATGCGCTTGAGCGGCGGTGAGTACGACGAACTGATCTACCTTATCAGCCAGACGATGCAAGCTCGCCTTCATGATCGCGCTATTCCGCCAGGCCATCCGCGATCCGCTGACCGGGGTCTTTTCCCGCCGTAGCGGCGAGGAACTGCTGGAGCGGCAATTCCAGATCGCCCTGCGCAGCTGGACCCCCCTGTCGATCGCCTTCCTCGATTTCGACCACTTCAAGGAGATCAACGACCGCTACAGTCACGATGCCGGAGACAAGGCGCTGATCGCCGCCGCAGCAGCGATGACCAAGAGCCTGAGGCTCTCCAACATCCTGGTGCGCTGGGGCGGCGAGGAGTTCGTGCTGATCATGCCCGACACCGATCCGGCCGAGGCCGGGCAGGCCCTGACCCGCCTGCGGGAGGCGGGCCTCGGCGAACGCCCGGACGGTTCGCGCCTGACCGCCAGCATCGGCTTTGCCGAACGCAGCCAGGACCGGTGCGGCGACTGGCGGCGACTGGTCGAGGCCGCCGACCGGCGAATGTACCTGGCCAAGCAGGGAGGACGCGACCGAGTGGTCTTCACCGACGCGGCTTAGGCCAGCGCGAGCAACTGATCGATCGTCAGCGGCTTGGCGATCAGGTAGCCCTGAACCGCATCGCAATGATGCGCTTTCAAGAAATCGAACTGCTCGCGCGTCTCCACCCCCTCGGCGATCACGCCCAGGCGCAGGCTGTGCGCGAGCGCGATGATGGCCCGGACGATCGCGGCATCGTCCGGATCGGTCATGATGTCGCGCACGAAGGACTGGTCGATCTTCAGGACGTGGATCGGGAAACGCTTCAGATAGGCCAGCGAGGAGTAGCCGGTGCCGAAATCGTCGATCGCCAGGCGGACGCCCGCATCGTTGAGCTGCTGCAGAATCCGGGTGGCGTGCGCCACGTCGTGCATGATCATGCTCTCGGTGACCTCCAGCTCCAGCAGGGACGGCGTGAGCCCGGCGCGCGCCAGGATGCCGCTCACCCGCTCGACGAAATCGTCCTGGCGCAACTGCAAGGCGGAGACATTGACGCACATCAGCAGGCCGGGAAAACCCGCCGTCTGCAGCCTGACCGCCTCGCGGCAGGCTTCTTCCAGCACCCACTCGCCGATCGCGACGATCAGGCCGGTCTCTTCCGCGACCGGAATGAAGCTGGCGGGAGAAACCAGCCCCAGGTTCGGGTGCTGCCAGCGGATCAGCGCCTCGCAGCCGGTGATCCTGCCGCTCGCAACATCCAGCTTCGGCTGATAATTCAGGATGAATTCGCTCCTAGCCAGCGCCTGGCGCAAGTCGTTTTCGAGCAGCAGGCGGGCGTGGGCCGCAGCGCTCAACTGCTCGGAGAAAAACTGGTATTGGCCGCGCCCCGACTCCTTGGCGTGATACATGGCGGCATCGGCATGCTTGACCAGGGCCTCTGCATCTTCACCATCCCGAGGATAACAGGCGATGCCGATGCTGGCCGATAGCCCCAGCTCGTGTTCATTCACCAGGTAAGGCTGGCCGAGCGCGATGAGGGTCTTTCCGGCCACCCGAGCGGCGTGTTCGGGACTGTCGATATCCTGCAGCAGCAACATGAACTCGTCCCCGCCCTGCCGGCATACCGTGTCAGTCTCCCGCACCGAGTCCAGCAGACGCCGGGCCACCTCCTGCAACAACAAGTCGCCGACGTGATGCCCGAGGGAGTCGTTGATATTTTTGAAGCGGTCGAGGTCCACGAACAGCACGACGAACCCCGTCTGCTGCCGTTTGAATTGCGCCATCGCCTGGGACAGCCGATCAGAGAACAGCGCCCGGTTGGGCAGACCGGTGAGTATGTCGTGCTGGGCGAGATAGTGGATCCGTTCTTCGGCCGCCTTGCGCTCGCTGATGTCGACGCCGGAAGCCACCAACTGGACGACCTGGCCGTCGTCGTCGAAGATCGGGCCGATGCTGAAATCGATGGACATCAGCCGACCGTCCGCGATCAGCATGGCGACATCGTAGCGGCAGACCCTGCCCTGCCGCGCATCCTCCATGGCGCCTTGGAGCTGTGTCCGCAGCTCGGGCCGGTGCGACCACCAGTGGGTCTCGGCGAAATGGACGCCGAGCACGTCCTCGCGCCGGATCCCGGCCATTTTCAGCGGCGTGCGGTTGACTTCGAGCAGACTGCCGTCGAGATCCAACAGAGCGACGAAAGAATGCAGATTGTCGAGCACGTTGCGCAGCCGATGTCGCTCCAGGGCGCTCTCGTTCATCAACTGCTCGGCTAAGACCATGCCTTCCCACGCCTCGCGCTGGCGGCGCTGGGCGATCGCGGTGAGAAATAGGGTGACGACAGCGGTCAGGGCGAACATCAGCCCCCGGAATACCAGCTTGCGGCGCCAGGGGGTCAGCACGTCGTCGAGCCGGCTGGACACGCCGATACTGAGGCCGGTGTCGCCGATGCGGCGGAACACGGAAATCTTCGCTGCATCGTCGAGCGCCGAGGCAGCGATCAGCCGCGTCGAGCGCTGATCGCTGCGGAGATATTGCTGAAACGCCGTGTCATTGACCAGGCTGGGGCCGAGGTGTTTCTCCGGATTGGACAGGCGGTAGAGGATGTCGCCGCTGCGGTTGAAAACGCCGACGGCGCTGCCCGCCTCCTTCGGCTTGATCTGACGCAGTATGGCCTCGAAATAGCTGGGGCTCAGAGCGGTGGCGACAACGCCACGAAAATGCCTCTGGTCATCGACGATCGGGCAGGACATCGCGATCACCATGTCCTGCCCGATCGCGATGCCGCCGCCGGCCTTGGAAGGCCGCGATACGAAACAGCCGGTGTGCTGCGCGCGCTCGTCGCGAAGGATGCTGAAGTATTGGCGCGCCGAGACGTCGGATCCCCTGATCCGCGGAACGGTCGAGGCATCGACCCGTCCGGCGGCATCGGTCGTCTCCAGTTGGTCGAGTGCGGGGAAATTCTTCAGGCTGCCGACGAGCCCCGCCTCGAATGCGGGAAGCTGGTCCGGCGGCGTATTCAAGCGCTCCTCGGCGGTCTTTTGCAGCAGCAGGACGACGCTACGTATCGTGCCCGAGATCAGGGCGTTGGCGATGCGCGCGTGGGCATCGAGAAAGCGATATTCCTGCTCCAGTGTCTGCGTGTAGGCGTCGTACTCGGACCACATCAGCGTGGCGCCGAGGAACAACAGCATGATCAGCGGAATGAGCCAGATCGAGGATAGCAACAGGTTGCGGGATGCCGGCGTTGATGCGTCGCCAAGCCGCGGCTGATTCAGGACGGTGGTCGTGGCGAAAGTAGCTGATATCGTATTCATAGCGTGAACCGGATGATTTCGGATGGGAGGGCAGCGAGTGCGATACTGCGGTCGGCGGCGCCCAGTTTCACCGCTTCCTTGGGCATGCCATAGACCACGCAGGAGGCCTCGTCCTGCGCCAGGGTATGAGCGCCGGCGTCGCGCATCTCCTTCAGGCCGCGTGCGCCATCGTCGCCCATGCCGGTCATGATCACCCCCAGGGCGTTCTTGCCGGCGCTCTTGGCGACCGAACGGAACAGCACGTCGACCGAGGGCCGGTGGCGATTGACCAGCGGACCGTCCAGCACCTCGACGTGGTACTGCGCGCCGCTGCGCTTGACCACCATGTGCCGCCCGCCCGGCGCGATCAGGGCCAGGCCCGGCATCACGCGGTCGTTGTTCCTGGCTTCGCGCACCTCGATCTGGCACAGCGAGTCGAGCCTTGCGGCGAAGGAGGCGGTGAATTTCTCCGGCATGTGCTGGACGATGACGATGCCCGGCGCGGTTCGCGGCAACTGGGTCAGCACCGCTTCCAGCGCCTGGGTGCCGCCGGTCGAGGTGCCCAGGGCCGCCAGACGCTCGGTGGTCTGGGTCATCGCCCGCTCGGATCTCGCCAGGATGGCGTCGGCGCTGAGCTTGACCGCCGGCGGCGCTGTGGCCTGGAGACGCTGGACCCGGGCGCCGGCCGCCGCCCTGACCGCGTGCACCAGCTCGGACGCCGCATCCTCCATCAGGAAGCGGCGCACGCCGATACCCGGCTTGGCGACCACGCCGATGGCGCCGGCGGCCAGCGCCTCCATGGTCGTCGCCGCGCCCTTCTCGGTGAGCGAGGAGCAGATCACTACCGGTGTCGGATGCTCGATCATCAGCTTCTTAAGGAAGGTGATGCCGTCCATGCGCGGCATCTCGATGTCGAGCACGATGACGTCCGGCCAGCGCTTGGCCATCTTGTCCAGCGCGAAGATCGGGTCCATCGCCGTGCCGATCACCTCGATCGCCGGGTCGGCCCCCAACACCTCCGAGACCACCTGGCGCACCACCGCGGAGTCATCGACGACGAACACCTTTATCTGCCGTAGCATATCTTCCCGTTCGCGCACTTGCTGCACTGTTCCGAGTCGGCGCCCAGGCTCACCCGCCGCACCCATACCTCGCCGCTCCACATGTCGAAGATGACGTTGCGGTGGCCGGTGCCCTCCAGATCCCCGCCCTTGGAGCGGACGCCGTGCTGCGCGATCAGCCGGCGCCCCGCCTGGGCGTTTTTCCTGCCGACGTGGTCGTTGCGGCAGCGCCCGGGATTCGGGAACATGTCGCCGCCGCCGAACATCTTCACCTCATACTCCTGCAGCGCAGTGCCCGCCCGGACGATCTCGGCGATCAGAAGCTGCAGCGCCTCGTCGGCATACTTGCCGTCGAAGGGTTCGGCGGCATCGCGCGGCCGGCCGGGCAGCATGTAGTGGCACATGCCGCCAATGCGCCGCAGGGGATGCCACAGCGTGATCGCCACGCACGAGCCCAGCAGCGTGCGGATGCGCGTGTCGCTGTCGCCGAAGTAATACTCCCCGGGATTCAGGAAGATCTCGACGGCGCCGGCGGGGGTTTTCATGCTTTGCGGTAGATCGAAGGCGAAACGGAACGCAAGCCCTCGGTGACGCCGTTCAAGGTCTCCGAATGGCCGATCAAGAGATGGCCGCCCGGCTTCAACGCCGGGATCAGGCGCTCCACCACCTTGCGCTTGGTCTCCGGCTCGAAGTAGATCATCACGTTGCGCAGAAAGATCAGGTCGAATTCGCCCAGCCGGGGCAAGGGCTCGTTCAGATTCACCTGCAGGAAGTTGATCCTCGCCCGCAGGCTGCGCTCGATCAACAGGCTGCCTTCGTGCTGGCCGGTGCCCTTCAGGCAGTAGGCCTTGAGATAGTTATGAGGAATGTTCCGGGCGCGCTCCATCGGATACAGACCGCTTCTTGCCTTCTCCAGCACCCGGGTGCTGAGGTCGGAGGCGACGAGCTCCCAGGGTGCTGCGCCTAGGCGCTCGGCCAGCAGCATGGCCAGGCTGTAGGGCTCCTCGCCGCTGGAACAGGCCGCGCTCCAGACGCGGAAGGGCGAACCCGGCGTCCTCAATGGCAGAATCCGCTCGCGTAGGAAATCGAAGTGCTTGGGTTCGCGGAAGAAGTAGGTCTCGTTGGTGGTCAATAGATCCACCGCGATCTGCAGTTCGCCGGCCTCATGAGCGCCGGTGAGCAGACAGAAATACTCGCCGTAGCTCGCCAGTCCGTGGTGCTTCAGTCGCTTGCCCAGCCGTCCGCAGATCAGCGCCTTTTTCGCCGGCGACAGATGGATGCCCGCCAGGCGCTGCAACAACCCCTGGAACTGGAGGAACTCGGCATCGCTGATCTGGCGTCCGGCATCGGCCACCGGCGTGATCACGGGCATTTTAGACCGCCTCCTGCAGCGCCAACTCCTGGCCGGCGGCGCGCCCGAGCATAGCCAGATCCTCCATCGAGAGCACGCGATCGACGTTCAGCACGATCACGAAACGTCCCTCGACCTTACCCATGCCCTGGATGAAGTCGGTGCGGATCTTGGCGCCGAAGGCCGGCGTCGGTTCGATCTGGTCGCGACCGATCTCCAGCACCTCGCTCACGGCATCGACGATCACCCCGATGTCCTGGTGTTCGCCGTCGGTCTCGACCTCGACGATCACGATGCAGCTTCTGCGCGTGATTTCAGTCGAGCCGCTGGAGAAGCGCCGCGCCAGATCGACCACCGGCACCACCGCGCCCCTGAGGTTGATCACGCCGCGAATGCACTCGGGCATCATCGGCACCACGGTGAGATGGCCGTAATCGATGATCTCCTTGACGCTGAGGATGGCGATCGCGTACATCTCCCCGCCCAGGACGAAGGTCAGATACTGCTGGTGATCGGTGGCAATGGCCTGCTGCTCGGCCTTGACTAAGGCTCCCATGACCCTCTCCTAGAACTTGACGAAATCGGCGTCGGCGAGCGAAGGTTCGAGCGGGCCGGCCAGCCTGCCCGCCGCTTCCTTGAAGCGGCCGAGCTTGGACTTTTCCGCCGCCTTCCTGGACGCCGGGGCCAACGCTGGCGCCGTGTCGCCGGTCTTGAAGAAGGACATGGTCTGCTGCAGTTGCTGCGCCTGGCTGCCCATCTCCTCGGAGGTCGCCGCCAATTCCTCCGAGGCGGAGGCGCTCTGCTGCGTGGTCTGGTTCAACTGGCTCATCGCGGTATTGATCTGACCCACGCCCGCCGACTGTTCCTCGCTGGCGGCGGTGATCTCCTGCACCAGGTCCGAGGTCTTCTTGATCGAGGGCACGATCTCGTCCAGCAAACGTCCCGCCCTCTCCGCCAGCGACACGCTGCCCTTGGCCACTTCGCCGATCTCCTGCGCCGCCACCTGGCTGCGTTCGGCGAGCTTTCTCACCTCGGCCGCCACCACCGCGAAGCCCTTGCCGTGCTCCCCGGCCCGCGCCGCCTCGATCGCCGCGTTCAAGGCCAGCATGTTGGTCTGGTAGGCGATGTCGTCGATGATGCCGATCTTCTCGGCGATGCTCTTCATCGCCGCCACCGTCTGGCCCACCGCCTCGCCGCCCTCGCCGGCCTCCCGCGCCGCCTTCGAGGCCATGCCGTCGGTGACCTTGGCGTTCTCGGTGTTCTGGTTGATCGAGGCCGACATCTGCTCGATCGAGGCGGAGGTCTCCTCGACGCTCGCCGCCTGCTCGCTGGAACCTTGGGCCAGGGACTGGGCGGTCGCGGACACTTCCTCGGAGGCCGAGGACAGATTGTCGGCGGCACTCCTCACCTCGCCGATGATCTGCGACAGCCGCTCCACCATGTACTTCATCGCCGTCAGCAACTGACCGGTCTCGTCCTTAGTAGTCACTTCTATCCTCGCGGTCAGGTCGCCCTCGGCCAACTGGTTGGCGACATTCACCGCCTCGGAAATCGGGCCGGTGATCGAACGGGTGACCCACCAGCCGAAGCCGATCGCAATCAGGAGTGCGGCGAGTCCCAGGGCGATGCTGGTGGTGCGCGCGCTGTGGTATTTATCCTCCGCCACTCGCCCGCTATCGAGCATCAGCCCGTGCTGATAATCGACGAGCTCATGCACCGCCCCGATATAGGAGGACTGCAGCGGCCGGAGACTGCTCAGGAGGAGAGCCTCCGCCTGGTCGTTCTGATTGGCCGCCAGGAGCTTCAGGTACTGGTCCTCGCCCGCGGTGTATTTGACGCGCGCATCGTCGATGCCCTTCAACAGTTCCTTGCCCTTCTCCGTCTGGGTGATCTTGCCAAGCTTGCCCAAGGTATCCCCGATCGCCTTGCGCGCATCCTGGATCTTGGCCTGCTCCTTGGCGGCATCGCCGGGGTCCTTGATGAACAAGAGGTCGCGCATCGAACGCGCGATCTGGTTGATGCCGACGTCGACATCATTGGCCAGCACGACTTTCAGATACTGGTTGGCAACGATGTCCTCGGTCGAGTTCGCCATCCCGCTCATATTTTTTATGCCGGTGGCAACGATGGTCAGCAGCAGCACGATCATGAGACCGAAGCCGAACGCCAGGCGCGAGCCTATTTTCATGTTCTTGAACATTTCGAGTCCTCCTAATTGACTGCGGATTGAAGAGACAATGCCTTATGCGTAGATGCGGCGATACGTTCCGTCTGCTGAGATTCGCGGTTGGCCGCGTGCTGGATGGTCGCCGGCACGTCCAGGATCAGCGCCACCTCGCCGCTGCCCAGGATGGTCGAGCCGGAGATGCCGCGCAGATGGCGGAACATCCCGCCCAGGGGCTTGATCACCGTCTGGAACTCGCCCAGCAGGCGATCGACCACCAGACCGGCCTTCTGGCCGGCGTAATGGACCACCACCACGTTCTCCCGGCGCGGCTTCTCGCCTTCGATGTCGAACAATTGGCGCAGGCGGACGAAGGGCAGGACCTCGCCGCGCAGATTGAGGTAATCGCGCCTACCCTCCCGGTCGGCCGCCGTCAGCTCCAGGCATTCGACCACCATGTCGAGCGGCACGACGAAGGAGGACGGCCCCACCCCGATCAGGAAGCCGTCGATGATCGCCAAGGTGAGCGGCAGGCGGATCCTCACCGTGGTGCCCAGCCCCTCCTGGCTGTCCAGCTCGATGCTGCCGCGCAGCGCCTCGATGTTCCGGCGCACCACGTCCATGCCGACGCCGCGGCCGGAGATATTGGTCACCCGCTCGGCGGTCGAGAAGCCCGGCTCGAAGATCAGGTTATGGATCTCGTGGTCGGAGAGATTCTGGCCCGACGACACGATGCCGCGCTCGACGGCCTTGTTCAGGATCTTCTCGCGGTTCAGTCCGCCGCCGTCGTCGGCGACCTCGATGATGATGCTGCCGGACTCGTGATAGGCGTTGAGCGCGACCCTGGCCTGGACCGGTTTGCCCCTTGCCTGCCGCAGCTCGGACGCCTCGATGCCGTGGTCGATGGCGTTCCTGACCAGATGCATCAGCGGATCGTTGATCTTCTCGACCACCATCTTGTCCAGTTCGGTGTCGTTGCCGCTGGTCACGAGTTCGATGTCCTTGCCCAGCTCGCGGCTCACGTCGCGGACGACGCGCTGGAAGCGATGGAAGGTCTCGCCGATCTCGACCATGCGCAGGGACAACGCGCCGTCTCGGATCTCCTCGACCAGACGGCCCATCAGCGACATCGCCTCGTTCAAGGCGCCGTCGCCCGCGCTCTGCGCGCGCAGGCTGGCCGAGGCGCCGGCGATGACCATCTCGCCGACCTGGGTGATCAGCGCCTCGAGCTTGGCGGCATCGACGCGGACGAACTTCGCTTCCTGGCTGCGGCGATCCTTGGCGCGCTGCTGCTTGTCCAGCGCCGCGTGCACCACGGCCTCGTGCACCACCTGGTCATGGACCAGGATCTCGCCCAGCGGCGCCCCGGCATCGCTGCCATGATTGACGGCCTGTTGTTCGGCCAGGGCATCGGCCAGCTCCGCCGGGCTCAGGGCGCCGCAGGCCAGGAGGATCTCGCCGACGCGCTCGGCCCCCTCGGGCAGATCCTCGATCAGTTTCAGGTATTGCTCGATCCGGCTGTGCGGCGGCAGGATCCTGATCTGGCAATCGTCGCGCACGAAATCGAAGGCGGCCTCGATGGTCTCCTTCGAGGCCTCGCTCATCAAGGTGATCTCGAAGCCCAGATAGCAGAGCTCGGGGTCCATCGCCGCCGCCTCCGGCATCGCGTCCCACAGCGTGACGGTGCGCTGCACGTCGCCCAGGGTGGTCAGATAGCGCAGGAAGGAGGCCGGGTCCATGCCGTTTCTCAGCACCTCCGGCCCGAAGCGCAGCGAGATGTGCCAGGCGTCGCTGCCCACCTCGCCGCCGCCGGAGGCCTCCACTGCCGCGGTATGCTCGACCGGTGCCGTCGCCTGCGCCACGCTGGGCAGCGGCGAGAATTGGCCCAAGCGTTCGAACAGCTTCGCCCCTCGTTCCTTGAGCAAGGCCGCCGGATGTTGCTCGGCATTGGAAATCTGGTCCACCAGGTGTCCGATGTGGTCGCCGCATTCGAGCATCACCGCCGTGAACTGGTCAGTCACCGGCAGCTCGCCGTTCCTGGCGCGATCCAGCACGTTCTCCACCACGTGGGCAAAGCGGACGATGTCCTCCAGTCCGAACAGTCCCGCCGAGCCCTTGATGGTGTGGATGGCGCGGAAGGTGGCGTTGATCGCGTCGGCGTCGCCGAGCTGCTGTTCCAGCAGCATCAGGCAGTCCTCCATGCTGGCCAGCAGTTCGCGGCTCTCGGCGATGAAGGTGGGCAGAGCCTCGTCGATGTTCATGTCTTGCCTCCTGGAGAATCCTGCGCGGTGATCACCATCGGGTCGCCGAAAAAGGCCGCCATGTCGTATAGCTCCAGCAGTTGCAGCACCGCCCGGCTGTGGCCGGCGAGGGTCAGCGTCTTGTTCTGGGCGATGGCCTGGCGCTTGGCCAGGATCAGGAGCTGCAGGCCGGCCGAGTCGATCTCCTCCACCCGCGACAGGTCGATCTCCAGTTCCGGACAGTCGTCCACCGCCGACAGCAGGCGGGATTTCAGTTCGGCTGCGGCGTAGATGCCCATCTCTCCGGCCAGCGTCAGGCGCGGCGGCCTGCTTGACGGATCCAGATTGGTTTCCATGGCGGCGCTCAAGGCATCACCAGCTTCGACACCGCGGCGAGCATCTGCGCCGGCTGGAAGGGCTTCACCACCCAGGCCTTGGCGCCGGCCGCCTGTCCCTCCAGTTTCTTCGCCTCCTGCGACTCGGTGGTCAGCATGATGACCGGCGTGAACCTGTGCTCGGCGAGCTTCTTCAGCTCCTTGACGAAGCTGATGCCGTCCATGTTGGGCATGTTCACGTCGCTGATGACCAGATGGAGCTTCTTGCCGGTGATCTTGCCCAGCGCATCCCTGCCGTCGCAGGCCTCGATCACCTCGTAGCCGGCACCCTTCAGGGCGATGCCGACCACCTGGCGCAGCGAACTGGAGTCATCCACGACGAGTATCGTTTTTGCCATGATTCCCTCCTAAAAAAAGGTGATTTCCGAATGATCGACGGCCTCGCCGCCGCCGTGATTGAGGCGCTCCTCCTGGGTGGCGTAGCTCCTGGCCAGCTCGTCGATCAGCGCCTGGGCATCGACCGGCGCCGGCATGCCGCCGCGGAAGAAATCGGCGTGGCTCTGTTCCAGCCGGGATGGCAGGATATTCACGCTATCCCTGACGTGGCTCAAAATCTGGCTGACCCGGTCCTGGAACTGCAACTGCACCAGCGCCTCGGCGAGCTGGCTCTTGATGGTCGCGCTCTCGCTGCGCAGGATGCCGCTGGACTCGACCAGGGCAGCGGTGACCTGGCGGAAGTCGCCCAGCACGCCCTGCACCACGGTCTCCGAACCCGAGAGCGAACCCGCCTCCTGCGCGGCATTGCTCCTGGCCGCCGCCACCGCGCCGGCGATCGCTTTGCTGATGGTCTCGACCTTTTCGCTGATGCGCTTGCCGGTCTCCTTGGACAGCCCCGAGAGCTTGCGCACCTCGTCGGCCACCACCGCGAAGCCGCGGCCCACCTCGCCGGCCCGCGCCGCCTCGATCGCGGCGTTCAGGGCGAGCAGATTGGTCTGGTCGGCGATCGCCGCCACGTCCATCGCCATCTTGCGCAGTTCGACGATGAAGTCGAGCAGGCCATTGACCTCGGCGACCATCTCCTGCTTGTGTTTCATCGCCACGCGCAGCGAGGCGATCAGGGAATTCAAGCGCGTCTCGCTCTGGCCCAGCACGCTGACCAGCCCCTGGCCGCCGTCGACGCCCTCCGCCGCGGAATCCGAAGCCCGGACCGAGGCATCTAGCCGATCGACGATGCCCGAGAAGACGTCGGTCAGCCCGACCACGGCCGACTCCATCTGGCCGCGACCGCTCTCGATCTGCTTGGCCCACAGCGGCAGAAGCTCGGCCGACAGGGTGTTCACGCTGTCGAGATACTGCTGCACCGCCAGACGCAACTCGCTCTCGGTGGCGCTGCGCGTCTCGACCTGGAGCGCGGCCACCGCGGCGGTCAAGCGCAGATCGAGGATGAAGCCCGCGACGATACCCAGGACCAGGACGATGGCCGCCGCCACCCCCGTCTGCCAGGTGGCTCCGGCGACGGCGATCACCGCGATCGCCGCGACGAAGCCGACCAGCGGCGGATAGAAGCGGAAGGCGCTAAAGGCTCTCATTGCCCTGCTTCCTTCATCGCCATCAGGGCAGGGACGATCTTCTCGAATTCCTTGGACTTGTCGAAGAAGTGGGCCGCGCCCAGACGCTGGGCCTCGGTCCGGTATTGCTCGAAGGGATTCTCGGACATCATGATCACCTGCATGTCGCAACCGTTTGCTCGGATCGCCGCCAGCACCTCGAAGGAGTTGCCGTCGCTCAAGCGCACGTCGAGCAGCGCTACGTCCGGCCTGAGCATGGCGAGTTGTGCCTTGGCTTCAGAAACGCTTCCCGTCTCCCCGACCACTTCCATGCCGCCGGCTTCCTCGATCATGCCGACCAAGCGCTCGCGAACGATCAGCGAATCTTCTGCAATAAAAATTTTCATGCGCTTCCCTTCCTTGCTGCGCATGATGCCGCGAGCGCGGCCGGGGAAATATCGGCGAAGGTTTAAAGTTGTTGTGGGAATGGGACTCTCCGGGCTAGGAATATTCCTACCCGGCGACTTGCGGGATGACTAGCCGCGACGCGGTACAAGTGCCCGTGGCTGTCCCCGGCTAACGACCTCCGGCGACCAGACGGGCACTAGCGGGGATCGGACAACTGGTGCTCTATGGCGTAGTGGATCAGCTCGGCACTGTTGCTCATGCCCATCTTCTGCAGGATGCGCGTCTTGTGCGTGCTCACCGTCTTGACGCTGAGGCACAGATCGTCGGCGATGGCGGTGATGCTGGTGCCGGCAACCAGCATCTGGAACACCTGGTATTCGCGCTCCGAGAGTGTTGCGTGCGGCGCCTCTATGGATGGCTGCCCGTATTCCAGCGCCAGCCGCTCGCCGACGCCGGGACTGATGAAAACGCCGCCCGCGGCGATCTTGCGGATGGCCAGGGCCAACTGCTCGGAGGCGCTCTCCTTGGTGAGGTAGCCCGCGGCACCCGCCTTGATCGCGCGCACTGCGTACTGCTCTTCGCGATGCATGCTGAGCACCAGGATCGGCAGGCGCGGCGCCTCGTCCTTCAACAGTCTGATCAGCGCGATGCCGCTCACGCCCGGCATCGACATGTCGAGGATCAGCAGGTCGGGCACCTCGATCCGGACCTTGGCCAGCACCTCGTGGCCATTGCCCGCCTCGCCTATCACCTGGAAATCGGCGACGTCGCCCAGGATCTGCTTCAGCCCCTCGCGCACCAGGGTGTGATCGTCGGCCAGGAGGATGCGGATCATTGCCCGGTCTCGCGCACGGAGGTCTGCGGCAGCCTGACCTCGATCAGCGTTCCCTCATTCGGAGCGCTGACGATCTTCATGCTGCCGCCGAAATGGGCGGCGCGCTCGCGTATGCCCATCAGCCCATAGCGGTTGCGCCGCCTGTCGCCGCTCGGCTCCAGGCCCTTGCCGTCGTCCCTCACCGACACCGACAGTTCGCCGTCGCGATGGGACATGACGACCACGACATGGCCGGCCTGGGCGTGACGGGCGACGTTGGTCAGGCATTCCTGGACGACGCGAAACGCCGCGGTGGCCCGCGGATCGTCCAGCGGGTAGTCGTCCAGGCTCATCTCCAGTGCGTAGTTGATGCCGTAGCGCTTGCTGAAATCCTCCAGCAGCCATTCCACCGCGGCTCTCACGCCCAGGTCGTCCAGCATCACCGGACGCAGATCGGCCGCGATGCTGCGCACCGCGTCGAGCGTGGCATCGATCAGCGCCGCCATCGCTGAGGTCTTGTTCATCAGCCCCGCTTCGCTCTCCGGGGTCCGGCTCTTCAGCCAGACGACGTCCATCTTCAGGGCGGTCAGCATTTGTCCCAGTTCGTCGTGCAGCTCGCGGGCGATGCGCGTGCGCTCCTCTTCGCGCACCGTCTGCAGATGGGTGGTCAGGTCCTGCAGGCGTTCCCGGGAATCGAGCAATTCCTGCTGGGCAAGGCGATGGGCGCCGCGCAGCTCGGCCTCGCGCAGCTCGCGCGCAATCGCCGCCGCCAGCCGGGCGAGCTTGTTCTTCATGACGAAATCGTGAGCGCCCGCCTTCATCATTTCGACCGCCGTCTCCTCGCCGATGAAGCCGGAAACGATGATGAACGGAAGGTCCTGGCCGGCCGCCTGAAGCACGGACAAGGCGGCGGCGGCACTGAAGCGGGGCAGATTGAAGTCCGAGATCACCAGATCCCAGCGGCTCTCGGCCAGCGCCTTGCGCATCGCCGCTTCGGTATCGACGCGCCGGCTGTCGATCGCCATGCCGAGGTCGAGCAGTTCGGCCAGGATCAGATCGGCATCGTCCTCGGAGTCCTCGACCAGCAGGATGCGCAGCGCGTCCATGATCTTCAGTGCGGTGCCGCGGGCAGCCAGACGTGCGCTATCCTGCCGAGCGCCTCGCTGAAACTGGGGAAATCGACGGACTTGCGTAAGAAACCATCGGCGCCGAGACGGGTGCTGTCCTGTCGATCTCTCGCTTCGCCGCTGGTCGTCATCATGACCACGGGGATGCGCTTCGTGCGCTCGTCGGCGCGGATCCGCTCCAGTACCTCATGTCCCCCCAGCTTCGGCAGCTTGATGTCGAGCAGGACCAGACTGGGCAATGGCGATCTGTCCCCGCCGGCGTGACGCCCGCTGCCGAACAGGTATTCCAGCGCCTCAGACCCGTCGCGCACAACCACGAGTTCGGCGGCTATGGCGTTTTCCTCGAAAGCGAGGCGGGTGAGTTCCTCGTCGTCGGCATTGTCCTCCACCAGCAGGACCGTTTCGACCGGCTTCATCAATGGCCTCGTTTAGTGTCGATGGAAGTCCGAACTCAAGCCCGTTGCTCCTGGCGCTGCGGCAGGGTGAAGTAGAAGGTGGCACCCCGGTCCGGTTCGCCCTCCGCCCAGACCCGACCCTTGTGCCGCTGGATGACCCGCTGCACGGTGGCCAGGCCGATGCCCATGCCCTCGAATTCGCTCTCCCGGTGCAGCCGCTGGAATGCCTGAAACAACTTGTTCGAATAGGCACCGTCGAAACCGGCGCCGTTGTCGCGGACGAAATATACCACCTCTCCCGCTTGTTCAATCTCCCCAATCTCGATCTGCGGATCGCTGCTGTGGCGGGTGAATTTCCAGGCATTGCCGATCAGGTTGTCCAGCACCACCCGCATCAGGCCGGGATCGCCGTAGGCGCACAGGCCCTGCCGGACCTGGCAGAGGATCCGGCGTTCCGGGTCGTTGTGGCGCAACTCCTCGATCACCGTCCCGGCGATCCGGCTCAGATCGACGTCCTGACGGCGCAATTCCCCGCTGGATATTCTGGCCAATTGCAGCAGGTCGTCGATCAGTCCTCCCATGCGCTGGCTCGCCCGCCGCACCCGATCGAGATAGCCCCGCCCCGCCTCGTCCAGTTGCCCGCCGTAGCGCTTCAGCACGATCTGGCTGAAGCCGTCGATGGAGCGCAGCGGTGCGCGCAGATCGTGGGACACCGAGTAGCTGAAGGATTCGAGCTCGCGATTGGCCACTTCCAGCTCACGCGTGCGTTCCGCCACCCGCCACTCCAGTTGCTCGTTGAGCCTTTTCAGGCCGGTCTCCGCCACTCGCCGCATCTCGGACTCCAGGAAGGCATCGAGGGCGAAGGACAGATCCCAGGACAGCCCCTGCAGCAGGCTCAGCACCTCGGCGGAGAAGACTTGCGGCGACTCGGCGTAGAGGGTGAAGGCGCCGAAAATCTCCCTGCCCTGCGCCAGCGGAAACACCGCCGAAGAGCGGTAGCCTCTTTCCAGCGCCCATTCGCGCCAATGTTCCATCATCGGATCGGTGGCGATGTCGTTGTAGATCACCGCTCTTTGCTCCCGCATCGCGACGCCGGAAGGACCGCTGCCCAGAACCGGGTCGGTGACGACGATATTCATTTGATCGAGATAGCCCTCGTCCCTGCCCCAATGGGCGAAGGGCACGAGCCGCTCCCCTTCCACCCTGCCCGCCCAGGCCATCACGAAGGTGCCGTCATGGACCGCGATGCGGCAGATCTCGGTGAACAGCGCATCGATGTCGCGAATATGCGCGATCGCCTGGTTGGCCTGGCTCAATATGGCGTAGAGCTGGGTCATCAAGGCCAGTTGGCGGTGGGTATTGACCCGCTCGGTGACGTCTGCGACGGTCCCGACCAAACGCAAGGCCGCGCCGTCCGGCGTCCGGAACAGTTCCGCCCGGGTATCGATATGGCGGATCTCACCGTTGCCCAGGCGGACCCGGTATCCAGTGCTATAGGACGGGCCGCCCTCGATCGCCGCTATCCTTCTCGCCGCCACCGCATCCCTGTCCTCGGGCACCACCAGATCAAAGAAAATCCGGTTGTCAGGCTCCACGCTTCCCGGCTCGAAACCGAATATCCGGTAGGTCTCATCCGACCAGTGTTGCCGCCCCGATCCGATATCCAGCTCCCAACTGCCCATGCGGGCGATGCGCTGAGCCTGCGCCAGCGCCGCCTCGCTTTTTCTCAGGCATTCCTCCGCGTCCTTCCGCTCGGTGATATCGAGCACCACCCCGCCCACTGCTGTAACCCCACCCCGGCTGCCGAGGATCGGGAAGTAGGAGACGAGCCAGCAGCGATGCACGCCCGAGAAAGGTACCTCCCCGCACACTTCGATGTTCCGAAGCGGTTCGCCCGTTGCCAGCACCCTTTGATAGAGCGACTCGAGCGCCGGTGCCAATTGCGGCAGCACCTGCCGGATCGTCCTGCCCAGGTGCGCCTCGACCGGCATGCCGCTGATCTCCGCAAACGCTTCATTGACGGAGAGGTAGCGCAGCTCGGTATCGACGATCAGCATGCTCAGCGGCGAGGATTCCATGAAGTGCCGCAATAGCGCCTGCTGCTCCTTGAGGACAGACTCGGTTTGCCGGATCCTGGACATGTCATACGAACTCGCGCGGCTCATCACGAAGCGGCCCGCCTCGTCCTCGAGTGCCGTCGCGCTCAGCAATATCGGCAGGACGGTGCCGTCCTTGCGCACCAGTTCGACTTCGAGATCCCGAACATAACCCCGCTCCAGGTAGAGCGGGAAGTGCTCGCTGAAGAGATCCCGGTTCTGTGAGCTCAACAGGTCGGAGAACGACAGCTTGCCGACCACCTCCTCCCGCCGGTAGCCCAGCCAGGCGAGTTCGGTGTCGTTGATGCGGACCAGGACGCCGTTTGGGTCGACCGAGTGGTAGCCGCAAGGCGCATTGTTGTAGAGGTCCTCGATCTCGCGATAGGACTGGCGCAGCTCGGATTTCGTCCGCCTGATTGTGACGATGTCGTTTTCTATCTGCTCGACGTGGCGCTCCGTTGCCTCGGCCATATCGTCGAAGGCGGCGGCCAATTGCCCGATCTCGTCCCGGGAGCGGTAGCCCGAGCGCGCACCGTAATTTCCCGCCGAGATCGCCCGGCTGGCAGCCGAGAGCCTGCGCAGGGGATGAACGATATGCGCCCGTATCGCCAGGAAGGACGCGAGGATCAGGATCAGATCGACCATACCCAGCCAGTAGAGCCAAACGATGGTAGCGCGGTCAAATTTCCGGTAATGCTCGGTCAAGTCGGCAACGAAGGTTTGGGTAGCCGAGACCAGACGCTGGTCTTCGGCATCCAGGGCGAGCATCTGCGCGCGAATATTCCGGCCCGCCTTCAGCCTATCCTCAATCAGTTGGACATTATCGCGATAGGCGCGCCACTGATGGCGCAGGGACTCCCACTCCGGCTGCAGCTCGTCAGGCAATTTCGGCAGCTTCTGGCCGGCGACCTTGACGCCGGTCTCCAGCGCATTCAGGGTCGCGTCGAAGCGGCCGAGCTGCTGATCGATTCCAGCGGTGCTTGTCTTGACCCCGCCGGCGAACTCCAGAAGTTCAACTTGGGCGTTCAGACTCAACTGCCTCAGCGAGCTGCTGGCATCGACGATGGCGACTCTCCTGCTGAACTGGTTGAGCGCCGCCCGCACGATCAACTGGTTTGCCAGACCCAGCAGGATCAGGGCCGCAAACAGCGCGGCGAACTTCCTTCCGATGGTCGGTCTGAACATCCCTTCCATGCCTCCCAACATGGTTCCGCTCCAGCGCGATTCACATGACGCGGCATGAAAACAGAGAATGTTTATATACGCAAGAACTTTTTTACCACTATGGTTAAGGGACAAATGCCGCTGCAGGACGTCTCGTCTTGGGGCTATGCGGCGTTTTTCAAGGCCTTGAAACGACGCGGTCCAGCTCTATATCCGGTAGCGCGGGTGCTCATCCGAGGCCCTGAAGCCGCGCAAGATCGCCATCGACGGCGACGACAAACTGCAGATGGTCGAGCGCAAGGCGGCTTGATCGTCAAACCCGGCAAGCCGCCGGGGGCGGCTCAGTTCTTGAACGCCGCCCCCAGCGCCGCGATCATGTGCGCGTGATCGAGGACGCCGGCGCTCTCGCGAATGCTGTGCATCGCCCACAGCGGCGAGCCGACATCGACGCTGGCCATCCCCAGGCGGGCAGCGACGATCGGGCCGATGGTGCTGCCGCAGGAGAGGTCGGTCCGGTGCGCGTACTGCTGGTAAGGAACGCCGGCTCGCTCGCACAGCGCGATGAAGCGCGCGGCGCTGTCGGCACCCGTGCTGTAGCGCTGGTTGGCGTTGCTCTTGATCACCGGGCCGGCATTGACCATCACCTTGTGACCGGGCTCGTAGGCCGCGGGGAAGTTGGGGTGATAGGCGTGGGCCATGTCGGCGCTGATGAAAAGGCTCCGCGCCAGCGCGCAGCGGCGGGCCTCGTCGTCCATGCCAACATTCGCTGCAATCCGGTGGATGAGGTCGGAGACGAAGTTGCCGCCAGCACCGGCGGCGCTCTCGCTGCCCACTTCCTCGTGATCGAAAAAGGCGCAGACGCAAGTGGCGGCCGGACTGCCGCAAGCCAGAAGTGCGGTCACGGCGGCGTGGCAGGAGGCGAGGTTGTCCAAGCGGCCGGCGGCGATGAACTCCTCGTCCGCCCCCCACAGGCCGCCCTTCTGGGTGTCGTAGACGGCGAGTTCCCAAGTCAGGATGTCTGCCGCCGGCGCATCGAGTTTTCCGGCGATGATGCTTCTAAAGCTGCCGTCGGCATTTGAGTCTTCGGCGATGCCGAGGATCAGCGGCAGCTCGGTCTGTTTGTCTAATTTCAGGCCCTTCTCGTTCACCTCCCGGTTCATGTGGATGGCGAGGTTGGGCAAGCGCATGAGCGGCGTATCGAAGCGCAGCAGCCGGGTTTCGAAGCCTCCGGCGGCACGGACCACGACCCGTCCGGCCAGGCCGAGGTCCCGGTCGGTGAAGGTGGCGAGGATCGGGCCGCCATAGACCTCGACCCCCAGGCGCAGCACGCCGCAGCTTTCGTGCGCCGCCTTGGGCTTCAACCGCAAGCCGGGCGAATCGGTGTGCGCGCCGATCAGCCGCAAGCCGGTGCGCTCCATCGACTCGCTGCCCAGGACGAAAGCGATGATGGAACCGCCTCGGATGACGAAATAGCGGCCGCCGGCTCCCAGTTGCCAGCGTCGCTCCTCGTGCAACTGCGTGTACCCCTGGGCCTGCAGGCGCTGCGCGGTGCTCGCCGCGGCGTGCCAGGGACTGGGACTCTCGTCGATGTAGGCGATCAGGTCGGCGGCCTGGGCTCTGCTCTGCGCTGGAATGCTCATGGTCGGCGTTCGTCCCGATCGTTGTCCGTGCGGATCACCTCGCCCTCGATCACGCGTCCGCCATCGCGCCGCATCCGATCCTCGTCCATACCCTCAGCCATATATTCTTCCCTGCCTTCCCTCATCTGCTGCATCTGGCTGCGCAGCGCCTGCCGCAGTGCCCGGGTTCGCCACCACAGGATGCCGCCTGCCAAGATTCCGGCCACGAGCAGGAAAGCGAAGAGCAGCGCCGACAGCGTGAATCCCAGGACCAGCAGCACGATGCCGGCGGCAATACCCAGCACCCTGCCCAGCAGGCCCCGCCCGGGTGCGCTGCTCCCGGACAATCTCGGTCTTTCTTCGTCGACTCTCATTCGCCTCCCGCTACCGCTTGGCGGTGCGAGCCATGAGCTCTTGGCGAATTTCGGAGAGCTTGGTCTTGACCTTGGCGGCGTTGTCGCTACCCATCCGGATCATGATTTTCTGGCCGGCCGAGCGCGCCTCCAGTTTCGGGTCGGCAAACTGGTACAGCACCTTGGGCTGCACCAGCTTGATCGGGTCGCTGATGTCCGGCGCGGCCAGCAGGTCGTCGATCGCCTCGATCAGGCGATCGTTGAAATAGCCCTTGGGATAACCCAGTCCCTCATAGGCTTGCTGGAATAGCGGATAGAAGCGGACGTAGAAATCGACCAGCTTCTTGGCGTCGACCGCCTGTGCGATAGCCACGTAAGGCGCGTAGCGCGCCCAGTTGTCGGGGCCGATGACGAGGCTGTCGGCACCGCCCGCGGTGATCAACGCCCCCGGCACCGACCTGACCGGCATCATGCTCACGGGCGCCCTCGGGCGCGGCAGGTTGTCGATGGTGGCGACGATGCGTGTGATTATCCGGTCGGGATAAAACAAGGCGATCAGGGATCGCTCGCCGAGCAGTGCCGCCAGCTCGTCGTGCATCGCGGCATCGCTCTGGGCCAGCGTCGGCAAGGGCGGCGCCGCAGGCGCCGCCGGCGCCGTCTCGACCGGATGGCGGATCGCTGGTGCGGCGGCCACTGGCGCCGGGGCCGCAGACAACTGCGCTGCCACCGGCACGGGCGGCGATGGCGGCGGCGGCCGGCTCTGCCGCCAGTAATAATAAGCAGCGCCTGCGCCAAGGATGACGACAAGCACTAGCCAGCCGCTAATTTTTTTCATGGCTTCGGTCCCTCCAGGAACGGGAAACGCGCAGTCTTCGCCGACGCATCGCCCGCCACCCGGCAGGCTGCCGACATTATGAACCGGACGACACGCCGAGTGGACAGGGTGCCGGGAAATCGGTTCAATCGCGGTGCCTGGTGTGAGCTGTGCAAACACCGCAGACTTCACTAGAATAGTCGCGCCGTAACGCCCTGCGGCAGACCGAACGGCGGGGGCATCGCTGATTCGTGATCAGCGTCTCAGCAGTTTCCAACAATATTCAGGAGATTTTTATGGCTGGTTTTCGAGCGTTGCTCGGAGCATTTTCCCTTGCTGCAGTTTTGGGCGCGCCTGCAGCGTTCGCGGGAGCATTGCCCTTTCCGCTTTTTGATACCCAGGTGCACTTCTACAGCAACGATTTCGCAAAATTTCCGCTCCACGCCGAGCACGCCTACATGGGCCAGGCGAAGATGCAGGAGCGTGCGACGGATCACCCCGTTACCGCAGAGCGGGTATTTGAAAGCTGGAAGACCGAAGGCGTTGAAGCTGGCGTAGGCATCCAGTACGGCGCCGCTTATCAAGCGGACAATCGCTATTTGCTTTCGGTCGCGGCGCAAAGCGGGCATAGGATCACGCCGGTCGTCATCATGAATGTGGACGATCCTGCGTCGCCCGCGCTCTTGAAGAAGCTGGTCACTCAAGATGGCGTCGTCGGCTTCCGGAAGCTGGGCTGGAAAGCTAAGGACGGGAGTTATCCATGGCTGGCCTCGGCGGGCATGCTCAATCTCTGGAAGGAGGCTGATGCCCTGCACGCGGTGGTCGAGTTGATGCCGTATCCCCGGAGCCCGGACCCGGTATTCTTGAATCAGGTTGCGCAACTGGCGGATCAGTTTCCACACAGTAAAGTCGTGCTCGATCATTTTTCCTGGCCCAACCCGGATGGGGCGCCGGATTATGGTCTGACAGCGCCCTATCAAGCGCTGGCAAAGCACAAGAATATTTATTTCAAATTGACGACGGAGAATTTTGAACGCGCTCATGACGACATGTCGCAGATCAAAGGCTTTGTCAAACGCGCCGTCGATGTTTTCGGTGCCGACCATGTCATGTGGGGCTCGGATCGTGGCAACACGATGATTCCCTATGCCAAGATGGTTCATGATGCGATCGAGTCAACGGACCTTTTGCGTACGCAAGATCGTCGTCAGGTTTTGCACGACACCGGGAAGAAGGTTTTTTCAATCACTCCGTGATGACGCGCCAGGGCTGGCGGGCCGGCTGAAAGCCATTTCGCAACACGATATTATTAAAATTATTTAAATATCGATGAATCGGCGCTGTGGTCACGCTCTTGGCACCGCTTCGCACATCCTTGATCGGTATTCAACGCGTTCCACCGGCGATCACCGGCATTAGGAAGGAGCAGTGCAGCCGCCATGACCAGCCCTGATAGCGCGCAGCCAGCCGGCCCCATCGACCGGTCGTTGCAGCAAACGCTGCTCGAATGCCGGGCCATACTCGAGAATGCTTCGGTCGGGATCCTGTTCACTCGCGACCGGCGGATTCTCCACTGCAATCCGAAGTTCTCCGAAATCTTCGGTTGGCCGCAGGGCGAACTGATCGGTCAGCCGGCATCGGTGTTCTACCTCTCCCCGGAGGACTACGCCGAACTCGATCGCGTCGCGACGCCGATACTTTCCAGCGGCGGCCAGCTGGACCGGGAAATGTCGATGCGGCGTAAGGACGGCAGCACGGTACATTGCCACGCGCTCGCCAAAGCCATCAATCCGGCCAATACCGAGGAAGGCACTATCTGGATCGCCGAGGATATTAGCGACCGCAAGGAATCGGAGATCCGCCTCAAGCAACTGCTGCACGAAAAGACACTGGCGCAGGAGGTACTGGCCCGCGCTCACGACGAACTCGAGCATCGGGTGAAGGAGCGCACTGCCGAGCTGGCGCTGGCCAACGCCAGGCTGACGGCCGAGGTAACCGAACGCAAGGCGGCCGAGCAGCGCTTCCATTCGCTGTTCGATTTATCGCCGGACCCGACATGGATCATCGTCGATCAGCGCTTCGTCGAGTGCAACGAAGCCGCCGCTCGGATGCTGGGATACCCGGGCAGGAGCGACGTACTGTTCGTGCATCCGTCGAAGCTCTCGCCGAAACGGCAACCCGACGGCGAGCCCTCGCGGGAGAAGGCCAACAGGATGATCGGGATCGCGTTGGAGCGGGGCCTGCACCGTTTCGAGTGGGTGCATACGCGCGCCGACGGGTCGAACTTCTGGGCGGAGGTAACGCTCTCGGCGATCACCGTCCAGGAGCAGGAGGCCATCTACTGCACCTGGCGCGACATCAGCGAACGCAAGGTCGCCGAGCAGCAGATCGAATTCCTGGCCTATCACGACCCCCTGACCGGACTGCCCAACCGTTTGCTGCTGCAAGACCGCTTCGAGCACGCGATGGCCTACGCCGAACGCGCCGGAACCAGGCTGGCGCTGCTTTTCCTCGACCTCGACAACTTCAAGAACATCAACGACTCGCTGGGCCACGCCATCGGCGATGGGCTGCTCAAGGAGGTCGCCTCGCGTCTCGCCGAATGCGTGCGCGAGACCGACACCATCAGCCGCCAGGGCGGCGACGAATTTCTGGTGGTGCTGCCCGATCTCAACGATACCGACGCCGCGCTTCCGGTGCTGGCCAAGATCATGGAACGGCTGCAGGAGCCTTTCTGTTCCGATGTCGACGAGCTATCGACCTCGGCGTCAATCGGTGTGGCGATTTTCCCCGATGACGGGGGCGACTTCGAGACCCTGCTCAAGAAGGCCGACATGGCGATGTATCGGGCCAAGGGCGCCGGACGCAATGCCTACCGCTTCTTCGACGAGACCATGAACGTCGAGGCGGTCGAACACCTGACGATGCGGAACGGCCTGCGCCGGGCCCTGGAGCGCGGCGAATTCGTGCTCCACTACCAGCCCCAGATCGAGCTTGCCGGCGGTGCCGTGGTCGGCGCCGAGGCTCTGATCCGCTGGAACCATCCGGAGCTGGGCCTGGTTCCGCCGGCGCGCTTCATTCCCATCGCCGAGGAGAGCGGCTTGATCGTGCCGATCGGGGAGTGGGTGCTGCACGAGGCCTGCCGCCAGGCGATGGCTTGGAAGCGGGCTGGACTGCCCGAGCTCGCCATCGCGGTAAATCTCTCGGCGGTGCAATTCAAGCGCGCCGACGTGGAAAAAACCGTGATCGGCGCACTGCAGTCGTCCGGCCTTGATCCCGCGCTGCTCGAACTGGAACTGACCGAGTCGATCCTGATCCAGGACGTCGAGAACGTCCTGGCCACCGTCAAGCGCCTCACCTTGCTGGGCGTCAAGCTGTCGATCGATGATTTCGGTACCGGCTATTCCAGCCTGTCCTACCTCAAGCGCTTCGATATCGACAAGCTGAAGATCGACCAGTCCTTCGTGCGCGATCTGGCCAGCGACGAAGACGATGCGGCCATCGTGCGGGCCATCATCCAGATGGCCCGCAGCCTGAATCTCAAGACTATTGCCGAGGGCGTCGAGGACATCGGCATTCTGCAGCGACTACGCCTGCTCCATTGCGACGAGGCGCAGGGCTACCATATCGCCCGGCCCATGCCGGCAGACGCCTTTGCCGCCTACCTCGCCGCGGCACAGGAAACGGGGAGCGGACTGCCGCGCTGAACCCGGCGGCCGGGACCGTTCAGTGCGCCCCGCCGGCGTCCACCGGTCCGCCGTTCTTGGCGGGCTTGACCAGCCACACCAGTAGTATCAAGCCGAGGAACAGCCAGGCGCTGAGACGGAACATCTCATCCACCGAGATGGTGTAGGCCTGCTGGTCGATCAGGCGGTCGATCACGGCCAGCGCCTGCTGGTACGAGAAACCACCGCGCTCAAGACCCTGCACCACCGGTGCGGAGATCGGGTTACCGGCATAGATGTGCATGGCCAGTTGCTCGTGGTGCAGGCTGGCGCGATTGGCCCACATCGTGGTGTAGATGGAGGTGCCAAAGGCGCCCGCGACGATGCGGGCGAAATTCGACAAGCCCGACGCGGCGGCGATGCGATGGGGTGGCAGTCCGCCGAGGATGATGCCCAGGAGCGGAACGAAGAACATCGCGGTGGCGATACCCTGGATCACCGTGGGTATGGAATATTCCCAATAGCCGTCGCCGGTGGTGAAGTTCGAGCGCATCCAGAACACCAGGGCGAAGATGAGGAAGGAACCGGTGGTAATCCAGCGGATATCGACGCGGTTCATGTAGCGGCCGATGATCGGCATCAGCAGGAGCGCGAACAGCCCCACCCAGGCCAGCACCTCGCCGGCATCGGTGGCGGTGTAGCCGACGAATTCCTGCAGCCACAGCGGCAGCAGCACTAGGCTGCCGAAGTACATGCCATAGGCCAGCGCCAGCATGGTGGTGCCGAGCGTGAAGTTGGGCCGCTTGAACAGGCTGAGATCGACCACCGGATGCGCGTCGTAGAGCTCCCAGATCATGAACAGTACGAAGCTCACCACGGCCGTCACGGCCAGGAGGACGACGACGTTGGAGCCGAACCAGTCGAGTTCCTCGCCCTTGTCGAGCATGATCTGCAGCGCCCCCACCCAGATGATCAGCAGGCCGAGTCCGGTCCAGTCGATGGGCAGCTTCTTCATCGGCGTTTCGCGCTTGCCGTAGATGGTGAAGGCGAGAGCCGCCGCGATCAGTCCCACCGGAATGTTGATATAGAAGATCCACGGCCAGGAAATGTTGTCGGTGATCCAGCCGCCCAAGAGCGGCCCGGTGATGGGCGCGACCAGCGTGGTCATCGACCACATGGCCAGCGCCATGCCCGAACGCTGCGGCGGATAGCTGGACAGCAGCAGGGTCTGCGACAGCGGGATCATCGGCCCGGCGCTGGCGCCTTGCAGCACGCGGAACAGGATGAGGATTTCCAGGCTGGGCGCCTGTCCGCACAGAAACGAGAACAGCACGAACAGCAAGGTGCTGCTGAGGAACACCTTGACCGCGCCGAAGCGCTGGGTGAGAAAGCCGGTGAGCGGCACGGCGATGGCGTTGGCGACGCCGAACGAGGTGATCACCCAGGTGCCCTGGCTGGAGCTCACGCCCAGGTCGCCGGCGATCGCCGGGATGGAGACGTTGGCGATCGACGTGTCGAGCACGTTCATGAAGGTCGCCAGGGACAGCGCAAAGGTCCCCAGCACCAGCGCGCTGCCGGACAGCGGCGTGAGGTGGGCAGGGTGTGCAGCGGGAGTCGGGTCCGGCGTGGCGCCCGCCGCCGCCTCTTCGACCGTGGTGATATCGGCTATGGCAGCACTCCCCGTTCGCCGCTATTGGCCGCGACGATCCGCGCCACCAGCGCGTCGGCCTTGTCCCACTTGGCGGCATACACCTCGGTCTGCGCCGCGGGCTGGGTAGGCGGCGCGTCGATGACCAGCGGACCGCCGTGGTCGGAGATATCCACCGTCACTTCGGTGGACAGGCCGACGCGCAGCGGATGCTTCGCCACCTGCGTCGGATCGAGCGCGATGCGCACCGGCACGCGCTGCACCACCTTGATCCAGTTGCCGGTGGCGTTTTGCGCCGGCAGCAGGGCGAAGGCCGCGCCGCTGCCGGCGGCGATGCCCGCCACGCGGCCGTCGTAGCTCACCTTGCTGCCGTAGAGATCGACCACCACCGTGGCGCGCTGACCCAGACGCAATTCGCGCAGCTGGACTTCCTTGAAGTTGGCGTCCACCCATACGTTGGACAGCGGCACCACCATCATCAACGGCGTGCCGGGGGCGACGCGCTGACCGAGTTGGACGGTGCGCCGCGCCACCACGCCGGTGACCGGCGCGGGGATGGTCGTGCGCTCAAAGGCCAGATAGGCCTCGCGCACCCGCGCCGCGGCCAGGCGCACGGCCGGGTTGCGCGCCAGCGTGCTGCCGGCGGTTTGCGCCTCATTGGCCGCCGCCTGGGCGAGCGCCGCCCTCACCCCCGCCTGGGCGGTGTCGAGCGCGCTCTTGGCCGCCTGCACCGCGATCTGCGCCTGACGGAATTCCTCGCCGCCCACCGCGCCGCTGCCGGCCAGTGCCTGGCGCCGGCGCAGGGCGTCCTCGGCCTTGGCGAGATTGGTCTGGGCGCTGGCCACGTCGCTCCGGCGCACCGCCACCTGCGCTTGCAGCGCCGCGGTTTGCGCGTAGCTCACGCGCAGCGCGCGCACCGCCTGACCGAGCTGCGCCTCGGCCTGCCGCAGCGCCAGGCGGGTGTCGGCGGCGTCGAGCTTGACCAGGACCTGGCCCGCCTGCACCAGCTGCGTGTCGTCGGCGGCGATGGCGGTCACCGGGCCGCCCACCTGCGGCGTGATCTGCACCAGGTTGCCGCCGACGAAGGCATCGTCGGTATCGACCTCGTGCAGCGACCGCCAATAGTGGTAGCCGCCATAGACCACGCCGATGATGATGAACACGGCGATGGCCGTGAGCATCAGTCTGCGGCGCTTGCCGGCATTGCCGTTGTTCTGTTCTTGCGATTGTGAATTGGCGCTCATGCAAAGCTCCGTGATGGTATCGGGGGCAGAATGGGACCTTCGCGCTCAAGGTCGGGCCGCGAGGGGGATCGGCGCTGGGTCGTCTGCCGCATAGCCGCCGCCCAGGGCGCGAATCAGCGCCACGTCGTCGATCAGTGCCTGGGCCTTGAGGCTGGCGCCGGACTGCTCCAGTTGCAGCACGGCGTTGTCTACGCCGAGCACGTCGAGGTAGTTGCCCAGGCCGGCACTGTAGCGGCTTTGCGCCAGGCCATAAGCGTCCCGCGCCAGCTTCAGCGCCGCCTGCTGCTCTTTGATCTGCCGCTCCAGCGAGCGGCGGTTGCTGACCGCGTCGGCCACTTCGCGCACGGCATTCACCACCGCGGCGTTGTACTGATCGATCGCGGCATCGGCCGCTGCCGCCTGGCCACGCAGCTGGGCGCGCAGCTTGCCGCCCTCGAAAATGGGCAGCGTCAGCGCCGGGCCGACGCCGTAGGCGCGGCTAGCGGCGCTGAGAAACTGGCTGAAACCCAGAGCCGTGTAGCCGGCAAAGGCGTTGAGACTGATGTTGGGATAGAAGGCCGCGCGCGCTGCGCGCACTCCGGCCAGTGCCGCCTGGGCCTGCCAGCGCGCGGCCACGACGTCGGCACGGCGACCGATCAGTTCGGCCGGGAGAGCCTGCGGCAGCGCCGGCATGGGCAGGGCGCGCAGACTGGGCGCGAGCTGATCCGCTGCCTGCGGGCCACGTCCGAGCAGGGCGGCCAGCGCGTGGCGGGCTTCGGCCAGTCCTTGGGCGTTTTGCTCGATCTGCAGGCGGATTTGCGGAATCTCGGCCTGGGCCCGGCGCTGCTGCAGCGTGGTTTCCAGTCCTTCGCGCACGCGCTCGCCGACCAGGCGTTCGATGTCCTGGCGCTGTTTCAAGCTGCGCTCCAACACCTCGCGGGCAGCATCCAGCCGGGCCAGGTTGAAGTAGCTCGCGGCCACATTGGTCGCCAGCAGCACGCGCGCGGCCTGGGCCTCGGCCTCGGCGGCGCGTGCCTGGCCGATGGCGGCTTCGAGCTGGGCGCCGTTGCGGCCGAAAAAGTCGAACTCGTAGCTGCCTTCGAGCAGCGCCCGGTTCTCCGTGTACATGCCGCCGCCCAGCGGCGGCGGGTAGATGTCGTGTTCGCTGAAGCGCTGGCGCGTGGAATCAACCGCCGCCCCCAGCCGGGGTTCCAGGCTGCTTTGCGCCAGACCCACGGCCGCCTGGGCCTGGCGCATGCGGGCCTGGGCTTGCTGCAGCGAAGGATTGTCGGCCAGAGCCTGCTGGATCAGGCGGTTCAGCTCCGGATCATTGAACTGCGCCCACCAGTCGCTGCGGGGAAAGTCGGCCGGGCCAGCGGCGAGTCCCAGTTGCGCCGCCCCGACGAGCTGTGCGCCGGGCCGGAGGTGCCCGCCGCTGGCGCAACCGGCGAGCAGCAGGACGGCCAGCGCGCCCAGTGCGCCAGCCCCGATGCGGCGCGGACGAGAGGCCGAAGCGGGCGATGCGTTTGTCTTCATGGTGTGCTCTTGAGTCATGACAAGCGGGATTCAGGAAGCAGCCGACTCCGCGTCGCCACCCGCTGCAACCTGGGCGGCGGCTTCGCCGTTGCGCACGAAACGTTGCAGCAGGTCGAGGAACTGCTTGAACTCCGCCTCACTGAAGCCGTGCAAATGCTGGTTCAGCACCTCGGCCAGGGTGAACGGGATTTGCGCGGCAATGGCTTGCCCGCGCTCGGTCAGCGTGACATTCACAACGCGGCGATCCAGCGTGCTGCGCTCGCGCAGCAGCAGATCCTTGGCTTCGAGACGGTCGAGCATGCGCGTCATCGCTCCGGCATCGATGCCCGATTCGCGCGCGCAGGCGGCCACGGTGTCGGCGCAGCCCCGACTGATCAAGAGCAGCGGCCCCCATTGCAGCCCGGTCAGGTCCAAGGGCTGCATGCGCGCATCCAGGCTGCGCTGCAGACTGCCGTATGCCAGCTTGGTCCAGTAGCCGACCGAGCGCTGGACGTCGTAGCTCGCGCCATCGTAGAACGGCGCTGCCTCGCCCGACGGGGCAGCGGGCGGTGGCGATGGGGGGGACAGAGGTTTCATGCCTGCGTATATTACTGCATAGGCAATAAATGCTGCAACATTATTTGTATGCGCATGATTAAACCGGCGATTTTCCCGGACGGGGCGTCCGCCGCGACGAATCATTGCCAGCCGAAACTGCTGATCTTCACCGGGGAAAGCGTGAAGATAGTTAGGTAATTTCTACAATGGAATCTTTGGAGGCGGGGGTCGGAATCGAACCGGCGTAGACGGCTTTGCAGGCCGCTGCATAACCACTTTGCTACCCCGCCAAGCCGGATGCGCAACAACACTGGCTTTGAAGCGATGAAGGGAAGCTTGCGCTTCCCTCCGGTGTCTTGGAGCGGGAGAAGAGTCTCGAACTCTCGACCTCAACCTTGGCAAGGTTGCGCTCTACCAACTGAGCTACTCCCGCGATGAGGGCCGAATTATAGCGGGCCCATCGCTGCTGTCAACAGCGCTGGCTGATGACCGGCCAGACCTTTTTCAGATAATAGCCCATCGACCAGAGGGTCAGCACGGCGGCGACATCGATCAGCCAGTCGCCCAGCCAGAGCGTGCTTACATTGCCGATATTGTCCTGGTAGAGCAGCAGCGGAATGGCCGCCATCTGCGCGGTGGTCTTGATCTTGCCGATGAAGGACACCGCGATGCTCTTCGCTGCGCCGAGCTTGGCCATCCACTCGCGCAGCGCCGAGATGGCTATCTCGCGGCCGATGATGATGATCGCGACGATGGCATCGGCGCGTTCGAGCTGCACCAAAACGATCAAGGCAGCTGCGACCATCAGCTTGTCGGCGACCGGGTCGAGGAAGGCGCCGAAGGCCGAGGTCTGGTCGAGCTTGCGCGCGAGCCAGCCGTCGAACCAGTCGGTGACCGCGGCAACGACGAAGATGAGCGTCGCGGCGAGATTCTGCTGCGGCGGCGAGAGCCAATCGACGGGCGCGTAATAGACGCCGACGAACAGCGGGATCAGGAGGATGCGCGCCCAGGTGAGCAGGTTCGGTATGTTGAGCGGCATCTTCGTCTTTCGTAAGCGTTCAGCGCATTTCCCGGTGGATGGTCTCGGCCAGCGCACGGCTGATGCCCTCGACCCGGCATAGATCCTCGACCGTCGCCGCGGCAACCCCGGCCAGTCCGCCGAAGTGGGCCAGGAGCTTGCGCCGCCGCGCCGGGCCCACGCCCGGCACGTCCTCCAGGGTCGAGCGGCCGCGGGCCTTGGCGCGCCGCGCCCGATGGCCGACGATGGCGAAGCGGTGCGCCTCGTCGCGCACTTCCTGGATCAGATGCAAGGCGGAGTCATCCGCCGCCAATTTTACCGGTTCCGCGCCGTCTCCGACGATCAGTGATTCGAGTCCCGGCTTTCTCCCTTCGCCCTTGGCGACACCGACGGTCGCGAGGTGCTCGAGTCCGAGCTCGGAGAGCACCTCGCGCGCCACGCGGTATTGGCCCTTGCCGCCGTCGATCAGGATCAGGTCCGGGGCGACCGCTTCCCCAGCCGCCACCTTCTCGTAGCGCCGGGTCAGCGCCTGGCGCATCGCCGCGTAGTCGTCGCCCGGTTCTATGCCGGCGATGTTGAAGCGGCGGTATTCGCCGTGCTTCATCGCGCCGTCGACTGCGACCACGCAGGAGGCGACGGTGCCCTCCCCCTGGGTGTGGCTGATGTCGAAGCACTCGATGCGCGCGGGCGGCTCGGCCAGGGACAGCGCCGCCGCCAGCGCTTCCAGCCGTCGTCTGGCGCCGCTGGCGGCGTGGCGGCGCGCCTCGATGGCGATCCTGGCGTTGTTCTCGGCCATCGAGAGCCAGGCGCGCTCCATCTCGTTCCGGGGCAGGCCCACCGAGAGCTTCTTCCCGGCCGCCGCGAACAGCTCGTCGGCGGCATCGACCACCTCGTGGCTGAGCACCAGCCGCGCCGGCGGCGGATGCAGGACGTAGTGCTGGGCGATGAAGGCGGCCAGTCCCTCGGCGGCCTCGCAATCGACGGCGCCGCGCGGAAAATGGGCGGAGTCGCCCAGATGCAGGCCGCCGCGCACCATCGCGAGATTGACGCAGAAGCCCCCCGGGGCCGCCACCGCGGCGAGGATGTCCACGTCCTCCTCCCCGGTGCTGCTGACGTACTGCCGGTGCAGCACCGCCTGCAGCGCGCGCACCTGATCGCGCAGCGCCGCCGCCCGCTCGAAGTCGAGCAGATCGGCGGCCGCCTGCATCGCGTCGGAGAGACGGCCGATCACCTCGCTGTGGCGTCCGCGCAGGAACATCTCGGCCAGACGCACGTCGGCGGCGTAGTCCTGCTGCGACACCAGGCCGACGCAGGGCGCCTTGCAGCGCCTGATCTGGTGCAGCAGGCAGGGCCGCGAACGGTGGGCGAACACCGCGTTCTCGCAGGTGCGCAGCAGGAAGGTCTTCTGCAGCAGCTGGATGCTCTCCCTGACGGCGATGCTGTTCGGATAGGGGCCGAAGTAGCGCGCGCCTTTATCGAAGGCGCCGCGATGGAAGGCCAGCCTCGGAAAGGCGTCGCCCGAGAGCACGATATAGGGGTAGGACTTGTCGTCGCGGAACAGGATGTTGTACTTGGGTGCCAGCTTCTTGATCAGCGTGTTTTCCAGGATCAGCGCCTCGGCCTCGGAGCGCGTCGCGGTGAACTCGACCCTGGCCACCTGGGTCAGCATCAGGCCGATGCGCGGACTCGGCACGCTCTTCTGGAAGTAGGAGCTGACGCGCTTCTTCAGGTTCTTGGCCTTGCCGACGTAGAGCACCTCGCCGCCGGCGCCCAGCATGCGATACACGCCGGGATCGTCGGGCAGGATCGCCAGCAGTTCCCGCGCGTCGAACTGAGGCGGATCGGTCGGATTCGGCACGGGCGGCTGGGAAGGCATCGGCGCTGCGCTCGACGCTCAGGCGCCGCGCCGGGGCGTTTTCGCCACTAGCCGGCTGATGCCGTCCGCGAATTCGGTAGCACCGCCGTTGGCCGGGTGACGCACCGCGCCGGCAATGCGCATCCCCATTTCCTGCAGCAGCCCTTCCGCTTTGCGGCCAACGGCAACTATCCGAGCCCGAGGAAAAGCGCCCGCCAGAATGCGCATGGCCGGGTCGCCAAAGGCGATCTCAGCCGGCGTCGGCGTTCTATTCGAGCGGATATTGCCGGGCTTGTGCGGGTGCAACTGCAGCGCATTCCAGAGCACGGTATGTTCGGCTATGCCAAGACGAAACAAGGTCTTCCAGACTATGGTTGCGGACGGCTCGGAGAAGGGCAGATGGCGCGAGGTCAGACGCCTCGCCGGCGGCGCGACGCGAGGGATTGCGCCCTCGAGGAGCAGACGTTCACTCGTGAAGGCTATGCCGCTATGCCGGCAACCCATGTAACCCGCTGCCTCGCCGCAAAAAATAAACGCCGGCTGACAGTCGAGATGGGCGGCAAGCCGCAGCAATTTGGCTGCCGGACCGTTATGCTCCAGATCCTCCGGGCAGCTCTCCGCCCAGGGATTGAAGAGCCCGGCAACACCGCTCGGCAAGGTAGCGACGAGTTGTCTCGCCAAATCAAGTTTACTCAAGCTGTTCCTTCGTTTCATAGCGTTTCCTTGGCAAGAATACCTCATCGGCCAAGGCGGCTTCCAGTGGCGATTGCCGCGGCCCGCTCGAGGAAGGCAATCGTCTAGGATTGGCTTGCGTATAATCGCTGGCAGCCGGGTGGCCAAAAACATGCCTGCTCGCAAACATCGAAAGAATTCCTGCAAAAAGCCATGACCAGAAATCTTCATTCTGCCCCCCCGAGATCCCCGCACGTGCAAACCGATCGATGCCAGAAGGAGACAAACATGAAGGCTTATTCCATCCAATGGCGGGTGCTGTTTCCGGCAGCGGGTTCTGCGCTGGCCTGCCTGTCGGCGCTGCTCCTTCCGGCTTTGGAGCAGCCGCTCATCGGCACTGCGCTGGTGCTGGCCACGCTCGCCGCGGCAGCGAGTCTCGCCGGCAGCAACCGTCAGGATGCAGCGCAAACAGAGACGACGCACGTGGACCCGAGCGAAGAAATGAACGCGATGCAGACCCAGCTCGCGAATTTGCGGGAAGAATTGGCTAGCACGGCAAGTCGCATAGCAGAGTTGGAATCCAGCGTCGGCCAGGCGGAAGCGGCCAGGAATAGCGCCGCGGCGTTTACCCAGGAATTGCTGATCTCCGTGGACAAGGCGCTCGAAGACATGGCTTCCGCCAACGAACTGGCCAAAGCCAGCGGCGAAAAGGTGACCTCCGGATATGAACTGATGGTCAAAGCCGAGCAGGAAATCGGCAGACTCGGATCAAGCCTAGTCCGCGCCAGAACAGACCTGTCCTCATTGTCCAGCCAGTCCACGGTGATCGCTGGAATAGTGGCGACGATTGTGCAGATCGCCGACCAGACCAACCTTCTTGCACTCAACGCGGCCATCGAAGCGGCCCGGGCCGGGGAAGCCGGCCGCGGGTTTGCGGTCGTCGCCGACGAGGTGCGCAAGCTAGCGGAAAAGGCTAAGACAGCCAGCGACGAAATCGGGTCGATCGCCGGTAATATCGAGAGCACATCCAAGGATGCATCGACAGCCATGGACAACCTGGATGATATCGTCGCCTCCGGCAGGGAAGCGGCAGCCGGCGCACAAGCCGCGATGGAAGAAATAAAGGCGGGCGCCAAACGTCGAATTGAGGTCATTACCCACATCACCGAAGGCATTCATCAGCAGCGCCACATCGGCGAACGTATCACCTCGACCTTGAGTCCGCAGCCCAGTGCGGAGCGGCAATCAGTAGGGTGAACAGGCCTCCGATGGCAGTTCGCGCGCGGTGAGCGGAACGGCTGCCCTTGTCCAGCGATGAAGCCTCGGGGATGAAACGCTGGGACATCTTCTGCACCGTCGTCGACAACTTCGGCGACATCGGCGTCTGCTGGCGCCTGGCCCGGCAGTTGGCCAGCGAGCATGGTTTCGCGCTGCGGCTGTGGGTCGATGACCTGGAGAGCTTCCGGCCGCTCTGCCCCGAGATCGATCCCGGCAAAGACTCGCAATGCCAGCGCGGCGTCGAGATCAGGCGCTGGGCCCAGCCCTTCCCCGCAGTCGATGCCGCCGACGTGGCCGATGTGGTGATCGAGGCCTTCGCCTGCGAGTTGCCGGAAACCTATCTCGCGGCGATGGCGGCAAGGCGGCCCCAACCGGCCTGGATCAATCTCGAATACCTGTCGGCGGAGCGCTGGGTGGAGGAAAGTCACGGCCTGCCCTCGCCGCACCCGCGCCTGCCGCTCATCAAGCACTTCTTCTTTCCCGGCTTCACCGCCGCCACCGGCGGCCTGCTGCGCGAGGCCGATCTGGCGCAGCGGCGCGAGGCGTGGCTACAGGACGGCGACCAGGCCTGGGGCCGCCTCGGCCTGCCGCCACCGCGTCCGGACGAAACAAACATTTCGCTGTTCTGCTACGACAATGCCGCCCTGCCAGAATTGCTGCGGGCCTGGTCGGCGGGCAGTGAACCGGTCAGGTGCCTGGTACCGGCGGGCCGGGCGCTGGCCCAGGCCGCGACCTGCCTCGGCCGGCCGTCGCTCTCGCCCGGCGAGCGGGTGGCGCACGGCCGGCTCACGCTCCACGCCCTGCCCTTCGTCGCCCAGGAGGACTACGACCGCCTGCTTTGGTCTTGCGACCTGAATTTCGTCCGCGGCGAGGACTCGTTCGTCCGCGCCCAGTGGGCGGCCCGGCCGCTGGTGTGGCACATCTATCCGCAGGAGGACGACGCCCACCGACGCAAGCTCTCGGCCTTCCTCGAGCGCTATTGCGCGGACCTGGCGGCCACATCGCCGCCCGCGGCGGTTGCCCTGCGTGCCTTCTGGCAGAACTGGAACCACGGCGGCGACGCCGCAGCCGTCTGGCCGGGCTTCTGGCGGCAACGGGCGGAACTAGCAGTCCACGCCGAGCGCTGGGCGATGGAATTGGAAAAGATGCCGGATCTGGCCGGCAAGCTGGTGAAATTCATCGAACAATTGGTATAATCGCGGATTAATTTTTTGACGCAGGAAGCCTCATGAAAACCGCTCAAGAACTCCGCGCCGGCAATGTCATCATGGTCGGTGCCGACCCCCTGGTCGTGCTCAAGGCCGAATACAACAAGTCTGGCCGCACCTCCGCCGTGGTCAAGATGAAGATGAAGAATCTGCTCACCGACTCGCCCACCGAGGCGGTGTATCGGGCCGACGACAAGTTTGATCTGGTCATGCTCGACCGCAAGGAAGTCACCTACTCTTACTTCGCCGATCCGATGTATGTATTCATGGACGCCGACTACAACCAGTACGAGGTCGAGAAAGAGAACATGGGCGACGCCCTCAACTATCTCGAAGAAGGCCTGGCCTGCGAGGTGGTGTTCTACAACGACAAGGCCATCTCGGTGCAACTGCCCAACTCGGTGGTGCGCGAGGTGATCTATACCGAGCCGGCGGTCAAGGGCGACACCTCGGGCAAGGTGATGAAGCCGGCCAAGATCGGCTCGGGTTTCGAGCTGCCGGTGCCGCTGTTCGTCGAAATCGGCGACAAGATCGAGATCGACACCCGCACCGCCGAGTACCGCAACCGGGTCAAATAAGCCCCGCGATCAGGCGCTGGCTGTCCTGGTACAGGGCGGTCTGATCGGGTGCAGCGTCGCCCATCGGCAGCAGGCGCAGCACCCGCGCTGAGCGCTCGGCAGCCACCGCCGGATCGGTTCCTGGCCGCCAGCCCGCCAGCAGTTTACCCACCGCTTCGGGCGAATTGCACACCAGCAGCATGTCGCAGCCGGCATTCCAGGCAGCGTCGGCGCGGGCCACGATGTCGCCGGCCACACTGGCTCCTTCCATCGACAGGTCGTCGCTGAATATCACCCCGTCGAAGGCGAACTCGTCGCGCAGCCTGGTCAGCCAGACCGGTGAAAATCCGGCGGGTCTGCCATCCACCTCCGGATAGATCACATGCGCCGGCATCACCGCGTCCAGCCTTAGCCGCCGGTAGGGTTCCAGGTCCCCGGCCATCTCTTCGAGGCGGCGGCCATCGACCGGCAGCGCGACGTGGGAGTCGGCAGCGACATGTCCGTGGCCCGGAAAATGTTTGCCGCAAGCGGCCATCCCGGCCTCATGAAGACCGTCGATCAGCGCCCCCGCCAGAGCTGCGACGGCAATCGCATCGCGGTGAAAGGCGCGGTCGCCGATGACGGAGCTGGCGCCGTAATCGAGATCGAGCACCGGCGTGAAGGAAAAGTCGACGCCGCAGCGGCGCAATTCCAAGCCCAGCACGAGACCGACCGCGCGGGCGGCGGCCAGCGCCTCATCCCGCCGTTCATCCCATAGTTCGCCCAGACGGCGCATCGGCGGCAGCCGGGTAAAGCCCTCGCGGAAGCGCTGGACGCGACCGCCCTCGTGGTCCACCGCGATCAGCAGGCGCGGTGCGCGCAGCGCATGGATCTCGGCGCAGAGGCGTTCGAGCTGCTCGATTGAAACGTAGTTGCGCGCGAACAGGATGATGCCGCCGACCTGTTGATGGCACAGACGATCGCGGTCGAGATCGGTCAGTTCCGTGCCGGCGATGTCGATCATCAGCGGTCCGGGAGGAATGCTGGTCATAACCGCTCCAGGATAACGAAGGCCAGCGCCGAGTCGCCCTCATCGGAGAGCGACAGGTGGGCCACCAGGCCGAGTGCGGAGAGGTGCGCGGACAAACCCGGGGAATACTCGAAGTCCGGCTTGCCCAGGGCGTCATGAACCACCGCAATCGCCGTCAGCAGCGCCGGTTCGCGCACGCCGGTGCCCAGTGCCTTGCCGAATGCCTCCTTGGCGGCGAATCGTTTCGCCAGAAACCGCGCCGGCTGGGTAGATGCCCGGCAGTCGGCGCGCTCGGCCGGCGCCAGCAGTTTCTCCAGGGCGCGCTCGCCGTGCCGCTGATAGAGCGTGGCGATGCGGCTGACGGTGACGATGTCGGTACCGATGCCGTGGATCATCGCCGCGCTGCCAACATCAGCCGCTTCATGTCGCGCACGGCGTTCTCCCAGCCCATGAAGATGGCCTCCGACACCAGCGCGTGGCCGATGTTCAATTCGGCGATCTCGGGTATCGCGGCGATCGCCTGGACGTTGCCGAAATGCAGGCCGTGGCCGGCATTGACCTTGAGGCCCAGGCTTGCGCCATGAGCCGCCGCGGTGCGGATGCGCGCGAGCTCCCGGTCCTGGTCGGGGCCAGGGGCGCAGTCGGCGTAACGACCGGTGTGCAGTTCCACCACCGGTGCGGCTGCGGCCAGGGCGGCTTCGAGTTGCGCCGGTTCCGGATCGATGAACAGCGAGACGCGGATGCCCGCCGCCTTGAGCCGCCGGCAGGCATCGGTCACCTGGTCGAGATGGCCGGCGACGTCCAGGCCACCCTCGGTGGTGAGCTCCTGGCGCCGTTCCGGGACCAGACAGACGTCCTGCGGCCGGACGCGGCAGGCGAAACCGATCATCTCCGCGGTGATCGCCGCTTCGAGGTTCATCCGCGTGGTGAGCTGTTGCCGCAACAGCAGGACGTCCTTATCCTGAATGTGGCGACGGTCCTCTCGCAGGTGCAGGGTGATGGCATCGGCGCCGCTCTTCTCCGCCAGCAGGGCGGCCCGGATCGGATCCGGATAAGTCGTGCCGCGCGCCTGTCGTAGCGTCGCGACGTGGTCGATATTGACGCCTAACTCGATCATCGCTTCACAGCTCCTGCAGTTCGATGAATACCCGCCGCGACTGCAAGGGCTGTCCGGACAGGTGGTGGTTGATCAGCCTGCGCATCAGCGCCTTGCTCTCGGCCAGCGTCTGAGCATCGCTGTAGTCGTCGCGGGCCAGGTCGAGCAGGGTTTTGCCACGCAGGGTCGTCTGACTGGTTCCGTCCGCCTCGTCGGGCGAGACCTCGACCGGACCGCGCTCGAGCAGATAGCGATAGCAGGCGCCGTGCCGCACCGGCTGGCCCGAGAGCGCATCGCGCTCCAGCACCAGGCCGTAACCCAGTTCCTTCAGCAGCGTCTTTTCGAACAGCCGCAATCGCGATTCGTGCGGCTCGCCGCGTGCCAGTGCCTGCAAGCTCGCGGCATAGGCCTCGAACAGCGCGGGGTGCGCATCCTCGCGCGGCAGCAGCTTGAGCATCAGCTCGTTCAGGTAGTAGCCAAGCATCAGCGCCGCACCGCCCAGCAAGGGCATGCCGCCGACCCACTCGGCCTTCGCCAGGGTGCGCACCTCGCCACCGCCGAACCAGCCCAGCTCGATCGGCTGGAAGGCCTGCAGCACGCCGCGCAGCGCCGACCGGGGCCGGCGCGCGCCGCGTGCCAGGAGCGGCAGCCGGCCGTAGTCCCGGCTCAGCACGTCGAGAATCAGGCTGGTCTCGCTGTAGGGATAGCTGTGCAGGATCCAGGCCAACTGTCCGTCGATGCGCTGACGGGCGCTCATCGCTCACTCATAACCGAGCGACTTCAACGCGCGCTCGTCCTCGGCCCAGCCGCTCTTCACCTTGACCCAGGTCTCGAGATAGACCGGTCCGCCGAAGAGCTGCTCCATGTCGCGGCGCGCGTCGGAAGACATCGTCTTCAGCTTCTCGCCGCCCCTGCCGATGACGATAGCCTTGTGCGCCGCCTTGTCGACGATGATCGCGGCGAAGATGCGGCGCAGCTCGCCTTCCTGCTCGAAGCGCTCGATCTCCACCGCGATGCCGTAGGGCAGTTCCTCGCCCAGGTTGCGGAACAGCTTCTCGCGCAGCAGTTCCGCCGCGAGGAAGCGTTCGCTGCGATCGGTGATGGCGTCCGCATCGTAGATCGGCGGCCCTTCCGGCAGATACTTGGCCGCGGTCTTGAGCAGCTCAATGGTGCCATCGCCGCTCTCGGCGGAGAGCGGCACGATCTCGGCGAAGGGAAAGACCTGCGCCATCTGGGCGATGAAGGGCAAGAGTTCGGTCTTGTCGCTCAGGCGGTCGATCTTGTTGATGGCCAGGAGCACCGGGCGATCGGCTGGCAAGAGCTTGATGATGGCGCGATCGGCCGGTCCGAAGCGGCCGGCCTCGACCACGCAGATGATGACGTCGACCTCGGACAGCGCCTGCGTCACGCTGCGATTCATGACACGATTCAGGGCGCCCGGGTGCCGGGTCTGAAAACCGGGGGTATCGACGAAGACGTACTGGCATTCCTCGGTCGTCAGGATGCCGGTGATGCGATGTCGGGTGGTCTGCGGCTTCTTCGAGGTGATGCTGAGCTTTTGCCCCACCAGGCGGTTCACCAGGGTCGACTTGCCGACGTTGGGCCGGCCGACGATAGCCAGGGTGCCGGTGCGAAATGCGCTGCTCACGGCGCGATCAATTCGGCGGCGCGCGCCGCCGCCGCCTGTTCGGCGGCGCGGCGGCTGGGTCCGATGCCGACGGCGCAGATGTCCAGCGCCGGCACCCGGCACTCCACCTCGAACTCCTGGGCGTGCGCTTCGCCTCGCGTCGCGCACAGGCAGTAGTTCGGCAGCGCCAGGTGCCGCGACTGGAGGATTTCCTGCAGCGCCGTCTTGGGATCCTTGGCGGCGCTGCCCGGTTCGATCAGCGCGATCATCTTCTCGTAGAGCCCGGCGATGATCTGCTGGGCGCGGGTGAAACCGGCGTCGAGATAGACGGCGCCAATGAGTGCCTCCAGGGTGTCGGCGAGGATCGATGGGCGCCGGTGGCCGCCGCTCTTCTGCTCGCCCTCGCCCAGCAGCAGGTAGTCGCCGAGCGAGAGCGACTGCGCGATCTCGGCCAGCGTCTCCTTGCGCACCAGGCTGGCGCGCAGCCGCGACAGGTCGCCTTCGCGCAAGGCGCCGAAGCGCTCGAACAGCAGCGCCGCGATGACGAAATTCAGGATGCTGTCGCCGAGAAACTCGAGCCGCTCGTTGTGCGCAATGCCGTGGCTGCGATGGGTCAGCGCCTGGCGCAACAAGTCGCGCGCGGAAAAGCGATGCCCCAGCGCCTGCTCGAGCCTTTCGATCTGCATTACTTGGAGCCGGAGGTGTTGCCCTCGAAGTCGATCACGAGACTGACGTGAGGGGCGAGCGGAATTTTTTTGGTGTAGGCGAAGGCGAGGACGATCTCGTTACCCTCCTTGCTGATGTCGAGGTCGCTGCCGCTGATGCTGGTCACATTGTCGATCTCGATGCGCTTGTCGAAGGCCTGGCGGACTTCCGGCACCGAGGCGGTGCGGAGGTTCGGATCGTGCGCCGTGGCCTTGGCATCCTTGAGGATAGTGAAATAGTCGATGACGTCGGGCAGTACCTTCATGCCGCCGATGACCAGGAACACCAGCACGAAGCCAGCCACGATCACGCCGGTCAGCGTGATTCCCTGCTGTCGCTGCAACGATGGCTTCATGATCTCTCCGTCAATTACTTGAACGGCCCGATGCGCTTCAGATCGCTAAAATTGAACCAGATGAAAAACGCCTTGCCGACAATGTTCCGGTCCGGCACGAAGCCCCAGAAACGGCTGTCCATCGAATTATCGCGGTTGTCGCCCATTACGAAATAGTGGCCGGGCGGCACTACGCAGGAAACGCCCTCGCTATTGTAGTGACAATTGCTGCGGAAGGGGAAATCGCTCACCTGGGACACGAAGGACGGCGCCTCGGGCTCGATCAGGATCTGGTGCTGCACTGTGCCCAGGGTCTCGATATAGCGCGGCGTGTAGTAGAGACGGTCGGCGTTCAGGTAGTCCGAGGTCTTCTTCTCCGGCACTTCCTGACCGTTGATGGTCAGCCGCTTGTTCTGGTAGGAAATCTTGTCGCCGGGCAGGCCGACCACACGCTTGATGTAGTCGAGCGAGGGGTTCTCCGGGTAGCGGAACACCATCACGTCACCGCGCTGCGGCGTGCCGACGTCGATGATTTTCTTGTTCACTATCGGCAGGCGGATGCCATAGTCGTACTTGTTGACCAGGATGAAGTCGCCAACGTGCAAGGTCGGGATCATCGAGCCGGAGGGAATCTTGAAGGGCTCGACCAGGAAGGAGCGCAGCAGGAAAACCGCCAGGATCACCGGGAAAAAGCTGGCGCCGTACTCGACCCACCAGGGATCCTTGGCGTCGGCGGCGCGCGTCTTCTTCAGCCAGAAGTGATCGAGCACCCAGATCACGCCGGTGACCACGAGCAGAACGAAAAGAATCAAAGCAAAATCCATATCCATGGGCTGTCCTTATTTGTTGCCGTCGCCGACGCGCAGCACCGCCAGGAAGGCTTCCTGCGGGATTTCCACGCTGCCGACCATCTTCATGCGCTTCTTGCCGGCCTTCTGTTTCTCCAGCAGCTTCCTCTTGCGCGAGATATCCCCGCCGTAGCACTTGGCGAGCACGTTCTTGCGCATCGCCTTGATGTTCTCGCGGGCGATGATGTGGGCACCGATCGCCGCCTGGACGGCGACATCATACATCTGGCGCGGAATCAGCTCGCGCATCTTGGCGGCGATCTCCCGGCCGCGGTAAGGCGCGTTGGCGCGATGCACGATCATCGACAGGGCATCGACCTTGTCGCCGTTGATCAGGATGTCGAGCTTGACCACGTCGGCAGCGCGATACTCCTTGAACTCATAATCGAGCGAGGCGTAGCCGCGCGACACCGACTTTAACCGGTCGAAGAAGTCCATCACCACTTCGGCCATCGGCATGTCGTAGCTCAACTGCACCTGGCGGCCGTGGTAGGCCATGCCCACCTGGCTGCCGCGCTTGCCCTCGCACAGCGTGATCACCGCGCCCAGATATTCCTGCGGCACGAAGATGGTGGTGGTGATGATCGGCTCGCGGATCTCCTCGATCCTCGCAAGGTCGGGCAGCTTGGCCGGGTTCTCGACGAAGACCTCGCGGCCGTCCTTCTGCAGCACCTGATAGACCACCGTCGGCGCGGTGGTGATCAGATCCTGGTCGAACTCGCGCTCCAGTCGCTCCTGCACGATCTCCATGTGCAGCAGGCCCAGGAAGCCGCAGCGGAAGCCGAAGCCCAGGGCCTGGGAGACCTCGGGCTCGTAGTGCAGCGAGGCGTCGTTGAGCTTGAGCTTTTCCAGCGCGTCGCGCAGCCCCTCGTATTCGTTCGGCTCGATCGGATAGAGCCCGGCGAACACCTGCGGCTTGATCTCCTTGAAGCCGGGCAGCGCCTCGGCCGCCGGGCGATCCACCAGGGTCACGGTGTCGCCGACCTTGGCTGCCTTCAGTTCCTTGATGCCGGCGATGATGAAGCCCACCTCGCCGGCCGAGAGCCGCTCGCGCGACTGCGACTTGGGCGTGAATACCCCGACCTGCTCGCACAAGTGGGTGGTGCCGCCGGCCATCAGACGGATCCTGTCCTTGGGCTTGAGCGTGCCGTCGACCACGCGCACCAGCATCACCACGCCGACGTAGTTGTCGAACCAGGAGTCGATGATCAGCGCTTTCAGGGGTGCGCCCGGATCGCCCTGGGGCGGCGGGATGCGGGCGATCACCGCTTCGAGGATGTCCTCGACGCCGAGACCGGTCTTGGCGCTGGCGAGAATGGCAGCGGTGGCGTCGATGCCGATGACGTCCTCGATTTCCTGCTTGGCGCGCTCCGGATCGGCCGAGGGCAGATCGATCTTGTTCAGCACCGGCACCACTTCGACGCCCTGGTCCAGCGCCGTGTAGCAGTTGGCGACGGTCTGCGCCTCGACGCCCTGCGAGGCATCGACCACCAGCAGCGCGCCCTCGCAGGCGGCGAGCGAGCGGCTGACCTCGTAGGAGAAGTCGACGTGGCCGGGTGTGTCGATCAGGTTCAGGTTGTAGCGCTGGCCATCCCTGGCGCGGTACCAGAGCGCCGCGGTCTGCGCCTTGATGGTGATGCCGCGCTCGCGTTCGAGCTCCATCGAATCGAGCACCTGCGCCTCCATCTCGCGCTCGGACAGGCCGCCGCAGATCTGGATGATGCGGTCGGCCAGCGTCGATTTGCCGTGATCGATGTGGGCGATGATGGAAAAATTGCGGATGTGCTGCATAGCGGTCAGGACTGAGCCAGCCTGCCAAGTCGCAGGAGATGAAATGGCCGCGGATTGTACCGCGAACCTGGCTTCAACGGGGCAAAACCCGGTGTGCGGGGAAACGCGATGGTGGCATCAGGACGAACGATTCCGCGTATCAGCTCGCGAGATAAGCGCGAACCGCCGGGCCGTCGAGGAAATAGTGACAGAGCTCGCGTCCCCCCGCGGTCAATACCGGCACCAGTTCGTCGTAGCGCGCCAGAAGCGCCGGGTCGGCATCGACGTCCAACACGCGCAGCTCGAACTCGAACTCGCCACGCAGCGCCTCCAGCGCGGCCTGCATGTCGTGGCAAAGGTGGCAGTATGTCCGGCTGTAAAGCGTCAAGCTGGGCATCGTTCGGGCTGCCGGGCTACTTTTGCTCACCGAGTGTCCTGAGGGTGATGAAGCTCTGGTTGTCGCCGTGGCGCACCAGCAGCGTGATGGTCGCCGACTTGTCGATCGGCGCGAGCAGCTTGTTGAACTGCCCGATCGATTTCACCTCGATCTGCGCCCCCTTGCTGATCAGCGCCAGGATGATGTCGCCGACACGCAGCTCAGAATCGCTGAGGCCGCCGCGGATCTCCTCGACCACCAGGCCGTGGTCGAGATTCAATGCTCTCTTCTGCTCGGCGCTGGGCTCCGCCAGCACCAGCCCGAGACGATTGGCGGCCGCTCTCGGCGCCGGCTTGGCACCCTGGCCGACACGCTGCGCCACCCTCTCCTCGGGAATTTCGCCGACGTGCACGCTCAGCTCCCGGCTGGCGTTCTTGCGCCACACCTGCATCGTCACCTTGGCGCCGGGCTTGGTGGCGGCGACGATGCGCGGCAGATCGCCGGAATTCTTGACGATCTTGCCATCGAACTTCAGGATCACGTCACCGGGCTCCACGCCCGCCTTGTCGGCCGGGCCGCCCTTCTCGACCGAATTCACCAGCGCACCGCTCGGCTTGGCCAGGCCGAAGGATTCGGCCAGGCCGCGGGTCACCTCCTGGATGACCACGCCGATGCGCCCGCGGCTGACATGCCCGCTCGTCTTCAACTGGCGCTGCACCTCCATTGCGACATCGATCGGAATGGCGAATGCCAGGCCCATGTAACCGCCGGTGCGGCTGTAGATCTGCGAGTTGACGCCGACCACCTCGCCTTCCATGTTGAACAGCGGCCCGCCCGAGTTGCCGGGATTGATGGCGGCATCGGTCTGGATGAAGGGAACGAAATTCTCCTGCGGCAGCGAGCGTCCCTTGGCGCTGACGATACCGGCGGTGACGCTGTTGTCGAAACCAAAGGGCGAGCCGATGGCGACCACCCATTCGCCGACCTTGAGCTTGTTCGGGTCGCCGAGCTTGACCACCGGCAGGCCGCTGGCCGCGATCTTGATCAGGGCGATGTCGGTGCGCTTGTCGGCACCGAGCACCTTGGCCTTGAACTCGCGCTTGTCGGTGAGCCTGACCACGACCTCATCGGCGCCGGCGACGACGTGGGCGTTGGTCAGGATGTCGCCGTCGGCGCTGATGATGAAGCCCGAACCGAGGGACTTGCTCTCGAACTCCTGCTGAGGATTGCCCGGCAGCTGGGGAAAGAAGCGGCGGAACAGATCGAACGCCGGGTCGTGCGGATCGATGGGAAGCTGCTGCGCCAGACCGCCACCGTGGATATGCTGGATGGAACTGATATTGACCACCGCCGGACCCTGCTGCTCGACCAGCTTGGTGAAGTCTGGCAGGCCCCTGGCCTGGGCACCCAGGGAGACCAGAGCGAGCAGGAGCGGCAACAGGATTTTCCGAATCATGAGGAAGCTTCCTCCGGGGTATGGGGGTTGGTATCAGGGCTTTCGAACTGCGGCGGCACAGATTGCACGGCAATCGATCCGGACCGAACGCTCATCTCGGTTCGATACCGTCGCCGAAGCGCTTCAGCGTCGCGGGCGGCATTTCACCCATGATGACGAGCAGGTGTCCACCCGCGATCCGGCGGTAGATGTTGGTCGCTCCCATCGCGATCATGCCCAGATCGTTCTTGCTCTGCTGTCCGGCGGGAACGGAGTCGATGAACACCGAGATGGCCGCGAGGCCATCGGAGAACATGATATGCATGCTCGACGGCGCATTCGGACGGACCTCGCGCATCATCTCCGTGAGCTTGCTGAAGCCGGGCAGATGGACCTTGAACTGCCAGGCGGCATCCTCACCCCGGCGCTCGGTGGCGCGCACCGTATGGATCTGCCAGTTCCTCGCCTGATTGGCGTATTTCGAGGTCAGCGACTCGCGGTCGATCGCACCGCCGATCTGCAACTGGGTGAAAGCGAAGGTTTCCACCGGCTCGTTGCGCTCGTTCAGGAGCTCGGCCTTGAGCAGCAGGCCGGTTTTCACATCCACCCAGAACTGGTGGCCGTAGCGCAACTCGTCCTTGGGCTCGAGCACGACCGCCTGGCTCTCGCGGTCGGCAATCCGCCCGAGCGCGCCCTTGCGGATCACGTAGTGCTCCGCGAGTCCGCCCAGCACCGCCGGCAGCAGCGCCGGAAAACTGCGCTGGTGACTGCGCTTCTCCACGATCAGGGTGCGGCTCTCAGGCAGATAGCAGCGCACCTCGCCGCTGTTGCGGATCACCTCACGCGGACTGCCGTCCAAGACTTCGATGCGCTCCTGCTCCCTGCCCGCGACGACTAGGTGGGTGATGCGGGAAGTCTCCACCAGCGCGCCGCTCTGAAAGACGAAGGTGCCGCTGTAGTTGAGCTTGTGCGCCGCGGTCACGACGCGGTCGAGCCAGTACAGCCCATCCTGCTGCTGCGCGGCGGCGGGCAGGCTGTAGGCGAGCAGGCAGCTTAGGCCGTAGAAAAGCCAGCGCTTCATCTCGCAGCCGCGTTCCCGGTCATGGACACGCTGCGAACATAGGCGGTCCCACCCTGGATGCGGTTGCCCGGCGAGTAGGCTTGATGGGCGATCATGTATTCCTGCAACAGGCTGCCGTCGGAAGTGTCGGCCGCCGCCAAGGTCGATGGCGCTTGCGCCTCGGTCGGCGCATACGTCTTGGCGAGCCCACCGCTGCCGCCCGGCGGCGGCGCCAGCGCGACCCAGGCGACCAGCGCAGCACCGGCGACGGTCGCGGCCGCCGCCAGCGAGGAGCGCAGAACATCGCGCACGCGCTTGTCTTGCGGCGCCAGCACCACCGGTTCATGGCACAGGCTGGCCATCACCCGCACCGCCAGTCGCTGGTCGAGCTCTTGCGAGCGACGCAGCGCATCGCCGATCAAATGATAACCGTCCCAGGCGCGGCGCAATTCCTCGTCGCGGCCGATGGCGGTCAGCAAGGCCGGCTGTAGGGAGGCATCGAGTTCGTCATCGAGAAAGGCGGAAAGCTCAGATTTCATCGTGTCACCTTTACTGGTGCCCTATGGCAGTGCTGATTGCAATTCACCAACGTTTATCGGTCCCGGGTTCCAGCAGCGGCTGCAACTTCGCAGCAATCGCCTCGCGGGCCCGGAAGATACGGGAACGCACGGTGCCGATGGGGCAGTCCATAATCTGTGCGATCTCCTCGTAGCTCAAACCCTCGATTTCGCGCAGCACGATCGCGGTGCGCAAATCCTCGGGCAGTTCGGTCATGGCGGCATTCACGGTGTTGCCGATCTCCTTCGACATCAATATCCGCTCGGGGGTATTGTTGTCGCGCAACTGCTCCCCGTCCTCGAAACCTTCCGCCTCCTCACTGTCGAACTCCGTGGTCGTCGGCGCCCGACGACCCTGCGCCGCCAGGAAGTTCTTCGCGGTGTTGATGCCAATGCGGTAGAGCCAGGTATAGAACGCGCTGTCGCCGCGGAAGCCGGGCAGCGCGCGATAGGCCTTGATGAAGGCTTCCTGAGCGACGTCCTCTACTTCAGCGGGGTCGCGGATCATTCGCGACAGCAGCCGTATCAGCTTGCGCTGATACTTGGATACGAGCAGCCCGAAGGCTTGCCTGTCCCCCCGCTGCACGCGCTCGACCAGAACCTGGTCAGCTTCGCGATCTCCCATTGCGATTATCGTTCGAGTTCCGGTGATCCGAGTATACCCGAAGCCGATGTCGCCCCAAGGAAGCCGCCGCTGGCAACTCAACCCACAAACAGAAGACAGCCCGGTTTCGGAATGGTTCAGTCGGCAAGAGGGGCATCCCCCGGCGGCAACGCCGGAGCTCGTGATATAGTTTTGGCCCCGACCCGCCTGACAATTCACATGAACAATTTCGATGTCTTGATTCTCGGCAGCGGCCTGGCAGGCCAGTCACTGGCGCTGCGCCTGGCCGACCATCGCCGGGTGGCCCTGGTCACCAAGAGCGCGCTGGAAGATTCGGCCTCCGGCTGGGCCCAGGGCGGCATCGCCGCGGTGCTCGACAGCACCGATACCATCGATGCCCACGTCGCCGACACGCTGACCGCCGGCGCCGGATTATGCAATCCCGCGGCCACGCGCTTCGTCGTCGAACACAGCCACGCCGCCATCGACTGGCTGATCGGGGAAGGGGTTTCATTCACCCGGGACGAGAGCAGCAGCCTGGGCTATCACCTGACGCGCGAGGGCGGTCACAGTCAGCGGCGCGTGATTCACGTCGCCGACGCCACCGGCTCGGCGGTGCAGAAGACCCTGACCGAGAAGGTCCGACAGCACGCCAACATCAGCGTCTTCGAACGTCATATCGCGATCGACCTGATCACCGGCGACAAGATCAAGGCGCCGGATATCGTTGATTACACCCTGCACGAGAACGTCGCCGAGCGTCTGGCCAAGCGTTTTGGCGCCGCGCTGGGAATGGGCGCGGTGAAGGAAATGTCACGCGCAGGCTGGTCGCTGCACTGAGCTTCAGGTCACAGGCGTGTGCTGCAGCGCACGCTGCAGCACATCGAATCCGCTATTGCGCAGCATGTCGCAAACGGCGATCAGCGGCAGCCCGACCAGCGCTGTCGGGTCGTCGCTGCGCATGTGCTTGAGCAGGGCGGGACCGAGGGCTTCCGACCTTGCACTGCCGGCGCAGTCGAACGGTGCGTCGAGTTCAAGGTAGGCGTCGATTTCCATCAGGGTCAGGATGCGGAATTCGACTTCGGTGGGGACGTTGCACACCTGCTCCAGTCCACCCGGGGCGATGACGCAGACGGCGGTGTGGAAGACCGCAGCCTCGCCGCTGAGCCGTTGCAGTTGCGCGCGCGCCGCGTGCGGCGTGCCCGGCTTTCCCAGGGCTTCGTCGCGCAGCGCGCAGACCTGATCCGATCCGATCACCCAGGACTGCGGCGAAAGCCTGGACACCGCGCGCGCTTTTTCCGCGGCGAGCCGCAGGGCCAGCGCCGCAGGCGACTCATCCGCAAGTCGAGCCTCATCCACCTCGGGTGCACGTTGCGAGAACGGCACACGCAGGCGCAGCAACAGTTCGGCCCGGTAACGCGAAGTGGAAGCGAGAATCAGGGAGTCGCCCGGGCTGGGCATTGCAGTCGGCCGCATCAGTTCTTCCCGAAAAACCGGCCGTGAAGCCAGGCGCCGATCAAAATTCCTGAAATACTCAACAACAGCGGCCAGTTACCGACTCCCAGCCCCGCAATGGCTGGTCCCGGGCAGACGCCGCTCAATCCCCAGCCGATGCCGAAAATCGCCGCCCCGATCAGCGTGCGTGCGTCGAGGTGGGAAGGGTGCTTGCCGAACACCACGCCGAAAACGGGCCGTTTCATCAGCCGTGGCAGAAAGCGGTAGGCGAGAAAGGTCGTGCCTGCCGCCCCCCCCATCACCAGCAGCAGGCCCATGTCCTTGAGCATGAGGAATTGCAGGATGCTCTCGGGCTTGACCATGGTGGACAGCGCCAGCCCGAAGCCGAACAGGCCGCCGGCAAGCAGCGCGGACAGCATCACTGCCAGCGGGGGAACGCGTCGCATGTCAGAACCCTCCTAGCGTGCGCACGATGTGTGCAGTGAGAATGGCAGTGCCGAGGAAAATGATCACCGCGAGCATGGACGGCAATTGCAGCGATCCCACGCCGCAGATGCCGTGCCCCGAGGTGCAGCCGCCGCCCATGCGCGCGCCGAAACCGCCCACGATGCCGCCGACGAACAACTGCCACAGCGGCACCTTGGTGACGAAGCCTTCCCCATGCCCGAGGGTGCAGGTGAATACCGCCGCGCCGATGATCAGCCCGAACCCGTACATCAGGCGCCAGTTGCGGGTGGACACGAATTTTTCGTGTTGAAAAAACGGGTGCCGGGTGACGAGCGACCAGACCGCCGTGTAGGCCGTGCTGATGCCGCCGATCAACCCGGTCAACGCGAACAGCAGGCTTACACCGAGTCCGATGAAAATGCCGCCATAAAGATAGTGTTCCCAGCCGAGCGGGAACCACTGCGCGATCGTGTCCATGCCTCACTCCAATGCCTTACATGCCCCGTGCATGCTGAGTGCAGCACGAACT
>MLJW01000150.1_pt1 | contig 64359 bp, 55 predicted proteins | sample 888231 | NCBI WGS metagenome assembly MLJW01 (sample SAMN05788063, study PRJNA343431) | mine drainage metagenome | isolation source: sample collected from the inflow into an acid mine drainage treatment plant... | place: Germany: Lusatia, lignite mining district
GCTCTACCGTCCACGGTTCGTTTATCCCCAGCAAGTGCCGGTACAGTTCTTTGCTTTCCATCGCTCGTCTCCCAACCAAGTCAGAGACGATAGATTAGCTTTTACCCACGCAATTGTCAGATGAACCTATTATTTTGGCGTGCGTGCCACTGATGGAATTCTAGAATATAGGAAGGGAAGAAAATTAACTAAGAGTGGCCACAAAAAGGAATACCAAAAAATTCATGATCTAGCTCTGCAATTAGCTGAAAAAATGGAACAGTCTGATTTTTTCAAGGATCGTTCTAACATCCAGCCACGTGATTTATTTTGGAGCGGAGGATTTGAAGCGATGCTTTCTTATGTAAAAGCGGCTAATCATGCAGAGGAGGATAAAAAATATTGTGAAGAAGATTTCATATTTCTTTTCGTCCACTACATGTTTGGTTACAAAGAGTTATTAAGGAAACGCCGAATAAGCACCTACACAGTGCAGGTGCAGTGTTGATGAATCCGAATTGTTGAATAACGAAGTCGTTTTTCATCTGTGATTGGGCAATTCATCGTGTCCTTCAGGGGATACTCCCCTGATCTTTGCTACGCTGGACGCACCTGTCCTGTCAGTGGCGATCCCCACTTGTCCAAATTGATCAGTGCCAGCAACGCAAATGCACGGTTGGCGTTCTTCATCAAGCCACGGTAGCGCACCTTGGCAAATCCGTAGATGTTCTTGAGCGGTCGGAATGGGTGTTCGACCTTGGCACGCACCTGCGACTTCCTGCGATTGGTTTCCTTGTCGGCATCAGTCAATGGGGTGCTGCGACTGGCGCGTTTGTTGGTGAAGTCTTTTGCTTTTGGTGCAACCTGATTGAGTACTTCTTTCTGGCCAATGTAGGCACTGTCACCATACAAACGGGTTTCGTTGCCATGCAGCAGGTTCGGCAATTCCTGACTGTCGTGGACATTGGCGGGCGTGACCGTGGCGCTGTGAGCAAGGCCGGATTTGCTATCCACGCCAATGTGTACCTTCATGCCGAAGTGCCACTGGTTGCCCTTCTTGGTCTGGTGCATTTCGGGATCACGCGCATTGTCGGCGTTCTTGGTCGAGCTTGGTGCTGCAATAATGGTGGCATCCACGATGGTGCCGCCTGAGAGTTTCATTCCATTGGCGAGAAGCAACTCGCCCACCTTGCTAAACATTGCAGCACCCAGATTGTACTGTTCGAGCAAGTGGCGGAAGTTCATCAGGGTCGTGGCGTCAGGGATACGCTCACACCCCAAGTCAAACTGACAGAAGTCACGAAATGCCGGTACATCATACAAGGCATCTTCACAGGCGAGATCGGACAGGTTGAACCAGTTGGCAATGAAGTACATCCGCAGCATGCGTTCCAGACCAACCGGCGGGCGTCCGTTTCCGGCCTTGGGATAGAAAGGATCGATCACTGTGCAGAATTCTGACCAAGGAACCAGCTTATCCATGCGCGCAAGAAACTCCGCCTTGCGCGTCGTCTTCCCAAATACCTCGAAACCATTCACTGCCAATGTTTGTTGTTTCATCTCATTCGCCTCGTGGTGTGCCTTGGGCTTTAACGCACTACACCCTCATCGCGTGGACTTATTCGGCATTTCCTTAAGTAATATTGCAGTCAAGGCACGCGAACTGACAAATACTAAACCATTAGTGCTCAGACCACGTGATGCAAATGCTCATATTCAACATTTCGCTATTACCCTGTCCAAGTTTTTAAGGAACAAGTACGGCAAACCTCTTCATACAATAGTGGCTGCTACAACTTCGGTAATTTTTCAGGACGAAAGCATTAATGCAAATTGGGTAGCTAAACTTGTAAAAGATAAATAAGAAAACAACACTGAACTGCAAGCGTTAACCGCCGAGCATAGGGCATCGCAAGAGTTCTGCGCTAGGGAAATGCTTGCCACACGAGACCAGGGACATTCGACCTAATCTCGCTCAGATTTGAATCCCGTGAATAAGCTGTTCATTAACTGCATTGCAACTCCATCGCGACCTCGAACCAATGTCAGATCATTGTCACTTTTCAATGTTGATCCGCACGAGCAGCAGGTTTACAGCATGCACGTCCCTTTTGATTATCATTCTCCGACAGTGCAATGGCAGTCACTAATGGAATTCAAGCAACTGTCGCAAGTTAATCTTTATCTTCGATATTACGTCATGGTTTGATAAGTCATGCAGGTGTCCCAAGGCTTCAACAACATTCAGAACATCTGGTGGCTTTGATGGGTGTCCATTCGTTTTGGTAAAAGGGCCATCAGTTTCAGTAAGTAGTCTTTCAAGCGGCAATGCAGAAACCATAGATAAATGACGCTCGTTGTTAAACATCGCGGCATTTACGGAAAAATAGCACCCCATCTCAATGGCACGCTTGGCTTCAGCCTTGGTTCCAGTGAACCAATGAAGCACAATCTTCCCCTGGCCAGGGGGCAGATAAGCCTCGATGTGATCAAGCACAACCTTTGCAGACCTAACGCTATGTACCGAGATTATCTTGTTGCCAGCGGCCGCACAGCGACGCAACACATGCTCGAAAACTTGCTTCTGCAAATCAAATGACTTGTAAAAACGTGGGCCAGCGTCTAACCCTACTTCGCCAATGTATCGAGTTTCAGAAAAGTACTCGTCCCACAATGCCAATTCACTGGCCCGTTCCCCGACGAGCTGAGGGTGTATTCCTAGTGCCGCTCGTACATGGCGTGTGGCCTGAGCAAGTTCATGGTTGCGCGGCCATGCTCTCGGGGTAGTCGTTACGGCAAGCGTGAAAATGCCGGCCTCCTCCGCATCTTGTACTGCCGCTCGGTGGTCGGGGTAGAGGTCGAGATGACAGTGAAAATCAACGAGACCTTCAGTAGAAATCATTAATCATCCGCAATTAAATCGGTTTGGTTGTGACACCAGCTATCAACTGCTCGACTTCGCCGAGTCCACGCCGGTATACATCGGCCAATTGATCGAGGTGAGGGATTTCGTCAGCAAGCGATCCCGGCTTATGAATGAGCAACCTCGCCAAGTCTGGTCGCCTGCGCAACCGCTCGATTGCGAACTGAAACGAGCGTACCTGTTTTCCCATTGACTCCTTCGTATCCAATGGATGAGCTCGAAGATCTGGAACGGTGTAGACAGTCGAATCGTGACCCGGTCCCCAAGCTGCATCAAGCGAAGCGCGCCGGATCAAGCATGGAAGGCAGTACCCACAGTGCTCAATTCCATGCCCCTGCCACCGGGCCTTTGCGGGGGACGAGCACGAAAGGGAGTCGGCAACAAGCAACCGAAGCAACGTCCCATTTGCACATGATGAGACCATCTCACCTTTTGTCTTGTCCCAACAGGGGTTCTCGACTCGCCCATCGATGCCAAGTTTGGAGAGCAAATCGTTCCATCTAGCCATATAAAAAGGGTGGGTTGTTCTTGTGCTATTCGAGCCTAGTCGCAAAGGATCAAGGGGCACATTTAGTGCAATAAGGCCGTTTTCTGGCACACGCAGAACGAAATGGGCTCCAATCCCCGAACCAGCGAACACGCCAAGTGCGAAGAACAAGAATGATCGACCTCGAGTCGTACTCTCAGCACCTACATCCTTCACAAAGCCATCTGGGAAGGACATCCAAACCCGAAGTCGGTCAAAGGATGACCCACTGTAATGCTTCTTCAGTTTGTCGAATAGCGTGTTCTGTGCGTCGCTAGTCGCGCCCTCACCTGCATGACTAATGAGAAGAGGTGTGCGACCGTTTTCTAGAAGATCAATGGCACCAATCAAGCTATCCAGCCCACCCGAAAATAGGCTGAGTGCATCGAATGTTGTTGGTAGTAGTGTATCTCGGGGCGTAGCAATACTGACGAACCGTTCTGTTCTGGCTCTGAATCCAATACTCCAACGATCCCCAGTCAAAAATCCCAGCATACGTGTAAGAGTTTCTGCGGCAGCATCCCAGCGATTTGGATCGCTGACTGGCACCACAAGCCGGATTTCGCGCGTCCATGAATCTTGTGATTGCTCGGTACGTGAGATTCGAGTGTCAGCTGCGTGTACGTGTGCGGCAACGATGAGCAGATCAACACCGATTTCAGTGGGAAATACGCCCATTTGCTTGAGGCTAGTCAGGGCTCCACCAATACCGTAATTGAGTGACTTTTCGCCAACAACAAGATCCAGCTGCGTCACCTGTTCATCTGTTGCGCTCGGGATGAGTATCTGATCATCAGGTCCGAAACGACCCACAATGAGGTGTCTGTTCATAGGTCGGCCTCTGCATCTCCAAGTGTCTTAAGAATTCCGAAAGAACGCTCATAAACAGAATCAACAAATGACTGGATGTGCTCTTTCGTCAGTATCGGCATCTCCGTTCTGGCTGCCGTCAGTGCATCACTGACACCATTACGAATAAAATCGCGCAACTGTTCCTGAATACGGATCGCCGCTTGCGCATCGTCAGGCATGGTGATTGCCTTAATTCCAATGTCGTTGCACAAGCGCGCTTCGATGGCATGAGTTGCATACAGTTCAAAAACCGTCTGCATCTGCTCTGGTGAAAGCGCATCAAGATCAGTAACCCCGAGTGTGGCCAGTTCAATGATCGTCTCGATGAACGCCTCTCTGGCAATGCCCTCGTCGACTGTTCCAACATTCGGGCATATGTAGTCGGCCAGACCGACAAAAACTTCGTCAATTGGGCGCCCCGCCAATTCCTCCAAATTCAGTGCACGAAGAGCTTCTCTAGTTCCACGAGCTTGAACATCTGTAAGGAAGCCTAGTAACCGTGTCCCGGAACTCCTTGAGGCACCCATACGTTGCGCGGCAAGTTGCACCCCTCCCGAAGAGGTGGATACATAACCCGAAACCGCGCGCCCCAAGCTCGCTCGGTCATTGCCGCCAGAGTGCGCAAAGCGCGTGAAATTGCCGCGTGCTCCCGTAAAGCGATTGGGATCTGCGGGTGCCGGTATCGCTGGTCGATTGACTGGTGCCGGGGGAACAGGCCCTGGAACTGGTGGGGGGGTACCCGGAGCTGCCGGTAGGCCAGGCGTGTTGCTTACGTCATCTGGCCCGAGCCATGACGGAACAAGAGGAGTACCTCCACCCGGCCCTCCGTAAGCAGTTGATGTTCCCACTAGCGTCCCCCTTTAGAAGTCTTGCTGGTTCCTTCCGCAGCGGCCTTCAGCATTGGATTTTTATCGATCTTGGACCAAGCTTCCAGCAGGCGATCAAATCGAGCGGTGGCCGCTGAATCTAGTAGAACGCCCTGCCAGCCACCAACAACCCACGGCCCGCAACGAGTTTTCGGCAAGGATTCAAGAAAATCGAGTAGTTTTCCTTGCAAACTTGAATGGGCCTTCACCAAAACAACCAAACCGAAAATGCCAGTTGGCTGAGATTCAAACGCATCAGTGCTCATAATCTTGGTTCGCACTGCCTCAAACAATTTTTCAGCCTCTGGCTGCGCAAGCAATTTCAACTCAGATTCCAGACCTTGTACTTGGAGTTTTGTGCCGAACAACTTCTCCGCAACAGTCGCTAGATGTCCTAAGACTGACGCTGGCCCGAAATAGTCTTTCTTGTCTTTCGTTGCAAAGAGATAAGGTCGGAGATCAACACTCGCGAGCGACGGCTTCACTTTTGCCCACGCCTGGATCGCAGGGGAAGACTTCCATTCGACTAGGATAGCGCTCTCCGGCGGTGTTGCGACTGTCTCGCCAGTTGTTGACGCCTTGGCTACGTCAACGCCATTGGTGGCGATGAAACCTTCCAGAGGACCAATATCCCTGCAAAGACCCTGTGGATCAGTCACCGCCGCAGTTGCGATCTGATCGAACAAGCCAGGAAGGAATCGCTCAGCGAGCATGAGCTTGGCCAGCACAGGCAACTTGATTTCGCCACCAAAACCTCGCGCTGCTGCTGTTTGTTGTCTCAGTAAGAGTGTATTAAGAAAGCGTTTGATTTGCCGTGGATTACCCTTTGCTCCGCTCGCTAAGATCGGTCCGATCTGATCACTAAGCATCAGTGCATTGTGTGCTTTTCCAGCGTTCTCACCAAGCGCTGCAGTGACCGCAGCAGCATCCAAAGGTGCACTCTCCCATGGCCGTTTTAGCCGTTCACGTGCGGTGGTAATGAGGTTCACATATCCTTTATCATCTTCACCTAGCTCCGCGCCGGCAAGAAGGAGAGTCACATAAATTCTTGTCTCGGTCTCACCTAACGCTGGGATACGGAAAGGAATCTGGATCAGCTTTTCGAGATAATTTCTTGCGTAATCCCGTGGCCCAGTAGTCTCAGGAAGGTCAGGGAAATGTTTGCGCACTGCATATTCAATCATGGCCTCGTCAGCAGCGATCACGAACGCTGTGCGAGCGGTAAAAACAAACAACCTGATGGCTTCGAGCGTTTCGATAGCTGTGTCCGGCAGGCAGCGATCAAGGTCATCGATCAAAACAACCAACTGCTCAATACCAGCTTCCTTCAGAAGCTGATCGAATGCTTTGCGGAACGCCTCAATTTCTTCAGGCACATTCTTTGTCTCAACTGGCTTCAGAATTGACTTGACGCCATCAATCGCACCGGTAAGAGTTTCTTTGGTCGCCAGCTGTGTGGGATCAGCCAGAATACCCTCAAGCGAACTCACGATGGTGCCAATCTGCCCCGCAGTCGGGATGCCGGTAAAGGCCGTCATTGCCAATCCACCTGACTTCTTGGCGACCTTCAACCAATCAATCCGATTAAAAACATCTTTGACTGTGATGGCAGCCCTGGTTAGGGCTGGGCGATTCTCTACAAGTCCAGTGACGATGCCCTCAATCAGTGCGATCTTGGCATCCTCGAAACCTTGAAATCTCCATCCGTTGAATTTTAGGCACAAAACCTTATCGCTGTTGGCGAAACCAGACTCGATCATTTCAAGAACGCTCGACTTTCCGGCCCCCCAGTCACCATGTACTCCAATCGTTACAGGCTGATCTGGTCGCTCACGCAACAGATTGATGATTGTTGTTGCAATCGCCTCATTGTTGAGTAGATCAATGCCCGTTTCATGGTCTGACAGAATCATTCTTCCCCCTCAACGTCAGTGCAGTTCCAGAAATATTGCAATGTCGCCCAGAAGTGAAAATACTCGGCGACTTTGTGGGATATTCTTTCAGCGAAAAACACCCCCACTTACTTGAATACTCATTTGTAACAATATTCGTTCTCAGGGCTCCCCTAGCGCCTACGCAGAAAACTACGCAGTTTTGTATATGCAGGTCGAGCAGGAGTTCGTGTTGGCAGGGGAATATTTATTACCGAAACAGGCACCCGACGTACTGCATATACTTGCCCATGCAGCCTCACGACACAATCCATAGAATGCCTTCCTGCATAGGCAGTGTGTTCATTCGCCGTCAACAATCGCGCACCTAGCTTCCGATGGCCCAAATCGCTATTCTCACTTGCTTCATCACCATCATTTCGAACAGTCCACTCAACTGATGCATACTCTGGAACGATGTGGGGATTGATGATTGTAAAAGTCAGATCACAGTTCTTGGTGACCGAAGGCACTTCATTACGATAGCGTGCAATGAGCTCTTTCGGATTACGTGAATGAACCTCAATGTCAATTTCCGGAAGTTGCATCACCGCACGACCGGTATTTTCATCAACAACTTCTACCTCATCAGCTTCTGGTAGAGGCATGAGGAAAGAAAAGGCTTCGGACCACACAAGAGCTGCCGCAGCTTCGTCAGTAGCTTCCTGTGCCCGCTCAGCAATATCCCGCAGCGCCTGCAATCTTGGTAGAAACCCGTCCCAAGCCTCATCAGATATTCGATTTAGATTCTCGTCGGAGTCAACTGGGTTTGGCACAGTCTTGTTTTCAAACAGGCGGTCATGCACAATTTTGATGACTGCGATAAGTGCCTCATCGTCTTCAAGAGAATCCCAAAGACGCCTTAACCAAAGATCGTTATAGGCATCGGTTGCTAAAACTGTTAACAAAATCGAAGATGGTCTTGAATCTTGAATCTCTTCGAAAGACAAGGCAGCCCAAGCTTTAAAGTATCGAACCAACCTTCTAAGCTGGTCTCGTTCATTTTCACCAACTGCTTCCTTGAACCATTTGTATATCTCCTTCGGATCGCTGTCTTCCCATTTGTCCGACAGACATGCCAAACGACGCTTGTCGGTATCGGCGTTAAGGTGATACACCGGTGTGTCGATATGAAACTGCCTTTCGAACACCGCCCTAGAGCAGCGCTCCTTTGCAGGATCTTCAATTCGTCTCACATCCGCATACATCTTCTTGTAGCCATGTAGTTCTTGCTGCGTCCAGTCGCGCAACTGCTTTGCAGTCGGCTCGATTTCTTCATTACCATCCCATTGAAAGTACACTCCAACATCGACATCGTATTCTTCCCCAAGATGCACTGGCCTAATCAGAGTTCCGTATTTGTACGAACCCTGCAACCATGTTGAAATTGGATATCCGTAGTTCTCATAAAGCTTCTTCTTAAGATGCTCCGCGAGGGCATTCCATTGTGCCTGAAGGAATTCACGCTGATCTTGGCTTGGGGTAATTCGTGCGATTAGTGTTTGATCGCCGTTACCGTTAAATAGACGCGCTGCTTTACCCATTACTCGCCCTTGATCAACTTAAGTTGTGGTGTGTGCGCCAAGTAAGCATCCAATCGATTCCCAATAAGGTCGGTCGTTGCCTTTGTGGCAAGCGCTTTGAGTGTCTTAATCGCAACAGGAGTTGCTACATCCAGTCCAAGATCAGATGCCTGCTCCTGTGATGGCTCTTTGTCTAAACGTAGATACCGATCACCCAGGCGATGGCTCATCAACTGGTCAACGAATTGCTGCTGGGCAGAAATCATCACCGAGAAAAGACGCGCGTCTTGCATCCAATCCGCAACTCCAAAGTTTCGGCCCGCATTGAAAGATATCGAATAGCTTTTTGTTGTCGTGCCAATACTGAGAATTCTGACCGCATCGATTGGTGCATTGAGGTAATGCTCTGCCTCATGGCAAGCAATCAGGTCAGGCGCATTCGCAAAAAGCCCGCCGTCAGAATACAAGCTACCTGACACCTCAGCGAGTTCGAAAAATGTGGGAGCGGCCGACGTGGCGAGAGCAACATCTATTGCCTTTAATTTCAAATCCCGATGCCATTCCGGTTTATGCCTAGTCTTAAATACCTGAGGGCGACCCTCAGTGACATTCACTGCGGGAATAGCCACTGGATGAATTGCGTCGCCCAGAAGAGCATCCCCAGGAATAAGCGATGCGATAGCTGCCTTTAATGGCGTCGAAGAATATCGTGGTCTATTGCGATGTTTGAACAGATCGTACCCAATCTGAAACTTACCTTTTGGGTGCTTATGCGACGGAAATATTTCCTCACCTTGGGCTGTGAATACTTCAACGACCTTTTTCATAGGTATCTCAAAAGCGACAGCTAGCGCAACGATTCCACCAATAGATGTCCCACATGAAATATCGAAGTGGCGACCGACAGGATGCCCAAGGTGCTCTTCCATACATTGGAGCGCTTGAGCAGCAAATAGCCCACGAAACCCACCACCGGTAAGCGCTAAGGCCTGAAACGGCTGTTTAGTAGTCCAAATAATATCGCTCATCTTGGAGATCCTTCAAATCACGCTGTTACCTTGCGGCTTCGCTTGGGTTTATCTTCAGCCTGATCGAAACGCTGCGCTCTGATGCGTTCCAGCAACACAGTGGCCGGTTCGTCGTTGGGGTCTTGCGGCACGAGCTCGCCGCGAAAGGCTTTGGCGAGCGTGGCCGGGGTGAGTTTTTCGACTTGGGCGCGGGCGGCGGTGTAGCGGGCCTCGAGGCGGCCGGCGTAGGCGAACAGGGATTCGACGCGGCGGACGATTTCGGTTTGCTCCAAAATAGAAGGCAAACGCATCTCTATTTCTTTCACATCTTGAATTGAAATTCGCTTGTGACCTGCAGTTGATTTAGCTCGCTTTTCTATTTCTCGCCTTACATCAGACGCAGAAAATGCGTACATGCAGTATGCTGGGAGAATAATGTCTTTAAGCTTTGCTCGAAAAATTCGATCTGGGTATTGATATTTACTTGAAGTTATATTGGCAACGGCGACACAATTCCCAACATAATCAACCGACCCATTCAATCGCGTAAATAGAACGTCTCCGTTTTCGATGTAGTTGTCGACATTAGTTGATTGATAGCTGGTCAAGTATTTAACATCCGAAAAATCAACCACGCCCTGACGGACACTACTTGATCGCAGAATCGGAAAATCACTGACTTGATTGCTAGGAACTTCATTTGACCCACCTCGGATACTCGTCACTAAATTTCCAAATGGAACAAGAGGGAATGCATTTGTAGCCTCGTAGCCCGGATGCAGCGTAGCGGAATCCGGGGTGGGGGTAACAGCATAACGAGTTTGTGCCGAATCGCGAACGATATTCCCGGAATCCGCCTGCGGCTGCATCCGGGCTACTTGGTTGACGCGCCATTCCTCCGTCAGTTTGCCGGAGGTGGCGTCGGCAAGGACGGACTGGCGGAAGCGTTTGAGAATGGTGGGGATGCTGTCGAGGTGGTCGCGGCAGGCATCCACCCGCGCCAACAACGCGTCGAGTTTATCGGCGATGCGTTTTTGTTCGTTGTATGGGGCAAGGCGCACAGGCATCGAGCGCATGGAGGCTTGGGTCAATTTTAGGCGTGTCGAACCTGATACATATCCTTTGTAATCGAAAGAATTTAAATACTTCTCGATGAATCTGTAGTCAGAAAGACCATTGATGGCCTGCAATACATGAGCGTGATTGTTTACCCAAAACTTGCCGTGCGCTCGATATGCTTTATGACGAAGTGGATCAAAAAAAGGGACGCCATCTTCACCAAGAAGGATGTAATCGCCATCAAATAGATAGTCATCAATTACGCCAACCTGCCCCGTCGCGCCGTAATATGGGAACAGCAGATGATCAGCCTTGCCAGAGATTCGCTGCTCACGTTCATCTGAGTTCAGTGGAATTCTCTTCGAATCGAGAATATCGACTACTGATTCAAGTGGGGTTTCATTCCAGCCATGAGGTAGTTCGTTCACTCCGTCACCTCTGCAACATCCTCACCCAATTCCTCCAATATCCCGCGCAATTCATCCAGCGCCGCTTCCAGCTCACCCATCGCTTCCTGCGCCAAAACTGCCGGTTCCGGTAATTCATCCGCGCTGGTGTCGCTGTCGTCCTTCAGCCAGGCGATATCCAAGCTGTCGCCGCGTGCGGCAATTTGCTCGCGGGTGAATTTGCGGAAACGTCCCTGCTCGCCGGTATCCTTGCGCTTGACCAGCGCCTTAGCGCCGACTAGCGGATCGTCACCGAAGGCCGCCTCAAACTCGACGAAGTGCTCGCGCGTAAGCTGGGTGCGTTTGCCATATTGCGGCATGTTGGCGCGGAGGTCGTACACCCAGACTTCTTTGGTGTTGCCCTTATCCTTCTCTCCTCGAGTGAAGAACAACACATTAGTCTTCACGCCTTGCGCATAAAAGATACCGGTGGGCAGGCGCAGGATTGTGTGCAGGTTACATTTGTCCATCAGGTCGCGGCGAATGTCGGTGCCGACGTTGCTCTCGAACAGTACGTTATCGGGTAGCACCACGGCGGCGCGTCCACCTGTTTTGAGGCCGCGGTAGATGTGCTGCAAAAAGGCGAACTGCTTGTTGCTGGTGGGATAGGTGAAGTCATCGCGGCTGGGCAGGCCACCGCCTTTTTTGGTGCCGAACGGCGGATTGGTGAGGATCAACGTGGCCTTGGGCAGTGCCTGGCCTTCGGGGCTCAGCGTATCGCCGTAGCGAATGCCGCCGTCGATGCCGTGCAGCATCAGGTTCATCAGCGCCAGACGGTGGGTGTCCTGCACGTGCTCCATGCCGTAGAAGGTGCTGCCGTGGTATTTTTTCTGCTGCGCTTCGGTCCAACCATCCGGGTTGGTGTGTATGCGCAAGTAGTGGTTGGCCGCGATCAGGAAGCCGCCGGTTCCGGCTGCGGGGTCCTGGATGACGTCTTTCAGTTCCGGCTTCATCACAGCGACCATGCTGTCGATCAGCACGCGCGGAGTGAAGTATTGGCCTGCGCCGGATTTCTTTTCGTTGGCGTTTTTTTCCAGCAAGCCTTCGTAGAGGTCGCCCAAGCCTTCCTGGCGGGCGCTGTACCAGTCGAGTTTGTCGATCTCGCTCACCAATGTGGAAAGCGTTGCTGGTTTCTTGATGAAGGAGCTGGCGTTGGCGAATATCTCTTGCACCAAGCTGGAGCCGTGACTACCCAGGTGAATCAGCAATATTTTGTAAGCTTCCAGCCTGTCTGGTGCCGCGAGTTTCTCCAGGTCATTCCAGCGATAGCCTTTGGGTAATTGATTTTCGGTGTCAGTTTCCTCGGCCATTTTAAGGAACAGCAGATAGGTCAGCTCGGTGACGTACTGGTGATAGGTGATGCCGTCGTCTTTGAGAACGTTACAGAGATTCCAGAGTTTGCCGACGATGTCGTGTGTGGTCATGTGTTGAAATTATTTGGTAGTTAAGGTTGACCAGTCGAGCAAGTGCAAGCCGGGTACTTGGGTAAATGCACGATCTGCGCTGACCAGCGTGCAGTCTTCGGCCATGGCTTGGCTGGCAATTAGCAGGTCCATGGGAGCCAGCGATTTGCCCAGTGCTTCCAATTCGGCGCGCAACAGGCTGTAGCGTTGGGCACTGGCGGATGTCCACGGCAGGATGTCTACGGAAGACAGGTAATTTTCCACGATGCGGCGCAGATCGGCATTGACAGCACGCCGGGCCAATCCAAAGCGCAGTTCGGCTTCGGTGATGACGGAAATGCAGGACGGCCTTTCGGTCAGAACTGCGCTCAGGGTGTTGGCTCGATCCTTGATAAGGGCTGATACGGCATTGGTATCCAGCATCAGCAATGCGCTCATATCCAGTCGCGCTCCACAGGTGCGCCGGTATCGCGCAAGTTGTCGAGGGCATCGAGGTCTTTCTGCGGAATCATGGGCAGAAGCCGGTCGCGCAGCTTGATCCACTCTTCAAATTTACGGTTGTGCGGACTCAAAACAACATCTCCAGTAACCGGATCGCGCCGGATTAACACTTCGTCGCCTTCAAAACGAAATTCGGCGGGCAGACGCACGGCCTGGCTGCGGCCATTCTTGAATAGCTTGGCGGTTAGCATGGTTTAGCTCCTTTCCTGATTGGTATATACCATGGTTTATACCATTTTTATGCAAAGCGTTCAAGCCGCCGCCCAGATTGATTCATTAAAGGCTTCAAGCACTTGCTGGAGCTGCCCGTTAAATATCTTGTCGAGCCGGGTAAAGCCCCCTCCTTCGCGCTTGAAAATGAGGTCCGGGTCATCCAGTGCAGCATGATCCACCAGCAAGTTGGCTTTGGTTTGTGCCGCGATCTTTTTCAGCCAATCGCGCTGCGGGCCCGTCCAACTGTGTGAAGCCAGCAGGTTGTTCAGTGCATGATCTACCCGCTCGTTGTAGGGCACGAGTGCATCGCCGATGGCAGCTTGGCGGATAAAACCAACAATCCGCGCTGCGATGTCCTGATTTGTCATCTCGCGCCAGGCGGTAGAAAGATTTGATTCGGTGAATCCCGCCTTGTCCAGCTCCAGCACCAGTTCTCGCAGTTGCTTGCGGGTGAGTTCGCGCGGTCTGGTGAGCACTGTCATCAAAGCCGGGATGTCATTACTGTGACTGTGAATGAAGGTCGTGAATTCCTTGAGATAGTCCGCAGGCTTTTTGGCTTGGCCGTATCCACGCTCTGCGCTATGAAATTTGTCTTCATGTTCGGAGATGAACATTGGTGGTGCCGAGCCTTCACCTTTGCGGTCGAGGATTTCGCCGAGGTCCGGATTTTGCGTAAACCATGCTGCCACATCGTTGATGTTCATGGCCTTGAGCTTCTTGATGAAGTCGTCAGGCGACATGCCCGCTTTTGTTTCAAAGTCGCGTACCGATTTTTCTGACAGGTGGCGCTTTTTGCTTTGCAGCTTAGCCAACAACTGATCGCGTACCAGTTGACGTGCTGTTTCGTCGCCTACTGATACCAGTTCCTGTGTCAGTTGCGTAAAGGTGATTTTGGGATTGACTACGACCGGCTGCATGGCGGTCATGTCGCCCAGTGCCTCAAAAATCTGCACCGCATCAAAAACACGGAAGGATTCTTTTTCGATCTCGTCGCATAGGCGTGTGGCGCGGCCGAGCATCTGGTCGAACAGGATGCGGCTGTTCACCCGGCGCAGAAAGACGAGGTTGCAGATTTCGGGCACGTCGATACCTGTGGTAAGCAGATCGACAGTGACCGCCACATTGGGATTACGTTCGTTCTTGTAGCGGCGGATGAGTTGCAACGGCTTATCGGCGGCACCTGTGATCTTGATGACAGCATCATCGTCCACGCTGCCATATTGATCTTCAAAAGCTTTCTTGAGCAGATGAACGACCATATCGGCATGAGCATCCGTGGCACAGAAAACGAGAGTCTTGCGACGGGAAGCAGGATCCAGTTCCTGAGCCAGGTATTCGCACACAACACGATTGAATGGCTCAGTGATGACCTTGCGGTTGAAATCTTCGATTTCCAGCTTGATTTCGTCCGGGGTATTGAACAACTCTATTTGGTTGCGTCGCGCATCGTAAACCTTGATCTTTTCACCGGCCTTCCAAGCAATACCATTGGTGGATAGCTCGGTCTTGATTTGAATTGGCGGCTCGTAATCCACCAGGAATCCATCAATGACAGCTTCCCGATAGCTATAAGTGTAAACCGGCGCACCAAATATCTGCGTGGTATGCAATGCTGGTGTGGCAGTCAACCCAACCTTATAGGCGTCGAAGTAGTCGAGCACGCGGCGGTATTTGGAGATGTAGTCTTCATAACCCCGGAAGGTCATTTCCGTATCGGACAATTCACGATCAAGCAGATAGCCACGATGGCATTCGTCCACCACGATGCAGTCGTATTGATCAACGGCAGGCGGTATTGCACCCTCTGCCGCGTAGAGCAGCCGTTGCACCATGCCCTGTATGGTGGCGATATGTACGGAGGTAGCAGTGTCTGGCTCTTGTTCTTCCAGCTCCTTTATGCCAAAGGTGTCGGCAAAGGTCTGGAGGTTTTCCATGCGAGTGTCTTTGAAGGCATTCGCCGCTTGTTCACCCAGCGCGGAGCGATCAACCAAGAAGAGAATGCGGCGGAAGCGTTTTGCCTTGAGCAAACGATAGATCAGCGCAATGCAGGTCTTGGTTTTTCCGGTGCCGGTTGCCATCGCCAACAACATTTCGCGCTGCCCAGCCTCGATAGCCGATTCAGCGGCGCGAATAGCGTCCTGCTGATAGGGACGTAACGGGAAACCATAGTTAAACGGAGCATTGGCAAGATCCTTGTGCGCCTTGGCCTCGTCGCGTTTGAGCAGCGCGGTCAAGCCTTCCGGGGTGTACCAGCCATCAAGTACGTGCCCCAGGTTAACAGCGCAACGCAGGTCACAGAACCATATGCCACTCTTTGTAGCTAGCTGACGTAGGAATGGACGTCCATTGGATGAAAATGCGAATGGCACGCGATAGGCTGCAGCACCCTCCCCCCAGTTCTCATCCGGTAGCACGGTCTCTTGGGAAGGTGTGAATGTCCGGCTGTAGCGTTTGGCTTGTTGCAACGAGCCAGATACATCGACGTTTTTACGTTTGGCTTCAACTACCGCGATGGGCATTAAGCCGGCAAACAACACGTAGTCGGCAGGGCCGCTCTCGGTGGGCCATTCAGCGATGGCTAGATTGCGCCCTTTTTCCGGTCGAGCGCCTTTATTGTATTTGATGGCCTGTGAATCCGCCTCCCAGCCTGCCTGGATCAGTTGCTGATCGATCAGCTTGCGGGTATCGGCTTCATCCAGCTGGACCGCGCTGGCTGCCGTATTGGCTGAAGTAACCAACTGAATCAAGACGCTCTTGGGTTGCGCAGCCGATACGGCCTGCTGTTCGGCCAGACGCTTCTCCAGCGCGACCTTGGCTTGCTCGGATTCGGCGGCCATCTGTTCCCAGAAAGCTTGTTCATTCTTGGCCTCATGGAGTTTTGCCTCAGTCGCCACAAGCTGCTCGGTGGTCTCGTGATGGGTGGCCTGATATTCCTGGAGTGCCTTGCTCAACTGCGCCATTTCGGCGCGCAACTCATCGCCTTCGCCTTTGGGAGGGGCCGGGGGAACAAATGGACCCGATTTGTACGACGGATCTGTGAAGGTGCGGTGAAACCAAAGGGTCAGCTGCCAAGTCATCTTCAAGGAACTCAACGCACCCCGGTGATCGCCTTCAAGGGCATGGCTGGCGGCATTACCGGTACGCCGAACCTCGCCAAATAGCTGCGCAATTTCGCGCGGGAGGATGCCGCTGTCCTGTAGGCGTCGCAGTAAGTCGTATTGGGTTTCTTCCGGAGCGACAAGTTGGCCGGTTTTGGCAGCTACCAGCTGGGCCAGCAACTCTGAAAGCTGGCGGGTTTTGAGCAAACAGGTATTGGGATCTTCCGCGAAATACTTTTCTGCCAGCATGCCCAAGCGCAGCAACTGTTCGTCGTGCTGTTGCAGGTGGGCAAAATTTGTTTGGGGCAGTTTAGCCATTACGCAGGTTCAGTTTCTAAGCTGGCGAAGGCTATCACACGAACGGGGAGATTTCGATATGTCTAAAGGTCTAGACCTACACCCCATAAATAGCCCATCTTGTGGTTTTTTGTAAGTCATAGCACCAAACCAATTGCAACAACCGGTGGATGACAGGTAACCAGCCCCGTAAATCGACCTAGAAAAAGGCAATCTGTCTATTAGTGAATTTATCCTTTTCGCGCGCCGTCAATTTCATAAATTCTAATACCAAAAAATCAATTGAGGCAACAATAAATAGCCATCGATTTGCATCGGTTGGAAAAAAGAAGCAAAGCAACAATAGAAAGATACTTAACAACAAAAAATAGATAACCCATAACCGTTCGGGCCGCACGGCCCAACGCCCAAAGTTGTTGCGTGCCTGCTCCACACATCTCCCGCTCTGTAGAACTCTCAAAACAAACCGCCACGCGACGTCATCTTTGGATTGCACAAAACTTGCGCAACAATTGTCGCGCAACACTTTTCTCTACGACATACCCCTAGCTTTATTTATACCTTATATAGCAACAATATGGAGTTGAGGTTGGAAGGACGAGGAGTTTGTCAGGAGGGAGTTAACTACAAGCACAACAAGAGTTCAGAAGCCAACATATCGAAATTACCCCTTTCTCTGCCAACCGCTTAGGAATAGCTCTTTTGAAAAACAATGTGAAACAACCAGAGATAGAATTATCCTAGCAACTTTGATTACGGCAAAGAGTATTCTGATCAGTAACGAGCCAAAGAACGCGATCTTTTCAGTAACTTTCAGTCACAATCTTTCGCCGCACCTCCATTGCCTTGGTTTGCGAGCAACGTAAAAATACACGAATTGCTTTCACGGTGGGCTCGACCTGACCTGCCGCCACTTCCTTTCTAAGTCTACTAATGGATTGGTCTTCGGTTGGCGAATTGTTGACCAACTGTGGCTTTTCCTGTTGCCCCTGGAAACTTTGATACCACAGGAATGCCCCTAATAGCTCAAGCAGAACGGAAAATCCAAATGCAGAAAAGAAAGCGATACTCTGCTCCGTAATGCCTGTGACTCTTGCTATTCCAACCGTTACTGGATCAGTAGCGCTGGTTACTTCCGCGACTCTAGCAACGCCGAGCAGCGTGACGATTTCATCCCTTAATGCAGAAGCTCGCTTAGCTTCCGATAGTTCCGCAGATAATGCGTTACGCCTCCGCCAATTTTTGGTAACTGCCAGTTCGGACGCGACGACAACCAAAGGTCGTGCTGTTATTAACGCAAGTGCTTCGCGTGCAGCCCTAATTTGCTGCTCCGCCATTGATACTTGAACAGAATGCTCAGATCTGTCATCACCTGCATGTAAACTGGTATAACTAAAAAAGGTCAGATGGCTGTACAACGCCCCAATGAAGCAACAGCTCCATAGCGCCCATGCCACCCTGCTTTTTGAGATGGATGGAATAAGATGGCTGCAAGCAGATATGGCAACAGAAATTGAAATTAAGAGCATGCGATCGAGTAATGAACTACCACGATACCAACCTGCCATCCCTGACATTACTAGCGCGATCGCAGTGATAATTATCGCCATAACGCGTGCTGTTGCCGTATTCATAAATTTGCTCCCGTTTCCTTTTCGTCCTTACTTATTGGTCACTCGAATATGCCAATGAGATTTCTGCCGACCAAAGAACTATGTGGTAATGTTCCATAAGTTGAAAAGTTTGATGATTACAACTCCCGCTAAACCAGACAAAACTAGTGCCCCGTAAGAAATGTCGCCGCCGTCATCACTGACAGCGCGGGTTAGGTCTCCCATCCCGTTTCGCCCCTGTTTTTCACCCGCTTAAGGTGAAGAGCTCGGACCGGTCTCGCTCACTTCATCACATCACGGAAAGATAAAAATCTCGGCTCCGCGGCCGTCTGCTTTACCACATGCGTGGCCCGGCGCAGTGCCAGTCGTCTTCTTTGATGTCTATCATTCAAACAATCCTTTCCTCGATATCAGCTCGGTCCTACGCCTGTTGTTCTGGACTATTGCCCAGCAGGACGAAGTACAACCCTATCCCATGCATTGCATTTGTCACCGGCTGCCGGCGCGATGGCTATGGCAGCGTTGTACAAAGCAACTCTAAGGATGGGCGCACTCATCGGACATGCTGCGACTCTACTGAAAGTTTATTCGAACGAATTGGCATCCGGCCCGACGCGGGCGGATGTTAGGTATCAAAATACTGATACCCTAAAGTTGGCTTTTAATACCAGCCGGTGAGCACAATAAATGCACTCTGTTTGATACGACTTATGTCGCGTGTATTACGTTTGAGATTCTTGGTTATGACCTGACGGTCGCGCTAGGAACCAAGGAACGCAGTGCCTTTGCCGGACACCACTCGTAATTCCGAATCATCGGAATGTGTGTGTAATATATTGAAAAATAAAACTGCAGTCAACGCAAATATACTTCAGTTATCTCCGGACGGAAGTGCCCCATTTCCTGACTGGCAATTGCTAAGGCTGTTTCATAGTTATGCCCAAGCGATTGCAGCGCACGCATGCGTGTTTGCGCGAAAGCGTGTCGAACTCCGTGCGCACCAGTTGACCAACCTAGTTCTCTCTTTGCAGCCTTGCTGAAGGAGTCACTCCAACGCATGCCGCCGCCGACATCATAAAATTGTTCATAGTATATTTCCCGGTCAGTCTCAATACGAGGCTCATCAAGTCGTAACGACTCCAATTGGTCAGCCAACTCCATTGAAATCCCAACTTCACGTATCAGACCTCCTTTGCCGACGACGATATACCGCTTCACATCCACCCGCCCTTCAAATCTTTCTTCTCTCCATGTTCGATGTGATGATACAGACCTCTCCTCAGTAGGTCGAAGTGTCAGCAGCTCATGAGCACGCAGACCAGCGTCAGCAGCGATCAAAGTAGATAATTCATACTTCCTAGTCTGTGCACCAGCAACTAATTGAATCTGCAATTGGGTATAGGCACGACTCTCCAAAGCCTGATCGAATTCACTTTTGACCACGGCGAGTTTTTCACGGAGGAGCATCTGCATTGCCTGACGATCTTTATCGAGCTGTTTCTGTCCAACAATTTGTGCGCGGAATTCCAGATATGCATTCGCTGCCCCACAGGTCAGACTGGAAAGTCCCTTGCCGGCGGGATCCAATTTTTGTTCAGCGATAAAAGCGGCAACTCCTTTTAGCGAATCGACATAGGTTCGGGCTGTACCCAAACTATGTATTCTGCCAACGCTGCTCCTATTTTTATGGCGCGGCTTGCCAATTGACAGTTTCTGACTGACCGCGTACCGCGCCTGACTTTCTGATGTGCGAAATCGTCCCATATTAAATTTGCCGCTGATTCAGCAATTTGAATTTATCCATTGCGCGCTTAATATTGGATCGATGAATCTTGATGCGCTTTTCTTTGCGCAACCAGAACTCAAGGTCAGCATAACTTGCGCCGGCTTCTTTTAGATTGAGGAGTTCTGCCATGAGTATATTGATTCTTGATTTTCCCCAGACACGACGTTTGCGGCGCACTGCCCGGTCACTTTTGATCTTGGACAGAACATCTTCAGGCATAAACAACTTACCAACAATATTGTTCATGTATGTCTACTCAGTGATTTTGTTGCTATCTTAATCACCTTTTCAAGAATAAGATCGAGGAAGCAACATGCGATCCATTCCCGCGCCGTATCAATTTCTTCAAGCCCTTTGGTCCCAACCCCACACGCAACCATTTTAAATGTTGATACTTTATTTCCATGAAACACATGCATGAAATTTGGAATCTGCCAATAAATACATGGGCGTCTTTTCTCGTCGCACAATATGTCCTGGCACAGGACACTCAGGTCATGTAAACGCAATCCTTTCCTATGGAATTTTGATAGCAGCCCATCCAAACAGAAATCCCAGGATGCATAGTGAGATATTTCTCCGTCCTCAACGAGAAACGATACCTTCTCAATGATGTGCCCCCACTCATACTTATAGCCTCTAGCATCGGAATATATTTGAAGTGGGCGACAATTCTCATTTGCAATTCCCGTTTCCAAGAATTCCTTTATTTCCTTCATTGGCACTCCATTCACGATAAGATCACTAATAATAGGCTGGGAAGGCTGCATTGGCTGTGCACGCCCAAATAGAAAGTCATCAACATTCATCAAATCCATAAATCTACTCCCCGGTAATGATGGGAGCACTCTACCCGCTGATTTAATGAGGCGACATTACCTGATATACAGTTATGTTTAAACCCAAAAAATCCTCATCAACAGATTTTAGCGCCTTACTAATCGAAATATTTTTGGAGCTCTTTGTATTTCTTGACGCATCGACCGACCGTTGTCGGGCTCTTGCCAATCCTGCGGGCGATTTCAGATTTTATAATTCCGGGTTCCTGTTCGCATAGATCGGCGATCAGCGTTGCCGTAGGAAGTTTCGTGGCTGACTTTTTGGATGACTTGAGTCTGTCTCCATTAGAAGAACGGAATATATCCTCAATCTCAAACCAATCCCTTGCCATTTCGAGCCAATACAATACAGCCTGGATGTCATATGACTTTTCTTGCCTATTTTCAAACTTAACCCGTAAGTATTGCACTGTCTCAATCCAATTATCGATCGACTGGATGTAGTCAATCGATACTCGTTTCTCCAAACTCGGACTTCGGTTAATAAATTTAAGCATAGGCTGTTTCCAGTTCGTCAATGACGAATCAAGAGAACCACTAAATTCTCGCTCTTGCTCTTCTATTTCTGTAATGTATTTCTTGTTTTGTCTCCATTTTTGGATCAGGTATGGTTTACGTTTCAGTAATACAGCGTGTATCTTTTTACCAAATCGAAATTCATTAATATTTTTATTTCCAGTGGCGTGGAGATTGCAATATTTCCAAAATGGACTTGTTCTCCTGAAACATATCTGACACCATTTTCTGGGCAATTTATTGATTACCTTACTTGCATATAAAACTAGACAAATACCTGCGTAACCCAATACGCAGGCTATTAATTCGAACTGCTTGACTTTATAAATAACAGACTCTGGTAACGGATCGCTTAATCTTGCCGTTAGTTCTCCCTTCATTAACCGTGCATGCAAATCTCTTTCAAACCAGAATATGATTTTTTTAACAAACTCAAAATATAACTTCCCCGTATCTGCCATCATTTTTAGTTGTTTTATATTGCTAAAATTCTCAACTGTTAATGCTATTTCCAAGATCGCACCGACTTCGGATGTAAGCTTTATTAGCCCCGGAATATCCACGTCCTTACTTGGAATGACATTTAAAATGCGTCGCATCTGCTTCTTTAAAAATTCAGGCATTTTCTGTGGAAATTCTTGCCATTCGGCTAATACATCTTGTACTTGAGATTCAAGCTCAGTTCCTTGAGCAATATCTAATAGCCGTTGCCTGCAGATCCTTTCGCTGAGAACTCCATTCGAGCGACCTTCAAGAATCCTGTCTGCCTGGAGACCCAAGGCGATCATCCGGCGCATGATGATATTCGAGAAGTCGAACAGGTAACTCCATGTGTATTTGCTTGATTTAACCATTGTTTTTCAGAGTTCTCACATTGGATATTCGGCCAATTCTACATTTGCAACACTGACTTGTCAGTTAAACATAACTGTATAAGTCATGCTCGTTTTGACTCTATTATTGCCTGAGTATTGCCACATCACTTCTTGAACCACAGGGGTAAGTAAATCCGGAAGACAGTTTCAGGAAGAATATCGTGCCACTGAGCAGCGATATCTTTCTTTGGAATCTTGGAGTGCTAGGTATATTGGAGGCAAGAGACAAATGCGTCTTACGCAAAAACAACTTTATGAAATCACAGGTCTTAAGCGCCGGAGTGCGCAAGTAGCTTGGTTCAAGAATAAATTTGGCGTGGAGCCACCTTTCGATAGGCGGGGCCCTGTCATTTCAGCGAAGGCTTTTGAAATGCTGCTGGAACGTAAACTTGGACTTGTGCAATCCCAGCCTGATGCAAATAAACCAACTGTTCGTCTCAGAGAAAGAGAAAAATAATTGAGAAAACGAAAAACATCGCGAACACTTACAGGCTCCCGCATTTATATCCGGAGAGGCAAGTACCAATATTTCTCCTCACAACCTATACTAAATCCCAAGAGCGGTAAGGTTAGTAAATGGCATATTTTGTGTACCGAAGCTGAAGGAGAGTTTAAAGCGCGAGAGGTACTCAACGCCCTCTTAGACCATGTCAACACACCAAAAGGTAGTGGAGATTTTTGTCATTGGTTCAATGAATGGCGATCAGAAATCATTAATAAGCGAAAATCTGACACGCCGAAGGATCCAGTACGCAAAGAGATTTGGCAAACAGGAACCAAGAATCTCAACAACGTGCTTGCCGTGATTGAGAATGCTTTTGCTGACTTCGATATATATCAGTTGGCTCCCTCAGATGTAGCCAAATTTGTCGACCAGTGGAAGGGGCGGCGAGCTGCGCAATTATATCGAGGTCACCTTTCAAAATTTTTTGCGTGGGCCTGTCGCTATGGACACGCAACGACAAATCCTGCACGAGATGTAACGGTAGAAACACCGAAGAAGCGCAAGGTCTACATCACCGACAAACAATATCTAGACGTGAAAGCACAGCTTCTTAGCGCGCCTGATGATCAGTCCCCAGAACATAACGAAAGAATGGTTGCTGGACTGATGGATCTTTACTACCTAATGTATCAGCGCGGCACGGATGTTCGGCTGTTACGGACGAACGAGCTGGATGCAGACGAGATTGAGTTTACCCCTACAAAGACTGAGAACAGCAGCGGCGCGACGGTTCGCCTGGCCGTAACACAGGATATACGCGACGTTGTGACCGGACTGAAAAGGATCGCCAAGCTGCGCAGCATCTATCTGATCCACGACGATCATGGCCAGCCGTTCACTTCCAGGAAGGTCCGTGACATCTTCGCCAGGGCATGCAAGAAAGCAGGTGTCAGCGGCATCACCCTCAAGGATATTCGAGCCAAGGCGGCGACCGATGCAACCAAGGCCGGATATACGGAGAGCCAGCTGCAGACAGCGCTGGCACACACAGACGGATCCACCACCAGGGATTACATCCGGAATAGAGAAACTCCGATTTCTGAAGTGATATTGAGGCTTCCGAAGTGAGTATTTTTGATCGAGTATTAGCCAAACGGCTAATATAAATAAAAAAGACCTACGACAATTAAGTCGTAAGTCCTTGTTACTGTTGGTCGGGGCGGGGAGATTCGAACTCCCGACCCCTTGCACCCCATGCAAGTACGCTACCAGGCTGCGCTACGCCCCGAACTGTTGAATTATAGCAGAGCTCTTTACTTTACTTGAAGCGGTTTTACGCAATTCGCGCAGTTAAGCATGCAACAGCGAGATGATCTCACGCAGTTCGCGTTTGAACGCGCTCACGTTGAATGAGCTTGATGTGTTCTGCAATTTCTCTTCCTGACTGATGGCATGCTGATCCAGACGGCTACGCGCGCCACTGATGGTGAAACCTTCTTCGTAGAGCAATTGACGGATGCGGCGGATAAGCAGAACTTCGTGATGCTGGTAATAACGGCGATTGCCGCCGCGCTTTACCGGTTTGAGCTGCGTGAATTCCTGCTCCCAATAACGCAGTACATGGGCCTTCACCCCGCAAAGCTCGCTGACTTCACCGATGGTGAAGTAACGTTTGGCCGGGATGGGCGGCAGCTCTGAATTAGCTACGTGATGTTCCATGATAGTTCTTTTCTACCATGCTCTTGAGTTTCTGGCTGGGATGGAAAGTCACCACACGACGAGCAGTGATCGGGATCTCTTCGCCGGTTTTTGGATTACGCCCCGGACGTTGCGGCTTGTCGCGCAATTGGAAATTGCCAAAGCCTGACAGCTTGACGCTCTCGCCCTGCTCCAGCTGCATTCTTATCTCCTCAAAGAACGCCTCCACCATGTCTTTCGCTTCACGCTTGTTCAGGCCAACTTTTTCGAACAGCAGATCGGCCAGTTCCGCCTTGGTCAATGTCGTCATATTCCCCTCTTACACTCGCAATTGCGCGCCTTGACGTTGCAATGCCGCAACCAGACGAGCTACATTTTCTTCAATCTCGTTATCAGTCAGAGTTTTTTGAGTATCTTGCAATAACACACGGAATGCAAGGCTTTTTTTGTTTTGCTCCACACCTTTGCCGCGATATACGTCGAACAATGCGAGTTCGACCGCATTGGGCGCTTTTGCCGCCCGCATCCCATCCAATAGCGACTGTACGGTTACAGTTTCATCCACCAACACCGCAATATCACGACGGACTGGCGGGAAACGGGAAATGTCGGCCAGCTTCGGAACACGGTCTTGGGTCAACGCGGACAGCTCCACTTCAAACCAGACCACCGCCTGCGGCAGGTCATATTGTTGTTGCCATTGCGGGTGCAGTTCGCCTATCCAGCCGATGGCTCGACCATCCAGCAGGATTCGCGCCGAACGCCCTGGATGCGATGCCGGATACGTAGCAGCCTGGAAAGTCAGGCTACGCGGTGCAAACAATGCCTCTATATCGCCCTTCACATCGTAGAAATCCACGTTACGCGCAGGCGATCCCCATTGTTCGGACGAAACGCCACCGTAAGCCAAACCAGCCAAGCGTTCATTTTGCGCATACGTACCCGCCTCGGCAGTAAAGCAGCCGCCGATCTCGAACAAGCGAATGCGGGGCTGTTTGCGTGCCAGATTCGTACGCAAGGCGGCAAGCAATCCCCCCAGCAAACTGCTGCGCATCACGCTCATCTGGCTGGCGATGGGATTTTTCAGGGCGATGGGCGCGGCATTACCACACAGGTCACGTTCCCACGCGGCTTCCACGAAGGCGTAGTTGATGGTTTCCTGGTAGTCGCGCAATACCATGGTCTGGCGCACCTTGGCCAAGGGACGCTCTGCTTCAATTTGCGGCAAGATGGTCATGCGAGCCTGTATCGGCGCCGGCAGAATATTTTCATAGCCGTAAACACGGGCGACTTCTTCGATCAGGTCCTCTTCGATCGCGATATCAAAGCGATAGCTTGGCGGCGTAACGCTAAACTCGTTGCCCTGGGCTTGGGACACCATGCCCAGCCGCTCCAGGATCACGAGGATTCTTAATGAGTCCAACTCCACGCCCAACACGCGATGCACGCGCGACGTGCGCAGCTTCACCGGATTACGCGCTGGCAGCTCGGTCTGCGCCTCCGTTACGGCGCCGGCCTGACCGCCGCAAATGTCAAGAATTAGCTGTGTGGCGCGATCCAGTGCAGACTTCGTGGCCGCAAAGTCCACTCCGCGCTCGAAACGGTAAGCGGAATCGGAACTGAAACCGAGACGGCGCGACTTGCCGACGATCACACCAGGCGCAAAAAACGCGCTTTCCAGGAAGATATCGGTGGTCGCTTCGTCCACTGCACTGCCTGCGCCGCCCATGATGCCAGCCAGGGCAACCGGGCCTTTGTCATCCGCGATCACCAGCATGTCGTCTTGCAGGTTGACGGCCTGCTCGTTCAGCAAATTCAGGCTCTCACCCGGGCGTGCAAAACGCACCTCGATGTCGCCATCAAGTTTGTTCAGGTCAAAAGCGTGCAGCGGCTGCCCAAGTTCCAGCAGCACATAATTGGTCACATCCACCAGCGCGCTGATGCTGCGCGAGCCGCAACGCTCCAAACGCTGCACCATCCATGCGGGGGTCGCCGCTTTGGCGTTAACACCGGCGATCACTCGCCCCGTGTAACGCGGGCAGGCCGCGGGAGCGGAAACCTTGATCTTGCGGGTCTGATCGTCCGCCTGTTTGAAGCTCGCAGCCGGAATTGCCTGCAGTGGTGCGCCAGTCAATGCCGCCACCTCGCGCGCGATACCGTACAGCGACAGACAATCGCTGCGGTTCGGAGTGAGCTTGAGCGTGATCAAGTGATCGTCCAGATCAAGATGTTCGCGGATGTTCTGGCCGACCATGGCATCGGCAACCAATACCATCAGACCTGCGCTATCTTCCGCCAGACCCAGTTCCTTTTCCGAGCACATCATGCCAAAGGACGCGATGCCGCGAACCTTTGCCTGCTTGATCTCGATGCCGGGCAGCCTGGCACCAACCAGTGCACAAGGCGCTTTCATGCCGACAGTTACATTCCCCGCGCCACACACGATGTTCAGCGGCTCAGCCTGCCCGACGTCTACCGTCAGCACGTTCAGGCGATCGGCGTCGGGATGCTTGTCTTTGGTCAGCACCTGCCCCACGACGACCTTTTCAAAGGCTGGAGCAACGGAGGTCATCTCCTCCACTTCCAGCCCGGCCATGGTCAGCAGATGCGACAACTCCTCGCTGGACAGCGGAGGGTTTACGAAGGTGCGCAACCAGGATTCAGAGAATTGCATATCAGTTAAATTGTTTAGCGGTCGTTTTAGTTACGGCATAACGCGGCCTTGCCGCATTAGCCTCCACTGAAATGATCTTCAAAGATTTCTTCATTATGAAAACTGTTTTAGGAATTGAAGATCATTTTCAAAGAACAGCCTGAGGTCGTTCACACCATAGCGCAGCATGGCCAGACGCTCCACGCCCATGCCGAAGGCAAAGCCGATGTATTTCTCGCTGTCGATGCCGACATGCTTGAGCACGTTCGGATGCACCATGCCGCAACCGCCGATCTCCAGCCAGCCCCCCTTCCAGCTCATGTCCATCTCGGCCGAAGGTTCGGTGAATGGAAAAAACGAGGGGCGGAAGCGCACCTGCATGTCTTCGGTCTCGAAGTAGTTCTGCAGGAAATCGGCGATCACGCCTTTCAGATCGGCAAAACTCACGCGCTCTCCAATCCACAGCCCTTCCACCTGATGGAACATCGGCGAATGCGTGGCATCCGAATCCACCCGGTAGACGCGCCCCGGCGCGATGATGCGGATGTCCGGCATCGTCTCCTGATGCTTGTACCTTTCCATGTGCGCCTGCATGTAGCGGATCTGGATCGGCGAGGTGTGCGTGCGCAGCACGTGCTGCTCGTCGATATAGAAGGTGTCGTGCATGGCACGTGCCGGATGGTCGGCGGGAATATTCAGTGCGGTGAAATTGTAGAAATCGTTTTCGATCTCCGGCCCTTCTGCCACGGCGTAACCGATCGAATGGAACAGTGCTTCGATGCGTTCCAGCGTGCGCGTGACAGGATGCAATCCGCCCACGCCCGTACCACGCCCAGGCAGTGTCACATCCAGCGACTCTGCAGCAAGCTTGGCGTTCAATGCGCGATTCTGGATGGCATCGCGCTGCGCCTGGAGTGCCGCTTCGATCTGTTGTTTGACCTGGTTTATGCGTGCACCGGCTGCCGGGCGTTCTTCGGCAGAAAGTTTGCCCAAGCCTTTTAACAGGCCGGTCAGACTGCCCTCCTTGCCGAGATAACGCGCCTTGGCGTTCTCCAGCTCGACCGCGTCTTCTATCGCGGCGAAGCTCTGCAGTGCATCATCGAGAATTTTTTGTAGTTCTTGCATGTTCGATCTTGAAACAAAAAAGGAGGCATGACGCCTCCTTTTTTATATTGCGCAGAAATTACGCGCCGAGGCTGGCTTTGGCTTGTGCGACGATCTGCGAGAACGCAGCCTTGTCGAACACGGCCAGATCGGCCAGCACCTTGCGATCGATCTCGATCGCCGCCTTTTTCAGGCCGTTCATGAACACGCTATACGCCATGCCCTGTTCACGTGCAGCCGCATTGATACGCGCGATCCACAAAGTGCGGAACTGGCGCTTGCGTTGACGACGGTCGCGGTAAGCATATTGACCGGCCTTCATCACCGCTTCTTTGGCGATACGATAGACACTATTGCGGCGACCGCGGTAACCCTTGGCCTGGTTCAGAACCTTCTTATGGCGCGCACGCGCCGTTACACCACGTTTGACTCTTGGCATGTTTACTCCTTACGCGTAGGGCAACATGGCGCGAACGGACGCCGTGTTGGTTTCATGGACACCTGTCGACCCGCGCAGTTGACGCTTGTTCTTGGTGGTTTTCTTGGTGAGGATGTGGCGCTTGAACGCTTGGCCGCGCTTGATGCTGCCACCGGCGCGGACGACAAAGCGTTTCTTCGCTCCGCTCTTGGTTTTCATCTTTGGCATAACGACTCCATATTATTTGATGACGCCGGGAGGTTCCTGACAGGAACGCTTGAAAACCCGGAACCACTTGTCTGGGACTTTTTGCACTACCACCGCAACGGCAAGTCCCTTGCTCCGTTGCGATACAAAATCATTTCTTCCTTGGACCGATCACCATCACCATCTGGCGGCCTTCCATCTTCGGGAACTGCTCTACCATTCCATGCTCTTCCAGATCACCTTTTATGCGCTCGATCAGTTTCATGCCGATCTCCTGGTGCGCCATCTCGCGGCCTCTGAAACGCAGCGTAATCTTGGTTTTGTCGCCGTCAGCCAGGAATTTGATCAAATTGCGCAACTTGATGTTGTAGTCGCCTTCATCCGTACCCGGACGGAACTTGATCTCTTTGATCTGAACCTGTTTCTGCTTTAGCTTGGCTTCATGCTGCTTTTTGGCTTCCGCGTATTTGAATTTGCCGATATCCATGATCCGGCATACAGGCGGTTCGGCCAAAGGCGCGATCTCCACCAGATCCAGTTCCGCTTCGTCCGCCATGCGCAATGCTTCCGCAATTGACACGACACCAACCTGCTCTCCCTCCGCGCCGATGAGCCGCACTTGTGGTGCTGTTATCTGCTCATTGATACGCTGCGACTTATCTTGTGCTATTGGAAATTCTCCATTAAAAAATTAAACCGCGCTCTCCGCATGCAGTTCGGCTTGCAAGCGCTGAACTAGCGCCTCCACCGACATCTGCCCAAGGTCTTCACCTGTTCGGGATCGCACGGCAACGAGACTTGCAGCCACTTCCTTGTCGCCAATGATCAGCTGGTAAGGCAACTTCTGCAAGCTATGTTCGCGTATTTTATAGGTAATCTTCTCGTTGCGCAAATCTGATTGCACGCGGAAACCGGAAGCGCGCAAGGTTTCCGCCACTTTCCCGGCATATTCTTCCTGTGCCTGCGAGATATTCATCACCACCATCTGCGTCGGCGCCAGCCACAAAGGCATGGCTCCAGCATGGTTTTCAACCAGAATACCGATGAAACGCTCCAACGATCCCAATATGGCACGATGCAGCATCACCGGCACCTTGCGGCTATTGTCCTCATCCACAAATTCGGCACCCAGACGGCCCGGCATGGAGAAGTCCACCTGGATCGTGCCGCATTGCCAGGAACGGCCAATGGCGTCCTTGATGTGGAATTCGATCTTGGGACCGTAGAATGCGCCTTCGCCCGGCAGCTCTTCCCAGGTCATGCCCGAAGCGCGCAAGGCGGCACGCAGGGCATCCTCGGACTTGTCCCATATTTCGTCGGAACCGACCCGGCTGTCCGGACGCAGTGCCAGCTTCACCACCACATCGTGGAAACCGAAGTCCTTGTAAACCTTCAGCACCAGTGCATTGAAGGCTGTCACTTCGGACTCGATCTGTCCTTCGGTACAAAAGATGTGGCCATCGTCCTGCACGAAACCGCGCACCCGCATCAGACCGTGCAAGCCGCCGGAAGGCTCGTTGCGGTGGCAGGAACCGAATTCGCCATAGCGCAGCGGCAGTTCGCGATAGGAACGCAGGTCGGCGTTGAACACCTGCACGTGCCCCGGGCAATTCATCGGCTTGATCGCATAGTCGTGCTTTTCCGACTCGGTGGTGAACATGTTGGCCTTGTAATGTTCCCAGTGGCCGGATTTCTCCCACAACACGCGATCGATGATCTGAGGGCAGCGTATCTCCTGATAACCGTTGTCGCGATACACGGCGCGCATGTATTGCTCGATCACCTGCCACATCGCCCAGCCCTTGGGATGCCAGAACACCATGCCAGGCGCCTCGTCCTGCATGTGGAACAGGTCGAGCTGCTTGCCCAATTTGCGATGGTCGCGCTTCTCGGCCTCTTCCAGCCGGACCAGATAGGCGTCGAGATCTTCCTTCTTCGCCCAGGCCGTACCGTAGATGCGTTGCAGCATCTCGTTCTTCGAATCGCCGCGCCAATAGGCACCCGCGACCTTCATAAGCTTGAAGGCCTTCAGTTTTCCGGTTGAAGGTACGTGCGGGCCGCGGCACAGGTCGGTAAAGTCGCCCTCGCTGTACAGTGACACATCCTGATCTGCGGGGATGGACGCTATGATCTCGGCCTTGTATTTCTCGCCGATGGACTTGAAATAGGCTACGGCTTCATCGCGCGGCAGCACCTTGCGCGTTACCGGCAAGTCTTTTTTGGACAGTTCCGCCATGCGCTTTTCGATGGCGGCCAGGTCTTCCGGCGTAAAGGGGCGCGAATAGGCGAAGTCGTAATAGAAACCGTTCTCGATCACAGGGCCGATGGTCACCTGCGCCTCGGGAAACAGCTCCTTCACGGCATAGGCCAGCAAATGCGCGGTGGAATGACGTATCAGATCGACGCCATCGGAATCCTTGTCAGTGATGATCGCCAGCTTGGCATCGGCGGAGATCAGGTGCGAGGTGTCCACCAGCACTCCATCCACCTTGCCCGCCAGCGCCGCGCGCGCCAGGCCGGCGCCTATGCTCTGCGCGACCTCGGCCACGGTCACGGGGTTGGGATAACTGCGTTGCGAACCATCCGGTAGGGTAATGACAGGCATTTTATTCACTCTGCTAAAAACAAATGCGGCGACCGCCGCACTTTCAAATATCGCTCCGGTGCACTCTGCGCCGAACGGCGCGCAGTATAGCGCAACTCACTCCAACATGCCGAGGTAGGCTATCAGGGCATCCAGCGTGAACACGAACAGCAGGCTTTGCAGCACGGCCTTGATGGCAACCTTGGGCACCTCGGTCACCGAAGGTTGCGCCTGCATGCCGTTGTAGCAGGAGATGGTGGAGATGGCCAGGCCGAACAGGCAGCCCTTGATGCCGACCACGATGAATTCGGAAAGCTTGACGGTCTGCAGGAAGCGCCCGACCTGATCGAGGTAAGACACGTTCTGGAACATCGCGCTGATCGCCAGTCCGCCGCCGATGGCGACGACCTGAAAATAGATGGTGAGTGCCAGTACGGCCAGCGTCACGCCGGCGATACGCGGCACCAGCAGGTAATCCTGCGGAGGGATGCCCATGCGGATCAGGCTGGTCATTTCGTGACGCGTCTTCATCAGCGCCAGTTCGGAGGCGATGGCGGCGCTGCTGCGGGCGATGATGATGATGGCGGCAAACAAGGGACCGACTTCGCGCACCACGGTCCAGATCAATATCTTCACCGTCAGTTCGCTGTCCCCGCCGACCAGCGAGGTGATCTGGGTGATGACCAGTGCGCCGCTCAGCAGCCCGAACACAGCAACGATGCGCAATGCCTCAACGCCCGTAAAAAATATCTGGCGGTGAAACACCGCGTTCACGGGAGCGATGCGCAACACGCGCAGATGAGTAAAGGCATACCAGAGCAACTGCGAAGCGCCGGCCACGGTCTGGCGCATCTGCGTCATCTTCAGCCAGGCTAGGAATTTCGGCCAGAACGCAGGCATCAGATCGCGGCCAGCAACGGAGGGTTCCAGCCGTATACATGGAACGAAGCATCATTTACCGCATGCTCCCCGCAGTCGGTCAAGTCGCCCGAATTCTCCACCGCTTTGGCCACAGCGGCAGAACACACCACAGGATACTTCAGAGTCTTCGTCAGCCTTTCCAGGTTGGCCGTGACGCTGACCGCATTGCCGATCGCAGTGTATTCACGCCGCAACTCCGACCCGATGTGCCCGATGATCGCTTCCCCGGCATGCAATGCGATACCGATTTCGATAGGCGCGATATCCTGCTCCTGCAAACGCGCATTGACATGACGCAGGCGCAGCAGCATCTCCTGCGCCGCTTCCAGCGCATTCTTCTCCGGGCATTCCAGCGCCTGTGGTGCGCCAAAGAAGGCCATCAGGCCGTCTCCCACGAATTTGTCCACCGTGCCTTTATGCTGGTGGATCGCGACTGTCATTTCGGAGAAATAATCATTGAGCAATGAGACAACTTCCTGCGGCGGGCATTTCTCGCTGCGCTCGCTGAAACCGTGGATATGAGCGAACAGGATGCATACCCTGATACGCGCACCGACCAACCCGGAACGGATATTGCCGGCCATGATCTCATGCAGCACGTCCTGGCTGACGTAGCTGCCAAACGTGCCGCGCAGCCATTTGCGCTGTTGCACTTGCAGTACCCCCTCATACGCCAGACGCGCAAGGAAGGAAAACAGGCCGGAAAGCAGGATGGTGCCTATCGGCACGTAAATACCCTGCTCCAATAGCCATGTCGAAGCCGATACCAGCAATAGCGGGAAAGCGAACAGGACAACAAGTTTTAGCCAGCCTGTGCGCCCGAGCCAGAACAACGTTGCGAGCAGAGCCAATGCCAGAACCGCGTAGTCGTTCGCTTCGCGGATCATGCCGCCGCCCAGCATCGAACGCAGCATTTGCGCTTGCATCAGCACGCCGGGGATACGGTGCCGGGACGGATCCCAGGCGGCCAACGGGACGGGCGAGTTCACTCGCTCGCCCAGCGGCGACACCACGCCCAGCAGTACCGGTTTGCCGCCGAAACTCCCTGTCAGTTGTGCCGCATTGCCTTGTGCCTGCCATTCCAGCACTTTGGCAAAAGGGATGTATTCGAATGACTGACCCGCGCCGAAATCCACCAGTCCCGTGCCCGGTTTGGCATTGGCCAGATGCTCGGCCATTTTCTCGACCAGCATCGAGCCGTGCGCATTCACCGTACACCGGTTGGGATCGAAGTGCCGCACCACGCCATCATCGTCCGCACAGACCATCACCGATGCCAGTGTATTGCCCCCCGACGACGCAACGACAGGCTCATACACCTTGCGAAATTCGCCGTTGACCTCCACCGTCTGCGCCAGCACCAATGGTGTCTGCGCCCGGGCAGTCTGCAGGCCTTGCAGGAGGCTTTGATCGTATTGCGGGATCAAAAACTCATAGGAGCGTTCGGGCAACACGATATCCAGGCCGACCACGGCAGGTTTTGCGATCGCCATCGATTGCAGGAATTTGCCCAGATATGGATGCCACAAGGCGAATGGCTCCTTGAACGCCTTGTAGGAATCCTCGTCGATACCGACGATAACGACATCGTTTGTCACAGGATGTGCTTCGTAACGATGCAGGAAACCGAATTGATCGTCCAGCACGATGCGGCTCAGCGTCTTGCCTGCCCGGGAAACATCCAGGAGCAATGCCGACAACAGGCAGACACACAAGCCCAGCAGCAGTCTGATTTTCGGATCGCCCAGCCGCTTCAGCACTTCCATCACGGCCTCACTTCAACGCTGTTGCTGCAATGCGCGCCGCCCTGTCGCGGAACTGCGCCGCTTGTTCTGCGTGGCCCAGCTTATCGTGTGCCTCTGCCGACAGAAGCAGATCCTGACGTATCTTTTCCGGCAGGCCCTGCGTCTTGTCGATGGCCAACGCTTCTTCCGACAGGTGCAGTGCGGCATCATATTCGTGCTTCATCAGCCTGGCGGAAGCCGTCAGGCGCAGGGAGTTGGCGTATTCCAGCTGCGAACTGCCCTTGTTTTCCGAGGCGGCATGCTCGCTCCATTGCAAAGCCCTGTCCGCATCGTTCGCGCACAATGCGATGCCGGCTCGCACGTTATCGATCACGCCGGCAAGCGTGCAATCCGGCCCGCAATACCCGGCAGATTTTTCCACCCAGGCCGTGGCACCGGCCACGTCGTTCTCCTGCAAGCGCAACAGGGATTTTTGAACTGCCGCCGCGGCAAGCTGCGCAGGCGCATAGTGGAGTGCCTTGTCTTCCAGCAGGCTATCCAGATAGCGTTCAGCCAGTGCCGGCTTGCCCAGGACCTGATACACCCGGGCGAGATTGAGCATATTGGTTGCGATGCCGTTCACGTTCTCGATCGCAACATCCAGCTGCAGTGCGTTCCCGTAGAGGTCGGCTGCGGATTGATATTCGCCGCGCAGGAATGCGCGCTGCGCCCGCTGGTTGAATTCTGTAGCCCGCTCCTGCCGCGCACTGCGCGTTTCCTCAATGTGGCTGCAGGCAGACAGAAGCACGAGGCTGCACAGGATCGCAACGTGTGAGCGGAAGCCCATTCCCGTTCCTCTCACGGTTGCCTCGGCGCAACGTAGCCGTCAACAGGCAGCATCTGCTCTTCCGGTTTGGGGAACATGCCATTGAACAGCCATGATTTCTTCACGCCACCCAGAGTCTCCTGTCCATCCTGGACCAGGGAATTGGTGTTGCGCACCAGCGCTGGAATCTCTGCAGCAGATTCATTCGTGACCTTCCTGATGTCTGCCGTGGCCGACTGCACGTTCTCAAAGGTCGTATCGGCTTTGTCCACCAGCCTGGGGATCGCTTTGTCCAGCGTCGCCAGACTCAAATTGACGCTATCCAGTGCCTTGTCGATCTTTCCATACGCCCCATCCAGTTTCCTGTTGCTGCTCGCGCCGAGTTGCGTGAACTGGTTCACGGTCTCGCGAAAACTTCCCGAAGCCTGGTTCAGGTTCTTCAGTGTTTGCTGGACGTCGCCATTGGGATTGTTGATGGAAGAAGTGATCTGGTGAACATCGCTCAGGATAGGCTGCAACTGCGCCGCCAGTGTTTCGACGACAGTGCTGGCATCCTGTCCCCGCTCAAATGCGAGCACGCTGTTCTGCGACACCTGCTTCACCTGCTGGGAACCGGGAATGATCTCCACGACGCTCTCGCCGACCAGCGCCTCCTTGATGAGCCTGGCTTTCGCATCCTGCCCGATCAGGTGCACATATTCGTTGTCCAGCGACACCTTGACCTGCACTGTCGCGTTGGGCTGCATGCTCACATCCTGCACGCTGCCGACCTTGAAACCGATGAACTTGACCGCCATGCCCTTGCTCAGGCCCTGGGCGTTGGGAGTAAAAAAGTAGATCGAGGTGCTGCGATGGAAATAATCCTGCCTGGACGCGATCATGGCCAGCACGAGCAGCATGACGCCGATCGCACCCAGCATGAACTGCCTGGTACGCTTTTCGATGTTCTGCAATCTCAGGTTGTAGGTGGCCAGTTTCATCCTGTAATCATGGTTATAGATGAATCACAAGCTGCTTCGGATCGTCCTTGTCGCTGTATTCTTCAAAGCTTACCAGCGCCGACGTACGAAATGGGAAGTATAAGCGGAATACCTTGTCGAATTTGACCACGCGTGCCAACTCCTTGCGCGACAGCCCCTCGTTCATGGAATCGTAAATGACCAGTTCCGGACTCATCAACATGGCTCGCACGAATCCGACCATGCGCTTCTCATATAACGACAATTGATCAGGCAGTTTAAGCAACAATTCGGACACGGCGTTCTCGTCCTGCACGCCGCACTGGACAAGCAACTGGGCCACGTGATCTTCAATATTTCCTGCCACTTCGATGCCATGATACCGCACCGGCAGGATGATGTTCTCCCACACGCGCAGGTTGCTGATCAAGCCACCGTTGTGCGGCACGATGACCACACCAGACTGGTCACCCAGATTCTGGAGTAACGCAGTGCGCTGGGATTCTGAACGAACGACGAGGCAATACGAATAGCCCGATTGCAGCAGGGCCTGGGTACCTTCTTCTCCATGCAGACTTAATGTAAACATGGGACTTCTCTATGTTTGTTCGTTTAAGGAGAAGTAAGGATTAAATTGGTAGGCGCGATTGGACTCGAACCAACGACCCCCACCATGTCAAGGTGGTGCTCTAACCAGCTGAGCTACGCGCCTGTAAAAGGCCGCGCATTGTAACCGAACAGATTCGGAGAGCCAAGAAATTATTGCGGGTACGGTAACCTCTCGCCGAAGTTACGCCTTTAATCAGTATTGACCTGATGCGTAACTTTCAAATCTTGTGTACTCGCCACGGAAGGTAAGTCTTACCGTACCGATCGGGCCGTTACGTTGCTTGCCGATGATGATCTCGGCTGTGCCCTTTTCCTGCGAATCAGGGTTGTAGACTTCGTCGCGGTAGATGAACAGGATCAAGTCGGCATCCTGCTCGATAGCGCCGGATTCGCGCAGGTCGGACATCACCGGGCGTTTGTTGGGGCGTTGCTCCAGGCTGCGGTTGAGCTGTGATAGCGCGATCACCGGCACGTGCAATTCCTTGGCCAGGGATTTGAGCGAGCGGGATATCTCTGAAATCTCGGTCGCGCGGTTCTCGCTCGCCTTGCCGGAAGGCGACGACATGAGCTGGATATAGTCGATAATCACCAGGCCGAGGCCGTTATTCTGCCGGTGCAGCCGGCGTGCGCGGGAACGCAATTCCAGCGCATTCAGGCCGGGGGTCTCGTCGATAAAGATCGGCGCGTCGTTAAGCAGGCCCAGGGCATGGGTCATGCGCGACCAGTCTTCGTCTTCCAGTTTGCCGGTACGCAAAGTGTGCTGATTAAGCCGCCCCACCGAACCGATCATACGCATCGCCAGTTGCGCGCCCCCCATTTCCATACTGAAGATCGCCACCGGCTTGCCTTCCAAAGCCACATTCTCCCCGATGTTGATGGAGAACGCGGTCTTGCCCATACTGGGGCGCCCCGCGACGATGACCAGATCACCGGGCTGCAGGCCGGAAGTCATGCGATCCAGATCGGTGAAGCCGGTCGCAGTACCGGTCACGTCGCTGGCGTTGTCCCGTCCGTACAGGGTCTCAATCCGCTCCACCACCTGGGTCAACAACGGCGGCATGGCAACGAAGCCCTGGCTGCCGCGCTCGCCCTCTTCATTGATCTCAAGGACGCGGCTTTCTGCCTCATCCAGCAACTGTCCCGCCGAGCGCCCACCCGGATTGTAGGCGCTGGTCGCGATCTCGCTGCCCACTTCCACCAGCTTGCGCATGATGGCACGCTCGCGCACGATCTCGGCATAACGGCGGATGTTGGCAGCAGAAGGCACGTTCTGTGCCAGTGTGCCCAGATACACCAGACCGCCCGCCTTCTCCAGTTCGGCATTGCTCTCCAGTGATTCCGCCACCGTGATGACGTCAACCGGCTGGGCACGTTCGGTCAGGCGCCCGATGTGGCGCCAGATCAGGCGGTGCTCGTTGCGATAGAAATCGCTCTCGCTCAACAGATCGGCAACCTTGTCCCACGCACTGGTATCCAGCAGGATGCCACCCAGCACCGATTGTTCCGCCTCGACGGAATGCGGGGGAAGTTTCAGTGATTCAAGCTGGGAATCGGCAACGGGAGCGGAAAAATTTTGCATGGTGCGACCGCAAATTTCGGGAGGGTGATTCTACACTTTTCGGACAACAAAAAAGGGCTGTTCCCAGCCCTTTTTCTTAACCACATGACAACGTTGGGTTACTGCTCGCCCACCACTGTCACTGTCACGTTTGCGACCACATCCGGATGCAGCGAAATGGTGACCGGATGATCGCCGATCTGCTTCAGGTGACCGGTAGCCATACGAACCTGGCCCTTTTCGACCTTGTGGCCTTGTGCTGCCAGCGCAACTGCAACGTCCGCATTGGTCACGGAACCGAACAGCTTGCCATCCACGCCTGCCTTTTGCGCGATCTGCACGGTCAAGCCTTCCAGCTTGGCGCCGCGAGCCTGCGCATCGGCCAGTTTGGCCGCTTCTGCCGCTTCCAGTTCTGCACGGCGTGCAGCGAAATCCGCAACGTTGTTTTCCGTCGCACGCTTGGCTTTGCCTTGCGGGATGAGGAAGTTACGCGCGAAACCGTTCTTTACTTTGACCACATCGCCCAACTGGCCGAGATTGATCACTTTCTCCATCAGAATCACTTGCATGATCTACTCCTTAGTGCAAATCAGTGTAGGGCAGCAACGCCAAGAAGCGCGCACGTTTCACGGCCACGCTCAGCTGACGCTGGAAGCGCGTCTTGGTACCGGTGATGCGTGCCGGGATCAGCTTGCCGTTCTCGGAAACCATTTCCTTCAGGATGTTGAGATCCTTGTAGTCCACTTCCGCGATCTTCTCGGCGGTGAAACGGCAGAATTTGCGGCGCTTGAACAATTGACGCGAAGCGCTGTTCTTCTTGTCATCTTTCTTTTTAAATACACGAGCCATGTTGTGCTCCTCTATCTCAATGTAACGTTATCAATGTGCAAAACCAGTTGCGCGATCTTCAGGCTGCGCTGTGCAAGGAAACCTTCGGCCCTCACCATCTGCCCGGGTTGCAAACGGCTGACTTGCTGTGCCGCTTCTCCCAGTGCCAGTGCCGGAACATCACACTGGACCTGGCGTTGCATCCCCGCTTCCTGCTGCATCGAGGTGTGGCGCAACTTAAACGCCACTCTCGCCAATCCTGCCGGGGTGTAACGCAAGCCTTCCAGCTCGATCACTTCCCCTTCAATCACACAACGGTTGCTGCTCAATCCTTGCTTACGCTGCCGCTGCCGGAGCGTCTGCTGCCGGGGCGGGTGCTGCGGCATCGCTACCGAACGAGCGCGACTTCTCTTCCTTCATCATCGCGGAAGGCGTAACGACTGCAGCCTTGGTCTTGATGGTCAGGTGGCGCAGCACGGCGTCGTTGAACTTGAATGCGTGTTCCAGTTCGTCCAGCGTAGGCTGGTCGACTTCGATGTTCATCAGCACGTAATGTGCCTTGTGGATCTTCTGGATCGGGTAAGCCAGCTGGCGGCGACCCCAGTCTTCGAGGCGGTGGATGTGACCGTTCTTGCTGGTCACCAACGTGCGATAACGCTCGACCATCGCGGGCACTTGCTCGCTCTGATCGGGATGCACGATAAATACGATTTCGTAGTGTCGCATTACATCTCCTTGTGGATTAAAGCCCCCCGACATTGATGGACGGTGGAGCAAGGGTTAAGACTCCCTTTTTCAGGGAGGGGCGCATTATAGGGATATTGTGCACCGCGTCAAGCGCTAAGCCATTAATCCGCCGCGAGAATGCGTAACGGCGGGCGCAAAACCAGCCGCCGGGTCGCCAGCCACCCGGCCAGCATCACCACCGCCATGCCGCCTCCGCAACCAATGAACCAGATGGAAACATCTGACCGGTAAGGGATATCCAGTACGAAACGCGCCAGCACCCAGCCCAGCAGCACCGCGCCCGCCGCCGCGAACAGGCCGCTCAGGCCACCCAGCACGGCGAACTCGGACAGGTGCAGACGCCGCAGATAGCGGCTGTCCGCTCCCAGCGTGCGCAGGATAGCCGCCTCGTGGCTGCGCTCATCCTGCGTTGCAAGCAGCGCTGCATACAGTACCGCGAGGCCGGAGAACAACGTGAACAGGAACACCGCGCTCACTGTCTGCGCTATCTGGTCCATGATATTGCGCACCTGGGCGATCACCGCACCGGTGTCGACCAGCAGCAAATTGGGGAATTCGCGCGACAGTTCGTCGCCCGCGCGCACCTTGTCCGGCGGCAGGTAGAAGCTGCCCAGGTAGCTGGCCGGAAAATCCCTGAGCAGCTCCGGTGTGGCGATGACGAAGAAATTCACCTTCATCGAATCCCATTGCACCTTGCGCAGGCTGGTGACTTTCGCGGTAAATGTGCTGCCGGCCACATCGTATGTGAGCACGTCCCCGAGGCGAATGCCCAGCGTCTTGGCGATCCCTTCCTCCACCGACAATTGCCCATTCTTCCCCTCGGTCCACCATTTACCGCCCACCAGTTCGTTCCAGGCCGGCAGCCGCTCCATCCAGGAAAGATTGAATTCGCGATCCACCAATGCCTGGGCGCGCGGATCGGGGTAGCTGTTGCCATTGATCGTGCGGTCGTTGATGGCGATCAGCCTGCCGCGAACCATCGGCTGCAACTCGGGTATCGGCAACGCCTGGCGCACAAAGAAATCCTGCACTGGCCGGATCTGGTCGGGCTGTATGTTCACCACGAAACGGTTCGGCGTATCCGGCGGCAGTTTGCCTTGCCAGCTTTCCATCAGATCGGCGCGCACCATCGTCAGCACCAGCAAGGCCATGCCGCCCAAACTCAATGCCACCACCTGTATCGCCGCATTGCGTCCGTGCCGCGCGAGGTTGCTGAATGCATGCCGCCAATGCGATTGAAAGAAATATGCGTTGCGCGCCAGACCATGAAGCAACACCCAAGCCAGTCCGCCGAACACCAGCAGCCCAGCCAGCAAACCTCCCAATACCGCCAGGCCCAGTTTCAGCGAGCCCGCATGCCACAAGAACAGTCCTGCCAACACCAACAACGCAAGACCGTAAATCAGCCAGCCGCTGGCTTCCGGTGAATCCATCTCGCGGCGCAGCACTCGTAGCGGCGATACCTTGCGCAATTGCAGCAGGGGCAGGAAGGCGAAACCGAGCAACAACGCAAAGCCGCTGACTGCAGCCTTCAGCAGCGGCATCACGCCGGGTTGCGGCAAGCTCGCCTCGCGCATGGACGAGATGCTCTCGACCAACCCCGCTTGCGTGACATAGCCCAGCAAACCGCCGAGAAGCACCGAAACCACGCCAAGCAGGATGAATTGATACAGGAACAGCCACAGCACCTGCCCTTGTTGGGCGCCAAGGCAACGCATCACCGCACAACCATCCAGATGGCGCAATACGAAGCGCCGCGCCGCCAGCGCCATGGCAGCGCCAGCCAGAATGGCGGCAGTCAATGCGGCAAGACCAAGGAAATGCTCGGCACGTTCCAGTGCCGTGCGTATCTCGGGGCGCGCATCGCGCACGTCTTCCATCTTTTCATTGCCGGAAAGTTTGTCTTGAAGTGCTGCGCGCAGTGCAACCACCTGCTTCGCCTCTCCCGCAATCATCAGCCGATATGAGATGCGGCTGCCTTCCTGCAGCAAGCCGGTGGAAGCCAGGTCGGCGTCGTTCATCAACACGCGCGGCGCAAAGCTGGCGAAACCGATGGACTGGTCGATGTCCTTCACGATGCGCGCTGCCACCGCAAAACGCTGCGCTCCTATGCCCACCTCGTCACCCACCTTCATATCAAGCCGGCGCAACAAGCGATCATCCACCCACACCGTGCCACGTGCCGGAATCGCCTGCGCCACATGTACAGCACCATCGTCGATCTCGATCTTGCCGCGCAGCGGATAGCCCGTCTCCGTCGACTGTATCTCGCTCAATAACACCTGCTCGCGGTGCGACACCATGCTGGGGAAGGTACGGCTCTCCAAGACGCGCAAGCCGCGCTTCTGCGCCATTTCACGATATTCGGGAGAAAACGGCCGCGTCGAGGTGATGCGCAGGTCGGCACCGATCAGGCTCTGCGCCTGCTGTTGCAACGCCTGCCTCACCCGGTCGGCGAACAGGCCCACAGTGGCCAGGCTACCCACCGCCAGCACCAGCGCCAGCAACAATACGCGCCACTCCCCGGCGCGCCAATCGCGGCGCAGAAGATTGAGGGATAGGCGAAGGAGGCTCACTGCACCACCCTCCCCGCAGCCAACCTTAACTGCTTCCCGCAACGCCTTGCCAATGCTTCATCGTGCGTGACCAGAATCAGCGTCGTGCCCTGCGCGCGATTGAGCTCCAGCATCAGTTCGATGACTTGGCTACCGGTCGCGGCATCGAGGTTGCCAGTGGGTTCGTCGGCGAAAAGTATCCTGGGCTGGGTGACGAAGGCGCGCGCCAGTGCCACACGCTGCTGTTCTCCGCCGGAGAGATGTTTGGGCAGGTGGTGGGCGCGTGCGCTCAAGCCTACCTGCTGCAACGAAGTTTCGGCTCGCTGCCGCGCGTCTTTTGCGCCGGCCAGTTCCAGCGGCAGCATCACGTTCTCCAGCGCATTCAACGCGGGCAGCAGCTGGAAGGACTGGAACACGAAACCCGCCAGTTCGCCGCGTAATCTCGCACGTCCATCCTCATCCATCTCGAACAGGTCGGTGCCATGCAGCAAAACCTTGCCTCTGGTCGGGATATCCAGTCCAGCCAGAAGACCGAGCAAGGTGGATTTGCCCGAACCCGATGCGCCGACGATTGCGAGGCTCTCGCCCGTTTCCACCTCGAAACTGACGTCGTGCAGGATAACGAGCGGCTGATCGCCACTTAACACTTGCTTGGTGAGACCTACTGCTTGCACAATCGACGCCATGAGGACCTTTCTTAAAATCGCATTGCTTGTCGCCGCACTGCTTCTGCCCGCCTGCGCTCAGGCTGCGAAGAACATCCTGGTGTTCGGCGACAGTTTATCAGCCGGGTACGGTATAGCACGAGACGATTCATGGGTGAACTTATTGCAGACTGAGCTGAAAAAAAGCCATCCGCAGTTCGAGGTGGTGAATGCCAGCATCAGCGGCGAGACGACTTCTGGCGGCCTGCGCCGCATCGGCAACGCCATGCAGGAACATCATCCGGCCCTGGTGATCCTGGAATTGGGAGCGAACGACGGGCTGCGGGGCGGAACCGTCGCGGAGATGGAAAAGAACCTGGACAGGATCATTAAGCAGGTGCAGCAAGCGCATGCCAGGATATTGCTGCTTGGCCTCCAGTTACCGCCGAACTACGGCCCGGACTACACCCGGCAATTCCGTGCGCTCTACCCCAGACTGTCAAGGAAGCACAACATCGCGCTGGTTCCTTTCATGCTGGACGATATTCCGCCGGAACAGTTTCAGGCCGACAACCTGCATCCCAATGCAGAGGCGCAACCGCGTATCATGCGCCACGTCCTGAAATCGTTACTGCCCCTACTGCGCTGATGCTCAATCACCTTTCGCACGAAACCAGCCCCTACCTGTTGCAGCATGCCGACAATCCCGTGGACTGGCACCCATGGAATGCGGAGACGCTGCGTCTCGCACTCGATCTCGACAAGCCCATCCTGCTTTCCATCGGCTATTCCGCCTGCCACTGGTGTCACGTGATGGCGCACGAGTCGTTCGAGGATGAAGCGGTCGCCGCCGTGATGAACGAACACTTCGTCAACATCAAGGTGGACAGGGAGGAACGCCCCGACCTGGACCAGATCTACCAGAACGCACATTACCTGCTCGCACAGCGCAGCGGCGGCTGGCCGCTGACCATATTCCTTGAGCCGGACGGCACGCCGTTCTACAGCGGCACCTATTTCCCGAAACAGGCGCGCTACGGCTTGCCCGGATTTCCGGATCTGTTGACGCGCATCGCCAAAGTCTATCAGGAGAAACGCGGCGAGCTGTCGGCCCAGGGTAAACAGCTCATCGCCACGCTCGCCTCATGGCAAATGGTGAAAAGCGCGGAAGATGCGGTGCTCAGTGCCGCCCCCGTCGCCGAGGCTGTGCAACAACACCTGAAGAGTTTCGACCCCCTGCACGGCGGGTTCGGCGGTGCGCCCAAATTCCTGCATCCTGCCGAGCTGGACCTGCTGCTGCGGCAGGCTCACGCCACGCATGACGGGCAAACGAGCCATGTCGCGCTGTTCACCCTGAGGCAGATGGCACTGGGCGGATTGAATGACCAGCTTGGCGGCGGCTTCTGCCGCTACAGCGTGGATGCACACTGGGACATTCCGCATTTCGAGAAGATGCTGTACGACAATGGACTATTGCTCGGTCTGTATTGCGATGCCTGGCTGAGCAGCAATGATCCATTCTTCGCCCATGTGGTGGAACAGACCGCAGGGTGGGTGATGCGCGAGATGCAATCGCCCCAGGGTGGCTATTACGCTTCGCTGGATGCGGACTCGGAGCATGAGGAAGGCAAGTTCTACGTGTGGCAGCGCAACGACATCCGCGACCTGCTGAGCGCCGACGAATACGCAGTCGTGAAGCCGTATTACGGCCTGGACAGCACGCCCAACTTCGAGAATCACAGCTGGAACCTGCGCGTGGCCCAACCGTTGGCCGGAATCGCTCAGCATCTGAACATCAGCGCAGAACAGGCATCTGCACGACTCGCCTCGGCACAGACAAAACTGTTCGCCGCGCGCGAACGGCGCATCCGCCCCGGCCGCGACGAAAAGATACTCGGCAGCTGGAACGGATTGATGATAGCCGGCATGGCGAAAGCTGCGCGCACCGTCAACCGAGCCGACTGGTTACAGTCCGCGCAGCAGGCGATGGATTTCGTGCGCGGCACGTTGTGGCAGAACGGCAAGCTGCTCGCCACACACAAGGACGGCAAGACGCATCTCAATGCCTACCTGGACGACCATGCGTTCCTGCTGAATGCCGCGCTGGAATTGCTGCAAACGGAATATCGCAGCACCGACATGGCCTTTGCCATGCAACTCGCCGATGCGTTGTTGGCGCGTTTCGAGGACAGCGAGAACGGCGGTTTCTTTTTTACCAGCCATGACCACGAGGCGTTGATCCAGCGCAACAAGACCGGTCAGGACGACGCCATCCCTTCCGGCAACGGCATCGCGGCACAGGGATTGTTGCGGCTGGCGGAATTGACGGGCGACGTGCGCTACGGCGAAGCGGCCGAGCGTTGCCTGAAGTTGTTCTTCCCGTTGATACAAAGGGCAGCGGGCCAATTCAGCAGTCTGTGCACCGCGCTGGGTGAAGCGATGCAACCGCCTTCCATGCTGGTGTTATGCGGCGCTAAAAATGAAACAGCCGCCTGGCGGGCGGCTGTGGCGGCGAAATATGCACCGGGATTGATGATCATCGAACTGACCGGTAGTGAAACCGGTTTGCCGGCCCCGTTGCGTAAACCGCGTGCTGCAACAACGACCGCATGGCTGTGCCGAGGCACGCAATGCCTGCCGCCGATCTACCGGCTGGATGAATTGCTCGCCGAACTCGTTTGAACAAATCAGAAACCAAGCCAATTTGCCACAGAGACCACAGAGTACACAGAGAAAATCACCTCCAATCTCTCTGTGATCTCTGTGTCCTCTGTGGCAAATGTTTTTCTAGCGCAACATCACCCCGCCCGCTTGTGCCCCAAATCCGGGGAACATGCTCGCCACGCCCGCGCCGAACTTCTTGGCCAGGCGATCCGCGAGACCTTCATGCGTGGTGAAGTCCACGACGTTCTCCACCTTGATCACGTCGCGCGCGACGGAATCCACACTGCCGATATCATCCGCCAATCCCATCTGGATGGCCTTGTCTCCGGTCCAGAACAAGCCGCTGAACGTATCCTCGGTCTCTTTCAGGCGCTTGCCGCGGCCTTGCTTCACGACATCGATGAACTGCTGGTGTATGTCTTCCAGCATATTCCGGGTGAACTCTTCCTGTTTGGGATTGATCGGGGAGAACGGATCCATGAAGCCCTTGTTCTTTCCCGCGGTCATCAAACGACGCTCCACGCCCAGCTTCTGCATGGTGCCCGTGAATCCGAAGCCATCCATCAGCACGCCGATGGAGCCGACGATGCTGGCCTTGTTGACGTATATCTTGTCGGCGGCGGCGGCGATGTAATAGCCGCCGGAGGCACACATGTCTTCCACCACCACATACAAAGGAATATCCGGATGCAGGCCGCGCAGACGGCGCATCTCGTCATTCACCAGACCGGCCTGCACCGGGCTGCCTCCGGGGCTGTTGCAGCGCAGGATCACGGCTGCGGTGTTCTTGTCCTTGTAGGCATCCTGCAAGCTGCCGATAAGATTGTCCGCATTCGCATTGCTGTCGGCGGCAATCACTCCCGACAATTCGATCAGCGCAGTGTGCTTCCCTGTCAGCGAGCCGTCGACCTTGTCACCCATCCATCCCATGACCAGGAAAAGCAGGAAGAACAGATATCCGAAGCCAAGCACCTTGAAGAAGATTCCCCAGTGCCGGGCACGGCGCTGCTCCTGAACGGCGGACAGCGCCAGTTTTTCGAGTACGCCGCGTTCCCAGTTGTTGTTTTCTTCTGACATAAATTAAGACTCCTTCGGTAAATTCGTTATGCATTGACCCTGAACCACTCTCTCAGTTCAATAAAATCATCAAGCAGGGCGATCGGCTTCAATTCGCGCAATTGATCTTCAGGATGTGCGCCATGTGTTACACCCACTGCATCGACCCCGGCATTGATCGCCATCTGAAGATCGTGCGTGGTATCGCCGATCATCAAAGTGCGTTCCGGCTGAACATCGAGTTCTTCCATGATCTCCAGCAGCATCGCCGGGTGCGGCTTGGAAAATGTTCGGTCAGCCGTGCGCGTGGCATGGAAATACGCACCCATGCCGGTCGATTCCAGAGCATGATCCAGACCGTTGCGATTCTTCCCCGTCGCCACCGCAAGCCGGTAGCCTGCGCCATGCAACTCGATGATGGTCTCCCTTGCCTGGTCGAACAGGGGGATCGATTCATTCTGCGACAGGAAATGATGGCGGTAGCGCGCCACCAGCGGCTCATACATCTCTTCCGGCGCGTCGGGAACGGCATGGCGCAAGGCTTGCACCAGCCCCAGACCGATCACGTGACGCGCCGTCTCGTCGTCGGGAACCGTCAATTTCAGGTCGCGGCAGGCAGCCTGGATCGAGCCCGCGATGATCGCCGTGGAGTCCATCACCGTGCCGTCCCAGTCGAACACAATCAAGTCATAACGTTTCGCCATCTGTACCGCCAAAATAAAATAGGCGCGGATTCTACCATTTCGCTTGCCCGCGCCCCTCAGAATCCCTACCATGCCGCGCCATGAACACCTTACCCAGTTGGCTGATCTATTGTCGTCCCGGTTTCGAACGCGATTGCGTGGAAGAGACCCAGGCCAAGCCGGTCGAAACGACCGAGAACCGCGGTTTCGTGGTGCTGCAGGGCAAGCCACGGCTGGCTTACAGGCAATTGGCCTTTGCACGCCAATTGCTCAATTTGCATACGGAAATTGACGATTTGCCCGAACGGGACCGGCTTACTCCGCTGCTGGCCGCGATACCCGCATCTCCCGAAAGGTTTGGCGCCCTGTATCTGGAAGTGCCGGATACCAACGAGGGCAAGACGCTTTCCGGCTTTACCAAGCGTTTCCAGCCTCTGCTGGAAGCCGCTTTGCGGGAACAAGGCAGATTGGAAGATATAGTTGCCGTTTCCCCTTCGACAGGCTCGGGACGAACGGATATCTTGCCGCGCCTGCATGTTTTCTTTCCCGACAACCATCGAGCGCTGATCGCAACCAGCGATCCGCATAACAGCTCGGCTGCGCTCAACGGCATCCAGCGCGTCAGCATGGCGAGCGATGCGCCTAGCCGCTCTTATCTCAAGCTCGCTGAAGCGTTCGAGGTGTTCCTCGACAAAAAGGATCAGGCGCTATGGCTGAAGCCGGGCATGACGGCGATCGATCTCGGTGCCGCACCCGGCGGCTGGACTTGGCAACTGGTGCAGCGCGGACTGAAAGTCACCGCTGTGGATAATGGTCCGCTCAAGGGGGCAGCGGCAAGCCATCCTTCCATCAGGCATCTGCGCGAGGACGGATTCCGCTTTCGTCCGCAACGTCCGGTGGACTGGCTGGTGTGCGACATGGTGGAGCAACCGCAGCGTGTCGCGGCCTTGATGACCGAATGGTTCATCGGCGGCTATACCCAGCGCGCCATCTTCAACCTCAAACTGCCGATGAAAAAACGCGTCGCGGCGTTGAACGATGCACTCAACAGTATCCGCACTGCACTCAACAACAAAGGCGTCCGATATCAGCTGGAAGCCAAGCAGCTCTACCATGACCGGGAGGAAGTCACGGTATATCTGGCGCGCAAACGCTAGCCGTCCGCTACGCAGTCTCGTCGATGTGTTCAGTAATGTCGCCCTCGCGCAGATTGTGACGGCGGCGGTCGATACCTGATCGCAACTCGACCAGCACGGGCAAATGGCTGACGCGGCGACAGGCTTTGCGACGATCTTCGAAGGCAAGTCTGCTGTGCTGTTGCTGCTCGACCGGAGGCACGGGTTCTTGATGAGCCGTGTGTGGCTCGACATGGGGAAGGACGGGTTGCTCGCGTGGAAATACCGGTTTCACCGCTTGCGCCGCGGACAGCCCCTTCACCTGGCGAGTAGTCGGACTCGCCGTCGTTGACGGAATACTGGGCACATAGCGCATGACACCTCCTCGCGACCGCATCAAGCGACCGACAACCCTGTTATCGGCAAGGATTGCCTAAAACTTAGGCAGCCGCAGCATCCAGCTTGTTCAGAAAGCCCTGCAATTCAGAGGGTAAGGGCGCAACGATGCTCAGCGGCTCGTCCGTCAGCGGATGGTTGAAAGATATCGAATGGGCATGCAGGAACATGCGTTTCAGGCCGCGCTTCGCCAATTCCTTGTTGCGCGAAAAATCGCCGTATTTGTCGTCGCCCGCGATGGGAAAGCCCAGATGCGAAAGATGCACGCGGATCTGGTGGGTGCGCCCGGTCTTGAGCTGCGCTTCCAGCAGGCTGAATTCCGGCCAGTTCTTTAGCAGGGTAAAGATGGTATGCGACGCCTGCCCGTCCTCGCGCACCATCACCCGTTTTTCGCCTTGCGGTGTGTCGAATTTGTGCAGCGGCAGCTTCACATGCTGTTTCACATTCTTCCATTGTCCCAACACCAGCGCGAAATAGCGCTTGTCGCTGCTCCCCTCGCGCATGATCTCGTGCATCCCGGTCAGGGCGGAACGCTTTTTCGCCACCAGCAATACCCCGGAAGTCTCGCGATCGAGCCGGTGCACCAGTTCCAGGAACTTGGCCTGCGGCCGTGAACTGCGCAATTGCTCGATGATGCCGAAACTCACCCCGCTACCCCCATGCACTGCCGTGCCGGCGGGCTTGTTGATGGCGAGTATCGCCTCATCTTCATACAAAACAGGGAATTCGGTCGCCGGGACGTACTCGCTCTCGGGCTTTTCCGCCACGCGAATGGGCGGGATGCGCAGCAAATCGCCCAATTGCAACCGATAGGTCTGGTCGATGCGTTTCTTGTTCACCCGCACTTCGCCGCGCAGGATGCGGTAGACATGGCTTTTGGGAACGCCTTTCAGGTGACGGAACAGGAAGTTATCGATGCGCTGCCCTTCGCTGCCCTCGTCGATTTCGACCCAACTCACGGATTCTTTGCTCAAACCACTCATTTTGAATATACTCCGCCCTCGCGTGTGCGCCTTCGTGAAACGGGATACTACTTTCCGTCCAACCTAAGGCAGGCAATCAAGCCGCCTACGAAGCAGCCCCGCCCGGTTATCTCACTCACCGGAGACAAGCAGTGATGGTAATTGATTTGCGCGCTCTAAGCACCAAAGCAGATAAATTTTGGCATGTTGCCCTCTTTAAAAGTATTGGCAACATGCAGATACAGACAAGCTAAAACGAGAATAACAACTTGAACCACCGTCGTCATCACAACTCACTTAACAGTTTGCACGACCCAAATTCTCGCGCGCCAAGCGGCGCGTAGCTTTGTTCTGCCCGTGTAAGAGCGCGGGAGAAAAATATGAAACGCATGTTATTCAATGCGACGCAGCCGGAAGAACTCCGCGTCGCCATTGTGGACGGTCAGAAACTCGTTGACCTCGACATTGAAACCGCCGGTAAAGAGCAGCGCAAGAGCAACATCTACAAAGCCGTCATCACCCGCATCGAGCCCAGCCTCGAGGCATGCTTTGTCGAATACGGCGGTACCCGCCACGGTTTCCTCCCCTTCAAGGAAGTCTCCCCGCAGTATTACCAGCCCGGCGCCGGCAACCGCTCCTCCATCAAGGAAGCGCTGAAGGAAGGCCAGGAACTGCTGGTGCAAGTGGAAAAGGACGAGCGCGGTAACAAGGGCGCAGCCCTCACCACATATATAAGTCTGGCCGGCCGCTACATCGTGCTGATGCCGAACAACCCGAACGGCGGCGGTGTCTCCCGCCGCATCGAGGGCGAGGACCGCAATGAATTGCGCGACGTGCTGGCGCAGATGGAAGTGCCGCAAGGCATGAGCATCATCGCCCGCACCGCCGGCATCGGCCGCAATCTGGAAGAGCTGCAGTGGGACCTCGATTACCTCAAGCAGTTGTGGGACGCCATCGAAGGCGCGGCCAAGACGGAGAAAGCCCCTTCGCTGATCTATCTGGAAAGCAGCCTGGTGGTGCGCGCCATTCGCGACTACTTCAATCCGGAGATCGGCGAGATCCTGATCGACACCGACGACATCTTCCAGCAGGCGCAGGCCTTCATGGGCACGGTGATGCCGGACCATGTCGACCGCATCAAGCGCTACCACGACGACGTGCCGCTGTTCTCCCGTTTCCAGATCGAACACCAGATCGAGTCCGCCCATGCGCGCCAGGTGAACCTGCCTTCCGGCGGCGCCATCGTGATCGACCACACCGAAGCGCTCACGGCCATTGACATCAACTCCGCCCGTTCGACGCGCGGCGGCGACATCGAGACCACCGCCTACAACACCAACCTGGAAGCGGCGGACGAGATCGCCCGCCAGCTGCGCCTGCGTGACCTCGGCGGCCTGATCGTCATCGACTTCATCGACATGGAATCGAGCAAAAACCAGCGCGAAGTGGAGAACCGTCTGCGCGATGCCCTGCATTTCGACCGCGCTCGCATCCAGACCGCCAAGATCTCGCGTTTCGGCTTGCTGGAGCTGTCCCGCCAGCGCTTGGCGCCGAGCCTGGAAGAAGGCAACCACACCACCTGCCCGCGCTGTAACGGCATCGGCCATATCCGCGGCACGGAATCTTCTGCCTTGAATATCCTGCGCATCATCCAGGAAGAAGCCATGAAGGACAGCAGCGCCGCCATCCACGCGCAGGTACCGGTGGATGTTGCCACCTTCCTGCTCAACGAGAAGCGCGCCGACATCTTCCGCATCGAATCCCGCTTCAAGATCAGCGTGGTACTCATCCCCAATCCGCACATGGAAACGCCGCATTACACGGTCACCCGCCTGCGTCAGGACGACATCACCGCCGACCACCTGCAAGCCAGCTACAAACTGGTGGAGAAGCCCGAAGAAAGCAAGCCCGTCACCCAGACTGCACAGGAAATCAAGGCGCAGCGTCCGCAAGCAGCGGTGCGCGGCATCACGCCGGCACAGCCCGCCCCAAAACATGCTGTCAAAGCGGAAGAGAAGAAGACCTCCCTGTTCGGCAGCCTGGTCGGCTGGTTCAAGTCGCTGGGCGGCGAAAGCGAACCCGTCAAACCGGCTGCGCCGGCCAAGTCCGGTCGCCAGAATCCGCGTCGCGAGCGCGGTGAGCGTGGCGAGCGTGGTGAACGCAATGAGCGCAGCGAACGCGGTGAAGGCAGCGGCAACAAGCCGCGTCGAGATCGCAACGAAGGCGGCAACAAGCAACGCCGCGAGCGTGAAGACGCGCCGCGCACGGATAGCAGGGAGCCGAAAGAGCAGCAGGAAAATCGCGGCGAACGCCAACCGCAACAGCCACGCCAGCCGCGTCCCGCCAATATCGACAAACCGGTACTGGAAACGCCCAAGCCCGTTGTGGCCGGCGAACAAGGCGAAGAGGGAAGCGGAAACCGTGAAGGCCGCAAGCGCGGCCGCCGCGGTGGTCGTCGCGAACGCGAGCGTCGTGAACAGCAAGTGGCGACCCCGTCCGGCGAGGGCGTTGCAGTTCAGACGAACGAACAAGTCACCATGCCTGCCGTCAGCGAAGTTGCTGCCGCCGCGGCACCTGCTCCCGTTCAGCGCCCGAAGCCGACCGAGTACATCGCATATCCTGATTCAATGAAGGAATCGATGAAGAAGGCCGTGCCGACAGAAGTTGTGTCCTATCCGTCACAATCTTCTCAAGCGCCGACGATGGAAGCGGCCCCACAACCTGCGCCACAAGTGCAGGCCGCGAAATCCGTTGCTACCGCCGCCCAAGCCATGCCTCCAGTCGACCTGGGCAGCAGCGGCCTGACCCTGATCGAAACCGATCCGAACAAGGCAGCCGTCATCGCTCCGGTACAGGAAAGCCGCGAACATGCCCCGCGTCGTCGCCAGCGCCAGCGTGAGATATACACCATCGAGAACAACGAACCGCTGCAACAGGTGGAAACTCACACGCCAAACTGAGCGGTTTGTCGGATAATGAAAGCGCACGGCATGCCGTGCGCTTTTTTATTTTCGGGGCAATGCACACCATGTTTCGTATCCTGTCCGCGCTCTTTGTCCTCGCGGTCCTTTCGCCCGCACATGCGGCGATCGGCCCGGCGCTCGGTCCGGATCCCGAACGCAACTGGCAAAGCGCGGACACCACGCATTTCCGCATCAATTACGCCATGCCCCGGCGCGCGCAGGCAGAGCGCGTGGCAGACATCGCCGAGCGCGTCTATTCCCGCATGAGCCGGGGGCTGCAATGGGAACCGGGCAGCAGGATTGAGATCATCCTGCTCGATGAATTCGACATCCCGAACGGTTACTCCACCCCGCTGCCGTTCAACGAAAGCGCGATCTTCCTCACCCCGCCCAACGACGGCGAACTGCTGGACAACAGTGTCTGGCTCGAGATGCTCCTCACCCACGAACTGACGCATACTTTCCATCTGGACAAGGTACGCGGCGCCCCGAACGTGTTGCGCCACATCTTCGGGCGTAATCCGCTGCTCTTCCCCAACCTGTGGCAACCGGACTGGGCCATCGAAGGCATCGCCACCTACAACGAGAGCACACCCGAACTCGGCAAAGGACGGCTCAGGGGGCCGATATTCGAAGCATGGATGCGCATCGAGCACGAACAGGGCTTCAAATCGCTGGCGGAGATCAATTCGGACGGGCGCGCCCTTCCCACATCCAAGCAATACCTGTACGGGGTGTATTTCTACGATTTCCTGGCGCGCAAATACGGACCGGAAGCGGTCTATAACTACATCAACAACTTCAGCAACAACGTCGTCCCGCGCGTGTACAGCAATCCTGTCGAGGTGACCGGCAAGCACATGGACGAGTTATGGGACGAATTCATCGCCGACCTTGCGGAACAGATGAAGCGGCGCGAAGTACCGCTTAAAACCGCGCCGCGCGCCGACGGCAATGTGATATTGCCGGCGAAATTCGAGATCTCCTCGCTGGCGCCTGCTGCCGACGGCGTGCTGGCAGCAGTCGACAACGGGAGGCTGCAACCGTCACTGGTGCACGTCGATACCCAAGGCAAGGTGAGCGAGCTCGCCAAGCTGAATCCCGGCGCCTACATCGACACGCGCGCCGACGGCACGGCACTGATCGCGCAACCCGAAATCTGCCGCAACTTCAATTACTACTACGACCTCTACACCTGGAGCGCATCGGGCGGATTGCAGCGGCAGACCACCTGCGGACGCTTCCGCCGCGCGGTCTGGCTGGGAGATCGGATAGCCGCATTGCGCATGGACGGCGGCGTCTCCACCCTTGTCATTCTGGAACGACACGGGAACGACTGGAGCGAATCGCGCACGCTCTACCGGACACCGGATCAAGTGGAAGCCATCGACCTTGCCGCCAGCCCCGACGGCAAGCGCATCGCGCTGGGCATCAAACAGGCGGGCTCATGGCAAGTGCTGGAATTCGACAGCGCGGGCGGTGCACCGCGGGTACTATTCAACTACAACGCACCGCTGCACGGACTACGCTATGCGCGCGACGGCAGTGCGCTGGAATTCATCGCCGCGAAAGACGGCATCTACGATCTCTGGCGATACACCTCCGACACGTTACTGGCAGAGCCAGCGGATTGCGGGAGGAGGTGTGATGCGGTCGCTCCCGCACCAGACGGCTCCGCCGCACCGCGTCGCGACCGTACCTCCGACACGTTACTGGCAGAGCCAGCGGATTGCGGGAGGAGGTGTGATGCGGTCGCTCCCGCACCAGACGGCTCCGCCGCACCGCGTCGCGACCGCGCACCCGGCTCGCCCGGATTGACGCGCTTGAGCCACACCTACACAGCGGTGCTCTCGCACAGCGGCATCGCACAGGATGGTTCGGTCGTGCTGGGCGTGCTGGCCGCGAACGGCACGGAGTTGCGGCGCATACAGACGGCCGCACCGATCGCACAGCAGGCAATTCCGGTATCGAATCAGACCGCGCTACTGCAGGGCAACACACCGCCCACGACATACAAACTGGGCGAACCCGGCAACTATCACGCCGTGAACTCGATGTATCCGCGCACCTGGCTGCCGTCCGTGCTCCTGGATCGCGGCTTGAGCGCATACGGCGCGTCCACCTTCGGCAGCGACGCCCTGGGCTGGCACAACTACACCGCCGACGTGATGTGGGAGACCTCGCAGCACGAAGCCGTCGGCAGTCTCAGCTATAATTACCTCGGCGAACACTTCTTCAATGTCTCGCGCAACCTGTGGGCACGGCAATCCACCGGCTCCGGCAGCAACCAGACCACCACGCTGTATGACCGCACCACCGGCGCGCAATGGGCCTCGATGCTGCCCTGGATGGGGATACAGCGGAGCGTTTATCTGGGCGTCGGTGCAGCCATGCAGACCACCGACCACGTGCAGGTCCCGGGGCTCATCACCCGCACGCAGGACGAGCGCGTCGGCGCGACCTTCCTGCGTTACGACACGCGCAACACCAACTGGTATGCCGACGGCGTCAATCGCGGAAACCTCACTACCCTGCTCTACGAGAGCTACCGTCCTTTCACCAGCTTTTACGACGGATATATCTCCCGCTTCGACACGCGCGAATACCTGCCTGTCGGCGAAACGGTGCTCAGTGGAAGGTGGACGGAGGTCCGCGCTCAGGGCACTACCGAGCAATTCCAGCTGGGCGGCGCAACGGAATACGACCTGACACAGGCACCCATACTCAACCAGCGCAACCTGCCCTTGCGCGGCTATATCGGCAGCGAGGCCGCGTTGCGCGGCCAGAATACCAGCATGGCCAGCATCGAATGGCGCGTACCGCTCTCCGATATCGACCGCCACACCATGTCCCCACCCATCGGGATCAATCGCCTTTCGGCTTCGGCCTTCATGGACGCAGGCAGCGTGTGGGACAACGGCAACCCGCGGTCGAGATATTATCGCGGCGTGGGGATCGAACTGCTCGGCGAGGTCATCGTGTATTACCGCCTCCCGCTTCCGCTGAGGCTTGGCATCGCGCGCGGCCTGGACAATCCCGCCGGTACGCAGGCTTATTTGCAGTTGGGGCAGTCGTTCTAGGGAAACATCAAAAGTCACTAAACAACTTTTTTCTCTTTTGCTCCACCTGGAAGCATTCGTTGGAATACCCTGTCTCGATCCACAAACAGATGCTTGAATGCTGCCAACACATGAATCACAATTAGTGCGACCAGCAAAACTGATATTAGATGGTGAAAATTCATGAATAAGTCGCGGAGTTTGGCGTCTTCCCAACCCCAACTGGGAAGAGCAAGACCGAAGAACTTGACCCCATACTTATTGAACGACGACGACAAATATCCGGTCGCCGGCTGAAGCACCATGCAAAGATACAACAGTCGATGATTCCACCTGGCGGCCTTGTCCGTCCAGCGCGGTATGCCGGTCGATATATGCGGTACCGGGTGCGTCAAACGCCAATACAAACGCAACAATATCAGCACACCAGCCAGCACACCGAATGATTTATGCAGGTTGAAATAAAATGCCCGATTGGGTGTCCCTTTCGGCAAGTCCACCATGTAGTAGCCTAGAAACAACATGCCAATTACCAGCAGCGCGAACACCCAGTGCAAGATAATCGCCAGCGAGGTGTAACGTTCGCTGCCATCAGTAGTATCACCGCCAAATTTTGCGCTCATCAGACAAATCCTCCACATGACAATGCATCCACCGCAATTCCTTTGCCGACGACAAGGCCTGAAGAATTGATGACAGATGCGGAATCAAACCAAACAGCCATATTCAACTTCTTCCTTTCCGCCGTAATAACTCCATCCCCGATCCGCTTGCCGATATGGATGGTCATTTCCATTTTGTTTCTGACGACATCCATGATCGAATTGAAACGATTTTCATTCATGATTAGATACCTCTTGAAAGTTACGGCAGAATTGACTGCCCGGAATCTATCTCGGCTTTACTTCATAGTACTCTGGCACTTCCATGTGCCTGATTTTTTTTACCATCAGGGCAAATCTCTCACATCCACAAATATCTCAAACCTATCCACGCACCGCGCGGTGCGCTTGGAGCAATGAATTGCTCGTTACTAACGTTGCTCGCATCGAAAGTGTGTCCCGGCCCGTTGAAAAAATTTTGCCCAAGGATGCCAAAATCTGCATATTGCCTGTTAAACACATTGTCCACGCGCGCGAACAGTTGCACTTGCTTGGAGATCGCATAGTTCGTAAACATATTGACCACCAAGTACCCGGCTATCACGCCATTTCTGTCCTGATTATTTTCATCGCCTCGTGCAAAAATTGCGCTGCGGTACAAAATATTGGTACCGATATCCCACTGCGGCATCGCTGCATAATCAAGAAGCAGCTTGAAGGTATTTTGCGGAATACCCGGTATCTTGTTGCCCGGCTGCACGTTAATGTTACCCGTGGCGTTAGCGCTCGAATTGCTCGCGCTTCGCTCGACAAAGGGTGTCTGATAGCTTGCATCAATATAGCTATAGCTCATGCCGATGCCAAGTTTGCCTACAACGGTATCGGCCGCGACTTCCAGACCTTGTCTGCGTGTCTGTCCAACATTCTGAAAATACCCCGTGCTGGCCGTAGCGCCGCTACTGCTTATAAACTCGATGTCGTTGCCCAGAATTGTTCGATATATTGAAGCGCTCCATCGCGACCTGTCACCAAACTTTCCGCGCGTTCCGAACTCTGCTGTTCTGGCAATGACCGGATTCAAGGCCGGATCGGCAATAAAATCATTGGGTAGTGAACAGGGTGCGCTTGGGTCTGCGCAAGCAAGTTCAATGGCGGTAGGCGCGCGCATACCTTCGCTGTAGTTGGTATAGAAGGTTAATCCCGGCTTGGGATTGTAGGTCGTGCCCAGCCCAGGATTGAAGCGCGAAAACACGTGATCGCCATTCAGTAGCGGCTGCATACCGGTCTGGTCATTAATGGTAACGCGCGCATCATTGTAACGACCGGATGTAGTGATCGACCATTTCCGGTTGAGCGACAAGGTATCTGACATGAAAATACCGAGGTTGCTGTTATAAGTTTTTGCATCGGTCCCGAGTATCAATTGGTCGATACCCACTGTATTTCGGTCCGCGGTAAATTGGGCATTCTGGCTGAAATTTTTGAAGAGAGAATTCGCAAAATCGCCTGAAATTCCGGCCACAAACTGATTTTCCATGGCAGCCAGTTTCCCCAGATAACTGAGTTGAAAACCAATTCCGTAACTGTTCTGGTCTATCGTTGAAAATACATTTGTAGCCTCAATTGAATTGCCTACACCATAATTACTGTTAACGTTGCTGCTGGAATTTGCGTTGTTGTAGTTTCGAGAATATGCATTGGCTGTCAACTGCACATCATCATTATAAAAATGGCTGCCGGAAAAGCTCCAGAGTACCGCCCGGTTAACGTTCTGATCCGGGTAGGTGTAGGCCTGCCCGGGGTTGTCGAGAAAAGAGCGTGGAATGGTTTGCGTGCCCTGCATATCGTTGTTCGCTGCGGTCAGGCTCATATTTGCGCTCGTATCTGCATCCTGATAGCCCACCTTGCCGAACATCTGCTTGATCCGGCTTGCATTGTGCTCGGCCCAACCATGATCCGCTGAATCGTTGGCAGTAACAAAGTAATCCAGATTGTCGGTCGCACCGCCCTGCTCCAATTCGATTGCTTTTCGACCGAAGGAGCCGCCCGACATCTCTATCTGCCCCCCCGGGTTGGTCCGCCCGCTTTTGGTGGTAATCGCAATTGCGCCGCCTAATGTATTCAATCCGAATATCGGATTTGTACCTGGAATGACCTGAAGATTTGCGATTGCTGATTGCGGCAGCAAATCCCAGTTGACGACATCGCCAAATGGCTCGTTGATACGGACGCCATCCTGAAAAACCGACAGGCCCTGCGGAGTTCCCAACAGCGGCGAAGCAGTGAAACCGCGGAAGCTGACATCTGGCTGATAGGGATTTCCTTGAGCAGAGTTGATCGTCACACTACCCATATTTTGCTCCAGGTACTCGGTAATATTTCCGGTGTGTTGCTGCTCAACTTCCTCGCCTTTGACTGTCTGCAGGTTGGCGGCAACATCCCGCAAAGGGAGGCCGAGACCGGGAAGCGGCATGGTGGCTGTCACGATAATGTCCGGAAGTATCTGCTCGCCATCGGTCTCCGTTTCGGCAGTGCAAGTTTGTACTTGAAGCATGAGCAACAGCCCACTCAGTATCACCTGAATGACATCGCGCAATGATCTCCGAAAAAATATCATTCCGGACGCATGCAATGGTTTCAAGAGACGAATCATCGGCAATTACTTTCGGGGTACTCACTCAATATTTCAACAATGTCTGGCTTGAATTCAGCCCCGGTCGGCAGCGTGATGCGGGTCCGCAATATCCGATTACTCCAGCAATTTGCTCTCCTCATCTGACAGCAAGCGCGAGCGCGTCAAGAAGTGCTTTCCGGTACCATTATCAAGCGAGTCGATTGCACCGACACCATTGACCACATCGACGGTCAGTTGAGAACGCTTCCAGAGTTCGAACTTTTCATGCTCAACATAAAAGGGCATGCCATCGAGGTTATCCAGATAGACCTCGTCACTGCCGGCACAGAACTCACCCAACGCATAACACATCAGAATGCTGCAGTCGTTAGTACCGCCCGGTTGAAAAAACAGCAGAGGGCCGTACTTTTCCTGCAGCGATTCCAGTAGTTCCAATGCACTTTCGGTCGCAACGACTCGTGTAAACAATTTTTCTGTCATAGGTTTCCTAGTATTCAACGTGCAATAGATACCGGGAATATGTATTGCAACAGGCCCGCATTTCCGTCACGTTGCTCAAGAGGATGGACGCGCATTGCGTGCTGCAGCTCGTCACGTTCGTGCTTGCCGTAGACCCTGCGCAGTCGAGCTCCTTTTGAATTAATCGACTTGCAACCATGGGCCCTATGCATGTTAATGCAGCAATCATCATGCCAAGCCGGCTCGCAAATGTTTGCTTGTCTACGCACTCATGTCTTTCCGCTTGAAATGGAGTGTTCAACGGCAAGATGAAATGGTTTCAGCGGATGTATTTGTGTGCGCTACTCGGTGGACCTCAATCACCACCAATAGGATAAGGCTTTAAATTTGCGCACCTCTCCACAAGACATTTTGCGTCGCATCCCTTATGACGTGTGCGTATCCACAATTGGGACGATGCGTGCGCGCCTTTTCTCCAGCATGCGCGGCGCACATTTTTCATCGCTTGCATATACGACTACGCAATCCATGCACTGAAAACATTCGTCGTATTGAATCTTCCCGCCCTTCGAAATTGCCTGATAGGTGCATTGGTGACGGCAAATTTGGCATGGCTTTCCGCACTCTTTCCGGCGCGGTATCCAGTCCAGCACTCGGAAACGCCCCAGCACTGCAAGTCCGGCACCGAAAGGACATAAAAAACGGCAGAAAAATTTGTATACAAACATGTTGGCGACGAGCAAACCAAATGCATACACTACAAAAGGCCATGAACGCATGAAATTGAGCGTAATTGCAGTCTTGAACGGTTCGATCTCAACGACCATATCGGTGATACGCGACGAAAACATTGCGCTGACCAGAATTACCGCAAGTACCATATATTTAAGCCATTTCAGCCGGGTATCTGTTGTTGGTTTGAGCCGGATTTGCGGGAACTTAATCATCTTGCCGATTTTGGCTGTAAATTCCTGCAGCGCGCCAAAAGGGCATAACCAGCCGCAAAAGGTTCCGCGGCCCCATACCACCAGTGAGATGCAAACAAAGATCAACAGAATCATCGTGACCGGGTCGTAAAGAAAGTAACCAAGGCTGCGGACTGCCACCAGTGCCTGCAAAAGGCCGGTAAGGTTAACGATGGACAGTTGGCCCTGCGCATACCAGCCAATGAAGAACAACGTAAACAGGAGATAACAATTTCTAAACGCTTTGAAACGGCGCTCTTGCGCAACCAGTATTTTTTGAAACACGAGTGCGAGTGTCAAGATCGCCAAGCCCACTATAAGAACAATAACTTCTCCCCGCTTGTCGTGCCAAATACCAACCCAGGATTTATTGTCGCTTTCCGGTGCGGTATAGAAACGTGCAGGCAGCATAAAACTGAAGGTAAAGTCCTGATTGATTTTCTCCGGGAAGATAATCCCTTTGTAGCGTGTCACCGGTAGCACAAAATCGAGTGGCCTGGACGGATCCAGTCCTGCCTGGCTGTTGATTTTGAAAACGGTGACGGTCCCCATATCCATTCCAGGACTTGTCTTCACATCAAGATCCAGATTCAAATCCCGCATTTCAATCGGTAAATTATCCTGTTTCATGATAATTCGATCAGACGTTCCTCCACGAACAAAGTCCTCGGCGATAATGCTGTAGCGCCCTTTCGACATGATCAGAATGGCTTGATCTCCGGGTTCAAGCCTGTTTTGCAGTTTCTTCCATGCCGCGTCTCTCAACAAATTACGACCGATACTCGGGACCGAAACATAGGCCATATACAGATCTATGAAAGTGTCTTTGGGATGTGCGACCGCATCTGCATCCAGTCCACTACCTTTGGTTCCGATAAATTTCTTTTCGATTTCGGCATTGCTCCATATGACATGCTCAATCAAACCGGAATTGACCAGATCGCTAATGCTGTGCGATTCCAAAACATCCGGCTTGACCCGTCCCATCAACTCCGGATCGCGGCCTTCGGCAAAGCCAAGCTTCTTGCGCGCCACCCTGAGTGCCGAAGAAAGGATAGTTTGGTTAATAATGTGTACGGAAGCGGTCGCCTTCGTGATGCCGTCCAACTGGGCTGATTCATCAGACAGGTTCTTTGCACTATTGGAACCGGTCAATATCCTCATGTTTTGTTTGAGCGATAGACCTTTATATTGATTGATGAAAGAAACAAGCGGGCCTTCACCTAGACCATCGACAAAGACCGGTTCATGTTGCGAAAGAACTTTTACATCCAGGAAACCGCCCTGCGGGTCGAGCATGATCAAAAGATTGAACGGTACGCCGGCAAAACCCGGAATGGGTGCCAGATCAATCGATTCAAAGACATAACCTACCAATCTATTTTCAGTGGCGTTCTGTTGATAGATTGGCCATACCGGTGTGTTGATATCCTTTTCGCCCACGATATATGGGGTCGGGTAGCGCTTTACCAATTCTTCGTGTGTCATTACACCAGCCAAGGTGGCGGATGTATTCAATGAACACAATAGACACCCCAAGAACGACCAAAGCAGTACAAAAAACGACCGCCGCAAACTTCCGTTACGCAATATTGAATCGAAAAGGTGTGTCTGTTTTTTCATGCGCACGCCCTTACTTGAGACCAACTATTTCTTCTGCCTTAATGTTGTCAGCACAGATACGCATAATCTATGCCAATTCGTTGCACAGCCTATACTGCGGACCCGTTGCATTTCGCAACACGGCTTTCAGATAAATAATTGTTCACGTTATGTCTCGTAATGGAACGGTCGATCCATATTGTGACAATCGACGACTGCACCAAAACTCTATTCGTATCGATATTTCTGGCAGCCATAATTTAAATCCAACGATATAAATATCGCTGAAGGCTCATATCCATAATGAAAATCCATTTTTTTAGAGACTTACGTTTGTAGTGATCACTCCAAATATGTAGAAGACCAAATGTCTTAAATGGATGGCATGCAATTTGCCTTCAAGTTTCGCGCAGGTGCAATAAATCTAGTGACATTTCCGACTAAAACAGGGAGGTTAATTATGAATAAAAAGCTTATAGGGGCACTGTTTAGTATTTTGGTAAGCAGTTCTTTTTCAGCTCATGCAGCAGGCGTAACCGATGCGATGATTGAGAACGATGCCAAAACGACTAACGACGTGTTGTCGTGGGGAATGGGAACGGAAGCACAACGTTTCTCGCCATTGACGCAAATTAATACAAAAACCGTCAGCAAGCTTACGCCGGCTTGGTCCTTTTCGTTCGGAGGTGAAAAGCAACGCGGGCAAGAGTCACAACCGCTAATCTATAACGGAAAAATGTTTGTCACTGCTTCATATTCCCGCATCTATGCAATCGATATGAAGACTGGCACGAAGTTATGGAAATACGAACATCGTTTGCCCGAAGGAATCATGCCTTGCTGTGACGTTGTTAACCGGGGCGCAGCCCTGTACGACAACCTGGTAATTTTTGGCACACTCGACGCGCAACTGGTTGCACTGAATCAGGACACCGGCAAAATTGTCTGGAAAGAAAAAGTTGACGATTACGCTGCAGGCTACTCCATTTCTGCCGCGCCACTTATTGCCAAAGGATTATTGTTAACCGGAGTATCCGGAGGTGAGTTTGGTGTTGTAGGACGTGTTGAAGCTCGTAATCCGCGGACCGGCCAGCTAATCTGGACGCGGCCGATGATTGAAGGACAAATGGGTTACAAATACGATAAGGACGGCAAGGCGATAGAAAACGGCATTACCGGAACCACCAATAAAACCTGGCCGGGGGACACATGGAAAACCGGCGGCAGCTCAACCTGGCTGGGCGGGACTTACGATAATTCGACAGGTCTGGCCTACTTTGGAACAGGTAACCCCGCACCTTGGAACAGCTGGTTGCGGCCTGGCGACAATCTGTATTCCTCGTCCACTGTCGCTCTGGATCTGGACTCGGGACAAATCAAATGGAGTTATCAGACTACACCGCACGATGGTTGGGATTACGACGGAGTCAATGAGTTTGTCACCTTCGACATGGACGGCAAACGGTATGGCGCAAAAGCTGACCGCAACGGCTTCTTTTATGTGATTGACGCCACCAATGGCAAATTGGAAAACGCCTTCCCATTCGTCAAGAAAATTACCTGGGCTTCCGGCATCGATCTGAAAACCGGCCGTCCTATTTTCAATGAGAACGGACGCCCGGGAGATCCGACCAAAGGTAAAGAAGGCGAAAAGGGAGAGACCGTATTTGCAGCTCCTGCTTTCCTCGGTGCCAAGAATCAGATGCCGATGGCCTACAGTCCGCAAACCAAGCTGTTCTATGTTCCGGCTAACGAGTGGGGCATGGACATTTGGAATGAGCCGATTACCTACAAGAAAGGCGGAGCTTTCCTGGGTGCCGGCTTTACCATCCATCCGATCTTCGATGACTACATCGGTGCGTTACGCGCAGTCAATCCCAAGACAGGCAAGATTGTCTGGGAAGTTAAAAACAACGCGCCGCTCTGGGGTGGGGTAATGACGACTGCTGGCGGCCTTGTATTTTACGGAACGCCTGAAGGTTACCTGAAAGCGCTGGACGCAAAAACAGGTAAGGAACTCTGGAAGTTCCAGACCGGTTCCGGCATTGTTGCTCCTCCGGTGACATGGAAGGATGGCGATACCCAGTATGTTGCCGTAGTGTCCGGTTGGGGCGGTGCAGTACCGTTGTGGGGGGGGGAAGTTGCCAAGAAAGTTAACTTCCTGGAACAAGGTGGTTCAGTTTGGGTTTTCAAGCTCTCATCCAAGTAATCACTTGATCCGATCAGATTATGTTTGAACTTGCCTGCCCGCCAGATCGCACAATGACGGAGCCTACGACTTCAGACTTCACATGGCCGGATCAAACGCTGACCAATGATCATAAGACTTACATTAATTGGTTCATCGGACTTTCCCGTGGGTGACCTGAGCCGGATACAGATCAAGCCCGCCACAGTGGAAATAGATTGCGATCTTGAAATGGTCACGGTTCCTGAATCCACAGGCACGTTTTTGTACAGTTGCA
>MLJW01000151.1_pt1 | contig 63611 bp, 62 predicted proteins | sample 888231 | NCBI WGS metagenome assembly MLJW01 (sample SAMN05788063, study PRJNA343431) | mine drainage metagenome | isolation source: sample collected from the inflow into an acid mine drainage treatment plant... | place: Germany: Lusatia, lignite mining district
TCATGGCGATCTCCGACACCTCGTTGATGCTGACGGTGAGTTCCTCGATGGCGGCGGCCGTCGCGGCACTGGACTCGGCCTGGTTGCGCGTGGCCACGCTGATCTCGTTGGCGGCCACCGACAATTCCCTGGATTCTTTGGCCAGCACTTCGGTGCTGGCCAGTATGCTGCGCACGATACCGGCCAGCCGGTCCTGCATCGTCCCCAGGGTCGCCAGCAGGTTGCCCGGCTGGTCGCTGGACGAGACGATGCGCCGCGTCAGGTCGCCGCTGGCGAATCCTTCCGCCTGCTCCGCGGCCATCGCGGGTTCACCCCCGATCTGTCGCTGCACACTGCGGTTGATCGTCCAGCCCAGCGTGCCGAGCACGGCCGCGATCACCGCCAGGAACAGGAGCGACTTCAATGCCGCCTGCCTGAACTCCGCATCTACATCCTCGATGTACACGCCCGTCGCCAGCCACCAGCCCCAGGGCTGGAACACCTTGGCGTAGGCCACCTTCGGGATCGGGTCGTTGGAGCCCGGCTTGGGGAACATGTAGTCCATGTAGGCGCTGTCGCTCTTCTTGAGCAGTTCGACCCATTCCTTGATGTAATACTTCCCTGTCGGATCCTTCGCATCTATCCTGCTCTGGCCCTCAAGCTCCGGCTTCGCGGCGAGCATGACATTGAAGCCGTTCATGTCGTAGATGAACATGTAGTCGGAGCCGTTGTGATACCGGCTCTTGCGCAGGTTGTCCTTGGCGAGCTGCTTGGCTTCCTCTTCTGTAATCTTGCCCGCCTTGAACAGGTCGTACTGCTGCTGGATGACGCCCATGCCCGCATCCACCAGCGCCTGGAGCGCCTGCTTTTTCTCTTCCATCATGTGCGAACGCAGACTCAGCACCGAATATCCACCGAGCAGCACCAGCCCCAACAGCATGCTGCCGAGCAACAGATATAGACGCGCCTTGAGTGTCAGGCTCTTATTGGTGTTCATTACTTATCTCCGAATTTGTACATGGACCTATGCATCCGATTTTTGGAAAAACAGCCTGATGTCATCGCAGCTACGCGATGCCTGCATCCATCTTCGACATAATTACGATTAACTTTAGAAATAGCTAATATATCAAGCTAGGGAGCTTTGCCTTTGCATTGGAGGCGACTCACAGGATTTGCCCGCAATAAAAAAGGGCAACCCGTTCTGAAATACTGAGGTTGCCCTTCTTTATGAAGCTCTGTCCGTGTCTGAGCGTCAACGCATGGTAGATTTTGAGATCGCGATGCTCGGGTTCACATCCCGGCGCAAGATCTTCCCGTTCTTTGTACGCGGAAAATCCTTTGCGAGATAGATGGTCTTGGGCGCCTTGTATGCCGCCAGATGTTCGCGTCCGAAAGCCAGCAGTTCGTCCGCCGTCGTTTGGCTGCCGGGCTGCATGATCACATAGGCCACCACCAGCACCTTGTCCTTTTCGACCTCTTCTCCGACCGACGCACAGTCGGCAACGGAGGGGTGAGACTTCAGCACGCGCTCGATCTCGTAAGGAGAAACCCGGTAGCCGAAACTCTTGATGATGTCGTCGCGCCGTCCCAGGAACCAGATATAGCCGTCTTCATCGTAACGCGCGTAGTCGCCGGTAAAAAAGAAACCGTCATGCCGCAGTTTGGCCGTTTCCTCGGGCAGGTTCCAGTAATTCAGGAACAGGCCAGGGTCGTCATCCGGCACGCAGATCATGCCTTCTTCGCCGGTCGCCACCGGTTGCAGGGTGTCCGGATTCAGCAGCTGTATCTTGTGGCCGGGCTGGGGAAATCCCGCGGAGCCCGGGCGTATCGGTCGCGACTTGGTCTGGCACAGATAGTAGGAGAACTCAGACATGCCGACCGCCTCGTAGATGTCCACACCGAAGCGCTCTCGCCATTGCGTCAATACCTCATCCGACAGGTGCTCGCCCGCGCTCATGCAATGGCGCAGGCTGGGGACATCCGCCTTGGTGAAATCGCTCTTCTGCACGATCTGGCGGTAGATGGTCGGCACGCCTACGAAGATGGTCGCCGAATGTTTCTTGATCAGGCGCGGCCAGGTGTTGGAGTCGTTCTTGCCCTCGTGCACGATCACCGTCTTGCCCAGGTACAGCGGATCCATCAACCCCGAGCCCAGCACATAAGTCCAGTTGAATTTACCCGAGTGCATGATGCGATCGCCTTCCTTAGCGAAATCGAACCAGTAGGCGGAAGCCGGCGTGCGGCCGATCATGGCGCGGTGTGCGTGCAAAACACCCTTGGGATATCCGGTGGTGCCGGAGGTGTAAACCAGGTATGCCGGATCGATTGACCTGGTCGGATAGGGCGGCTCGAATTGCTGTATTCCAGCCAGCGCCGAATCCAGATCCTGCACATCCAGCCCCTCGATTTTCTGCACTTCGCCCGGACCGGACAACAACACGTGGCGCAGATTGACCGCGTCATGCAACTGATCCTTGAGTGTCGCCCAGGCTGCCTTGTCGGTGACCAGCACTGCAGCCCCGGAATCCTGCGCCAGATAGACCACTTCTTCCCCCGTCAGCAAAGTGGAGGTCGGCACGGAAATGGCTCCGCATTTCATCGCGCCCAGAAATGCAGTCGGATAGTCCAGGGAGTTGGGAAGCCGGATCAGGATACGTTCGCCGGGGCCAACGCCGAGATTACGCAATATCTGGGCGAAGCGACTGGTGCGCCCGGCCAGCTGCGAAAAGGTGATCTGCGACGTGCCCAGCTTGTCGTCTTCCACGATCATCGCGATGTTTTCCGCGGCAGGCATATTCAGATGTGCGTCGGTACAGGCGACACCGATGTTGAAATGTTCGGGGATCTGCCATGCCCAGGGGGCGAAAGGTTTGAAATTTGTCATGCTTGCTCCTACAAAATAACGCCGTACGGCCAGTTTTCACGAATGACTTGTGCAGGCATCAGCTGCAGCACCGTCATGGCAAACTCCGTATCCGCGGGGGTGAGTGCGCGCAGTGCATGCGCCCGCAGCAGTGTCTGCAATGCCTTGCCGAACATGGGCGGATCCAGCATCTCGCCCTCGAATTTGATGGCACCTCCCAGCAGTGCATCCGCCTCGATGGCCGCCTTCAGTATCCGGATCTTTTGCGAGACCTCCGTAGGCGAGGGGGTGTACGCCACCTTGCACAGATGGATATGCGCCGGATGGATGACCTGCTTCCCGGTCAGGCCGTTTGCCGCTTCCTGACAGGCATGCTTGTAGACGATGTGCGACTCATTCTCGCCGTGCAGGTCCAGCCAGCGCCGCACATCGTGCGGCTCGACGAAGCTCTCCGGCATGCTGCTGGAGCCGATCAGCGTTTCCACGCCGCCGATCACGCCTTTACCGGCGATGCGCGCCTCGAACATGATCTGGTTGAGAAAGTATTTAAGCTCTTCGGTCCAGTGCTCGGGCGTGATCTGGATACCCATCGCCTTCGAGAAGTCGTGGATGCCGAACACCACATGCTTGACCGTGCTGTATTGCATCAGGTCGGGCGCGATCTTCAGCGACTTGGGATGTTCGATGATGGGCTGTATGCTGATCGGATGATTCAGGCCCACCAGGAAGTTGGACAGGTCCCGAACCTCGGGTGCGCCGTAAGCCTCCCCCGCCTTTGCCAGCATCACCACATCGATATGCTCGGCCAGGTCCTTGACCAGTTTCATGTCGAGCTCGTACTCCTCGGTGCGGAAAGGGTTCACCCGGATGGCAATGGCGACCTCGTGCCTGCGTTTGAACTTGGGCAATTCCTGCCTGAGCAGAGTCCGGCTCATTTCCTTCTGGCGGCAACCGTCTTCCAGGTCGAAGATCAGGGTGTGCGCGTGCGTCTGGTGCGCATGCTTCTTCATGCGCTGCGCCGCCGCTTCGAGGTCTTCATAGATGCCCAGCGAAGGCGCATATTTGACCGGCGGATAGTACAGCTGGATCCCCGGCCAGAAGCCGCCCAGCACACTTGCGTCCGCACTGCCGGACGAGCCCTTGCCGGCGACATGCTCGTTTTGATTTTTTACCATGATCTCTCCCCAGCCTCTGTTTCACATCACCGGACATCCCGATCCGGCCATCCCTACTCAAGGTGATTCAAATAATAATGATCATCCGTCAGACATAGTCCAAGGCGCCATTCCATCGGCTTGTCGCCATAGGTAAAGGACACGCGCTCTATGCTCAGCAGCGGCGTTCCGGATTTAAGATTCAGCGCCGCTGCGATTTCCGCATCCGCCGCCACGGCGGTCAGACGCTCCTCGGACCTCACCATGTGTATGCCCAGCAGTGTTTCGTACATGCGGTACATCGAGCCGTTGAAAGCCTCGATCCGTTCGGCGTTGACGCCCTTGAACGCGGCGGCGGGCAGGACGATGCGATCCAGGATCTGCGGCTTGCCCGAAAACAGCAACAGCCGTTTGATCTCTATCACCGCACTGCCGGTCTTGATATCCAGCATCCGCGCGATATTGGACGGAGCCTTGGCGCGCTCGCAGCTCAGCAGTTTGTTATCCAGCAACTCCTTGCTGCCGTCGGCAGCGACCAGCCGCAGGAACCTGAGTTTCACGGTCTCCTCGGAGTGCGTCGCCACATAGGTGCCCTTGCCCTGGCGCCGCACCACGATGTTTTCCGCCGCCAGCTCGTCTATCGCCTTCCTGACCGTCCCCTGGCTCACCCCGAACCGTGCCGCCAATTCCATCTCGCTGGGGATGGCAGCCCCAGGGCCCCACTCGCCCGAGATCAGGCTTTGTGTGATGAGCGCCTTGATCTGCTGGTATAACGGCTGAAATATCGGAGATCCCATTGCTTCGTTCCTGTCAGTGCCGGTCATCATTAGGTGTGAGGAATTTATCATGCCGATTTTACTTAATCAAGTGTTATATATCTTATATAAGACATAAGAATTTTGTTGACACTGGATTTTGCCGCCGATAGAATCGACTGACGATTTCTTGATAACGATCAAATCGAACTGATAACGATCAAATAGAACATGACACTTCAACAGGGGGAAATCATGAACAAGCATTTTCGACCGCGCCGCTCCATGCTGTACGTGCCGGGTTGCAACACGCGCTACCTGGAAAAGGCGAGGAGCTTGCCGGCGGATTCCGTGATCCTCGACCTGGGCGATCCGATACTGATCGCCGCCAAGGAAGATTCCCGCCGGAATGTGGTGAACGCCGTCAACAAGGGCGGATATGGTGCGCGCGAAGTGGTCATCCGTGTCAACGACCTCGAGTCGCCCTGGGGACACGAAGACATCAAGGCCGTCGCCAAGATAGGCGCGGACGCGATCCTGTTCACCAATATCGAAGGCCGGGACGATGTGCTGACCGCGCTCGATGCACTGGACAGCGCAGGCGGGCAGGACACGCCGGTGATGGTGATGATAGAAAGCCCGCTGGCAGTCCTGCACGCGGAGGAGATCGCCAGCGCGTCGGACCGGATCGCGTGCATGATCATGGCCACGTCCGACCTGATCTCGCAGATGCATGCACACAGCACGAAAGACCGTTTCCCGTTGCTGACCAGCCTGTCCATGGTGATCCTGGCCGCCAAGGCCTATAACCGCGGCGTGGTGGACGGCATCAACAGCCACATAAAGAACATGGAAGCCTTCGAGTATGCGTGCCGGCTGGGCCGGGACATGGGTTTCGACGGCAAGTCGCTGGTGCATCCTCTGCAACTCGCCTACGCCAACGACGCGTTCACGCCCAAGCCGGCCGAAGTGAATACTGCGCGGGAGATCATCAGCGCGCTGTCTGCGGCCAACGCGGCCGGGCGCGGCACGGTGGTCGTGAACGACCGCCTGGTGGAACACCACCACGTCAAGGCGGCACAACGCCTGTTGAACCTGAGCGAAATGATCGCAAAACTGGAAAGCTCCTATGCCTGAACAAACCAGCAAGCATGAACCCGGTCGCGGCAACTATTTTGAAGACTTCCATATAGGCCAGGTATTCCGGCACGCGACGCCTCGCACCGTCACGGAAGGCGATTGTGCTTTCTACATCGCGCTCACCGGGAGCCGCCATATCCTGCACTGCGCGCAACCGGTGGCCCATGCCATGGGGTATCGCGACCGCACCGTGGACGACCTGCTGGCGTTCCACATCGCCTTCGGGAAGACCGTGCCGGACATCTCGGTCAATGCCGTGGCCAACCTCGGTTATGCCGACATTCGTTTCCTGTCGCCCGTCTATCCGGGCGACACCCTGCGCACTTCATCCACGGTCATCGGGCTCAAGCAGAATTCCAGCGGCAGCAATGGCGTGGTGTACGTGCATTCGGTATCGCACAACCAGAACCTTGAGCCCGTGCTCGAATGGAAACGCTGGGTCATGGTGCACAAGCAGGACCTCACCCTCCCCGCCCCGGCCACGGTCATTCCCGAACTGCCCGCGGTGGTGCCGGTCGAGCGCCTGCATATCCCCAAATTCGTGGATGCAGGCAGGTTCGAGACCGCCCTGACCGGCGGACAAAAACTATGGGATGACTATGCACCCGGCGAGCGTATCAACCACCCGGCCGGCATGACCGTGGACGACAGCGACCACACGCTGGCGACCAAGCTCTACCAGAACAATGCGCGCCTGCACTTCGATGCACAGATGATGAAGGACACCCCGTTCGGTCGCAGGCTCATGTACGGAGGCCATGTCATCTCCGTCTGCCGCGCGCTGTCCTACGACGGGCTGGAGAACGCGCTGTGCATCGCCGCCATCAATGCCGGCACTCACAGCAATCCGGCCTTCGGCGGCGACACCTTCTATACCTGGACCGACGTGCTGGAGCGCTGGGAATTGCCGGGCAGAAAAGACCTGGGTGCACTGCGCCTGCGCATGGTCGGCCTGAAGAACCTGCCAGCCCGGGAATTGCCCGACACCCATATCGAGCAGAATGGCAAGAAGGTCTACCACCCCAACGTCGTGCTCGATCTCGATTACACAATCTTAATGCCGCGCAGATAAGGAAAACATCATGTCAACAGCCGTACACCCAAACCAGGCCCTTTTCGGGGGAGAAAAGCCGTTCCCCGTCATTCCCAGCTGCGAGCATTTCGCGGGAAGCGAAAAACTCATACTCAAGGCGCTCGCATTGCAGGACACGCTCGGACCGATCTTCGACATCACCTGCGATTGCGAGGACGGCGCCGCAGCCGGACAGGAACGCGAACATGCGGAGATGATCGTCCGCGTCCTGAATTCCGATGCCAACAAACATCGCATGGCCGGCGCACGCATACACGACTACACACATGCCTCATGGAAGCAGGACGTGGATATCCTGGTGGGGGGCGCCGGTAAAGTGCTGGCCTACATCACCATCCCCAAGTCGACTCGCGCGTCGCAGACGGCGGAGATGATCGCCTACATCCAGAAGGTCGCGGCTTCCCGCGACATCAGCCGCGAGATCCCCGTCCATGCGCTGATCGAGACGCACGGCGCCCTGCACGATGCCTACGAGATCGCCGCACTGCCCTGGGTGCAGGTGCTGGATTTCGGGCTGATGGATTTCGTCAGCGGTCACCACGGGGCCATCCCCGCCACGGCCATGCGCAGCCCGGGACAGTTCGAACACCGGCTGCTGGCTCGCGCCAAGGCCGAGGTGGTCGCCGCCGCACTGGCACACGGTGTGGTGCCCGCACACAACGTCACGCTGGACCTGAAAAATACCGAGACCACATTCGCCGATGCCAGCCGCGCACGCAACGAATTCGGTTTCATGCGCATGTGGAGCATCTATCCAACCCAGATCCAGGCGATCGTGGACGCGATGAAGCCGAATTACCACGAGGTGACGGACGCGAGCAACATCCTGCTCGCCGCCCAGGCAGCCGGATGGGGACCTATACAGTACGACGGCGAATTGCACGACCGCGCGACCTACCGCTACTTCTGGGAAGTGCTGCAAAAGGCCAAGCTCACCCGTGTCGAGATACCTGCCCAGGCGGACGCCGCGTTTTTCAGTTAATGACGGGACGGGTGGCCGGCGACGACCCGGCCAGCATCCCGCTGCCTCAGAGCCTGAACTCCAAAGTCACCCGCAATTGACGCGGCTCGCCCGGATGCACCGTGATCCCGCTCGGCACGACAGGGCTGGTGGGTGATACCCGGTAATCCTGCTGGTAGGCGATATCGTAATACTGGCGGTTGAACAGATTGAGTGCATCCAGCGAGACCGCCATGCGCGAAGAGATCTCTCGCCGCACCCGCACATTGGTCACGATCGCCGAGGGTGCACTCAGGCTGCCGTCCTGGGACAGCGGATATTGGCCGATGTACCGGGTTTCGATCCCCACCAGCCAGGGGCCCGCATCGCGGATCGCGGCCCTGAGCAGCGCGACCTTGCCCACTGCATTGGGGATCAGGTCTCCGGTGGCGCCGTTGTCGTTCATGTTTGCATAGCGCGCGTGGGTCCAGGCCAGATCGGCATCGACCAGCAGCCAGCGATAGGCATCCCAGTGATTGTTCCACTCCACGCCGGTACGTTTGCTCGCGCCATTCGGCGTCGTGCTGCCGATCGCGGAATCGGCCGCGTAGACGATCTCGGAATCGCTGTCCAGGCGCCAGAACGCAACCGAGCTCTGCAAGCCATCGACCATTTCGGTGCGCATTCCGATCTCCCTGCCTGTGCTTCCAACCAGGGCCGGCACCGCAGTCGCGGGCGCACCGGTGGTCGGGTCGACCTTGTCCATCACGCCGCGCGCATCGTTGCTGTGGAATCCCTTGCCGGCATTGAAGAACAATTCAGTCCGCTGCCAGGGGCCGAAGATCGCCGAGAACTTGGGCGAAGGACGGGCGCCCCAGGCCGTACCCGAGTTCTGCGGCTGCACATACGAAGTCATGTCCATGGCAATGGCGTCTTCGCGAAATCCGACCAGAGTGCGTACCCAACTGGTCCAATAGGTCGTGTTTTGCAGATACAGGTCGGCCAGGGTCTCTCCCACCCGGTTGTTGCTCACTGCCGCAAAGGGGATGCGCGCCTGCGTGTTCTGCAGGCTGACGTTGATATTGTCGTGGCGCAACTGCAGGCCCAGTTCCGTAAAGGAATCGCGTTCCAGCAGGCCGTGGTTCCACCCCCTGACAGCCTGGCCCCCAACGATGTTCCGGTCTTCCGCCTGTTCGAACTGGTCGCCGGTCACCGGGCGCAATTCGAAAAAAGTGAAGTTCGACCAAAGCTGCAGATGGTAATGTTCGATGAAGGTGGACAACTTCGTATACCCCATTTCATCACTGCTGCGCCATTCGCCGGAAAAGACATCCCGGCTGGAATTTCCGCCATCGGTGGGATCCATTGCCGAATAGCGTCCCAACTGCCCCGAAGCGATCGACTCCAGCGGTACCTGATCGGTCGCATTCCACTTCGCATCGTAATGGATCGCATCGAGCGACCATCCGTTTGCGACGCTGCCATCGCTGAGACGCAACAACGCATTGGTCTTGTGCAGATCCTCGCTGACGGTCCACGGACCGTTGTTGCTCATGAGCTCGACTGCGCCGAGCAGGGTCGGACCGGACTTGTTGAGTGAAGATGTATTTTGGGAATCCGGGCCCTGGGGTGCCAACACCGTCGACCCGGCCAGAAGCGCTCGACGGTAGCCATAAGCACCGACGGTCATATCGAGAAAATCGCGATCCAGACTGTTCCGGTACTTGATGTCCGCAGAACCGGCTGACGAAAAATCGCTGTTGTCGGCGAAATACGGGCCTTTGCGGTAATCGATGCGTTCCACCAGTTCAGGGATCAGGAAGTTGACATCGGAATAGCCCTGACCATGGGCATTGGTGGGCATGTTGGTCGGCACACCGTCCACGTTGGTGGCGAAATCGGAACCGTGGTCCAGGTTATATCCGCGCAAAAAGTACTGGTTGGCCTTGCCGTCGCCGGAGTGCTGGGTGACCACCATGCCCGGCACAGTCTCCAACACCTCGCCGGGCCTGAGCAGGGGGATGTCCTGCAACAACTTGCCGCGGACGACGCCTTGGGAAGCGGCATCGGAGGTTCCGACCGCATTGTCGTAGTGCCCGGTGACCGCTACCTCGGGCAATGTGGCTGTCGTTTCAGATCGGGATGAAGGTGATTTCCCGCGGTCGGCCTGATCGTTTACCGTAGCCCCGGGCGGTTCGTTACCGCCCCGATCAGCCGCGAGAACATCTGCCGCGAAAACTATCGAGATCAATATGCAAATGAGCTGCTTCATGAACGTCCAGGACTGCCTGCAAGTACAAAATGGAATTCCCCATGACAGGCACCATCAGGCACCCGGGGGATTCATCTGCAAAGATACGGATCAGGCTGCGGCTGACACGCGTTGTTGCGTGTAGCGCGCGAACAGGAAGCAGACGGCAACCACGACGACGATGGACACGCCGATGAGCAGTTCGCGCCCGTCCTGCCACGCGGTCGCTTGCGGAAAGAACCTGCGCGACAATCCCAAACCAGCCACCGCCAGGCTGAGCAGGGCCACGGTGACACCCATGATGCGGGAGGCGGCACGCGCCGTCGCATCGGCACGCTGCAACAGGTGGGATATCCACAGACCGTTCGCGGCGTCGGTCAGCATCATGCCGAACATGAAACAGACCGCCAGCAGCAAAGCCTGGAGCACGCCGCCGTATTGCGTGGCCGTGGCCGAAAACAAGGCAGCCTGCGAAAGCGTGTCGAAAGAGAATGCAAACAGCGCACCCACCAGCGCGATCATCGCCGGATGCCCAGCATGCCTGAGCTTGCCCAGCCAGCGCCCTTTGATGCCCACCATCCGCACCATTTCGTGCGAGGGGGTCGTCAACACGGCATGCAGGTTCAGCGCACCCAGCAACAGCAGGAAGAACGCCGACACCCAGGCACCGACATCGTCCATCCAGGCCGGCACCGCACCATGCTGGAACAGATAACCGGTTGCAACGGCAACGATGCACACCACGCAGCCGTGCCCCACCGAGAACAGGAAACCGCACAAGCGCGCCAGTCCGCGACGACCGGCTGCCGCATTGAACCGCGTCAATCCATCAATAGTGGCAAGGTGGTCGGCATCCATGCCGTGCTTCATTCCCAGCACGAAAGCCAGTGCGACCAAGGGAAGAATGCTGCCGTGTATCGCTTCCATAACACCCCCGTAAGAAGAATTCATATATTCTCTTAACAAGATTTATGCCAATGAACCAAAGAATCGATAGCCGTTAACGAGTAATCATTTCGATACTGCAACCTGCTGATTTGTGAAGCAAATAATCTGCAGAACGAGCAGGCTGCCGAGCGCAACAACAGACATGTTCGGATCTGTCCGGTTATTGCGCGAAAACGCTGGAACACAACTTGCCGCTTTATCTCCGGTTTGCGCGCGGCAAGCACAGCTTGAACTCAGCGCCGCCTTCCGGGGCATTGCTCACCGATAGCCGCCCGCCGTGACGCTCGATGATGCCGTAGCTGATCGACAATCCCAGCCCCGTACCTTTCCCGACAGGCTTGGTGGTATAGAACGGATCGAATATCTTGCCCATCGCTTGATCCGAGATTCCCGGGCCGTTGTCACGGAACAGGATGCAGATACCTTCCCCGTCCGTCCTGGCGGTAATGGTCAGCATCGGGTCGGGCAGGTTCTCCGTGGCGTCAGATGCGTTCTGCACAAGATTGGTGATGACCTGCTGTATCTGGCCGGGCGACCCGTAGAACGGCATTTCTTTGGGTACGTCGATCACAACCCGGAATTTCGTCGGTGCGGCGCGCGTCACCCAGTGCACGGTGCGTTCGATGGTTTCGGCCAGGTTGAACTCGATATTTTCGTCGCGATCCGCCGCAGAGAACCGCTTCAGGCCGTCCACGATGTCGCGCGTGCGTTCCGCGCCTTCCACCGCGCCCGTCAACAGCGGCGCCAGGTCATTCAGGATGTGGTCGATGCGCAACTCGACGCGCAGTTTCTCCAGTTCTTCCCTGGTCGCACCGCTGTGTATCGCATCCAGATAGCGCTTGAAACGCGGCATATAGCGCTGCATCGCGTGCATGTTGCCCAGCACGAAACTGATCGGGTTGTTCAGCTCGTGCGCCACACCCGCCACCAGCTTGCCGAGCGAAGCCATCTTCTCGGATTGCAGCAGCTGTTGCTGGGTGCGCTTGAGCTGGTCGTGCGCCTCGCGCAACTTGTGATAGGCGCGCCGCAACTCGCCCAGAGGCCGTCCGGTGATCACCACGCCCAGCAGCTTCTGGGTGGCGGACAGGCGCGGCGTGAAATTGAGCGCGACAGGCGTGGCGTTGCCCTGGCGCGTGCGGAATTGCAATTCCACATCGTTCGCCGGCTCGGTCGTCAGGCTTGAGATCACGCGTTTTGCGGTCGAGCAGTCGTTCTCGTCCGCAAACAGTGACGACAGTTTCGCGCCCCTCAGTTCCTGTTCCGTCTTTCCGGTGAATGTGAGCAGCGAATGGTTCACTTCCTCGATCACGCCGTTGCGGTCGCACACCACCAGCAGGTCGGACATCGACGTCAGGATGCTGAAAATGAATTGCTGCGACTCTTCCAGCTCCGAGTTCTTCTGCTCCAGCACGACTTCGTATTGCAGCAGCTCGTTGTACACCTCGTCCATCGAACGCACGACGTCTATCCAGGCCGATTCCGAGAAGGGATCCATCTCGCTCGGCGCCGGAAGTCTGGAGGGTGTCTGACGCGTCGTCATCGCTTGATCCTTCATGTCCTGGGGTGGCTGTGGGCATGCCCGTGGCCTGCGTCCACGTCGACCGGAACGAGGTTCACCTGCCCGTGCCGCACGCCGCGCTCGGCGATCAGCGTATCGGCGAAGCGGCGCACCGTCTCCGTCGCCCCGCGCAGCATCACTGTCTCCAGGCAATTGTCGTGATCCAGATGGACATGCGTGGCCGCGACGACTAGGTCGTGATGGTGATGCTGCAGTTCGGTCAGGCGCTCGGCCAGGTCGCGTTCGTGGTGGTTGTACACATAGGACAGGCTGGCGACGCAGAACGGCGCCTGCGATTCCTGCAGGCGCAGCGCATCCAGCTTGCCGCGCAGCATGTCGCGCACCGCCTCGGAGCGGTTCAGGTAACCGCGCTCGCGGATCAGCCGGTCGAATTCGCTGGCCAGCTTTTCATCCAGCGAGATGGTGAAACGTTCCATGTGTTCTCCTGATTTTAGTAGGGTGGGCACGTTTTTCTGCCCACGCTGAATAACTTCCTCAACCGCGTGGGCAGAAAAACGTGCCCACCCTACCGCTCTTAATGCACCGTGCACACCATGCACGGATCGAACGACCGAACCACATGCTGCACCGCCAGCGGCGCGGCGTTCCCTCCCTCGTCCGCTTCCAGGCCGACCAGCGCCTGTTCCAGCGCACCCGGCTCTCCCGCCGCGTCGCGCGGGGAAAAATTCCACGTCGTCGGCGCGATGATCTGGTAATTGTAGATTTTCCCGTTGCGCACATCCAGCCAGTGGCCGAGGCCGCCGCGCGCAGCCTCGACCAGACCGACGCCGCGCGCGTCCTCGATCTCGGTGGCGGGATGGCAGTACGAATCTCCGGGCAGGAACTGGCGCAACCACGTCTCCATCACCGGCAGCACCAATGCCAGTTCGAGCATGCGCGCCACCACTCTGGCAGTCACGCTGGCGCCGTGGCGCCCCACCAGATCGCGTACCAGGGGATGTCCCGCGACCATCTGCCGGGCCAGCGCGCCCGTCTCCACCACCTGGCCGGACAATCGCGGCGCCTTGCACCATGAATACGCGTCTTCCTTGTCCGGCAGCGGCAGCGTGTATCCCTCGCTCGGATGCAGCGAATGATCGCCTGTCATCCAGCTGCTGGTCACGTCCTCGCGTATCGCGCCGATATCCAGAGCCTGGAGCCGGTCGTCCGCCCAGAGCCCTGCCGGAAACAATGCAGCCTCGCCGTCGGAATAGGCGCCGTAGCTGATGAAGCGATCCGTGGCCCTGCCGATATGCTGCAACCCCAGATCGCGCGCGATGTTCAGGAATCGCGGGAAGTCGGCGCGCTTGGCGCGCGGTTTCATCCATTTGTAGAGTGCGGCTTCGGAATCCAAGGACGTCACGGCTTCCAGCCGGTCACCGAACAAAGTCTGTTCCAGGAACCCGCGAAACTCGGACAGCAAAATCTTCAGGCGCAGTTTTTCCGCTTCCTCGATCGCACGCGTCGAACCGCCGGGCTGCAGGGAAAGCGTGTGCGGCCATCGGCCGGCAAGGTAGCCCATGACGTTCATGAATTTGGCGCGCACCGGCAATACATCTCCCGCCGCCGAGCCCGTCACCGACTTGAAACGGCTTTGCACATCGGCGAACCAGGGACGGTCGCCATAGCCGTCGCGCGCGAAGTCCGGCATGAAGAACAGATAGAAATGACTCAGGTGGTCCGCCAGATTCTCCGCAGCCACGGTCAAGTTGGCCGCCAGACGGCCATTGACCGGCGGCTGTATCCCCATGCATTGGGCCAGCGCCTGTGCGGCGGCGGCCGATTGCGCCACCGAGCATATCCCGCAGATACGCGGTACAAAGACCAGCGCATCGAGCGGGTGCTTGCCTGCAAGGATCTGTTCGAAGCCGCGATACATGGGGGAATTCACATAGGCGGCGCGCACGCGCCCCGATTCGATGTCCAGCGTCACCTCCAGATCGCCCTCGACGCGGTTGAAAGGCCCGATGATGCGACGCGTCATCCTGGATACCTCAGTTGGACGGAGTGTAGTGCGTGTTCATCGCGGTACAGGGCAAGGCGCGAGAGCGTGGATGTTGCCGCTTCAGCGGCTTTACAGCCACGGCCTACCCCTTGCGGGTGCGACGAGGAATGGTCATTCCATTCCGAGGAGGAGCAACGCCGCCATGCGCCGCGAGGGACATGCAATGCACTTCGTAGCGCCCCCACCAAATGGGTGAGCGTGGCTAAGTATCGAATTGTTTTCATATTCACTTCCTCGCGCCTTAATAGAGCGGTCAACTGAGGTTTCCAGGATTTATTTCAGGCGCGTCCTCTTGTTCGCGGGCGTCACCACCTGATGGTCGGCGACCGCATTCTCCTTGACTCGCTTCGGCGTGGCCGACTTGGACAGCGCCGCCAGCGCCACGAACCATGCCTTCGGCATGTCCGTCGGCAAGCCGATCGGAATGCCTGCGATCTTGGGCGTCACACCGAACGCATGACCCGGCTCCTCGAAACCCGGCTCGGTGCAGGCGATGCAGGCATAGCCACCGCGCGTGCACGAGCCTTCGCCGTTCCAAAGGCGGATGTTGCAGTCGGCATGCACCTGCGTGCCCTTGCATCCCATGTGCTCCATCAGGCAACCCAGATCGGAAGGTTTGCACGCGCTGGCCTTGAACTCGTAGAACTCGTTGCGCTTGCAGCCGTGATGCACCAGATGATCCGAGAACAGGCGCGGGCGGCGGAACACATCCAGGTTATCCTCGAACATCTCGCCCTGCGCCACCGCGACCAGGGTCTCGATCACCCAGTTGGGATGGGTCGGGCAGCCCGCGATATTGATCACAGGCAAGCCGGCCGCGGCCCGGTATTCCTCGCCGAGCAGGCCGCCCTGCGCATCGCCGTCATATTGCATGCCGCAGGCATCGGCCGGGTTGATCCCGGCCGCGGTCACACCGCCGAAGGCAGCGCAGCTGCCGACTGCCACAGTGTGCTGGGCGACCCTGGCCAGACGCTCGATCATGCTCATCATCGAAACGCTGCCGGTCCTGCGGTGGAAACCGCCGCTGCCGAACGGCCCCTTCAGCACCGAACCTTCGAGGCACAATATGTCCAGCCGCGTCGCTCCGCTGGCACACGACTCGATGATGGCCATCGCCTCGTCCGCACTTTGTTCGGACAGCGAAGGATGCCACAACAGATTGATGCCGAGTCCCCGCAGCGTGTCGAACAGGTTACGGCAATCCGCGTTCAGCAGCGACAGGGTGCACCCGCCGCAGCCGCCCGACTGCAGCCAGAGTAGGTTGAGCGGGCGGTTCTCCATCATTGCTCTCATCATCGAAAACCCAAATTAGCCAACTGTAGGGTGGGCACGTTATATGTGCCCACGCGGCACTCGATACGGGAAACAGCGTGGGCACATATAACGTGCCCACCCTACGAAATTATTCACCTTTCTTCTCCAACCCATAGCGCGCCAGCTTGCTGCGCAAGCCTACGCGCGACAACCCGAGTTCGGTCGCCGCGCGCGTCTTGTTCCAGCGGTGACGGATCAGGCTTTCGCGCAGCACGCGCGCCTCCAGCGCTTCCATCCTGTCCTTCAGGCTGCCGTCCAGCCCGGCGAGTATGCTCATGTCCTGCACCTGCTCCTCCGGTGCGGCGCGCAGCACCTTGGGCGAGAACAGGTGCGCGCCGATGTATTCGGCATCGCACAGCAATATCGCGCGCAATATCTCGTTCTGCATCTCGCGCACATTGCCCGGCCACTGGTAATTGCACAGGCAGTCCAGCGCCTCCGGCGTGAATCCCTGTATCGTCTTGCCCATGGCCGGCGCGGCCTCGCGCAACAGCGAGAGCGCGATCAGCGGCGTATCCATCCTGCGTTCGCGCAGGGCCGGCATCGGCAGCAGGAACTGCGTCAGCCGGTAATACAGGTCTTCGCGGAAACGCCCCTTGCGCACTTCCTCTTCCAGGTCGCGGTTGGTCGCCGAGAGCACGCGCACGTCGATCTTGCGCGAACGCGAACTGCCGACGGGTCGTATTTCGCCTTCCTGCAGCACGCGCAGCAGCTTGACCTGGAACGACGGCGAGGTGTCACCGATCTCGTCCAGGAAGATCGTGCCGCCATCGGCCTGTTCGAACAGGCCGATGCGGTCCTCGAACGCGCCGGTGAAACTGCCGCGCTTGTGCCCGAACAGTTCCGATTCCAGCAACTGGTCCGACATCGCGCCGCAGTTCTCGATGACGAAGGCGCGCGTCGCCCGCGGGCTGGAATAGTGGATGGCGCGGCCCAGCAATTCCTTGCCGGAGCCGGATTCGCCCGAGATATGCACGGCAATGTCGCTGTTGGCGACGCGCGCCGCCAGCTCGATGACCTGGTTCAGCGGACTGGATGCCGCACGCACGATGCGCGAGAACTCGTAGTGGTCGCGCAGCTTCTCGTGCTTTGCGGCCACGCGCTTCTGCAGCACCGGCTGCATGGTGCGCAACTCCAGGTTCATCTGGTTGCTCTGCTGCTGCAGATCAAACAACTGGGCCGCCGCGCGCACGTTCAGCAGCAGCGATTCGGGGTGCCAGGGTTTCAGGATGTACTGGTAGATACCGGCATCGTTGATGCCCGCGATGATGTCCTCGACATCGGTGTAGCCGGAAATGATCATCCTGACCGCATCCGGCCAGCGCTCGCGGACCTCTTTCAGAAAATCGATCCCGGTCACGCCGGGCATGCGATGGTCGCACAGCACGACCTGTATCCGTTCCCGCTCCATGACCGCGCGTCCCTCTTCGGCGCTCGACACGGTCAATACATTGAATTCCTCGTCCAGCGTGCGGCGTATCGACTCCTGCGAGCGCACTTCGTCGTCTATCACCAATACATTCGGTAGCATTGCATTCATCAGCAGATCCTCGGCAATTGTTCGCCCGCCAGCCAATCGACCACTCGACGTCCGCCCAGCCTGGTGGTCATCTGCACAAAGCCGTGCGCGTCTTCCAGCACCTCGCCGATGACGGCCGCCTGCGCCGCCAGCGGATGCGCGCGCATCACTGCCAGCAGGCGTTGCGCATCGTCGGGCGCGCAGATCGCGATCAGCTTGCCTTCGTTGGCGACATACAGCGGGTCCAGCCCCAGGAACTCGCACGCAGCTTCGACCGGCTGGTTCACCGCGATGGCAGATTCATGCAGCATCATGCCCACGCCGGATTGTTTGGCGATCTCGTTCAGCGTGGTGGCCAGCCCGCCGCGCGTCGGGTCGCGCAGCACGCGCAAATTCGCGCCGCTGTCCAGCATTGCAGCGATGAGGCCGTGCAGCGCCGCGGTATCCGACACGATAGGCGCGGAGAAAGTCAGCCCCTCGCGCTGCGACAGGATCGCCATGCCGTGATCGCCTATCGTACCGGACAGCAATATCCTGTCGCCCGGCTTTGCCATATCGCCGGACAGGTGGACACCATCGCGCACCACGCCCACGCCGGTCGTCGTGATGAACACGCCGTCGCCCTTGCCCTGTTCCACCACCTTGGTATCGCCGGTGACGATGGGCACCCCAGCCTCGCGCGCTGCCCTGGCCATGGACTCGACGATGCGCTTCAGATCGGCCAGCGGGTAGCCTTCCTCAAGGATGAACGAAGCCGACAGATACAGCGGCTTGGCGCCCATCACCGCGACATCGTTGATCGTGCCATGCACCGACAGGCAGCCGATGTCGCCGCCCGCAAAAAACAGCGGCGACACGACATGGCTGTCCGTCGCCATCACCAGTCGCCCGGCAGCATGCGGCAGCAATGCGCCATCGTTGCCCTGCGCCAGATACTCGTTATCGAATGCGGCCGCGAACAGCTCGGTGATGAGTTGCGCCATCGCGCGGCCGCCGGAGCCGTGCGACATGTCCACGCGGCCGCTCTTGATGTCGAGCGGGCGGGAGTAGTTGGGTTTGACGGTGCTCATTTCATTATTCCCTGATGTCGAGCATTAGCTCCCTTCCCCCGCAAGCGGGGGAAGGGCTGGGGATGAGGGTCTGTGCGTACCTGATATTGCATGTCATATTTACCACCCCTCACCCCAACCCCTCTCCCGCCTGCGGGAGAGGGATTTTCTTGTTCGAATTAGCTTCAACAATACCTGATATATCACCTCCAACACCACCTCTGTCTCAGTCAGCATCTGGTTATTCCAAAAGCGCAAGACTTGAATCCCTTGCACACGCAACCAGCTATCTCGTTGCTTATCGTACTCAACAGCCTCGCTGTGCTGACCGCCATCAAGTTCAATCCCTAATCTCTTCTCATCACAATAAAAGTCGAGAATGTATCTTCCCACCGGATGTTGCCGCCTGAATTTCGCTCCTGCAATACGGCGATTGCGCAACATCATCCACAGCAACGCTTCAGCATCAGTCATCCGATTCCGCATCTCCCGAGCATAGGCTCGAATATCTTCGGGAAGCTTGGCGGGGTAATGCGGCATTCACTCCTCCTTGTCTGCAGCTAATTCCCCTCGCCCGCAAGCGGGAGAGGGGCTAGGGGTGAGGGTCTGTGCATACCTCACAAAGTATTCGTACTCAACACCCCTCATCCCCAACCCTTACACCCGCAAGAGGTACGCCGGTGGGAACCCCGCTGCTTCGCAGCGTCCCTTCCGCAGTCCCGCTTGCGGGAGAAGGGAGTGAAAAACCGCCATTAAACAGTCTCCCTGAATCTTCCATAACTGTAATGCGCGGCGCACGCGCCCTCCGACGACACCATGCACGAACCGACCGGATTCTCCGGCGTGCACACCGTGCCGAATATCTTGCATTCCTGCGGGCGTTTCTGCCCGCGCAGGATGGCGGCACATTCGCAGGCCTTGTTGTCGGGCACCTCCACGTAACCGACCCTGAATTTGAGTTCCGCATCGAATGCGGCGTACCTGGGGCGCAGTTTCAACGCGCTGTTCGGCACACTGCCCAAGCCGCGCCATTCGAACATATCGCGCAACTCGAATACTTCCGCCACCAGCTCCTGCGCTTTCAGATTGCCCTCGCGCGTCACCGCGCGGGTGAATTCGTTCTCGACTTCAGCGCGACCGTCGTTCACCTGGCGCACCAGCATCAGGATGGCCTGCATCACATCCAGCGGTTCGAAACCGGCGATGACCACGGGCTTCCCGTAATCGTCAGCGAACGGCTCGTACGGTTTGCTGCCGATCACGGTCGACACATGCGCCGGGCCGACGAAACCGTCCAGCGACACCCCACCTTCTACTGCCAGGATGGCATGCATCGCGGCCGGGGTCAGCACGTGATCGCACAGGATGCTGAAGTTCTTCAGGCCCTCGGCAGCAGCCTGCCGGACGGCCACCGCTGTCGGCGGCGTGGTGGTCTCGAAGCCGATGGCAAGGAACACGACTTCGCGCCCGGGATTGTCGCGCGCGACCTTCAGTGCATCCTGCGTCGAATAGATCATGCGCACGTCCGCGCCGCCGGCCTTGGCGCGCATCAGCGAGAGATTATCGGAAGCCGGCACGCGCACGGTGTCGGCATAGGTGCACAGGATCACACCCTGTTCGCGCGCCAGCCGGATCGCCTGGTCCACGCGGCCGATGGGCAGCACGCACACCGGGCATCCGGGACCGTGGATCATGCGCACATTGCCGGGCAGCAGATCGGCGATGCCGTAGCGCGAAATCGCGTGCGTGTGCCCCCCGCAGAATTCCATCAAACGGTAATCACGCTTCGGATCGGCCTCCCGCGCGATGTTGGCGGAAATATTCCCGGCCAGTTCGCCATCGCGGAATTCATCGACGTATTTCATGAGCAAATCCTCAAGATGCCGTCATTCCGGCGCAGGCCGGAATCCAGCAGAAATAACATGCTGCGAAGCAGACAAAAGCATGTTGTCCCGCTTCGCGTGATTTCTTTCAATCGACTGAATTCCGGCCTGCGCCGGATAACCAGCGACTTGCAAGCTTGCTTGCTTAGTCGATTGGCTAGTAGTTTCATCAATGACATGGCCGGCGTCATGCTGCGCCTCCGGTCATTTCTTCGCGCAACTCGTCCAGTTGTCCCATTTCGGCGAACATCTCGAGCGTGCGTTCGGCCTCCTCCTGATCCAGCTTTTGCAGGGCATAGCCGACATGCACGATGACGTAATCGCCGACTCCCGCGTCATCCACCAGCGCCAGCGAGATCTCCTTGCGGACTCCGCCCAGGTTGACGATGGCGTTGCCCGGAGTCGTCAGCTCTTCGATGCGGGCGGGTATGGCGAGGCACATGGTTCAGGCTCCTTGATTGAGACGTTGCAGGGCGATACTGGCTTGCCCGAATGAGATCGCGCCGTCGTTGGGCGGCAATTGCTGCGCGGTCAGCACGTGCAGGTCCTGCGCAGACAGACTTTCGACCAGGGCTTGCGACAGCAGGTTATTGAGGAAGCAGCCGCCGCCCAGCGCAACATGAGCGATACCGGATCGGCCGGCGGCGCGCTGTACCCATGCGCACAGGCCGGCGGCCAGCGTGGCATGGAACAGGGCGGCGCCATAGGCTGCATCCTTGCAGTCGGCGAGGGTCGCCAGAAGCGGGCGGAAATCCAGATCGTTATTCGCAGTATGAATATAGCCGAGGGCGAGCGGCTCGGTCTTGCCGTAGCGTTCGGCGAGCCCCTCCAGCAGCATCGCCGCCTGACCTTCGTAGCCCTGCACCTCGCTCACCCCCAGCAGTCCGGCCGCCGCATCGAACCAGCGCCCCATGCTGTTGGTGGGGACGCAATTCAATCCGCGCTGCAGCATGTCCGCCACGATTCCGGCGCCCGCCTGATGCGGGAAGCGGCGCTCGATCTCGTCGGCACGGTTCATGTCGAACAACGCCGCTGCCGCCATGCGCCAGGGCTCGCGCGCCGCGCGGTCGCCGCCGGGCAAAGTCAATGGCGCGAGATGTCCCAGGCGTTCGCATTGAGCGCCCGTCACCTGCAACAACTCCCCGCCCCATGCGCCGCCGTCGTCGCCCAACCCCACGCCGTCGAGCGCCAGCCCCAGTACCGGTTCGGTGATGCGATGCTCGGCGCAGATGGCCGCGATATGCGCGTGATGATGCTGCACGGCGATCAGCGGCAGCTTGCGTTGCGCCGCATAGAATTGCGCGAACTGCGTGCTGTAGAAATCGGGATGCAGGTCGTGCGCCACGGCTTGCGGCTGCACATCAAGGATATCGCTCAGGTAGGCGACGGTCTCGTCCAGCATCTGCCGCGTACCGGCATGGTCGAGGTCGCCGATATGCTGCGACACGAAGGCCTCGTCGCCGCGCGTGAGACACACGGTGTTCTTCAGCCATGCCCCGCAGGCCAGCACCGACGGGCCCGAGAACGGCAGCTTGATGCGGCGCGGCGTATAGCCGCGGGCGCGGCGCACAAAGGTCGGGGCCTTGCCCTGCCACTTCATCACGCTGTCGTCGCAGCGATGCAGGATGTCGCGGTCATGCGTGAGGAAGGCATCCGCCAGGCCGGATAGCGATTCGCGCGCTTCCGCCTCATCTTTCACCAGCGGCTCGCCGCCGGGATTGGCGCTGGTCATCACCAGCGCCAGCGGCGTGGCCTGATGCAGCCAGTCCGTACCCTCCGGCTTGCCGAGCAACTCGTGGAACAGCAGGTAATGCAGCGGCGTGTAGGGCAGCATCAGGCCAATACTGGACAAGCCGGGCGCGATGCCGTGCAACTCCGCATTGCACACGGAGGCCTGGCGCAGCAATACGATGGGGCGTTCGCCGGTCTCCAGCAATGCCCCATCCTGCTCCCGGAAGTGTGCGTAATGACGCGCCGAACGCACGTTCAGCACCATCACCGCGAACGGCTTTTCCTCTCGCTGCTTGCCGCTGCGCAACATGGCCACGGCGGGAGCATTGCGCGCATCGCACACCAGGTGATAACCGCCGATGCCCTTGATCGCCACGACCAGCCCGGCCCCGATGCGCACGGCGGTCGCGGCGACAGGATCGGCGCTTGCAACGGGCTGCCACTGCGCATCGAACAGGCTCAGGCGCGGGCCGCATGCCGGGCAGGCATTGGGCTGCGAGTGGAAGCGTCGCGTGGTCGGCGTGTCGTATTCGAGCTGGCACGCGGGGCATTGCGCGAACTTCGCCATGCTGGTGTTCGCGCGGTCGTACGGCAGGCGCGCAGTGAGCGTGTAGCGCGGGCCGCAGTGGATGCAGTTGATGAAGGGATGGCGGTAGCGCCGGTTGGCGGGATCGAACAATTCAGCCAGGCATTCGGGGCAGGTCGCCATGTCCGGCGCGATGCCGGTCAGCACCTTGCCTTCCCGGCTCTCCGCGATACTGAACCCCTGCAACCCTGTGGTCATCTGCGCCAGATCGTGCGTGACCTTCTCCACCCGCGCCAGCACCGGCGGTTCGTTCTGCAGACGCTCGATCAGGCGCATCACTTGCGGATGCTCTCCTTCGACCGCGATCTCCACCCCTTCGCTGTCGTTGCGCACCCAGCCTGCGAGCCCAAGTTCATGCGCAAGCTTGTAGACGAACGGCCGAAAACCTACGCCCTGCACCTGCCCGGAGACTCTGATTTGCGCGTGGATCATTCCAGTCATATCGATTATTAGTTCAGCAGTCCTGTTTGTACTCCCTTCGCCCGCAAGCGGGAGAAGGGGTGGGGATGAGGGGCTGCGCGATGCGCAAAATGTGATGTTGCTCAACGCCCCTCTCACCCTAACCCTCTCCCGCTTGCGGGAGAGGGAATGATCGGTGTTTATTTTGTGGCAACCGCTTGCCGGCACCCCGCCCTGATCCAGTCCAGCCATTCCTCCATGCCCTGTCCGCTGGTCGCCGAGATACGGATCACCCGTATGTCCGGATTGACGCGGCGCGCGTTGGCCACGGCCAGGTCGGCGTCGAACGCCAGGTACGGCAGCAGGTCGCATTTGTTCAGCAGCATCAGGTCGGCGGCACGGAACATGTCGGGGTATTTGAGCGGTTTGTCCTCGCCCTCGGTCACGGAAAGGATCGCCACCTTGTGCGCCTCGCCCAGGTCGAAACTGGCCGGGCACACCAGGTTGCCGACGTTCTCGATCAGCAGCAGGCTGTCGTCGCTCAACTTGAGTTGCTGCATGGCGCGGCCCACCATGTATGCATCCAGGTGGCATCCCTTGCCTGTGTTGATCTGCAATGCGGGCGCGCCGGTGGCGCGGATGCGCGCGGCATCGTTGTCGGTCTGCTGGTCGCCCTCGATGACGGCGAGCGGCAGGCTGCCGTTCAATGCGCCGATGGTCTTCACCAGCAGCGTGGTCTTGCCGGAACCGGGGCTCGACACCAGGTTCAGCGCGAAGATGCCGTGCTCCGCGAGATAGCCGCGATTCTCCTGGGCGTAGCCGTCGTTCTTGGACAGGATGTCGCGCTCTATCTTCACCATGCGCGACTGGCTCATGCCGGGCGCATGCGCACCTGCCGGACCGAGGCCGTAATGGGTCGTCGCATCATGATCATGATCATGGGCATGGGCATGCGAATGGCCGTGACCGTGATCATGGTCGTGCACATGCTGATAGGCCGTCCCATCCTCATGCAGATGGTAGTGCATATGCCTGCCGGTCGATTCGTGCGACTGGTCGAGGCCGCGATGCAGATCCGGGTCATGGTCATGCGAGTGGTCGTGATCGTGGGCGGTACCGTCGGCGTGCACGTGGAAGTGTCCGCCGTGGCCATGTCCATGCCCGTGATGCTCGACGGCCTTGCCGTCGATGGTCGTTTCTCCTGCGCCGCAGCCGCACACGTTACACATTGCTATCCTCCTTATTCCACGTCGAGCTCTTTGACTCGCATTTCATTCCCGCCGGTCACCTGCACCTGATGGCTGCCGCACTTGGGGCAGGCGTCGTACAGGGCCCGCACATTCACGACCTCGGCACACTGCAGGCACCACGCCTGACCCGGTGTCTCGATGATCACCAGCTTTGCATCCTGCGCGATGCTGTCGCGCATCACCACGTCGAAACAGAACTTCATCGCCTCGACTTCCACGCCCGCCAGCTGGCCGATCTCCAGCCACACCGTCCGGACCCGGCTGAAACTCTGCGTCTTTGCCGAATCCTCTATGAGTTGTAAAACGCCTTCCGCCAGCGACATCTCATGCATCGCGAATCTCCACCTCGTAAGCCACGCAAGGGTCGAGCGACAACGCCGCGACATGCGCCAACTGCTGCAAACGCTCCGGGTCGCGCTCTTTCATTCCGCGCATATCCCGGGCGTAAGAGCCATCGGGATGGAAATTCCACTCCGTCGGCGCCACGATCGCATAATCCGCCACCAGCCCCCGCTCGAGACGCGCATGGTGCATCAGCAATCCGCGCGCCGTGCGCACGACCGCGACACCAGTATTCGCTTCAGGGCTCGTCACGTCCAGCCTCTGTGCGGCGGTGCCGTTCGCCATATCGATCACATCGATGACCCTGGCCAGCAGGCGCGACAACACTTTCGACCTGCTCTGCCGCCACACATCGTGCAGCAGCCCGTCATCCGCATGGTAGGTCCACGCACCCGTCTCCGCCGTATCTCCCAGCCAGTCCGGGCAGGCGGAGAAATCCATGTCCCATCTTCCCGCGCATGCGCGGCTCGCCTCCGCTGCCGTCCACGCGGGCAGCAACCTTGCATCGGAGGTCTGGTGCCTGCCGCGCTCCAGTTCGGCCAGCCTGGACAGCACTTGCGCCGACGGACTATGCACCTTGAGTGACCATTCTTGCAACGCCTGATAATCGTCCAGCGCGCGCCATTCCGTCGCCGGCATTTCCAGGCAATCACGTTCGAATTCATGCAGGAACGCGTCCATGCCGATCTCGCCCGCGCCGATCTTGCGCAGCAGCGCATACCACCCCGCAAAGCGCTGTTCCTGCCGCGGCAAGCCCATCAACTTGGTCCAGTCGAGCATCAGGCGCCACAGATGTTCCTGCATGGCCTCGCACACGATCATGTGCTCCACCGGTGCAGAGGCTGCCGCACTCCCCTGCTGCGCCGCCTGCAAAGCAGCATCGGCAGCCGCGCCCTGCGCCCTGCCGCACACGCTGAAAAGCATCGGGACGATACGGGCGACCTGCTCCGGTGTCTTGCCTTTCAATATCTGCGCCGCCATCGGGCGCGTGGAACGGATATCCGTCGCGCTGACGGTATCGCCATCCCATACCACGCCCAGCGTCAATTTGCCGGCATCATCCAAATCTACATCCCCAGAAAGCTTCCGCGCAGGAAATCGCGGCGTGAAAGCGCCTTGTCCTTTAACGGTATCGGCTCGCCGCTCAACCGTGCCGCTTCCAGTTTCACTTTTCGCTCCGCATCGCGTATCTGGTCGGACTGCTCGGACGAGAACAAGGCCGTCATCACCTGTTCGGCGATGCTCACCGCGTTCTCATGGCGTTCGATATCGGCCACGGGAGAGATCAACGAACATATCTGGCAGGTGCCCAATGCCGGGTCGTTCAGCCCCATGAATTCGTAATTGCCGGAAGGAAACGTCCAGGTCATTTTCTCGTCCGCACCGAGCGCCTTGAGCGGGCCCCTGTCGCCCGGCATCAGTACGAGGCTGATCGTCCACGGCGTGATGAGTACGCCCACCCAATGCTCCTGCCATGCACGGAACCCCACCGCCTGGACCCGCAACGCCGTATTGCATATCGGCAGGCCCGCCATGCGCGTGCCCGCGATGTCGTTGAATACCGCTTCCAGCTTCTGCTCGATCTCGTTCATTCGTTCAGTACCATGAACTTGTGTTTTGCCGCATCGCAGTTCGGACAGGTCCAGTGATCCGGCAATCTGGAGAAAGGTGTGCCGGGATCGATCTGCCAGACCGGGTCGCCCAGGGCAGGATCGTACACCTCCCAGCAGATGCCGCATTCCATCCGCACGGCGTCGTCGGAGAGTTTCTTGTTGTCGCCCAGGAATGAACCTTCGAACATGCTCATGTTTGAGATACCGGCATTTTATATGTCCAGTCTTTCCGGCTCCTGCATCACCTGCAGCCATTCGCCCAGCCGCTCGATGCTGTCCTCGTAGTCTTCCCGCGATGCCTGTGCGACTTCCGGCACATCGCTGACTTCGAGGGTGTTCAGGATCAGCGTATCCATGCTGTTGAAATATTGCACCCACCATACGTTCGGCAACCGGGTGCTGGTGATGCGGCAGTTACCGTAGCCGCGCGACAAGATCGTCACGGCGCCCACACCCAATGTCAGCGGCAGGCACTCCATGTCTTCAGGCGACATCGGCAACAAGGTCAGGTTGACCACATGCGCGGCGTCGCCTGCTTTGTAAGCCCTTGCTTTGCCCACGATCTCCGTCAGCACTGAAAGTGCATTCATGATGCCCGGGGTCTTGTGCGGCATCGTGCAATCCAGCGACACGTCTTCCCGTGCCCATTGTGTCACTATCGGCGGTATCGCGCAGGCCATGATCGCGTCGCGCACCAGGCGGCCGTCTGCGGCAAACTCATGCAGGCGCCATACCCCGGCGAACACGGTTTCCTGGATGCGGTATGCGCTCGACCCGCGCACCGAGATGCTCACCTCGCCCTCGCCCATGGTCTGGTTCAGCAGGCGCACCACTTCCGTATCCATCTCCTGCAATTCGATGACAGGGATCGTCGGCGATCCCAGCGGCATCGCTTCCATCTTATCGCGCAGCTGTTCGACCACGCTGCATGCTGCCGCCATCAGGGCCGGGTCGGCCTCCTCATTGAGGACCGGCAACGCAAAGGTCATCATGGAAGCGGGCAGTGGCAGGTATTGCAGCGCTTCGTCTTCGTCCGGCTGCGAACCGGGGCCGACTGCAACGACAGGGATGGGGAAATCTTTCATTATGGAGCGCCTCCTGCTTCAGGTTAGAAAGGTAGGGTGCGCTTGCGCACCACAGCTTGGTGCGCAAGCGCACCCTACATCTTGAATTGAGTTAGTGGCAAGCGGAGGGCGCATCGGTGGACGTCACCGGGATGCCGATCGACGGCGCGCGCCCAACCGGTTTTTCCAACATCTCCGCAATCTCGCGCGCGTATTCATCCCAGTTGCGCATGCCGTCGATCACACCGACATAGCCGCCGTCGCGCACGAACACCAGCGACGGCCAGCGCGTGATGCCGTAGCGCGCCTTTTCCTTGCGCGCCAGTTCGGGCGAGATGATCGCGGCGCGCAGGCGATTGCCGGTCAGCTTCAGCACTTCAGGCAGGATCACCGCCACGTCCCAGGTCTCGGGTTGCTGGTCGGGCTCCTGTGTGAACAGCACCATGCCGTCGCCACCCTCCATCACGAACGCTTCGAGGCCTTCCTCGTCCAGCAGGGTGATCCTGCTTTGTGCACGCAAACGTTCCAGCAGTTTGCCGAAACTCTCTTTCATCTCTGCCGCGCGTATCGCGGAAAATTCGACCGTCTCGTTCCTCGCCTCGCTCATACCTTGTCCTTCCTCAAAAATTCCGGCAGCGTCGGCTCCCGGTTCACCAGATCGGCAAAGAACACATCCAGGTCGACCTCCCCACCTTCAGACACTGCCTGCAAGCCGTCCAGCGCCGCGTTCACCAGCGCCGCCCTTTCCGCGTCGATCACTTCACGCCCGGCGTCCAGAAACGTCATCAGCCATTGCCCGACCTCCACCCGGTCCACCAGCATGGTGTTGATCACCTGCCGCCCGTTGCGACCCTCGCACAGTGCGTAGGTCTCATGCACTTCGATCACCTGCATCGGTATTCCCAAGCACATAAGCTCTCCTAGGCCTGAGGAATGAAACGATCGTCCCCAAAACGGCAAGCCAGTTCGGCCGAGGGCCGCCCAGCTTCGTAGTTGTCCATTTCCAGGGCACGCTGATGTTTTTCCACGATGCGCGTGGTGCGCGGCGCGTAAGGGATACCCCATTGCCTGACCTGTTCCAGCGCCACTTCCAGCGCGCGCGGTATCTGCGCCTTGACGATGTCGCGCAGGCTGCCGCCGAAATCTTCCAGTTGTTCCGGCTGCACGCCGATCAGGACCATGGATTCGGGCAACCTTCCGGCCAGCGACGCGCAGGCGATCACTTCCTGGAATCCGGTCTGGTGCAGGCTCATCTTCTTGACGCCCATGAAGCGCGGCACGTCGTCATCCCTGGCGATCACCATTTCGCCCGGCTGCATGCCATAGTCAACGGCGTCGAACACGATCAGATAACGGGCCTCTTCCAGGAACGGCAGCAAGTACAAACCCTGTGTGCCCCCGTCCAGCACGGTCACGTCATCGCCGAATTGCCAGGCGGCGTTCAGCGCTTCCACGCAGCGCACACCGAACCCCTCGTCCGCCCACAGGATGTTGCCGATGCCCAATACCAACAGCTCAGTCTTCTTCATTTCGTTTCCCCGGTGTTACTACACCCGTTACAGCAGGAGTCATGCCAACGTCCGATAAATGGAATATTCATAATAATTAGTCAATTAGAGAGCGGCCGAATAATCCGACAAATTCATTGTGGACATAGCGCTTGCAATTGATGGTTGCTATGGAACCGTTTTGACCTGCTTGTAGTACATCTGCTGCGCCTGATGCAGCATTTTTAGGGTGCGCTTGCGCACCAGATTCATTGGTGCGCAAGCGCACCCTACACACCTGCTATGGAACTGTCTTGACCTGTTTGTAGTACATCTGCTGTGCCTGATGCAGATCCCAGGCGAACTGCAGATCCAGCCAGAACGCCACATCCGTGCCGAAATGCAGGGCCAGGCGCACGGCCGTATCGGGAGTGATCACGCGCTTGCCACGCACCAGTTCGTTGACGCGCCGGCGCGAGATGCCGAGCGCGGCGGCCAGCGCTTCCTGCGAGATGTGGCCGGGTTGCAGGTAGCGCGTATCGAGGAAATGCCCGGGATGCACCGGCGTGCGCGGGGCGGCCCAAAAGAAACGCGGGCTCTTGCCCGCGTTTGCTTTCAACTCTTGCGACATGGCCTGTTAACGGGAAGGGAAGTTGGCCGCAAGCGAAGACCTGACCCCGGATAGCTCAATAGGCCGTCATACCGGCGCTGCGTGTGTTGTTGGGGCTTAAGCCCCTTACAACCACGGCGTACCCCTTGCGGGTGAAGGCCGGTATCCAGCAAGAACGCACATCCCGCATAGCGGTCAGAATGGCGAACTTGTCCCGCTATCGCGGGTGATTTTTCATCGACTGGATTCCGGCCTTCGCCGGAATGACGAGAATTTGCGCTAATGAACAATTTGGGTTCACTACTTATTCACGGAAGGTGCGCTTGCCGTCGATGATCGCGCTGATCATGGTCTGGCGCGACATGATGTCCTCGCGGATCGCGGTATAGACATGCAGGATCACGAAACACACGATGCCCCAGGCGAGCAGGTGGTGCCAGGAATGCACCGCCTGGCTTTGCCCGAACAGCGGGATCACCCAGCTGGTGAACAGCATGTTCGACCAGCTGCCCGCTTGCGCGCCCTCGCCGTACAGCGCGAAGCCCGTCACGATCATGAACGTGCCGCCCAGCGTGATCGCAAAGAACATGAACAAGTGGCCGAGCGGGTTATGCCCCACATATTTTTTCGGGTACTTCTCGATGAACATGTACCAGCGCAACTCCTGCAGCAAACCGGACCACCATTCCTTGTCCGTGACCGGTAGCATGAACAGCTGCTTCGCATGGTGGTTGCCCGCAAACGCCCAGTACAGGCGCACCAGCAATCCGATGGCAAAGACGTAACCGGCCGCGAAGTGCGCGAAGCGGATATATCCCATCAGGAAATTATCGCTCGCTTCGCCCGCCACACTCGGCAACGGGCTGGCGATGAACCAGCCGGTGATCGCCAATGTCACTATGCATAGCACGTTGATCCAGTGCCACGCGCGTACCGGCGCCTCGTAGACGTAAACCGTATTACCCGCGGCGGTCAGCGCCGACTCATCGACCTCAGTTTTGACAGACATGACAGTCTCCTTTCGTGCGCGTTAGCGTACCGTGACCTTGCTCAGCTCTTGCCCGTCCGGCGACATCACATGCGTGGAGCATGCCAGGCAGGGGTCGAAACTGTGCAGGGTGCGCAAGATCTCCAGCGGTTGGTCGGCTTTGGCCATCGGCGTATTCATCAGCGCAGCCTCGAACGCACCGATCTGTCCCTTGGGGTCGCGCGGACTGCCGTTCCAGGTGGTCGGCACCACACACTGATAATTGTCGATCTTGGTGTCCTTGATCTTGATCCAGTGTCCCAGCGAGCCGCGCGGCGCTTCGGTGAAGCCCACGCCCTTCGCTTCCCTGGCCCAGGTGGACGGTTCCCATTTATCGACGTTGGCCGTGGAATCGTCGCCCGCCTTGAGGTTGGCCATCAGCTTGTCGAATTGCTGCACTTGCAGGTCGGCACAGTACTGCGCCTCGATGCCGCGTGCTGCGGTGCGTCCCAGCGTGGAGAACAGCGCCGTGACCGGCAAGTCGAGCTTCTTCAGCACGCCGTCGATGGTGTCCTTGATGACGGGGAATTGCTTGGGCTGCAGATAGCCCAGCACCATGCGCGACAAGGGGCCGACTTCCATCGCGTTGCCGTTCCAGCGCGGCGCCTTGATCCAGGAATACTTGCCGCTCTCGTCGAGGTTCTCGATCTTCGTGCGCGTGCCCTTGAAGTTGGGTCCTTCCGGGTGATAGTCGGGTTCGGTGACGCCATCCCAAGGATGCAGGCCTTTGCTCTCGTCCGCATACTTGTACCAGGAGTGGGATACGAATTCCTGGATCTCGTCCGGATTGCGCAGGTCGATCTCGTGGATCTTTGCGAGATCGCCGTTGATCACGGCGCCGCGCGGCAGCAGCAGGTTGGGCGCGGTGTAATCGTTCGCGCGCTGCGGGATATCGCCGTAGGACATGATGTTCTTCGACGACAGGCCGCCGCCGTAAGTCCAGCTCTTGTAGAACGATCCGATGGCCAGCAGGTCGGGGATATAGACCTTTTCCACGAACTCCTTGGTGCGGTCGATGATGCTCTTGACCAGGTTGAGCCGCTCCATGTTGATCGCGCCGACGGCGCCGACATCGTTGAGGTTGATCGCGCACGGCACGCCGCCCACCAGCCAGTTCGGGTGCGGATTCTTGCCGCCGAAGATGGTGTGGACCTTGACGATCTCCTTCTGGAAATCCAGCGCTTCAAGGTAATGCGTCACCGCCATCAGGTTGGCTTCCGGCGGCAGCTTGTACGCCGGGTTGCCCCAGTAGCCGTTGCTGAACGGGCCGAGCTGGCCGGATTCGACGAACTTCTTCAAACGGTTCTGCACGTCGCGGAAATAGCCGGGTGAGGACAGCGGCCAGCTGGAGATGCTCTGCGCCAGTTCGGAAGTCTTCTTCGGATCGGCCTTGAGCGCCGACACCACGTCCACCCAGTCCAGCGCGTGCAGGTGGTAGAAGTGCACTAGGTGGTCGTGCACATACAGGTTCAGCTGCATGATGTTGCGGATGGTGTTGGCGTTCTCGGGAATCTGGATCGCCAGCGCATCTTCCACCGCGCGCACCGAGGTCAGCGCGTGCGTGCCGGTGCACACACCGCAGATACGCTCGGTGAAGGCCCAGGCATCGCGTGGATCGCGGCCCTTCAGGATCACTTCCAGGCCGCGCCACATGGTGCCGGTGGACACCGCGTTGCGGATCACATTGTTGCCGTCCAGGTTCACTTCGACACGCAAGTGTCCTTCGATGCGGCACACCGGATCGACCACCACGCGGCGGCCAGAGTTGTCGAGCTTGAAGCCCTGAGTTTCATAAGCTGACATGATTACTTGCCTCCCTTGTTCTGATCTTCTTTACCGGCGCGAGCTTTGCTCAACGCGGTGACGGCCGCGTGTGCGACCACTGCCGCACCCGCGACAGCCGCCACCGTGCCACCGACCTTGTCGGCATTGGCTTCGATGCCGAACTGGTTGATGTTGGTGACGCGGTTGTAGAACCCGCCCTTGTCCCAGAAGCCGTCCTCGGAACAGCCGATGCAACCGTGGCCGGACTGGATCGGGAACGACACGCCGCCGTTCCACCGCACGGTGGAACAAGCGTTGTAGGTGGTGGGGCCTTTGCAACCCATCTTGTAGAGGCAATAACCGCGGCGCGCGGCTTCGTCATCCCAATGTTCGACGAACTGCCCCGCATCGAAGTGCGGACGGCGATAGCATTTGTCGTGGATGCGCTGGCCGTAGAACATCTTCGGCCGTCCCTGTCTATCCAGCTCGGGGATGCGGTCGAAGGTCAGCATGTAGGTCACGACCGCGGTCATCACCTCGGCGATGGGCGGGCAGCCCGGCACCTTGATGATGGGCTTGTCGGTGATGACTTTGTGCACCGGCGTGGCACGCGTCGGGTTCGGCTTGGCAGCCTGCACGCAACCCCAGGAAGCGCACGCGCCCCAGGAGATGATGGCCTTGGCATCGGCAGCGGTCTCTTTCAATACCTCGACAAATGGCCGTCCGCCGTGGATGCAGAACATGCCGTCTTCGTTCAGCGGCGGGTTGCCTTCCACCGCGAGGATGTAATTGCCTTTGTATTTCTCGCGGATGGTGGCAATGATCTCTTCCGCCTGATGTCCGGCAGCCGCCATCAGGGTGTCGTCGTAGTCCAGCGAGAGCATGGACAGCACCACGTCTTTTGCGAGCGGGTGCGCGGAACGGATGAACGATTCCGAGCAGCAGGTGCATTCCAGGCCGTGCAGCCAGATCACCGGTGTGCGCGGTTTGGTTTCCATCGCCTCGGCGATCTTCGGCGCCATCGTCGGCGCCAGGCCCAGCGAGGCCGCGGTCAAACTGCAAAATTTCAGGAAACTGCGGCGCGAAATGCCTTGCCTCCGCATCACCTCATAAAATGTTTCTATCGACATTTCTCTCTCCCTTGTCTATCGGTACAGGCTCTTTCTGCACGATCAACCGTCCGCCCTGACGGAAAATCATCCTTACGCAGGGCCTGTATCAAGTTCCGTGCCACATACCTGATCACCCGCCAATACCTGATGGATAGGGCGTTACAGATATGCACGACAGGAAAGACCGCTATTTAAAAGAGTGACCGATTCGCTCGGAATACGAATTTGACCGGAAGGATAGTGTCCGTATTTTTTATGTGGTTAAATATTTTCGGGGGAGCTGACGCGGGACATTTAACGCCAATTTGACGTTTTCGTCAGCCGTGACAATGAATTAGATGCTTTTTGTGTTGCTGTTTCCCTAAATAAATACTATATCTGGCCGCTAGAGTAGCTATACACGAATAGTTCGCCTGCTTTAGCAAACATGCGCGCAAGCATGTTCAAGACGACCTGCAGAATATTCATTTGCGGGCACCAACTTAGTATCGGGTTGCTCGCCGGAAATGGAAAGCCGCAAGCGTAAACGTAAACATAGAAACGACTAATAATAATTTTTGGGAGATGTCGAGAATGCCTAATTTCATCACATCAAGTATCGCCGTCAAAGTTCAGTTGTCCGTCCAGTTCCTTCTGCTGATCGTCAGCATCGTCGCTGCAGTCTCCTTTTACAACATCGAACGCAGAGCCCAGGAACGCGGAGCGGAAAGCAAGATCAGGGCGCTGGCGGACGGTGTGATCAACGGCGCCAACATGCTGATGCTGAACGGCATCATCAGTGACGTCGAGCAGCGCAAGCTGTTCATCACCAAGATGGGCTCCGGCGAAGACATCAAGTCCCTGCGCATCATCCGCAACAAGCTGGTGCAGGAGCAGTTCGGCATGGGCCTGCCGGAAGAGCAACCCACCGGCGACCAGGAGCGCAAGGCGCTGGACGACGGCCAGGAGATCTTCGAGAGACGCGGGGATATATTGCACGGGATTGTGCCCTACACCGAAAGCACGAATTTCAGGGGCACCAACTGCCTGATGTGCCACACCGTGCCCGTGGGTTACCACAACGGGGCGTCCGTGGTCGACCTCGATATCTCCACCAACAATGCGGAACTGAGGATGCTGGCGTGGATGTCGGTGGTCGTCATCCTCGGAGTGCAGGTGGTGCTCTGGCTGTTGTTCAAATACATCCTGCACAAACTGGTATCCGTCCCGGCAGGCCAGCTTCGCACGGCAATCATGGAGATCAGCAGCACCGGCGACTTTACCCGGCGCGTCAAGGTGAACAGCAACGACGAGATCGGCCAGACCGCGAATTCATTCAATGAACTGATGGGCAACCTGCAAACCGCGTTCCGCCAAGTGCACGAAGACATCGCGAAAGTCTCCGATTCATCGCACTCGCTGTCGGCATCTTCTCATCAGGTGGCCACTGGCTCCAGCAGCCAGAGCGAAGCAACATCGTCGATGGCGGCAACCGTGGAACAGGTCACCGTCAGCATCGCGCATGTGTCCGAAGGTGCCCGTGAAGCGCTGAAGATATCCCAGAGTTCCGGCCAGCTCTCCGAAAAGGGCGGTGAGATCATTCATAATGCGGCGGAGGAAATGCGCAAGATCGCCAATACCGTGCGCGAAACTTCCGTTTCGATCGCCAATCTGGGCGAGCAATCGAACAAGATCTCTTCCATCGTGAAGGTCATCAAGGAGATCGCCGACCAGACCAATCTGCTGGCCCTGAATGCAGCCATCGAAGCAGCCCGTGCCGGCGAGCAAGGCCGCGGTTTTGCGGTGGTAGCAGACGAAGTGCGCAAGCTTGCCGAACGCACCACCCAGTCCACGCAGGAAGTCACACAGATGATCGCCACCATCCAGCAGGCTTCCAACGCCGCAGTAGCCGGCATGGACGCGACGGTGATGCAAGTCGACAGCGGCGTGGAACTCGCACAGCAGGCCGGCAATGCCATCAACCAGATCAAGACAGAATCCGGCCAGGTGATCCGCACGGTCAGCGACATCTCCACCGCACTCGAAGAGCAAAGCCGTGCGAGCAGCGACATCGCGACGCATATCGAAAAAGTGTCCCAAATGACAGAACAGAATAGCGCTTCCGCCGAGCAGACCGCCGAAGCCGCTGAACTGCTGGCGAAACTGGCGGACAACATGCAGGCCACGGTGAACCGCTTCAAGATCTGATCCGGCAACCCGGTTTAGGGGAAGCGCAGATTAGGGCCGTTCGCCCTGAGCTTGTCGAAGGGTCACCACGAACAACGGATCTGATCTGCGCTTCCCTGGAAACAAAGAAGCCTCGCAGGGATGCGAGGCTTTTTCTTGAACGGTATCTGTGTTCCAGAACGACCTCCGTCCGGGCTCAGACCTCCACAACCAACGCCGGATCGAATTCCCTGTTCTCCGGCTTGTCCGGGTTGCGGCAGTAACCGCGCGGGTTGCACACGACGCGGGTGCCGTGCAGGACGTAATCAAAACTGTCATGCGTATGGCCATGGATCCACAGCACACTGGCTCCCATCAACTCGTCCAAATGGGATGCGAAGCAGGCCGACGTGAGACTGGCCTTATAGCGATCGGCGACGGATCGCGCGCTGGGCAGGTGGTGCGTGACGACCACGGTCTTGCCCGGGAAGGGTTCGTTGAGCTTTGCCGCCAGCCAGGCGCGCGAGGTCTTATGCAGCTGCGCTGAGCGTGCCGGGCCGAACATCCTGAAACGTTCGCGGATCAGACGGAAATCGTTCAGGTATTTCTTGCCTTCGGCCATCGCGGCCTTTTTCAATTCCCCGCCGAACAGATCGAAGTCGGTCCACAGCGTGCTGCCCAGGAAGCGTATGCCGGCGATCACCACCTCATCGTTATCCAGCAGGTGCACACTCAACTCTCGTGCGCGAACGCGCATCTCCCGCAACGTCTCGATCCGCCCCAGCCGATAAAACTCATGGTTGCCCGGAACGTAAAGGATCTCCCTGTCCGGCCAGTTGTGCCGCCCCCACTCCATCCCCCGCACATGGTTCCCGATATCGCCCGCCAGCACCACCACATCGCACTCGACAGGCTGCGGCTGATAGGCGGCGACTTCAATGTGCAGATCGCTTAGAACATGAATGCGCATAAGGTACCCCGCTCAAGATACGCTTCAGCCTGCCAGATAGCGACTTATCCGCCTGCCTGGATCACTGTGTTTTCTTCCCTATTTTTTTCTTGGTTGGCGGTAAATAATTCTCACCACTCACCACCTTCTTGCCCGTTTTGGCTTCAAGATCCAACCGCGCCTTTTTTGCGATGCCGCCACCCGTCTTGGCTGCGACTTCGTTTTCGCTCATGCCTGTTGCTTCCACACTCTCGGCGATCTGGCGCGTGGACAATTCTGCCAGTGCAGTAAAGATCAGCTCCGCTTCACTCATGTGGTCGCGCAGATTCTGGGTTTGCAGGCCCTTCATCTCTTTATGCATTTTCACGTTCACGTCCGACCATTCCTGATGAATGATGTTGGTGAGAATCGCGTACTCATCGCCCTTCTTGATATCGTGGTTCGCCCAATAATCGGTGAGCTTGTTGCGCGTCTCCTGCCCGGTCATGCGCTGCTGTATCCACTTCTCGCTACGTCCGTGCTTCTGCCAAGTCTCGCGAGCTCGGTCTAGTGATAGTGCGGGATCAGCCATTTCCTGCATCCGCTCATAGCCCACCTTTGCCAGCCATAGTTTGATCGGTTCGGCTTTTGGGCTGGGTACTGACTGCACCAACCGAAGCAATGTCTCAGCAGTGGCGACATCGGTGAGATAACTTTTGCCATCGGCGGCAGGCAATTTCAGTCGGTTACATTTTGTAACCGACTCACTACCTTCCTTGCTCAAGCGATTTTTCAGCACCTTCCAGTAGTTTCTGGCGGCTTGAAAATCTGGCTGTTGGGTCAGAACTTGCACAATATCCACCACCGAAAACCACCATGTTTCAGTGTCCTCGTCGTACACGCGGCGGATTTCATGCTCTTCAAAGATTGCTGGCTGGGGTTTCATTGTCAGGACTCCATAAAAAGGAATGCCAAGATACAGTTTCAACTCGTGACGACCTGTCACGAGTTGATAAAAAGGTCTCCACATCGTAGAGAACGTTCGTTCTGTTGTCAATCTAAGCTACTTGCGGACAACCTAGCCCGTTCGCCGTTAAGTAGTGACTTGGTACGGGGGTATCGTGCTTAGTCAATACTTATACCCAGCCACTTGGTTGGCGTTTTTGACAACCTAGTGGAATGGCTAGTAGTTCCATCAGAGCCCGTCGAAGGGTGAACGACAATCCTGCCACCACGCTAAAATGCCTACTCCCCAGCCCATCGCCGAACTCCCAAGACTACCCCATGATTGAAGAACGCCTAGAAAACATCGAAACAAAAATCTCCTACCAGGAAGACCAGATCGAGGAACTGAACAAAACCGTCTATCAGCAGCAGCAAAAGCTGGACCAGCTGGAAGAGGTTTGCAGGGCGCTCGCAAGGCACGTCCAGGCACTGGCTGAAGCGGGGAATGAGGGCAAGTCTTCGGCGAACGAGAGGCCGCCTCATTATTAACGAGCAAGCCCGCATGCTGAGAACAACTCCACAAGGAAACAAGTCATGTCCGACCTGACCGAAAACGATTTAAAAACAAAAGGCATCGCTGCCATCGAGGTCGTGCTGGCGGATCAACCGGAAGCGATTATCTCGGTACGCGGCAGAGAGCGATTCGTTGTGATGAAGATCGCACAGTATCACCACCTGCGCGAATGCGAGCTGGAAGCCGCATTGGCCGAAACGAAAGACGACATCACAGCCGGCCGGTTTAACAAGGGAACAGCGACAGCACATGTGAAGCGGGTGAAGAATACCGCTGCATGAGCTTTCAGCTCAGAAATTATAGAGTAGTACGAAAAATGCATGGAATTTGTATGAACAATATTCGTGGTCTGTCCCTAATTATTTTATTGATCCGGCACACTTTGAACCTCATTGCTGTTCGTGCTGCACCCGCAAGGGGCAGGCCGAGGCTGTAAGGGGCATTCGCCCCAACAGCACACGCACAGCCTGTTGAGACACAAGAATCCATTCACATTTCGACAAGCTCAATGCGAACGGATTCTTGGATAATGAGTGCCGGATCAATAGACTCACCTTAACTCTCGAACTTCATGCCTCATCTTCGACAACATTCATGTCGCCCAGAATCTCGCGAAACTGCTCCAGCGCCGCCTCCAGGTCTGCCACGATCTCTGCCGCTATCACATCTGGTGCAGGCAAATTGTCTGAATCGGAAAGCGACTCATCCCTGAGCCAGAAAATATCCAGACTCAACTTGTCGCGTGCCACCAATTCTTCGTAGTCGTAAACACGCCAACGGCCTTCTGGTTTCTTTTCGGACCATGTCGTTTTGCGCTGGTGACGGTTCTCCGGGTTGTAGCACTTTACGAATTCGTCGAGGTCTTCGCGCTTCAAGGGATCGGTCTTGAGCGTGAAGTGGATGTTGGTGCGCAGATCGTAAATCCACAGCTTCTTCGTCCACGGCGTCTCAGAGGCAGGCTTCTTGTCGAAGAACAGTACGTTCGCCTTCACTCCCTGCGCGTAGAACAGCCCGGTGGGCAGGCGCAGCAAGGTGTGCACATCACACTCCTGCAGCAGCTTGCGGCGGATGGTTTCACCGGCGCCGCCCTCGAACAGCACGTTGTCAGGCACAACCACCGCGGCGCGGCCGTTTTGCTTGAGCAGGGTTTTGACGTGCTGGACGAAGTTGAGCTGTTTGTTCGAGGTCGTGGTCCAGAAGTCGCCGCGCTCGACGCTATCGCGCTCTTTGCTGACTTTGCCTTCTTCACCCACGATGGTGGTACTGCTCTTCTTGCCGAAAGGCGGATTGGTCAGCACCATCTCGAAGCGATCGCCGGGATCAGATGCTAACGAATCACCCACCACGATGGGCTCAAAATCCTGACTGCCGATGCCATGCAGCAGCATGTTCATCGCGCACAGTCGCGCCGTCGCATTGACCAGTTCCCAGCCCTTGAAGGTCTCTTCCTTGAGCTTCTTGAGTTGCGGCTTGGTGAGGTGCGGGTTGTGCTTCACCACATAGTCGTGCGCCGCGAGCAAAAAACCTCCGGTGCCACAAGCCGGATCGCTTACGCTCTCGCCGGGCTTCGGCGCCATCACGTCCACAATGGCCTGAATCAGCGGGCGCGGCGTGAAGTATTGACCTGCGCCAGATTTGGTGTCCTGAGCGTTCTTCTCCAGCAGCCCCTCGTAGGCATCGCCCTTCACGTCGGCGCTCATAGCCACCCAGGTTTCTTTGTCGATCAAGTCCACGATCAGCCGCCGCAGCTTGGCCGGGTCCTGGAACTTGTTCTGCGACTTGTTGAAGATCAGCCCGAGCAAACCTTTTTGTTTGCCCAGTTCTTCCAGCGTATGGCGGTAGTGATCGAACAGGTCGTCGCCATCTTTCTTGATGAGGCTGGCCCAACTGTATTTTGCCGACACCGGACTCTTCTGGTTGTACGGCGCTTTGGTGCGCTCATCGGCCATCTTGAGAAACAGCAAATAGGTAAGCTGCTCGACATAATCGCCATACGACATACCGTCGTCGCGTAGTACGTTGCAGTAATTCCAGAGTTTGTTCGTTATGTCTGCCGGGCTCATCGTTTCATGTTCTCCAGAAATCCTTGATTCACACTTTGCAGCAACACCAGCGCAAGGCCCGCCTCGATCGGCATATCGCCGACAAGCCGGACTGTGCCTTGCGGATTGCTTTCCTCGTTCAAAATCTTCGCGACCGGCGGCCTCGCCACTCGCGGCAGCAACTGCGCCATGTCGTGCCCCAGCAACCACGCCCCGGCCTGCTCGAAATCAAAAGCGGGCATCTCCAGCAAGTGGGCCGCCTCGGTGTACAGGCGCTCATGATTGCCGGCATCCAGATAGTTGCGCAGGATCATGGCCAGATCATGGGCATCTTTGCCTGGCGCGCTGAGCCTGCGCTCCTTCCAGGCCATCAACTTGAGCAGCGCCAGTGCCGGGAGGGAGACGACTCGAATTTCCTCATTGTCCGGCAGCCGAACCACCAGCGTTGCATCAAACACCTCGCGGAAGCCGAACACCGTCATCACAAAATCGCCATCCGGCGGCCAGGCAATGGTACGGTCGGCACGCTCCACCGCGCCGAAGGGTATCAGGTCGATCTCGAGATAGCCGCCAAACTTCAACTGATGCAGCGCATTGCCGTTCGGCGCAAACTGTCCACCCGCGATCAGCCGCGAGCGCAATGCCTCGTAAGTCGGCCAGTCGGAAACCATCAGCGCAATATCCACATCCCTCGTATCGCGCCCCACATTGATGCCATGCGCATAATGCAGCAGCAAATCCCGCGCTGTCGCCCCGGCCAGAAAGAATGGCACATCGCCCGCCACGGCGCGGAATGCCGCTACCAGCGCAGACAGATGGCGCAGTTCAGGCCTGTTCGAAAAGTTCAGCAAGATATTGCTCGTAAATACGTTTAGCTGCTTCCATGCAACGCGCATCGCCAGTCGCCAGCAAATCGGCATAAATCAGCACCGGCGGCACTAGCTCAGGATGATCCGGCTGCTCGAATGCCCAGAACCGTTTGCGTATCTCCACATCGCCCGCCACATCGGTGCGCAAGCGCTGATCGGCAAGCAAACGTGCAGGAACCTTCTCCGCGTAAAGCGTTGCAACGCCGGGGCGCAAGTAATTATCCAATCGCGCGGCTGCCGGTTCGGCGCCGAATTGGGCTTGATAAGCGAGCGGATCAACCTGCTGCCACCAGTCTCCAGCCGGGGCGCGATAGCGGCCAAGCAGCAACTTCGGCCGCAGCGTGCGGGCATAAGCTTCCACCCAGATGCCCAGCAAGCGGCGCAGGTTTCGCAACCGCCGACCGGCCTGCCCAAGGTCGACGATAAAACCTTCCTCCGCCAGATTCGCCATCACGATGCCCACCGTGCCATGCGCCACCCCGGCCAGCCGCCCTATCTCGCGATACGGACGCCCCACCAGTTCCGGCTCGCACAGCAGCGCAAACATCACCTGCAGCCCGGTAGCCTGAAAGGCACGCCCTGCTGTCGGCGCGACTGGCATTTCCGCCGGGCGCTGCCCCTTGATCCAGACCAGCACCGGCGGCCGGTTCAGGTAGGCATTGCCCGCCGCATCGAGAAACGCCACCCCGCGTGCCCGAAGCTCATCGGCCAACGGCGGCGTCACATAATCGGTCACCAGCAAAGCCTCATCCCCCAGCCGCTCCAGTTGCAGCAGAGTCGCCCCCAGCGTGGCCGGACGCAGGCCGCGCTTCACCTCTGCCAGGAATTGAACCTTGTGGCCGCCAAAGCGAAGCTGCAAACGGGCATCTGCGCCCAGATCAGCCGCCTTGCGCTCAAGACGGGCTGGCGCAATAGCCAGCCCCTGCGCCTGTGCGGCGGCGAGAACATCGTTCAGAAGAAGGTTTTCAGGGATGTTGTCCATAATTTCGCAGTGTCCACGTTTTGTGAACAGGCGTCAATAGTGAACAAGCTACGGTATAGCCGATTGTTGAAGGACCTCGGGTCGTCTTGAGAAATCAGAACTGCCATTTCTCGGCGCGCATCAAACCCAACAAGTTGAAGCAAGGTATCCCCATTTCGCGACAAACATCAGGAATGAAATGACTACGCTTCGGATTGCGTTTTTCTGCAGCAGGTGTTTCTTGTGTAATCACCACACCACCGCGTAGCTTGGCAAGCGCAATCACATAAGCATCAGCCTCCTCGAACTCCGCCTTGGGATCGCGCAAACCCGGAAAACTATTCTGGATAGATTGCGCCTCCCCCAACAACTCTCCGGTAGGAACGAAGATTGAAGCGTGGGCTTTGCCCCATGCGATCAAGCCCCCTGTACCGACAATACCGATCTCTTCCCTTACCAAAGCAGGCGCCCAAAACCGTTCCTCACCAATCAAGGCATCAACCTGAGTCAAAATGCTTGAGAATACATCGGTCGGATAATAGCGAGCTTGCCAATCCATAAACGAACTGGAATCCACCGAGTACAGCATACGCGCCGTACCGTTAGTCATCACCGGAGAAAGCAGAAGAACCGTTCTGCATCGCGGTCTTCAGCTTGTCAAAATGTTCAAACTTCAAATCGAGGTAACGCGCAGCATTTACCGGAGTAATCCGGTTGGCAGAGAGCGCCTCAAGCACTAACTGTATGTATGGACGGCCATTGCGACCGAGCGCCTTGGCGACGGGCGTCGCAAATCCCTTGCTTCGCGCCGCCAGAGTCGCAACATAAGCATCCCATTCACTCTTCCATAATGCATACCGCTCCCAACTCATGAATCCTGATTCACGCAACCGGGTAGCCAAAGCCAGCGGCGTAATTCTGAACCGCCGCGCCAATCGCCGAGTTGCATGAATATCCCAATCTGCATCACCCAATCCGAGAGAGACGATTTCGCTCCGCAAAGCATTTTCCGGGACAAGCGCGTGACTGGCCACGATCTCGGCAAAACGCTCAAGCCCGTTCCATTCATCGTTTGACTTGTCTTCCTTTAATGCAGATGCTTCTTCATGCCCGGCAGCCAGCATCAAATGAACGAGTTCGTGCAATACCGTATAACTCCTGACTTCCGGAATTTCTTTGCTATTGATACCGACCACTGGAAGCGGCGTTCTCAACAAAGCCAAACCCCGCACTTCAGAAATAGCCACCTTGCTGAATTGAAAAACCAGCACGCCAAGGTTCTCCACCGCGGAACGCCATGACGCCCATGCGCGCCATTCGCTGGGCCATGCCAACTGCTCATCGAGAGTCACGCCCAGCGCTGCTCTTAAACGCGCGCCCACCTCAATAGGCGATTCATTCAATTTCGCGCTCAAGGAAAATTCCGGAACAACCTCCCCGAGCTCTCCCATCAGATTCAACGCGTTTTCACGACGCGCCAGCATTTGCCGCAGGTTCAGTCGCAACTCTGGCGACTCGTGCCCCGGAATCACATGAGGCAGCCGTCTGTATTCCGCTGCAAGTGGAGTTAACTGGGGAGGCTCGGGCAGGAAAAAGACACTGAGCGGGCGATGAAAAAAATGCGCAAGATTCTCTACCTGTCGCATGGTGGGAAGGGACTCCCCTTTTTCCCAAGCCTCCACTTTTTCGGGCTTTACGTTCAGCCGTTTCGCCACCCGGAACAACTCAAAGCCGCTCTCCTGGCGAGCCCAGGAAAGCAGTGTGGGGTTAATCGAAATGTGCTGAGCAGTAGGCATAGGGTAGTAATTATCGCCCAAATGCACTGGACAATACAGATTGGCGCAGGCGCTCGGCGCGCTTGAGATTGGCTTCCACTTGCGCTCCCACTTCGCTGATGAGGGAGAGGCGGCGTTCTACTTCTGCAACGATGCGGTATTGCTCGGCAAGAGGCGGAATCGGCGCTGGCAATCGAGAAACTTTCCCTGTGCTTAACGTATGCAACCCCGATGTTGAACTCGACACCTGCTCAATTTGACTTCGCCCACTTGGCGATAACAGCCAATTCATTATCCACTTGGGAAATAGCGAGCCGCTAAATCGGACTTTGATAATGTGGTTCTGGTGAACGCAGTTCGGTATGGAACCGTCCCAAAGCGCGACCCTTCCAATCTGGTCAGGACTGCCGTTGCCTTCGACCACCAGCAAATCGTTTCGCTGCAACAGCAGTTTCTCAAGCTCATTATCGGCAACACCAGTGTGCTCGATTTCATCAAGACGTAGCTCGTCGGCGTAAACGTTCGCAACGCGCAGGTATGGAAATTTATTGGGCAGCGCTTCACGCTTCGGGTTTTTGGTCAGGCCGCTGATAATCTGCGCCGTCTGACCCACAACAGCCCACACCCACCCCTCCGGCAATTCAGGCAGGTCGGTGGTATCGGGCGCGGTGGGTTCTTTGTATTTACCCTTACCTTGCCACTGACTGCGGCGGGTTTCGAGGATGCGTTGCAGGAGTTGTTCACCGGTTTCGTAGCTGCGGCCTTCGCGGCGGGCGAGTTCGGCTTCTGTTTCGACGAGGCGGCCTTCGACGGCGGCTTTGAGGACGGCGGCTTTGTAGCGTTTGAGGTTGGCCTTGACGCGCTTGAGGTTGGCGACGGCTTCGTCGAGGCGGGAGAATTGTTTTTCGATTTCGGCGACGATTTGTTTCTGCTGGCCTTCCGGTGCCCGCGGAAAATGAAACTTGCGGAGAAACTGAAAGTGACGACTGTAGCCACGGCTCGGAATCTGTAGCGAACGAAGCAGGTAATAGAGGTACTTTGGATCGAATCCACCCGATGGCTTAAGTATCTTCACTCCTTCTGCACCAACAGCGAATAGCTTATTCACATACTTGATTGAGCGCGTGTGATCTCCAAAGAGAATGACAGGTAGCTCCCCCTCAAATGCCATGTTCTCATCATCTGTGTAGCCACCGATGAAATCCTGCCCTTGATCGATTACCGGCAGTTTCCCGCTTGGCAAGTACTCACGCTGCTTAACCCGCTTGCTCTTGTCTGAAATGACATCAATCGCCAGCTCGAACGGCAATACACCCCAACCTGGCGGTACAACAGGCATGGCGGGCTCGAAGATATCCTCGGTCTGATCCTTCATGCTGCCAACGCCTCGTTCAATTCTTCAATAATCGTGTTCAGCTTATCGCCGAACAGTTGATGCACTTTACCGAGACCGCCTTGTTGCGAGAACGGCGCGTACTCGAAATCGCCCCGTTCGATACTGAGGTTGGCGGCGATGTGGTCGCGGATCATTTCTAGCCATTGGAGTTGTTCGGGGGTAAATCTTCCCTCACCCCCGGCCCCTCTGATGGAACTACTAGCCATTCGACTAGGCGGCAAAGCCGCCAAGTCGCTGGTTATCCCGCCAGCGGGCGAGGGGAGCATCTGCTGTTGTTGGGTGGCGAGCCAGGCTTTGAAGTTGGCGTTGACGCGCTCGGGGAAGGGGATGAGTTCGTTGTCCTGGTGGATGGCGAAGCGCACCAGCGAGACGAGGTCGGTGAGGATGCGTTTGGCGCTGGCGCCTTTGACCTTGCTCTTTTCCAGTGCGGCGTAGGCATTCCACAGTTGCGATTCGTTCCACAGGTAGGGCGGTTTTTCGATGGCGTCGGCGAGTTCTTTTACGGCGTCGAAGGTGAGGCGGTGTTTGTAGGGTTTGCTGTAGAGCACTTGCAGGGCGGTTATTTCATCTTTGTGATCGTTGATGAACTGCTCGAAGGACTGAACCATGCCTTTGGCGCGGTCCAGCGCTTCGGCGAAAAAGGTTGCTTCGAGCACTTCGTCGGCGCTGACGTGGTCGATGACGATTTCGTTTTTCTTTTTGATTTCGACGATGAGTTCGCGGAGCTTTGGGTCGTGGAGCGGGAGCACGGCTTGGTGGATGAGTTTATCGCGGGTTGCGTCATCCCGCAGACCCTCACCCCCGGCCCCTCTCCCGCCTGCGGGCGAGGGGAGGATGGCGGCGTCGGGGTCTAGGGAGGCGATGATCTGGTGGGCGAGGTCTTTGAGGCCGAGGCCGCCGGTTGCGGCACGAATCTTTTTGTCGTCTTCGGCGCTCATGCGGTGTTCCATGCGGGCGAGGCGGCCGGCTAATGAAGTGAGCACGTCGTCTTCGGTGTTGCCGAAGGCGACGGCCTGCATAAGCTTTTCGAAGCTGACGGTGGGCTTGCTCTCCATCGGGCGCGAGTCGGTTTTGTCCTGCTCGCACACGCCGACGGCATCGACGATGACGAAGTGATCTTTGGCCGTGGCATCTGGCGTGACGCTTTGCAGGTCGTCTGACTTGATGATGCGCACACCGCGGCCTTTCATCTGCTCGAAGAAGGAACGCGATTTGACGGCGCGCATGAACATGACGATTTCCACCGCCTTGATGTCGGTGCCGGTGGCGATCATGTCTACGGTGACGGCAACGCGCGGCATGGGGCTGGTGCGGAATTCGTTGATGAGGTCTTTGGGTTTCGCGCCGGTGGTGCGGTAGGTGATCTTCTGGGCGAAGTCGTTGCCCTTGCCGAATTCCTCGCGCACGATCTCGACGATGTTTTCGGCATGGGCATCGTCCTTGGCGAAGATGAGCGTCTTGGGTACCCAGGTGCGGCCGGGGAAGATTTCCGTGAACAGTTTGTCACGATAGGTCTGGATGATCTTGCGGATCTGGTCCGGAGCAACCACGTCGCGGTCGAGTTGGCTGGGGTCGTAGCTGAAATCGTCGTCGAGCTTTTCCCAGCGTTTCTTGCGTGTGTCGCGTTCCTGGATTTGCACAGAGTAGCCGGATTCGACCTTGGAACCGGCCTCGGTGATTTTTGTGCGGATGCGGTAGACGTCGTAGTTGACGTTGACGCCATCGGCCACGGCCATTTCGTGGTTGTATTCCATCACTAGGTTTTGTTTGAAGAAACCAAAGGTCTGTTTGCTGGGCGTGGCGGTGAGGCCGATGAGGTAGGAATCGAAATATTCGAGCACCTGCGCCCACAGGTTGTAGATAGAGCGGTGGCATTCGTCGGTGACGATGATGTCGAAACTCTCGATGGGGAAGGCCGGGTTGTATTCGATGGGCTCGGGTTTTTTGAACAGGCCGCCGATCTGGTCTACGGATTCTTCTTCCAGTTCCGGGTCAAGGTCTTTGCCTTTGAGCATGGAATACAGGCGCTGGATGGTGCAGATGCAGACACGCGCGGTGGTGTCGAGCGTGTTGCTCTGCATGCGCTGGACGATGTATTCCTCGGTGAACTTGAAGTTGTTGTAGGGCGAGGCGTATTGCTGGAACTCCTTGAGGGTCTGGTCGGCAAGGTTGCCTCGATCAACCAGGAACAGCACGCGCCGCGCGCCAGCAAACTTTATCAAGCGATAGATGAACGAAATGGCGGTGAAGGTTTTGCCTGAGCCCGTGGCCATCTGGATCAGGGCACGCGGGCGGTTTTCCTTGAGCGATGCTTCGAGGTTTTGAATGGCAGTAATCTGCGCGGGCCAGAGGCCTTCCTTCTCAAGCTTCGGCATGGACTGCAAACGCGCGAGGAATGAGGCGTCAGGTTCAGCAACATGGGAAGCTCCCTCACCCCCGGCCCCGTGGCTCCCCCCTCTCCCACTGGGAGAGGGCATGGGGTGAGGGGCGGGCGAGGGGAGATAAGCCAGCCATTCGGCGAACATTTCCGGTTTGTGAAAGGCGAACACAGGGCGCGAGCGCGGGTCGGGATCAAGTCCGTTAGTGAAGCGTGTCTCGATTCCGGTGGATTGGTAGGAAAACGGCAATGGGTTGCGCCAGCGTGGCAGGCCATCGGGCAGGCCTTGCGTGTATTTGTCGGATTGGGTTTCGACGCCGCTCAGGGTGACGCCTTCTTTCTTGGCCTCGATTACGCCGGCGGCCTTGCCATCGACATACAACAGGTAATCGGCGAAGCCATGTCCGGATTTGAGCGGGAATTCGCGGATCGCTACACCCCGCGCGGCGTGGATATTAGTGGCAGATGCGTCGCACACGTGCCAGCCTGCCTGGGCAAGCAACCGGTCAATATTTTGTCTGGCGAGTTCTTCTGGCGACACGACGACTATTTTTCCTTCCACGGTGCGAAGCCGATGGGGCGTTTTTTGTTCGGGTCGGATGGTGCCATAAGTTGACGGATGGCGTTGATGATTTCGGCAATGGCCTTGTCGTGCGCGCCGACCTTGCGTTCCAGTTGGTTAAGCTTCTGCGCCAGTTCCTTGTTGCCTTCGACTAGTTCGCGCATGCGGATAAAGGCACGCACTACCATGAGGCTGACTTCGACGGCGCGTTCCGATTTCAGCACGTTGCCGAGCATGAGGGCGCCGTGCTCGGTGAAAACATACGGGAGTTTGCGCCGACCACCCCAACTTGATGTCACATTCTGTGATATCAAGTTGGCAGATTCTTCCGCGGTAAGTTGAAACGCGAAGTCTTCGGGAAAGCGCTCAACGTTGCGCTTGAGTGCCTGATTCAACGCTCTGGTCTCTACGCCATAAAGTTCTGCCAAGTCCGCGTCCAGCATGGCCTTCTGCCCGCGTATGAGCAGAATCTTCGATTCGATGTTTGCTGTGGCAATGAACAATTTTTTGTCTGCCATAGACCGCCCCTTCCGGTTCGTAAAGTATAACCATACCAATGCTAATGGTTTTATTTGCGCTTCGCCATCAGGCAAATGACGCTCATCATTGCCGGCGCACTTATACCCAATGTGCGCCATCGCACAGGTGCCGCAATCCCTCCCCGCTAGAATCATCTCAAACCCCGGACGCATTCCGGCTCCCAACTCCCATGCACCAAATGCCACCTCACAAGAAAAGAAGCACAGGATGATGACCACCAAGCACAAGGAGTATTGCAAGTCGGCTACCCGCGCCGGGTTGCACTATGTGACCGATGGCTTTGCCGGGATCAGCCGGCGCCGCTCCGGCAAGGGGTGGAGCTATTACGATGAGGACGGTACGCGCATCGCCGAGATGATCACGCGCGAGCGGCTCAATGCGCTGGCGATCCCGCCGGCATGGATCGATGTGTGGATCTGTCCTGATCCCGATGGGCACATCCAAGTGACGGCGCGCGATGCACGCGGCCGCAAGCAGTATCGCTACCATGCTTCTTACCGCGCGGCGCGCGACCAATCCAAGTTTCGCCGCATGCTGGAATTCAGCGAGATCCTGCCTTTGCTGCGGGAACGCGTGGAACTGGATCTGCGCGCGGGCGATCTGACGCGGCGCCAGCTGCTCGCCACGCTGGTGCGGTTGCTGGACAAGTCGCTGATCCGCGTGGGCAACGACGAATACGCGCGCGACAACCATTCTTACGGCCTGACGACGATGCGCAGCAAGCATGCGCTGGTGGAAGGGCCGCTGTTGCGCTTCAGCTTTCGCGGCAAGAGCGGGGTGGAGCATTCGGTGACGGTGGACGACCCGCGCATCGCCCGCATCGTGCAGCGCTGCCAGGATATGCACGGGCAGGAGCTATTTCAGTATCAGGATGCGACGGGCAAGCGCAGGGTGCTGGTGGCGGACGATGTGAACGATTATCTGCGCCAGACCAGCGGCCGCGATATCACGGCCAAGGATTTCAGGACGTGGGGCGGCACCATGGTGGCCGCGGTGACGCTACGGGCGCTGGGGCCTGCCGACAGCCGCACCGAGGCGGAACGCAACATCGTGCAGGCGCTGGATGCGGTGGCGGAGCGTCTGGGCAACACGCGTGCGGTGTGCCGCAAATATTATGTGCATCCCGCGCTGCTGGCTGCCTATCATCTGGGGCTGACGGCGCCGCTGGAGCCGGCTTCGGTGATGCGCAGCATCCGCCGCGCCAATGCACCCGCTGCGCTGCGGCGCGACGAGGTGGTGGTGCTGCAGTTTTTGCATGAGTCTGTGGCGGGTAAGTGAATGTATTTGTATTGATATTGGACACGTTTTGCTTTGTCCAAACCAGGAGGCATGACTCCCTTCTCCCGCAAGCGGGAGAAGGGCTGGGGATGAGGGACGGTAGGTATATCGTAGCTTTATCCAGAATCAACACCCCTCACCCCAACCCCTCTGGGTGAAACAACTAGCCATTCGACTAGGCTGCAAAATTCCGCAGCCAAGTCGCTGGTTATCCCGCTTGCGGGAGAGGGACTTTGTTAGCTACTACCGTTGTCACGGCGCACAATCGGAAGATATCCGACTTGCGCTAGACTAGACCACACATGAAACTCATCGATCCCCGCACCGCGCACATCATCAAGAACCCTGTCGCCTTCGCGCTGCAGGTGCTAAAGGCGTTTCAGGCGAACCAGGGGCTGCTGCTTGCGGGCGCCGTGGCTTACTACGCGCTGCTTTCCATCGTGCCGCTGCTGATCCTGATGGTGATCGTGCTGTCGAACGTGATCGACCAGAATGTGCTGCTGGCGACGATAGCCAAGGCGCTGGAATATGCGGTGCCGGGCGAGAGCCGTGCCGTGCTGGCGGAACTGAAGGCACTGCTTGAACACAGCAAACTCATTGGCTGGGTGCTGTTCATCACGATGCTGTTTTTCAGTTCGCTCGGCTTCCGGGTGCTGGAAAGCTCGATCACGGTGATCTTTTTGCATCGCTTGCAGAAAAAGAAGCGGCCTTTGCTGGTTTCTTTTCTGTTGCCTTTCATTTACAACTTTTTTATCGGTGCGGCCTTGTTCGCGGGCACGTTCATCATGGTCTACCTGCTGGCATTGGGAGACGAGAATCTCGTTCTGCTGGGACATAGCTGGTCGCTGGGCGGCGTCTCGCGCATGTTGATCGGCGGCGCCGGGATCGTCGCGGAGATCCTGCTCATTTCGGCGATCTACTATTTCATGCCGGTGGGCGGGCTGACCGCGAAGCACGCGCTGATCGGCGGCGTTACGGCGGGCCTGCTGTGGGAATTGATACGCCATATTCTGAGCTGGTATTTCGCGTCGATGTCGCAAGTGAGCGTGGTCTACGGTTCGCTGACCACGGCCATCGTGGTGATGCTGAGTTTTGAGATAGGCGCCACGCTGCTGTTGCTTGGCGCGCAGGTGATCGCGGAATACGAAAACATCGCACCGGGCGCGGTAAAAACCAGCTCGGAATGATGGTTACTGATTGCATTTGAATCAATCTGATACCCGGTCATAGCGGTGCAATCGTTATAGGCCACAATCAAAAGGTATAGACCTTTGCCGGCCGGATACTAGGCAGGTGCCTAGACCTGCAGGCATATGGACATGGCACCGGCTTGGGCATATTTTGGCCGTGTCGATCTACTCAGTGCGCTGAAATATTTCAGCATTTTCCCCCTCAATTTTCGTTTGTTTTCGGATTGGAGGATATGATGAATCCCGTTCAGATTTTTATGATCACAGTCCTTATCGGATCGATCATCATGATCGTGGGCGTCTTGTCGTTCTGGAAATCGGGCGATGGCGCTCCCGACTCACTCCGCGATTACCTGATCTGGGGAACCGGTTTTCTGGTTGCGATGGGCCTGCAGGTGCTGGCCATCACGAAGGTCCTGGCCTGATAGACAAGCTGGCAAACGGAACCCGCCATACTCCCCGGTATGGCGGGTTTTGTTTGGAGGGTCTGGAACGAACAATCGAAAGTTTCAGCACCATATCTGCAAGAAAACATACCGAATCCGAAAAAAGAGAGCAGAAATTTGCGGTTAGGCGTAATTTACAGGCCTGCACCACCTTTCAACCACTACCGTACACCATAAACGAAGGAGAAGATCATGGCGAAAGACAGCGTTTATCGTATTACAGAGCTAGTTGGGACCAGCAAGAAATCCTGGGAGGATGCCGCCGCGAATGCGGTCAGCGTCGCCTCAAAGACTTTGCGCGACCTGAGGGTAGCCGAGATCATCAAACTGGACATGGTCGTTGAAGACGGCAAGGTGGCTGCGTACCGGGCGAAAGTGGCGTTGTCGTTCAAGTACGATCCGAATAAATAGGAGTACGCGGATCAAGTCCTCCGTTCGTGTTGCCCCTTCGACAACACCCGCAGGGAGTACGCCGGTGGGTGCCCCGCCGCTGTGCGGCGACCCTGCCGCAGGCTCAGGGCGAACGGATCTGATCGGCGCTTCCATAAGAAATAGTACCAGGCCCGTTTGGTAGACCCTCGCCGAGTCGAGGGTTAGTTACTCACATTTTTTGTGGATAACTAGCCAGATAAGTCTGCTTCGGCAGCGCTAACTCTAAACGGTATATACGATTTTTTTCGTCGTTCAATTTGCAGGCATTTGTCTGGCCTTGCATCGACGAATTGCCGCTCCAAAAGAGAAATGACTTGGGGGTTTTCATCCAAGTCATTTTTTTGATTTGCCTTTGCGGCTTGAACGGCCGACCACTGCCAATCGGCCGACCATTGGCAATTTCAATGATGCAGCGCTTTATCCAGCGAATGAAATAATTTTTCGGCGTCATGCTGCTGGAGCTGGTATTTGACCGTTGCGCCCACCATCATCTTTGGACAGGAATTGACCAGGTCCATCGCGATGGGGTATTTGCCGGTGGCGATGGTTTCTTTGAGGTAATTGAATTTACCATTGGCATCTTCAATGGAGAGCAGGAAGGCATGCCCCTCGTCGGTAATGCTGATGCACTTGTTTCCCACATGAATTGCCGCTTGGCAATGAAACCGTTTTTTTGACATCCATCCCTCCTCTGCTGCCGCATGTTTGGTGACCGTGCGGGAGTCTGCGCGCCGCACCCTCCAGTGTCAAACCGCTGCCGGCGGGCGCAGCTACCGGTTTCCCTTGTTCTATGCCGACTGACGCGCTCATCGCTGATCAATTGGCCGGAAGAACTAGGCATATATCTAGTCCTTCCGGCATATGGACATGACTTACGGTCGGATTTACTTTTCTCGCTCGGGGAATTTCTGCCACTTACGAACTGGAGGACATGATGAATCCTGTTGCTACCTTGCTGATGACGGTTTTTTTCGGGGCCATCGTTTTGATGATGGGTATCGTGATATTCCGTGAATCCGGGAGAAGCATTTCCGATGCATTGAATGAGTGTCTGGCTTGGGGAGCCGGCTTTTTCGTTGCCATGAGCATGCAGGTTTTGGCCATCGCCACGCTGAGCTGAGCAACAGAACAGACAAAAGCCCGCCATACTTTGCCGTATGGCGGGCTTTTGCTTGTTTATTCCAAAGTGATCACGCAGTCATCGCAGCGGATAGTTCACCTGCATGAACTTGCGCGGCAGCTGGGTATATTGGTCGTAACGTCCCTCGTCCGCATGCAGGTGGCACGCCGTGCAATTCGCCTTGCTGACCACCCGCGAGTCCTGAAACAGCGCTTTCACCTTGCCATGCCTGCGGTGAAACCAAAGTGTGTCGGTCAGGCGAAGCTGGTCGCCATTTTTCTTGGTATGCAGGCCATGGCCGGCATTGCGGGCCAGGAAATTTTCGATCTCTTCGCGCTCTTTTGCGTCCAACGTGGCGTCGACACCGTAATGCTCCACCAGGCCGTTCATGATGCGATGCCATGCATCGACGGGCAACAGGTCCGGTGCGAACGCGATATGGCAATCGCCGCATTCCGCACGGTAACTTGCCGGCATGTCCGCCGGGAACACCTCTCTTTGATCCGCTTGCGCCGCACCGCTCATTGCAGCCAAGACGGCGGCGACCGAAATGATGGGAAGCAGGATTTTGATCCCGCTCCGCAGGGAGATTGCCACATCGTTGGCGGTATTCGATTGAGGGTATCTATTCACCACAAGCAAAATCCATAATTGAATAAGGCTTACATCGCTGTAAGCCTTATATTTGTTGGTGGCCCTCGCGGACTTGAACCGCGGACCAAAGGATTATGAGGGTCCGCCGACAGCGTTTTCCATCGCATAAACAGCGGCCTGTAGCACCATCGATTTATACTGCCATCATTTTTGATGGCACTCTGCATCGAAATCCTGATACCACGTTGAGCCTCAATTTTGCGGAACATGGTAATCATCTGTTTTGATGTACAGTTACCCCCCCATATTACTTCATTCCCTCATTTTAAAGATTCATGGAAGAAGAAACCTTCGAAGACAAAGCGGAAGCAGACAGCTTTATTGAATGCATGATCAAATCAGCCGCGCGTTCAGGCTATTCGATCAAGGTAAAAGAACCAAGAAGGGTGCCCTGTATTCAACAAAATACTGGCACCGTCAAATTCAAATGGCTTGTGGAGTTTAGCGGCATCACAAAAATCTACGCCATCCTACTTTGCAGGGACGCGCCCAACTAATAGCACTTATCAGGCAACGTAATACTCGTCCGGCAGCAGCAAGCGCGTTAATGACCGATCCGCTTCTGTAATGCCCCATACATGGGGCGGAATTGCTGGCCTCTCAGTTCAACGTCTAAATTGTGAAAGCCGCGTGCGAACGAAGTTTTCCAACACCTCAGCATTTCCACTGGAAACTAATTTGGCCTGCAAATATTCGGGCAGGTTGATATTGCATGCCAGTCCAATCAAGATTTCACGTAGGCCACAGTTGGACATTAGCACCATGAGTGATTTGGATAAGGCAGGGTTTTTTGCCAAGCTTGCCATGACGCTCATGTTTACGCTATTTGAAATCACAAGCTGCATGTCTTCAGTCAGTGCTGGGTTATTTGCCAATGGAATCAACAGGTCACTCCGCCAGCGTCCGCGGCTATCTTGTATAAGCATTGGTTGGCATACCTGATCGAGATTTGGATTGGCAGCCAATGCATCCCATATTTCAGATGTGTTGCCATTGGCAAACATCCACTGAATCGACAAAGCCAGCGACGGATTCTTTGCCAATTTGCACTTCACCTCTAGGCTGCCATTTAATGACAGAAAGTGCTGCTGTACTGTATTCAGGCATGGATTGGCGGCCAACGCTTCATACACCGCTGACGAGCCGGTCGCAGCCAGCCGTTCTTGCTCTTCGTCACTGATGGCAGGATTGCCAGCTAGCACGACTAATGAGGCCTCATCGTAGAGAGCGTCACTAGGCAAAACTTTTTTAGAATGATCAGATGACCCATTTTGGGTATTCATAAAGCCTCCCATGAAGATGAGCGCGACGCTTTTTGTTATCGCCGCCCATTACCACCTTTGGTGGTATTGCCGGATGGTTTATGGCGTGCAATGTGATCTATTTCAGTCTGACACAAGTCATCTTTAGACGCTGTGCTTTTAGCTTTCCCGTACTGAACAAGCTGCTTTTCGGTATCCAGCTTTCCGTTCTTAGCATGCTGTTGTTGCCTTACCCGTAAGTCGTTAGTTTGGCCAACATATTCAACCTCACCGGTAGATTTGTTGACATGACGGTATACGCCAGGTTCTTTGGGAAGGGGTGAGTCAGGGCCTTTAATCTGGTCAGTCTCACTCATGCGCCCACTGCCCAGTGCACTAGCTCCACATGTGAAATCGCTATTTGATTTCAAATGCTCGGCCTGCCTAACTGACTGTTTCATGGCTGCGGCTGGCAGCTCTTTTGCAACATCAACCGCAATATTTAGTGCACCTTTTCCGATTTTTCCAGCCATGTCCCAAAAGCCCATGATTTGTACCCCCACAACTTTTCGCAGTTGATAAAACGTCAGGTTAACTATGCGATTTCGTCGCCTAACATAGACCGAATGCCTGAGCTCTCTTGTGCACTCCCGTTGGCCCTTACAACTTTGCCAATTTACTGTGCGGCTTTGCATTAACTCACCACGCAATGGAACTCTGGTTATGCAAAAGTCGAAACGGTTTTGATCAGGGAATATCTTTGTGTATCTTCAAGGCGCAGAGTCCCTTATCGTTACTCCCGTGTGTAAACATGACCTTTAGACCTTCAACTATTTCTTCCTGCTCGATGCCGATCTGATCTCTGATGTGAAAGAAATAGTTCTCTCCACCTCCACTTGGCTTGATGAAGCCAAAGCCCTTTTCCGCAGCAAAGCTAAGGATCGTTCCGCGCCTTTCCTTAGTATCCGTAGACGTTTCTTGATTCTGAGCAACGCGTGGCATTCGTTCTACCGGGTACGGAGTAGCAGATTTTTCCATAAAAATCCCATCGATAAGAGGATCTTTTCGGCGCTCCCGTGCGTCAATTTCGGTATCCATCATGATGGGGTAGTTGACGTGATCTATAAGTTCCGTTGCTGCTTGAGTCGTGAAAGTTTTTCCATCCCTTTCGTAGCTGAAGTCCCATCCAATAAGCATTACGCGGGAACCAAGTGTATTGAGTTTATTGACAAGTGGAACAAAATCTCCATCGCCAGTAACTAATACGCAAACATCGTATTTCTTTAGGCTCGCCATTTCATAAGCTTCCAGAGCCAACCAGACATCAATTCCCTTTTCTTCAAACCCCCCATCGTGGCGAGTTCTAAGATGTCGTTGAAACATCGTTACGTTGGCTTTCATCAAGACATCTTCGAAAATCCGATCGGAGTACAGTTTTTCTTGATCAAATGCTTGCTGCGCAGACAGCCTGCCACGGAAGTATGCCGCATCAACGATCTGGCAATGACGTGCATCCACTCCTTCATTCTTTGCTACCTCAGCCGCTATAAATGCATGCAGCCCCTTAAATGACAAGCGTGCTTTGCGTTCGTGTTGGTATAGGTAGTAATTACTAACCTTGAAAAAATACGTTCCATCGTAGAAAACGGCGATTCGACACAATTTGTTTTCCATTTTTCCTCCTGAAATTGATGAGTTGAGTTTGCTTGATACGAGGCATTGCTGCATGGGAAAAGCAGTTTTACCTACAGCAATGCCTCGTACTTCCTGCACCGCATTTGCTACATGACATATAGCCCCTTCGGCGGCTGTTCAGCAACGCAATGTGTCAATCATCGTCATCATCCGTCCGTGTGATCTTGTCATAAAGATCCGATGCAGCCTTGGCGGCCACTGTGGAGGTTACGACCATTACGACTGTTTCGAGAATTGCCGGAATGGCTAGGAAAAGCATTTTAATCTCCTTAAATATCAACGGGTGTCCCGCCGCTGAATCGGGTACAAGCATTCGCTATTCAACGGAAGCAGAATTCGGATAGAAAGAATCAGAGTATGTGTGAGTTTTCCACTCGCGCAGCCAAGCGCGTAAGGTGGATTCTTTGAACCCGAAACGAGATACGGCATTGCATATCTTTCCCCGGCAAATCGATGAGAACGTGGTTAAGCGTTCTTTGGGAGACAGGTTTGGACGACGGGCGCTAAATTCTTTGAAATATTCGGAAAGCTCTTGGGCGTAAATTCGCTTGGCTTCGGTGGCTTTGGCATGGCGGCATTGCGCAGCATGCTGTTGATGTTCAGTTTTCATGTTACTTCTCCTTTTCTTTCTTGCTATACGTAACCGGCTCGTTGTCCTACGCGGACTTCAGAACAGGGTTTCATTACTTACAATAATTACCGTTACTTTTTCTTTACTACTTTTGCATCCACTGACGAAGCAATTTACATCTACTTGTTTGACGTTTCTTTAATGGGTGACGCTCAGGTGTTTCTAATTTATTAATTTGTGAGAACACTATACTGAAATCATTGCGGGGTCGCAATAATTTAGTGCGAATAAAATCAGTCTGCCGGTGATGCCCCGTTCCAACAGCTACGGGCTGTATGCGCCTTTGAGGAAGTCAGAAGCCAAGAAACAGGTAAAAGAGCCCGAGCTAACAGAACTCGCCAAAGCTTTGACCGAATTGGCATCATACCTACGGTGGAAAAAATCGTATCTCGTAACACAGCCACCGACGGTTATCAGTGTCATCCACTACGGTGAGATATACACTCGGTACGGCATTTTTACGACTCGCGCGCTTTCTCAGGTCAGAAACGATATGGTTGATTCGCTACGATATGCCGAACCTGGAGACGTAGTGATAACCGATGTCGGAGAGACCGTTGAGGATGTTGGTACGCAGCATTAGTAGAGGCCTCTATGGACGACTTCACTTTTGAAGCTGTTGTTTTACGTCATCCAGAATTATTCACAACAAAAGCGATAGAAAGAGCAAATCAGCGCATAAGTGAGCGGAAGGTCTAAACTCATTTCGCTCTCCCTAAGAAGTAAAAAGACCAACAGCAATTCCAGTATCAAACCCAGCAACAGATGCACCAAATCGAGGCTAGCAATTTCAACTTCAAATCACGGTTATGCACATTTTCTGTGGATAACTACATAGATAAGTTCACCTCGAAAGTGCTAACCATAAACTGTGTATACGATTTTTATCGTCGTTCATTTCACGAGCGCTGGAGGTCAGGCTAATAGCGAACCATGCGCTATCAGCCAATCTTCGCCACCAAGGCAATAAGACCAACCACTGCGAATAGAGCGGCCCATCCCTTTACTTGCGGGCTTTCGGGAACTCCACCTGTCACACGACTGGCAAATATTTCACAATTATTTTCTAACAGGTGATAACCGGCAGGACGAGACACCTCCTGTTGGATTCGCTGCATTGTTGGATGGTATTCCGACATGGGCACTTTGCGAATTTCCTTAACTGGTCTTCCTGCGGCAAATTCCTGATACGTTACATAATGCGGCCCTTTGTCATCAGTACTGTGGGCGACAAGTCCATTGGGCAGTTGCACCCCCCAATGTTCGCCAAGCCCTGATAGTTTTGGTCGTGCAACTATTGAGATATTGGAAGCATACTCATTCGTAAATGGAACAAAATAATTCATCGTGTCACCTGTTTGAAAGTAGCCAAATAAGCGCAGCAATCACGCCCGCACCTACAAGGAGATTTTTAACTTCTTTTCGGGCCTGTTCGGCCTGTTGTTCAGCCTTCTGCTTAAAGTGTTCCATCAGAGAAACTTGATATGGAGATGGCTCAGAAACACCGCGCTCCCATTTGCTGATGGTCATAACATGCGCGTCAAATAGGCGAGCAAAATCTGCTTGGGTTAAACCAAGCGATTTTCGTATTTCGACAATCTCATTTGGGGTCATTTATAAGCCAATCACTATGTAATTACATAAGCTATAGCTTAATGTAAGTTTAAGCTTAGTAGAATGTCAAGGGATTCTCGCAATTCTGTGGTGGACTAAAGGATTTTCCACACGAATAACTGATGCTGATTTTGATGTCGGTCTTGATGCTGCATGAATCGTGGTGCTATTGGATAAGGCAAGAAAAAAGGAGTTACACCTTCGTGTAACTCCTTGTTTTTGGTGGGCCCTCGCGGACTTGAACCGCGGACCAAAGGATTATGAGTCCTCTGCTCTAACCAACTGAGCTAAGGGCCCGTAGACTTAACTTTCGCCGTCGAGGAAGCTCTTGAGCTTTTCCGAACGCGAAGGATGACGCAGTTTGCGCAGCGCCTTGGCTTCTATCTGGCGTATGCGCTCGCGGGTGACATCGAACTGTTTGCCGACTTCTTCCAGCGTATGGTCGGTGTTCATCTCGATACCGAAGCGCATGCGCAGCACCTTGGCCTCGCGGGGGGTGAGGCTGTCCAGGATGTCCTTGGTGACGTTGCGCAGGCTGTCGTACACCGCGGCCTCGATTGGGGCCAGCGAGTTGGCGTCTTCGATGAAGTCGCCCAGATGCGAATCGTCGTCGTCGCCCACCGGGGTCTCCATGGAGATGGGTTCCTTGGCGATCTTGAGGATCTTGCGGATCTTGTCTTCCGGCATCTCCATCTTGACCGCGAGCGTGGCGGCGTCGGCTTCCATGCCGGTCTCTTGCAGGATCTGGCGCGAGATGCGGTTCATCTTGTTGATGGTCTCGATCATGTGCACCGGGATGCGGATGGTGCGCGCCTGGTCGGCGATGGAGCGCGTGATGGCCTGGCGGATCCACCATGTGGCATAGGTCGAGAACTTGTAGCCGCGGCGGTATTCGAACTTGTCCACGGCCTTCATCAAGCCGATGTTGCCTTCCTGGATCAGGTCGAGGAACTGCAGGCCGCGGTTGGTGTATTTCTTGGCGATGGAGATCACCAGACGCAGGTTGGCCTCGATCATGTCGCGTTTGGCGCGGCGTGCCTTGGCTTCGCCGTTGGTCATCTGCTTGTTGATCTCTTTCAGGTCCAGGATAGGGATGCCGACGCGCTGCTGCAGCGCCAGCATCTTCTTCTGCTGGTCGATGATGGCTGCCTGGAAGCGCGACAAGGTTTCGCTATACGGCTTGCGGGATGCGATCTCGTGCTTGACCCAGTCCAGGTTGCCTTCGTTGAGCGGGAACACCTTGATGAAGTGGGCGCGCGGCATGTGCGACTTGGTCACGCACAGTTCCTGGATGCTGCGCTCGCAGGTACGCACTTCTTCCACCAGACCGCGCATGGTTTCGCACAGGGCGTCCACTTGCTTGGCGGAGAAGCGGAATTGCATCAGCTCGTCGGAGATCTGCTGCTGCAGCTTGTCGTATTGCTTGCTGCGGTAGCCGAATTTCTCGTAGGCCTTGCCCAGCTTGGTGAACAGGTCGCTGATGATCGCGAAACGCTCCAGCGCATCCACCTTGAGCTGCGCCAGGTTGGCGGCAGCGGCGGCTTCGCCGTCCTCTTCCGATTCCTCTTCTTCCTCTTCCTCTTCTGCCTCTTCTTCTTCCTCTTCGGCAACATCGCTGACCATGACCTCTTCCTGCGTATCGATGAAGCCGTCGATCACTTCGTCGATGCGCAGTTCATCCTTCGCCACCTTGTCGGCCAACGCGAGGATCTCGGCGATGGTGGCCGGGCAGGCGGAAATGGCCTGGATCATGTGTTTGAGGCCGTCTTCGATGCGCTTGGCGATCTCGATCTCGTCCTGGCGGGTGAGCAGATTCACCACACCCATTTCACGCATGTACATACGTACCGGGTCGGTCGTGCGGCCGAATTCGGAGTCGACGGTGGAAATGGCGGCCTCGGCTTCTTCCGCCGCGTCTTCGTCGGCGACCGGAGGCGCGGTTTCGTTCATCACCAGCGATTCGGTATCCGGCGCCACGTCGCACACGGTGATACCCATGTCGTTGATCATGCTCACCACGCCTTCGACCTGCTCGACTTCAAGCATCTCCGGCAGGTGGTCGTTGATTTCGGCAAACGTCAGATAGCCGCGCTCCTTGCCCAGCAGGATCAGCGCTTTCAGGCGCGTGCGGCGCGCTTCGATGTCCTGGCTAGGATCGACCGTCGCGGCAGCGGCAACCGCTTTTTCCTTGGCTGTCTGTTTGGCGCTGGCTGCGGCCGGTTTGGCAGGTGCGGGTTTTTTCTTTTGTTGCGGAGTCGCCATTTTGAGGATTCCCAAAGTTGATTCGTACTCGAAAAACACGGCACACGCAAAAGTGGTGCCGTCGAAAAGGGCGCGGATTATACCCGATTTCTCAAAACATTTCCGCGAGTTAGCTACAAAAAGCCATGATCAAGGACTCAGCAAATAGCGTGCCTGTTCAGCCCACTTGCGCCTTCAGTTGCCTGAGTTCTTCGCGGAGCTGGTCGTGGCGCGCGCGCTCCGACTCGTTCATTCCACCCAACCCTTTGGCCTGCAACATGGACATCTCGGTTTCGATGGCATCGCGCCGTACCTTGCGCATGATTCCGGTAAATTCGGCCTGGATATCGAAATCTTCACCCCATTGGATGACCTCGCCCTGCGCGTTGGCAAACACCGGTCCGTGCATTGTGCCCTGAAAATGCTGGATCATCGCGGCCGTGGTGGTTTCGTCTGCCGATTCGTGCAGCCAGTCGACCAAGGCGGCGATAGCAGCCCCTTCATTGCCCTCGCCGTGAAAGTCGCGGGGGAGCTCCCGCGCCAATTCGGGCTTCATGACCAGACAGCGCAACAGGATGCGCAAACCGGAAGGCGCCGCGCGTTTGGCCTTTTGAGGCGCCTGGCGTTGCGGCGCGGCAATGGGTTTGATGACATACAGGGCTTCCAGTTCCGCCTGGGTCACCCCCGCCAACGTGGCCACCTCCTTGCGCAGCAGCAGCGCGGTGGTGGGTGCGGTGATGGCGGTGAGCAGGGGCTGGGCGCTCTTGAGCAGGGCGCTGCGCCCTTCCTGGGTGCGCAGGTCGACTTGCGCGGTCAGTTCGCGCAACAAGTAACCCGAAAGCGGGAGTGAGTTCTCCAGTTCGTGTTCGAAGGCTTCGGTGCCGAATTCGCGGATGTAGGTGTCGGGGTCGTGCTCTTCGGGCAGGAACAGGAAGCCGATGCGTTTGCCGTCCACCAGTTGCGGCAAGGCGTTCTCCAGCGCGCGCCACGCAGCTTTCTGGCCGGGCTTGTCGCCGTCGAAACAGAATACGACCTGGTCGCACAGGCGCAGCAGCTTTTGCACATGGAACGGCGTGGTGGCCGTGCCCAGCGTAGCGACCGCATACTCCACGCCGTGCTGCGCCAAAGCCACGACATCCATGTAGCCCTCGACCACGATCACGCGCTGCTGGGCGCGGATGGCCTTTTGCGCCTGGTAAAGGCCGTAGAGTTCGTGGCCTTTTTCGAACAGCGTCGTCTCGGGCGAGTTGAGGTATTTGGGCTCGCCCTTGTCCAGCACGCGCCCGCCGAAACCGATGACCTGCCCGCGCACATTGACGATGGGAAACATGATGCGGTCGCGAAAGCGGTCATAGCGCTTGCCGCCCTCGCCCTCGATCACCAGGCCGGTCTCGACCAGGCCGGCATCCTGGTAGTTGGGCACAGCCGCCTTCAGGTTCTGCCAGTCGTCCGGCGCGTAGCCGATGCCGAAGCGGGCGGCGACTTCGCCGGAAAGGCCGCGGCCTTTGAGGTAGTCGATGGCGCGCGGCGTCTTTTTGAGTTGCTCGCGGTAGTAACGCGTGGCGGATTGCATCAGGTCGTAAAGGTCGGGTGCGACCTTGTGTTGCGGCACGTTGGAAGCTTCCTGCGGGACGGTGACGCCGATGCTCTTGGCCAGATCTTCCACCGCTTCCACAAAGCCCATGCCGGTGTGCTCCATGACAAAGCCGATGGCCGTGCCATGCGCGCCGCAGCCGAAGCAGTGATAGAACTGCTTGGTCTGGCTGACTGTGAAGGACGGGGATTTTTCGTTATGGAAAGGACAGCAGGCGACGTAGTTGGCGCCGGCCTTCTTGAGCGGAAGGTAGCGCTCGATCACGTCCACAATATCGAGGCGATTGAGCAGATCCTGAATGAAACTTTTTGGAATCACTCCGCCCTCGCGCCTTTGTGTTGATACAGGGAAGAATACTTTACCTGCCGTTCGCCCTGAGCCTGTCGAAGGGCTCACCACGAACGGATGTTTTTCTTATTTTGTGAGCTGCGCTTTTATGAGACCGGACACCTTGCCCATGTCGGCACGTCCCGCCAGCTTGGGTTTGACCACGCCCATGACCTTGCCCATGTCCTGCGGACCGGCGGCGCCTGTCGCGGCGATGGCCTCGGCGATGGCGGAAACGATCTCGGCTTCGCTGAGCTGCTGCGGCATGTAGGTCTGCAATACAGTGACTTCGAACTCCTCGACATCCACCAGGTCCTGACGGTTCGCCGCCTTGTACTGGCTAATGGAGTCGCGGCGCTGTTTCAGCATCTTTTCGATGATGCTGACGATATCGGCGTCAGTCAGCTCGATACGCTCGTCCACTTCGCGCTGCTTCATCGCGGCGAGCAAAAGACGAATGGCCCCGAGACGCGCCGTTTCCTTGGCGCGCATCGCGGTCTTCATGTCTTCGGTGATTTGCTGCTTGAGGCTCATATCAAACTACCCTTCGCCCGGAGGCGAGGCAGATCAATACAGCTTAGGCGGGAGAGTCTGG
>MLJW01000152.1_pt1 | contig 63161 bp, 51 predicted proteins | sample 888231 | NCBI WGS metagenome assembly MLJW01 (sample SAMN05788063, study PRJNA343431) | mine drainage metagenome | isolation source: sample collected from the inflow into an acid mine drainage treatment plant... | place: Germany: Lusatia, lignite mining district
CCAGCACTCCGTCCTGAGCACCAACGTTTCATTCCGCGGTTTCCTCCCTCGAGGATTGCACGACGCCTGCCCGCAGAGGCTTGCCACGTCATACGCAGGGCAGGCGTCCTACAATCCTTAACCATAGCTGCATCTCGCCAGTATCCCCACATGACCGTCTGCCGCGTCTAATCCGCCCACTGGCTGATGGCTCCCGCGCTTCGCGTCACTACGAGATTAATGATAAATTGAACTCATGAGATTCCATCCCGATGGTCCCTCCATACCCGATATCCTCCTAGAGCGCTGTGATGCTGGTCGCGTCGTGTTTCTGTGCGGCGCCGGTGTTTCGGTGCCATCTGGAATGCCGAACTTTGTCGACCTCACTCGGTACGTCATAGAATTCTTTGACCCGCCAGCCGATTCAGAAATCATGGCCGCGTTTCGGCCATGGCTGGATGATCAATCTGCAGCGAATGTCCCACTCGACCAGATCTTCAACCTCCTCCACCTTGAATACGGCAAGGGTGAAGTTAACGCTCTGGTCACAGAGAGGCTGAGTGCACCCCTAGAAATCAAAGATTTCGGACGTGAGCACGGTCTGATCAAGCGAGTTTCTTCGAGTCTGAGCGGCGTACCGCAGATTGTCACGACAAACTTCGACCGATTGTTCGAGATAGGGCAGGAGGGAGAGCATCTGGTCCGGCACGTGCAGCCTGCTTTCCCCGATCTGAACTTCGGATCGAAGATAGAGGGGATCACGTATCTACACGGACGACTGGTGGATGCAGCCTCTGAAAGTCATCCCTACGTGCTGAGCAGCGCGGACTTCGGGCGTGCCTACCTCTCAGAAGGGTGGGCCACCAACTTCATCAGGCACCTCCTCGAACGATATACCGTCGTTTTGGTCGGTTATCAAGCGGAAGACCCACCAATCAAATATCTTCTTCAGGGTCTCAACCATGACGGCCAGTACGATCGGTCTAGGCTCTATGCCTTTGACCATGGGCTTCCTGAGGAGATCGAAGCCAAGTGGCGTGACCGAGGTGTCACAGCCATAGCCTATTCCGATCATCCGGACTTATGGTGGAGCATGGAAGCCTGGGCAGACCGGGCCGACGATCCGCGCAGGTGGCGTGCATCCATAATCGCTAAAAGCCAGCAGGACCCGAAGAATCTTGCCCCTCATGAGCGTGGCCAAGTTGCTCATGTCCTTCGCACAGTGCAGGGGGCGAAATTGTTCTCGGAGGCTGAGCCGGCACCTCATCCGGAATGGGTGTGTGTAATGGATGCAAATGTCCGGTCAGCCAAACAGAGCCGCGACTATGGCGACGATGCAGAAGTCTTCGATCCCGGGGCAGCTTATGGACTCGATGATGATCTGGGGGACATGTCTGAGGATGATCGCAGACAGGGTGTCAGCAACGACAATCTCCTTGTCTGGCGCGATGAAGACGATAATCCGCATGATTTTCATCGGTTGGGTGGGAGACAGGCCGAAGGCTTCGAGACGATCCCGAAAAGGCTCGGGCATCTAATTAACTGGGTCAGTAAGTCCATCGATAGCCCGGTGCTGGCCTGGTGGGCCATTCGGCAGAACGGACTACATCCGCGACTGCTGAAACAGTTCGAGCGGCAAATGGAACGTTCGGAGGCTCTCCACGAGCGTGCTCGTCATATCTGGAACCTGATCCTCGAACACCATCGAGACCCTCGCAATCGTCAGTTGGATAGCGACTGGTTTGATTTGAAGAAACGGATCAAGGCAGAAGGTTGGACGGCCAGTGTCCTACGAGATTTCCGAAGAGTTTCGACGCCGCGAATGGAGATCAAGCCACCGTTTGGCTTGGTGCAGTCTAGACCACCGTGTGTACCCTGGGAGAAAATTCATTTCGGCGACCTAGGTCAGTTCGAAGTCGTGTTCCTTGAACGGCACAATGAAGGCTTAGACGTCCCCGACGATCAATTGCCACAGGTGTTTGGCATCCTGGAGGAACAGCTAACCGTCGCCTCAGGGCTACTGGGGGATATCGAGACCGTCTACTTCCAGACACCGACCTGCTATCCGGACCGTGAGGTCGACGGGAGAGAGCACATTACAAAAGCCGCGGAGGTCGTGACTTTGTTTGTTCAACTGTTTGACCGAATGGCTGCCAAGTGGTCAGAACTGGCCCATGCACATGCAACGACCTGGCCTGCGACAGACCAGTTCTTCTTCCGGAAACTCAAGCTGTATGCGTTCAGCAAAGTAGACACCTTCGAGGCCGACCACGTTGCCGAAGAAGTCTTGTCCTTAGATCAGGAGACATTCTGGGACATCGATGTGGTCCGTGAGCTTCTTTTTCTACTGGCGGACCGCTGGGGAGAACTCTCTCAGGAGAAGCGGAATCAACTCATCGACCGCATCTTGACGGGCCCCGACCAGCTTTCCCACTGGTCTGACGAGGAGTTCCCTGGGCGGAGGGATGAGTTCGCCGCCAGATACGCCCGGTATCTCGAACTAAAAGATTGTGAACTGACGGCTGATCGCAGTGATTGGCTTGCCGAGATGATCAGAGGTATTTCTGGATGGAGCGACGATTGGGCGACCTCGACGGTGATCGAGCGGGGCTCTCACGTAGGTTGGATCGGTACGGACGAAAAGCCAGATGCACTCATGAATCTTCCCGTAAACGAGGTAATCTCCAAGGCAAAGGAAGACCTGAAGCGTGACTTTGATAGTTTCACAGAGAAGCGACCCTTCACTGGTTTGGTGAAAGCCAATCCACGAAAGGCTTTGTCTGCGCTAACGGTTGCAGGAAGGGATGACGACTACCCAAAGGCATTCTGGTCGTCCATGATCACTGAACTTCCCGCAGACATCCCGCCCAGGCTGAGACGGGTATTCCTGAACCGAATAGCTCGACTCCCACATGCGGTTATCGCCGAACTGCGCCATACCTTGGGCCGATGGCTCGATCAGAACTTGGTCGCGGTCCTTGAGTTTGATGATGATCTCGGTTGGGCAGTCTACGATCACATTGTCGATGGCATCCTGAGCGCTGGAGCAGATGCCGCGAAGAGCGGTCTTGGCGAAGTCCGCCAAGGGGGAAAAGTCATTCAACGATCCCGGCGCACATTCGAGCATGCGATCAACGGCCCCATCGGCATGTGTGCTAATGCCCTTTTCCATGCGGTGCCCGGAAAGAAACAGGAGGCCGGGTCACTAATCCCAGATCACATCAAGTCTCGTGTCGAGCGCCTCTTTACAGCGTCGAATGAGGGGGCAGACCATGCTGTGTCGATAACGACTAGCAAACTAAACTGGCTCATGTTTGTAGATCCCGGCTGGACTCAGGAACGCCTTATTCCAATGTTGGCATTCGAACATCCCGCTTCGGAACCAGCTTGGAACGGTTTTCTTCATGGTCGAGAGCCTTCACCCACATTGGCCGAGATCATCAAGCCGATCCTGCTTGACCTCATCCCGTGGGTCGAAAGACTTTCTTGGGATCGCGACTTTTCAGAGGTGGCCGCCCAATGGCTAGGCTTCATGAGGGTGTTTCACCCGGATGAGCCGAGCGGTCTTTCACGAGGCGAAATGCGATCTGTTTTTCGGGCAATGTCTGACGATACTCGGAACCGGTTCATTTTCTGGTTGGGTCAGGTTGGACAGAAAAATGAGAACGGTTGGGCCAAACACGTCATCCCCTTAATCAACGAGGACTGGCCGAGAGAACGCCGATATAGGACCTCTGCATCGATGAGGGCGTGGATCGGCCTGCTTGATGACACCGGCGATAGCTTCCCGGCCGTCTACGAAGCGGTGAAGATGTTCTTGGTGCCGGTGGAGACACATGACCATCCGTTCTACCGGTTCACCCGAGAGATCAGTGATGAAAAGCCGATTACCGCTCTATTCCCTGAAGTGACGCTAGATTTGATGAACAGAGCTACACCTCAGGTCCTCACCCGTCCGCCGTACGAGTTACCAAAGGTGCTAGCACTGATTGCGGAAACCGAACCTGACCTGACATCAGATCCACGCTATTTGCGCCTTATCGATCTTGTTGAACGAAGCTAGATCTCGATCTTCATGACCGACGACCCAATGAATCGCCCCAACTTTCTGGACACCTCATAGGACTGCTTTGCCCCCAGAGAGGTCGTTGTCTTGAATGAAGTCGAACGCCAGCAAAGGCCGATAAATAGGCAAGTTGGGCGCCTCGGGGATTCTGCGAGTAGTCTCTCAATGAGACAATCCGCGGCATGGCATCCACTCCCTACCGTCCGCCCGTGCACCAGGGGCTTTCCCTCCTCTATCTCTCGGAACAGCTGATCGTTGTCGACAAACCCAGCGGGTTGCTGAGCGTGCCGGGTCACGGCGCCGGCAAGGAGGACTGCCTGTCGCGCCGGGTGCAGGCCGAGTTTCCCGACGCCATGATCGTTCATCGCCTGGACATGGGCACGTCGGGCATCGTCGTCATGGGGCGCGGCGCTACGGCGCAGCGCGAGCTTAGCATCCTGTTCCAGGAGCGCAAGGTGCGCAAGCGCTACCAAGCCTTGGTCGACGGGCACTGGACGGCTGCCGCCGCGGGCGAAATCGAGTTACCCATCGGTGTCGATTGGCCCAACCACCCGAAGCAGAAAGTCGATCACGCCACGGGCCGGCCGAGCCTGACCCGCTATCGCGTACTCGACATCGGCGCGGCGCGCACGGTGTCGCGCATCGAGCTCGAGGCCATCACCGGGCGCTCACACCAGTTGCGGGTGCACATGGAAGCGATGGGCCATCCCATCCTCGGCGACGACTTCTACGGCACGTCAGCATCCTGCGCCAAGGCAGAGCGCCTGATGCTGCACGCCTGCCAGATCGAACTCCGCCATCCCGAAACGGGCGCGCTGCTGCGCTTTGACTGCCCGCCGCCTTTCTGATCGGTGCGTCATCAACACCCCCAAGTGCTGGCTGTTAGTTCCTCATCCTCCGACCTTCTCTCACCACCATGACCTTGACCAGTTACTATGCTCATTGCGGGTGATGATCGCTAGCTGGACGACGGCCGCGATCCCTTACCTGTCTCAGTTCGGCCAATTCCGGCCGTTCGTGGACGGCAGCTCCCTGGAGACTCTGCGCGGCTCCGTGGTGACTCCAGTTCCTCTCTTTCGACTGTCGTATGCTCTGAAACATCGGGCCGGCCCGGAGCATTGCCTACATGCGCCCCAAGCGCTCCAATAGCAACACGCGCTCACGTTCGTTGCCAGTCCAGGCTATGGCCTGGCGCAGGGCTTCGCGCGCTTCCTCGATGCGATCCAAGCGCTGTAGCAGGTCGGCCCGCGCGCCGGCCCACTAGGGATAGCCGGCCAGCGGGAGCGCCTCCACCAGCGGGAGCGCCTGCGCCGGCCCGATCGCGTGGCTCAGCGCAACGGCGCGGTTAAGCGCAACGACTGGGCTGGGTTGCAACGCGAGCAGTGCGTCGTAGAGCCGCAGCAAATGAGGCCAGTCGGTGTCTTCGGCGTGGGTGGCGCGGGCATGCACCGCCGCCAGTTCGGCCTGCAGGGTGAGGGTGCTCGGCTCCTCCGATCGCATTGCATTCAGGCTGCGGCAGCGCGCCAACGCAGCCAGGCCGCGTCGCACCAGCAGGCGGTCCCAGCGGCGCCGATCCTGTTCCAGCAGCAGCACTGGACGGCCCAGCGCATCGGTGCGCGCCGGCAGGCGTGAGGCTTGCAGCTCCATCAACGCCTGCAGCGCCTGCGCGTCTGCCTCCGTCGGAAGCAAGGCGGCGAGGTGTCGCGCCAGTCGCAGGGCCTCGTGACACAGGGTCGGCCGCGTCCACTCGGCACCGCTGCTGGCGACATAGCCTTCGTTGAACATCAGGTACAGCACCGTGCAGACGGCATCCAGACGCGCGGCGCGCTCGGATGCCTGCGGCAGCTCGAAGGGTTCACCGGCCAGCTGCGCCTTGGCGCGCGTGATGCGCTGAGCGATGGTGGCCTCCTTGGCGAACAGAGCGCGCGCGATTTCGGCCACCGTCAGTCCAGCCACTAGGCGTAAGGTGAGTGCCCATTGCGCCTCGCGCGCCAGCTTGGGGTGGCAGGCGATGAACATCAGCCTCAACGCGTCGTCGCCCACCTCGTCGGCCTCGTCGGCCAGCAACAAGTCCAGCGGGTCTGGCGCGAGGTGGGCCGCGCGCGCATCAGCGTCATCGCCCAGCGCTTGCTGTTCCCGCGCCGCCATCTGCGCACGGCGCATTCGATCCAACAGGCGGTGCTTCGCGGCGGTCATCAGCCAGGCGCCGGGGCGTTCGGGCCAACCCTCGGCTGGCCAGTGTTGCATCGCTGCCACCAGCGCGTCTTGCGCGCAGTCTTCGGCCAACGCCAAGTCAGCACCTGCGCGCAGCAGAGCCCCGGTAAGGCGCCTGGCTTCCAGGCGCCAGATGGCCTCGATGGGAGGCGTCATCCGCCCTGCTTGATGGCGGCCAGCTGTTCACGGATGATGCGTTCGGCATCTTCGGGTGGCAGGTCGACGCCGCCCATCAGCGGGCGCACCTCTATGCAGCAGGGCTGGCCAGGGAACGGCGCCGGAAAGCGCTGCGCCCAGGCCAGCGCTTCGTCGTGTGATCGCACCTCGATCAGCGTGTAGCCGGCAATCAGCTCCTTGGTCTCGGCGAAGGGACCGTCCATGACGCGGACCTGACCGGCGGCGTCGTACTGCACGCGAAATCCCTGACTGCTGGGCTGCAGACCGGCGCCATCGAGCAGCACGCCGGCCTTGGCCATCTCGTCGTGGAAGGCCATCATGCGCGGCACGAGCGTAGGGTCATCCGGGAAGTCGCCAGCCTCGCTCATTGCGGTGGCGCGAACTTGGATCATATAACGGGGCATGGAAGTCTCCTAAAATGGTTACCTTACACGACGAACGGCGGCAGCGCATTTCGACAGGCCCCCAGCTTTCGGGGTTGCACAACTCCGGCTGGCAGCTTTGCGGCGGCGAGATCAGGGCAGCGAATGCCACTTCCGGGCACGGTGCCGCCCGACGCTTCGGACGAAAGCAGCCAATCAATCAGAGAACCTGGGCAACGTCGGCAACCTGCAGGACAGCGGGTATTCGACTGAGCCAACGCCACCGGCAGCAGAGGCCGAACATGCGTCAGTACCGGAAATCACGCCGCCTTGAGCGTGAAGTCCACATGTACGGCATCATAGGGAAACTGAAATCCTGCTTCGCTGCGTACGATCAGCCCTGCAGCCAACATTGCATGCACGTCGGTGTGTACGCCGCGCACGTCCCGGCCGACGCGCCGGGCTATCTCTCTTAGCGCGAGCGGTCCGGCACCGGTCATGGCTTTGAGGATATCCCAGCGCAATGGTGTCAACGTGCTCCAAAGCGCACGCTCGTCGGCAAAACCGATGAACGGTGCGGCACGCTTCCCGGTGGTCATCGCTCGCATGAAGCGCTCTTTGATTTCCTTGCGCGAGGCGACGCCGATGGTAACGGTATTGCTCATGTCGCGTTCTCCACTTTATCGACGGCGTTCCAAAAATCCGTCAGTAGCTTTTCCAGCGACGTGAAGGAGTAAGGCAGCTCCCTCTTGCCGCGATGAATGTGATCGCCCTTGCCGGCTTCGTTGTCGAAACGCAGAACGCATGTTCCTGCAACGACGTACGTCAAGCTTCAGGTCGTGCTTACTGCCTGGCACTATGCTCGGTACCCGAAACACGCGTATGGCAACGAAGGCGTTGTCGCCTTGCGGGTATCGGTCATCGAGGATCAGCTCGGCAGGCATGTTGAATATGATAGCAACACCGTTCATTGTTGTAAATACCTACAACAATTACCTACAACAATTGCCGTACTCCATTAAGAGCAATGATGCGGGTCTGCGCCGGCTTTCCCCACAGCTATGCCGACGTAACGGCTCGCTTGGGATCGTTCGCCAACGCAAATGCCGTTCGCTTGCTACCGCAGCCAGACTCGCTAGCGAGCCTGACCGGCAGCTCAGCCGACTTGCACGCGTAGCTTGCCAGACAGGTTCCGGAGTGAAGCGGCAAGTCGCTCAGGTGCCGATGCTCATGAAGTCCGCGCCGATCGCCCCGACCTTGACGTAGATCAGCGCGCCTTCCGGACCGGTGAAGGGCGTGTGGCGGCTCCAGCGCGGATTGCGCAGCCACGTGCCGGTGGGGTAGTCGCCGTCTTCATCGCGGAATACGCCTTCCAGGACCAGGATCTCCTCGCCGCCGGGATGCGCGTGGGTGTTGAAGCGCGTATCCGGCGCCCAGCGGACGAGCGCGGTGCTGACGCCGTCGTGCTCGTGCAGGGGCATGACCGACAGCCCGGGGACCAGCCCCGGATACCAGGCGGCCGTGGAAGTGTCGATGCGCACCGGCTCGGTGTCGTCCGCCGCAAACTGCCGGAGCTTGACGAAAAGCGTGCAGCCGTCCCGGGAAAACGGCGCGTGACTGGTGCCCGGAGGATTTCGCAGATAGGTGCCGGCGGGGTAGTCGCCGTGCTCGTCCGAGAACACCCCGTCCAGCACGAGAATCTCTTCGCCGCCCTCATGCACGTGCCGATCGAAGCGCGAACCCGCGGCGTAGCGGACGATGCTGGTGGCCCGCGCGACCTCGTCGCCGATCCGGTCGAGCATGCGCCGCTCCACGCCCGGCTGCGGCGAAGCGCTCCAGACGGCGTCTTGCGCGCCCTGCACCACGCGCCGATCGAAATCGCTATTCAGATCCATAGGCGGAAGGGTACTTCAAGACGGCCGTCCTGGCAGCACTATCGATCGGCGTGCCGGTCCGGCAATTCATGGCGCACGACCGAAGCGCTCGCTCAAGCCCCTCACCGCCTCGCGCTCGCCGCGAACGCGCAGGAACGCGCCCTCGCTGTCGGCGCGCTCCTCCAGAACCTCGCAAGTCGCGAAGATTTCGCCGCGCAGTTGCTGCGCCGACCAGGGCAGGAAGAGTTCTGCCTCGACCAGATCCCGCCGGAAAAAAGCGACGATCGCCTCGCGCAGCGCCGCAACGTCGCCGGGGCGACGTGCGCTCATCACGATGCAGCCGGAGTAGGCTGCGCGCAGCGCGGCTTCGCGCTCGGCTTGCGCCGCCGGGTCGCCGACGTGGTCGATCTTGTTGAAGACGCGGATGCGCGGCACGTCGTTCGCGCCGATCTCGGCGATGACCGCGTCGGTCACCTGGAGCTGCCGCTCGAAGCCGGGATCGCTGGCATCGACGACGTGGAGCAGCAGCGACGCATCGAGCGCCTCTTCGAGCGTCGACTTGAACGACGCGACCAGCCCGTGCGGCAGATTCTTGATGAAGCCGACCGTGTCGCTGACCAGGACACGCGGCATGCTCTCGGGGTGGAGGGCGCGCACGGTGGTGTCGAGGGTGGCGAAGAGCTTGTCGGCGACCAGCACCTCGCTGCCCGTGAGCGCGCGCATCAGGGTGGACTTGCCTGCGTTGGTGTAGCCGACCAGCGCCACGCTCGCCAGCCCCTGGCGCTCCTGCCGCCGCGCGCGCTGCGTCTTGCGCTCGACGTCCATCGCGGCGATCTCCTGCTGCAGTTCGGCGATGCGGTCGCGGATCTTGCGCCGGTCCAGCTCGGTGTGCGACTCGCCGGCGCCGCGGCCGCCGGTGCCGCTGCGCTGCCGCCCCTGCGGCCCGGCCAGCTTCGCCGCCTCGCGCAGGCGCGGCGCCAGGTAGGCGAGGCGCGCGATCTCCACCTGCGCGCGCGCGGCGCGGGAATTGGCGTGGCGCTGGAAGATCTCGAGGATGACCATGGTGCGGTCCATCACCTCGCAGCCGACCTCCTTTTCGAGGTTGCGCGCCTGCGACGGCGAGATCTCGTGATCGACGAAGAGGACGTCGATCCTGCCGGCCTCTGGGTCGGCGGCCGGCAGCCGCTCCAGGCCGACCGGTTCCGCCTCGTGGTCCACGAAGCCGCGTATCTCCTGCCGCTTTCCGGCGCCCAGGTAGGCCGTCGCGTCGAAGCTGGCGCGCTTTTGCACGAACGTGGCGGCGATCTCGTAGCCCAGCGTCTTGGCCAGCTCGCGCAGCTCGGTCAGCGACGCCTCGAACTCGACGTCGCTCACGTTCGGCAGTTGCACGGCCGCGACGACGGCGTATTTTTGCTTCTCCTTCGCTTCTCTGCGCATTCGGGCCTGCTTCACTGGGGTGGACGAAGCCGGATGATACCCGCCTATGCCATCGCTGCCGGCGATAGTCTGGCCTTCAGTCCACGCGCAGCGCCTCGACCGCACGTGCTCACCCGCCGCGGCCTGATGAGTAATACATTTGACATAGATAAAAATAGTACATTAAAATGAAACTGCTATTTATATAAACATAAAATATGATAGGGAGGACTTATGAAATCCGTAATCTTTTCGGCACTCATCGCTACCGCGGCCATGACCGCCGCACCTGCCATGGCCTCTGCCGGTTTTGATCTGGCCAAGAAAAGCAATTGCCTGGCTTGCCATACCGAAGACAAGAAGCTTGTTGGCCCAGCCTATCGCGACATCGCCAAGAAATATGCCGGCGACAAGGCCGCCGAAGCAAAGCTGTTCGAGAAGATCAAGAAAGGCGGCTCAGGCGTCTGGGGACCGATCCCGATGCCGCCTAACACCCTGGTCAAGGACGCGGACATCAAGACCCTGGTCAAGTGGATACTAGCCGGCGCCAAGTGATTCGACCGGGCTGTCCATTTCCAGCGCCGCCGGCCCGATCGTCGCTGCACGTTTGAATGATTCAATCGCGGAAGTTCGGATACTCGAATTTTCATTCGGCCCGCAGCGCCTCGACCGCATCGAGGCGCGCCGCGCGCCGGGCGGGCAGGACGCCGGCGGCCAGGCCGATGACGATGGCGACCGCCTCGGCAAGGAGCACGAAGTTGATCGGCGTATGCACCGGCAGCGCCGGCACCAGGAGGTGGATCAGTTGCGCCAGGCCGATGCCGAGGATCAGTCCGAGCACGCCGCCGACGGCGGAGAGCGCCACCGCCTCGCCCAGGAAGATGCCGAGGATGGTTTTACGCTTGGCACCCAGCGCCACCAGCAGGCCGATCTCGCCGGTGCGCTCGGTCACCGCGATGGTCATGATGGTGACGATGCCGACACCGCCGACGGCGAGCGAGATGCCGCCCAAGGCGCCCACCGCCATGGTCAGGATGTCGAGGATGTTCGACAGCGTGCGCAGCATGTCCTCCTGGGTGGTGACGGTGAAGTCCTCGCGGCCGTGGCGGGCGCGGAGCACGGTCTCGATCTCCGCCGCGATCCGCGCCGCCGGCACGCGCTCGGCGTAGGAGACGTGGATCTCCATCAGGCCGTCGCGGTTGTACAGCTCCAGCGCGCGCTGGGCCGGGATGTAGGCGGTGTCGTCCAGATCGATGCCGAGCACCTGCCCCTTGGCGTCGAGCACGCCGATCACGCGGAACTGCAGGCTGCCGATGCGCACCCGGGCGCCGAGCGGATTGGCGGCTCCGAACAGCTCGTCCTTCAGCTTGGCGCCGAGCACCACGAAGGCGCGGGCGTTGTCGGAGGGCTCGTCGGGCAGAAACTGGCCGCTGCCGACCTTGAGGGTGAAGACCTTGAGCATCTGGGAATTGACGCCATAGACGGTGGTGCGGCGCAGCCGGCCGTTGCCGCCGACCTCGGAATTGCCCCAGACCACCGGCGTCATCGCTTCGACGCCGGGCAGGTGTTCGAGCGCCCGGCCGTCGCCCAGGGTCAGCGGCCGCACCGAGGTCGGGATGCCGCTCGGCGCGGGGCCCGCGGTCTTGACCTTGCCCGGCGTGATGCCGATCACGTTGGTGCCGAACTGGGTGAATTCGGCCAGCACGAAGCGGTGTATGCCCTCGCCGATCGAGGTGAGCAGGATCACCGCCGCGACACCTACCGCGATGCCGAGCAGGGTCAGGAAGCTCCTCAGGCGGTGCGCGGTGAGCGCCGAGAGCGCGAGCCTTATGCCGTCGGCGGCTTTCATCGCCGGCTCATCGCTTGGCCAGCGCCGCGACCGGATCGAGCAGGGCCGCGCGCCGCGCCGGCAGCACGCCGAACAGCAGGCCGGTGACGAGCGCCGTGGCCAGACCCGCCAGCACCGCCCAGTCGGGCGGGTAGGCGGGAAAGCTCGGGTAGAGCTGGCGGATCACCGCGGCGCCCGCCTGGCCGAGCAGGTAGCCGGCAATCGCGCCGGCGGCCGAGAGCATCGCCGCCTCGGTCAGGAAGGCCAGCCGGATGGCGCCGCCGGTGGCGCCCAGCGCCTTCAAGAGGCCGATCTCGCCGGTGCGCTGGACCACCGAGACCAGCATCACGTTCATCACCAGGATGCCGGCCACCGCCAGGCTGATCGCGGCGATGCCGGCCACGCCCAGGGTCAGCGCCGAGAGCAGGCGGTCGAAGGTGGCGAGCACCGCGTCCTGGGTGATCACCGTCACGTCCTCCTCGCCCTCGTGACGCAGCTTGATGATGTCCTGCACCTGGGACTTGGCCGCCGGGATGTCCTCGCGGCTCCTGGCCTCGACCATGATGCGGAACAGGGTGTTGCTGTTGAACATCGCCTGGGCCAGCGCCACCGGCACGAACACCAGCTCGTCGCTGTTCATGCCCAGCCCCTCGCCGCTCGCCGCCAGCACGCCGCCGATGCGGAAGCGCCGGTCGCCGATGCGCACCAGCCGGCCGACCGCGGGCCCGGCGCCGAACATCTCCTCGCGCACCTTGGCGCCGATCACCGCCACCGCCGAGCCCCGGTTCCAGTCCTCCTCGGGCAGGAAGCTGCCCTGGGCCAGTTCGAGGTGGCGCAGCTCGGGATACTGGGAGGTGGTGCCGGCGACCATCACCTCGCGCAGCTTGCCCGGCACGCTGATCTCCGAGGTGCCCACCGCCAGGGGGGCAACGCGCAGCACGGCGGGCGCGCGCAGCAAGGCGCGCGCATCGTCGATGGTGAGGTCGCGCGGCGTCCCGGTGATGGCGTTGGCGGGATTGAAGCCGCCGGTCTGCGAGCGGCCGGGCAGCACGATCACCAGGTTGCTGCCCAGCGACGAGAACTGGTCCATCACGTAGCGCCGCGCCCCGTCGCCCAGCGCCGTCAGCACCACCACCGCGGCGACGCCGATGGCCATCGCCAGCACCAGCAGCGAGGTGCGCAAGGGGTTGCCGGTCGCGGCGCGGCCGGCGAAGCGGATCAGGTCGGGGGCGCGCATCGCGGTCCTCAGACGGCCGGGGCCGGGGCGCTGTCGTGGGCGAGCCGCCCGTCTTCCATCAGCAGCTGGCGGCGCGCCCGGCCGCCGATGCCCGGGTCGTGGGTGACCACGATCAGGGTGACGCCGCCGGCGTTCAGCGCTTCGAGCAGACGCACCACCTCTTCGCCGGTGGCGCGGTCGAGGTTGCCGGTGGGCTCGTCGGCCAGGATCATCGCCGGCTGCATGATGGTGGCGCGGGCGATGGCGACGCGCTGGCGCTGGCCGCCGGAGAGCTGGTCCGGCCGGTGGCCGGCGCGGTCCTCCAGGCCGTAGTCCCTGAGCGCCCGCGCCACCCGCTCGGCGCGCTCCCTGGGGGCAATGCCGGCCAGCATCATCGGCAGCGCGATGTTGTCGAAGGCGGTGAGCCGCGGCACCAGATGGAAGCTCTGGAAGACGAAGCCGATGCGCTCGCTCCTCACCCGCGCCTGCTCCTCGGGCGAGAGCGTGGTCACGTCGCGCCCGTCGAAGCGGTAGCTGCCGGCGTCGGGCCGGTCGAGCAGGCCGAGGAGATTCAACAGCGTCGATTTGCCCGAGCCCGACGGCCCCATCACCGCCACGTATTCCCCCGGCATGATGCTCAAGTCGAGATGCCTCAGGGCGTGCACCTCGCTGTCGCCCAGATGAAAGACCCGCTCGATGCCCGAGAGCCCGATCTGCGGCTGGACTGGCTCGGCCATCACTTCACTGCCGCGCTCGTATCCGCCACCACGGTGACGCCGGCTCTCACCCCTTCGCGCTCCAGCGAAGTGACGACGCGCTCGCCCGGGGCGAGACCGTCCACGACCTCGGTGTATTGCCAGTTGGACAATCCGGTCTTGAGTTTGCGTTCGGTCAGGCGGCCGTCGGCGTCGGGCACCAGCACCCGGTTGCCTTCCTGCAGGGCAGAGGTGGGCACGCGCACGACGTTGTCGTGCACCGCGAGGACCACCTCGACGTCGGCGCTGTAGCCGACCAGCAGCCGGCCCACCGTCTCGGGATGATCGAAGTCGGCATCGACATCCACGGTGCGCGACTGCTTCTCGACCGCCGAGACGTAGGGCGCGACGCGCTTGACGTGGCCCGGGAAGGAGCGGCCCGGCAGCGCGTCGAGGCTGATCCGCACTGTCTGGCCGGCGTGGATTTTCGGCGCATCGACCTCGTCCATCGGCGCCTTGACGTAGAGGCAGGAGTCGTCGATCAGGTCGATCGCCGGCGGCATCGGGATGCCCGGGGGCGAGGGCGTCGAATACTCGCCGAGCTCGCCGACGATCTTGGCCACGGTGCCGGCGAAGGGCGCGTAGAGCACCGTGCGTCCTTCATCGACGCGGGCCGCGTGCACCTGCGCCCGGGCCTGCGCCAGGTCGGCTCTCGATGCAGCGCAGGCGGCGCGCTTGGCCTGGGCGTCGGTGCGCGCCGCATCCGCCGCCTGCGCCGAGATGAAGCCCTTGGCGCGCAGCTCGTTCTGGCGCTGGGCATCGCGCTCGGCATTGGCGGCCACGGTGCAGGCCTGGGCGAGATGCTTGTCGGCGGACGCCACCTGCGCCTGCGCCAGCAGGACCTGCGCCTGCTGATCGTCGTTCCACAGCTTGATCAGCAGTTGCCCCTTCTTCACCCGGTCGCCCTCCTTCACCGCCAGCACCTCGATGCGCCCGCCCAGGGTGGTCGACAGCTTGGCGCGGCGGCAGGCCTCGACCGTGCCGGCGCGGGTGTTGGCGATGGTCGATTCGACCCGGCCGCGGTCGACGGTTTTCAGCACCACCGGAATCGGCTTTGGCCGGCCCGCCCACCAGACGCCGGCGGCGAGGGCGATGACGATCGCCAGGACAAGCAGGGCGCGGAAGACGTTGCGGACGGAATGGGTGTCAGAGCGGGCGTTGGGCATGGACTTGGGCGGTGCGCGGCGACCGGCGTGGGCGCAAGCTTGATTCTACTTCAGCCGGCGCTGCCTTTCCGTCACTGAGAGGCCGAACAAGATCGCCACGCTACGCTCGCGATGACGACGCCTGCCCATCCTCCCCGTGCAGCAAGCGGAACAGCTGTTCCCGGGGAACATAGCGCCCCGCCTCTTGTCGCCAGTAGCGCGCGCCGGCCTCGCCGGTGATGAAGCGCAGCCGGCGCTCGCGCCGGTTGGCGCCGACCAGGCTCTTCGAGATCACGTAACGGATCTCGCCGTCGGGGCCGAGCATCACCGTCGAGCCGCCGTGATAGCAGAAGGCCGCAGCGCCGTCGACGGCCGCAACGCGGCGCTCCTGGATCACCTCCGCCACCAGCATCACGGCCACTCGGCCATCGGGCGTGGCGCGCAGCGACTGGCGGATCGAGGCGATGACCGGCAGCCCGACCTCGTCGCCGGCGAGGCGCGGGTCATTCGACGCCACCAGGCCGAATTCCTGCAGGTGCTCCGGACTGGTCACGAACTGGCCCAGCGCGACGGCCTGGCGCCGCGCCTCGGCCTGGCCGGCGACGCGCTCGTTGGAAAACTGCAGCCGGGCGAGCTCGGCAATGGCAGCGAGCGGCTGGTCCGGAGCGCGCCACAGCAGCGCGTCCTCGGACAGGCTGGCGACATCGACCGGATAGATGTTGCGCCGGCGGAAGGCGTCGACCAGCGCCTCGCGGTAGCCCCAGGGATCGTCGGGCAGCAGGTCGCGGTCGGCGGTGATCATCGCCCGCAGGTAGTCGCCAAGGCGCAGGCCCGTCGGCGGGCAGTAATCGACGGCACGGATGGCGATGGTCAGGAAGTGTCCGGCCAGACGGCTGGCGCTCTCGGCGAGCAGGCCCTGCAACTCCTGCGGCAGCTCGCCCGGCGGAAAAACGCCGGTGCCGCCGCTGGCGAGCCTGAGATAGCGCGCCGTCTTGCGCTCGAAAACGGTGGCGAAGGCCTCGAACACCGCGGCGACCAGAACGGCCCCCAGCTCGTGCGCTTCCAGCGTCTCGTCGTATTGCGGGATCGGCATGCCCCGCGCGTCGCGCCGGTCGATGGCGCTCCTGAGCGCCGCGCCCTTGCCGCCGGTGTTGCCTATCTGGCAGGCCAGCTCGGCCAGGAAGGCGGAGCGCCCGATGTCGCCGCGCGAGGCGCGGATCGCGGCGCGAACCACCTCCTTGTGGGTGAAGTGCTGGAACAAGGCCACCAGATCGGCGAAGGCCTCGTGGAAGGCGACCACGTCGGCGCTGATGGGCACGCTGAAACGGGACCGCTGCCCATCGAGGATGGCGTGGGTGAGTTCGTGGGCGATGACGTCGTGGGACAGGCAGGCGAACACGTAGCCGCCGGGCAGGGTGATGCGGTCGGTGGGATGCTGATCGGCCCGGTAATAGCCGAAGCAGATCCGGCCGCCGGCCTCCGTCTTGTCGTAATAGGCGTTGGCGCCCAGGAAGGCGTGCGGCTGCAAGAGCAGCTTCGCCGGCTCGCCGGGACGACCTTCAAAGCTCCAATTGATGTCCCGGCCAAGCGCGCTGCGGAAGGTCTCGGCGACGCTGCAGGCCACCGCATAGACCATCTGCTGGTGGAAGCGCGGATCCGACTGGCAGGGCTCATAGCCGTCGCGGATCAGCACCAGCGGATCGTCGAGATCGGCGCGCCGGTAGCGCAGCCCCAGGCTGCCGTCGAGATTGTCCACCGCGAACAGGGCGCCGACCGGGCCAGGTGCCAGCGGCTCGTAGGGCACCGGGAGAACCGCCTGCTGACCCTCGGCGGCCGGCGTCGCCGGATCGACCGCGTAGATGCGCAGCGGCCGATAGACCGGATCGCCGCGTTTGCGCCGATAGGGCGCCGCCGGCAGGCGCGCAACGCCCGGCCCGAGAACGAAGCTCATGCCCTCGCTCATCGCAATGGCTGGAGCAGCGGCGCCGATCTCGCGGCCTGGGCGCAGTCGAGATAGACGTGCTGGGCGGGCTTGTCGCCGAAGGCAGTGATCACCCGTTCGGCGAATTCCTGGTTGCTGATGCCGGCGGGCCCCGAGCGCAGCACCTGGGTCGCGCGCAGGCTGAAGGCCCCGTGCCCGCCGGATTCCCAGGCCACCTCCTGCGGCTGGCAGGCAGAGAAGCTGACCTCGCTCATCGCCTCGGCACCGCCGCGGCGCAACGCGCGGCTGGCACCCGGCACCGCTCCGCTACGGAAGCGTTCGTGGGCGGAAATCATCGCCGCAGTGGCCTTGATGAAACGCGGCCGTGCGTCCGCCTCCCGGGGGCGCGCCGTGCCGCCGCCGACGAAGCGGGTATTCGAGCCGGAGTGGCAGCAGTCCATGAAGCAGGTGACATTGACGCCGGGCGGGATGCGCGCGAACAGTTCGGCGATGTCGTCGTCGATCAGGAAGGCGCCGCCGGCGAAGTCGACCGGACACAGCGCCTCGTCCAGGTTGTCGTCCTCGTCGCCGTTGAGATCCGGCAGTTGCGTGCCATGGCCGGAGAACTGGAAGGCCAGCACGTCGCCGGCGACGCTCTCGGCGAGCAGGGCGCCCAGACGTTCCAGAATCGCGGCGCGGCAGGCCTCGCCGTCTAACAGCATCACCGGCGTCTCGAAGCCCAGGCGGGAGAAGGTATCGGCCCACAGCCTCGCGTCCGCGACGCAGCCGGACAGTTCGTTGCCGCCTGGATAGCGGTCGATGCCGACGCACAGCGCGCGGCGACTGCCCGCCGCCTGCGCAGGCAGCGGCGGTGCGCTTGCGGGTGCGCTCGCAGGTGCGCTGCTGGGTGCGCTGTTGGGTGATACGCGGCGCAGCACGCCGGGCCAGTCGACCTGGTCCTGCCAGACGATGGGCGCGCGGCTGTCCTCCCCCGTGTATTCGACGATGGCATCCGCGTCTTCCCGGCCGAGCACACGGCGGGCGACGCTGTTCATGGTCGGCGCGTCGTCGTCGAAGCCGCCGTGGCTCACCGAGGTGGAAGCGCTGCGGCCGGCATCGGCGGCCGACACCGACCAGATCACCTCGCCCGCAGCGAGCGTCGGATCCGGGCCCAGGCCGAGCAGCTCGCAGAGCGCCGGGTCGGCGCGCAGGCTGATCTCCAGGCCCAGGATGTCGGTCTTGCGTTCATCCTCCAGCGCTTCGTAGATCAGGTAGAGCAGCGACTTGCGGTAGATGCCGGCGCAGTTGTCGTCGCGCTCGTAGTCCCGGTTCATGGTGAACAGGCTCAGGCTATCCACTCCCCTGCCCTTGCCTATCCTGGGAAGAAGCCGCTCGCGGAAGGCATCGACGCTGATCGCCGGGGCCAGGAAGTGCAGCGACTTGAAGTCAGGCACCCGATGGTCGAGCGCGCTGGGCAGGAAGTGGGATTGGAAGATGGCGCCGGCGCTGTGGCCGCAGGCGTGCAGCTCGACCCGATCGCCGTATTTCGCGCAGAACTCGGAGAGCCTTGCGGCAACATAGCGCGCGCCGCCTTCTGGCGCGGCCGCGATCTCGGCCGAGCGCTTCATGCCGCCCCAGATCCGCGGCGCCTGCAGCGCGCGCACCGCCTCCTCGATCAATGGGTCGGTGGTGGCGTCCCAGATGTCGCGCGCCGCGCGGCTCCGGCAGCGCGACAGCAGCGAGCCGACGGTCTCGAACAGGCCGGTCTCCCAGACGAAGTAGATCGGGTAGACGCCGTTTTCCTGCCACCAGCCGACGTGCTTGTGGGCGATCTTCAGGCCCTCCGATTCGCTCACCAGGCCGCCGTGGGCGTAGAACAGCAGGCGCAGCTTCTCGCCCTCGGGCAGTTGCGCAAGCCACGCCGGCAGGTGCTGGTTGAAGATGGCATCGACGTCGCCGGCGGTGCTCTTGTATTCGCCCTCGCTGGAGAACTTGCCGCAGGACAGATTGACCAGGTGCGGCCGCAGCGCCGAGAGCTGTGCCGGTCCCAGGCCGGAGTCCCTGGCCTGGCGCGCCGCGGCAGGGCTCGGTCTCGCCGTCGGGACGATTGCCGCTGCCTGCCGCCCGGCGAACTCCTGGTGATCCGACTCGGCGTCCGCCGGCTCATGGCCGGCGGGCAGCTTGCGCGTCAGCAGATCGATCGCCTCCTCGACCGCCTGGTTGCGCGCCAATGCCTCTTCCGCGAATGGCCCGTCCACGGGTGCACGCGGCGATCGGCTCGCCTGCTCCAGCGCCTCGCGCGCCTCATGCAGCTCGGCCACGAGCTGCGCGTAATCGACGCCGGTTCCCGGACAGGTCTTGGGCGCCATGGCGTTGTGGAACACCAGCGTCTCGGGCGAGAGGCCGAAGCGCTTCTGCACCCGGGCGATGACGCCCAGCACTGCCTGCCGCTGCGCGCCGTCGAGCGGATCGTGGCCGATGTCGAAGTCGCCCACGGTCTCGAACATGAACGGCCCGGCCGCATCGTTGCCGTTGTGGCCGGAAGCGCTGGCGGGGGCCAGGTTCCAGTCGCGGCCGAGCCAGAGGCCGCCTTCGGGATCGATGGTGAGGTGCTGGGCGATGTCGCGCCACTGGTTTGTCACCGTGTGGAATTGCCAGATGGCGACGATGGTGTCGTGGCCCTTGAACTGGCTGCGCGTGGGCCGCCAGGTATGGTGCATGTGCACCGCGTTGATGCGACGGCGGAAGTCGAAGCGGGCGAGCAGCGTTTCGAATTCGTCGAGGTCGATGCGCTTGAACGGTGGGGGCATGGTTTTCTCCTCAGTAATCCCAGCCACGGGCCGCGAGGCTGGCGACGTAGGCGTTGATGAACTTCGCCCAGGCGCTGCTCTTGGCGAAATCCAGGGTTGCGTAGAGCCTGCACACCTGTCGCTTCGGGAAATAGATCGAGCTGCCGTGGGACCTGGCCAGCTTCGCGCCCTTGGCTCCGGAGTCGAGCACCATCGTCGCGACCGCGGCCTTGACCGTCTTGCAGGCAGCGGCGACATCGGCGTGTTTCATCAGCTTGATGAGCCCGTCGCACAGATCGACCAGGTCGACGTAATCGTCGTAGGGCGCCGAGTATTCCTGCACCCGGCCGCGCACCAGCGACAGCGCCTTGCGCCCTTGCGCGTCGGAGAGCGCCGGCGTCAAAACCTTGCCGAGCCCATCGACCGCTGTCGCCAGCGCATCGACGCGTCCCAGGTCGGCCGCGGAGAAGGTGACGCCGGCATTCGGTCCGTAGGAGGCGAGGTAGTGCCTGACGATGGCGCGCGACAGCTGTGCCGGCGTCATCGCCGGATCGGCGGCCAGCGATTTCAGCACCCGGTCGTAGGGCCAGCCGTTGTTCGGTTCCTCCTCCTGGGAGCCGACCGTATACGCGGCGGAACCCTTCACCTGGTAAGCCACTTCGAGCATGCTCATCAGGCAGGCATCGAAGCCGAGGATGTCGATCGGGCGGCCGATCAGGCGCCGGATGTCGCGCAGCACCGTCTTCATTTCGATGTTGTCGAGGAAGTCCTTGGCCTGGTCGTCGAAGGCGATGGCGCGGGAGTTCACCATGCGCTTCACCGTCGTACTGAACAGCGCACGGTGCGCGCGGCGGACCGCGGATCTGGCCTGGGCCAGCGGGATCGCCCGTCCCTTGCCGGCGGCGCCGACGGCCACGCCCTTGTGCGCGATCGGCGGCGCATCGCCGCTGAAATAGTCGCCGTGGGCGGCGTAGAGATTGGAGTCGTCCCAGCCCGAGCCGTGGTTCCACAGCACCGCCAGATAGTGCCTGGCCGGGTAGGTCCTGACGCCCCAGCTCAGGAATTCGCGCAGCACCTTGGGGTCGCCGGTATTGGTCTCGCCCAGGTCTTCGAGCGCGTCGGCGGCGAGTTCAGTGCCCCGGCTCAGGCGGTAGCGCCGGGTCGTCTGCCTGGCGCCCGCACGGTCGAACTGGGCCAGCACATGGACCCGGTCGCTGGAGCCCACGCGCTTCATTTCCATCAGATCGACGAGGCCGGCGCCGTCGAGATTGTTGTCCCCGGCCAGATAAACCAGGACGGTCCAGTCGGCCAGCACGCCAGCCGCTGCCGCAGACTTGGTCACCGTCATTGCCTTCGTCATCATCGCTTCCTCCGCCGGAATTCAACGGAAATGACTTTAGCATATTTCGGCGCGACTCTTGGCCGACTGGATAACTTGCTTACGGGCTGATCAGGATCGGGAAATCCTGCTCCTGATCATGCGGGTCACGGCCTCCCGGATCAGGGGCACGGCGCGGAACTTGTAGGGGAACTGGGCTTCCGCATCATCAAGATGCACCAGCATGCAGGCGTTGGCCTCGAAGAACAGAACGCGGCCATCGGCGAGCAGGCTGCAGTCCATGCCGCCGTAATCGAGGTCCAGTCGCCGCGCCACCTGTTCCACGACGGCGGCCGCGCCGGCGCCGAACACCTGGCGCCAGTCGGTCAGAAAGGCTTCCTCTTCCTGCCGCTTCCACTGCGCCTGACCCATGTCCGCCCGCCAGTAGTGCACCAGCCAGTTCTCGGCGATGGCGAGGTGGTAGGGATGAGGTTCGCGATCGACGAAAATGAAGCGGTACTTCCGGTAGGCGCCGCGATCCCCCTTGAAGTCGTGGAAGTCGGTCAGCAGGAAACGCTCGTGGGGCACCCGGTCTAGGTAGGCCGAGAGATCGGCGGGGGTCTCGATCAGCGCCAGATCCTCGCCGCCGTGGGCGCCGCCAGGCCGGATCAGGAAGGGGGCGGCGAACGGCTCGGGGCGTTCATCGCGCGCGAGCCGGCGCACGCCCGGCACCAGCAAGCCGGGAATATCGCCGAACAGTTCCGGAGCGCTGTCGCGGCCGGTGCGCATCACGCGCTCGGGCGGATTGAGCACCGGCTTGCCCAGGCGCAGCACCTGTGCGGCGACCGTTTCGAGATGGCCGCCCGCCTTCTCGACTTCGCCCAGCAGATTGAAGACCAGGTCCGCTTCGGCGAGCGCTTCGAGAGACACGCCGGCCAGGGGCGCATCCGGCTGATCGGGGGTCAGCAGGGTCAGGCTGCGCGTGTCGAACGAGTCCATATCGAACAGATAGCGGGTCGGCACGTGACTGGCGCCGACGCCGCCCAGCAGCAAAATGGTGGCCTCGGGATGCTCGGCGTTTCCCTCCCTGATCAATCCCTGCCGTCGGGCGAGCTGGTTGAGCAGCGCCAGCGCCTCGACATCGCGACGCAGGCGAAGCAGGATCTTGCCCAGTTGCACGATCGCTTCGTCGTGGTCGGCATTCAGCTCCAGAATGGCGCGGCAGGCCTGCTCGGCGATGACCAGATCCGTCGCTTCGTAGGCCGACAGCGAAAGATGGAACAGGATCGAGATACGCTGTTCGGGCCTGGCGTCGGGCGGTATCCGCTCCAGCGCGGTGCGCTGGGCTGCGATGGCTTCGGCGAAGCGGTGGCAATCATAGAGCACGATGCCGCGGTTGTCGTGGGCCACGCCGTAATGGGGATCGATTTGCAGGGCGCGATCCACCGCCGCCAGCGCCTCGTCCCGTTGTCCCAGGCAATTCAGGGACACCGCCAGATCGTTGAAGATCGGCGCAAGATCGGGCTTGACCACGGCCGCGCGCCGGAACAAGTCCACGGCCGTCCCGTACTCGCCCTTGGCGTGGTTCAAGCGGCCCAGGTTGTGCAGCGTGAAGGGGTCCTCCGGAACCACCGCGAGATGGCGGAGAAACAGCGACTCCGCTTCGGCCCGACCGGGCGTGTTCATCAGGAGGATGCCCAGCATGCTCAAGGCCTGGGGCTGACGAGGGTCGATTGCCAGAACCCGCCGATACAGCTCGCAGGCTTCCGGCAGCCGCCCATGCAGATGACGGTCGAGGGCGACTTTGAGCAGCTCGGTCGAGGAGTTCAAGCTTTCCGCCTATGGAAATTTCCGCAATTCATGCCGCAGATCAAAAGGTGCTTGACCCGACATCGCGAGGCCGCCGGCCGTGGCGATTTTAACTGGAGAACAGTGCAGCGGCCAGGCCGACTAGCGCAAGTCGCCATCCTATCGCCGATGCCGCCGATGGTGCGGATTACAATGACGCTTTTTCGCTGGACGGCACATGGTCACGATCTACGGCATCAAGAACTGCGCGACGATGAAGAAAGCATTCGCCTGGTGCGAAGAGCAAGGCGTCGAGTACGCTTTCCACGATTACAAGAAGTCCGGTGTGCCGCGCGAGCGCCTGGTGCTGTGGTGCCAGCACCTGGGCTGGAAGACGCTGGTCAATAGCCGCGGCACCACCTGGCGCAAATTGACTCCGGAGCAGCAGAACTTAGCGACGCAATCCCAGGCGGTGGCGCTGATGCTCGAATACCCCAGCCTGATCAAGCGGCCGGTGGTCGAGACTGGCGAACAGCTGCTGGTCGGCTTCACGCCGGAATTGTTCGCAAGCTTCGTCGACAAGGCCGGACAATGAGCGATCGGACGATGAACGACAGCGTCAGCCGCTTCCTGTTCGAGGATCTCGACCTCCGCGGTGCGCTGGTTCAGCTCACCGGCACCTGGACAGCGATGCAGCGGGGCAGAGGCTACGCGCCGCCGGTCTCCGCCCTGCTGGGCGAGATGGCGGCGGTCTCCGCCCTGCTCGCGAGCAACCTCAAGGCGCCTGAACGCTTGAGCCTCCAGCTCCAGGGCGACGGCGCCGTGCCGCTGCTGCTGGTCGATTGCGACCGCCGCCTGCAATTGCGCGGCATGGCGCGGGCCGAACCCGGCGTCGCCAGCGCGCCGCTGCGGCAGTTGCTGGGCGAGGGCCGCTTGCAGCTCTCCTTGCTGGGCGAGGATGCGGCCCAGCCCTATCTGTCCACCGTGCCGCTCGAGGGCGAAACGGTGGCCGAGATATTCCAGCATTACCTCTTCCAGTCGGAGCAGCAGCCGGCCCGGCTCTGGCTCGCAGCCGACGGCAACAGTGCTTGCGGCCTCTTCCTCCAGGCCCTGCCCGGCGCCGGAGACAAGGATGCCGACGGCTGGAACCGCGTCCAGTTGCTGGCCGGGACGGTGCATCCCGATGAACTCCTGCTGCCCGCCGATCTACTGCTGAAGCGGCTGTTCCCCGAGGAGACGATCCGCCTGTTCGCGCCGCGAGCGGTCAGCTATCACTGCCCGCGCGACGAGGACAAGGTGCGCGGCATGCTGATCACGCTGGGACGCGAGGAAGTGCAAAGCATCATCGACGAGCAGGGCGAGATCGTGATCAGGGACGAGGTCTGCAACCAGGAGTACCGCTACGGCGCCGGCGTCATCGACGAGCTGTTCGCCCCGGCCGGACAGACCCTGCACTGAGAAGGGCCTGCAGGTCGGCATTCAGCGCCGACCTGCACCGCTGTCGGCTAGTCCTTCGCCGCTTCGTCGCCGCCGCCGGCCAGTTGCTGGTAGTGCGCGTAGCGCCGGTCCACCCAGGTCTGGATCTTGGCCAGGCGCTCATCCGCCCCGTCGCCCTTGAGCAGCGTGCGGAAGCGGCTCTCGCTCTTGGCGAACTCGGAAAAGGCGATCGACGGCGGCTTCGAGTCCATCTGCATCGGATTCTTGCCCTGTTCCTCCAGACGCGGATCGTAGCGGAACAGCGGCCAGTGGCCGGCGGCCACCGCCAGCTGCTGCTGGCTTAAGCTGCTGCCCAGATCGTAGCCCTGCTCGCGGCACGGGCTGTAGGCGATGATCAAGGACGGGCCGTCGTAGGCCTCCGCCTCCATGAATACCTTCAGGGTGTGCACATCCTTGGCGCCGGCGGCGACGCGGGCGACATAGACGTTGCTGTAGCTCATCGCGATCTGCGCCAGATCCTTCTTGCCGGTGGTCTTGCCGTTGGCGGCGAACTTGGCCACGGCGCCCAGCGGCGTGGACTTCGAAGCCTGGCCGCCGGTGTTGGAATAGACCTCGGTGTCGAGCACCAGGATGTTCACGTTGCGCCCCGAGGCGATCACGTGGTCGAGGCCCGAGAAGCCGATGTCGTAGGCCCAGCCGTCGCCGCCGATGATCCAGACGCTCTTCTTGACCAGCGCCTCGGCGACGCTGGTCAGTTCGCGCGCTTCCGGGCTGTCGATGCCGGCGAGCTTGGCCTTCAGGGTCTCGACCCGATCGCGCTGCTGGTGGATGCCCGACTCGCGCGACTGGTCGGCGGTCAGGATCTCCTCGGCCAGCGGCTCGCCGATCGGGCCGGCCAGGCGCTGCACCAGTTCGCGCGCGTACTCGTTCTGCTTGTCGATGGTGACGCGAAAGCCCAGGCCGAATTCGGCGTTGTCCTCGAACAGCGAATTGGCCCAGGCCGGACCGCGGCCCTCGGCATTGACCGACCAGGGCGTGGAAGGCAGGTTGCCGCCGTAGATCGACGAGCAGCCGGTGGCGTTGGCCACCACCATGCGGTCGCCGAACAACTGGGTCGCCAGCCGCAGATAGGGCGTCTCGCCGCAGCCGACGCAGGCGCCGGAGAACTCGAACAGCGGCTGGGTGAGCATCGCGCCCTTCATGGTGTTCATCTTGATCTTGTCGCGCTGATATTCGGGCAAGTGGCGGAAGAACTCCCAGTTGGCGATCTCCTGCTGCTTGATCGGCGCCTGGGGCGCCATCATCAGCGCCCGCTTGGTCGGATCGTGCTTGTCCTCGGCAGGGCAGATATCGACGCACAGGCCGCAGCCGGTGCAGTCCTCGGGCGCGACCTGGTAGGCGATGTGCAGGCCGGGATCGAACTCCTTGCCCTTGACCGGGGCGTGCTTGAAGCTCGCGGGTGCGCCAGCCGCCAGGGCCGGGTCGAAGGCCTTGGAGCGAATCGCGGCGTGCGGGCAGATGAACGGGCACTTGCCGCAGTGGATGCACAGGCTCTCGTCCCAGACCGGGATCTCCTGCGCCAGATTGCGTTTCTCGTACTGGGTGGTGGCCGGCGGGAAGGTGCCGTCTACCGGGAAGAAGGACACCGGGATGTGGTCGCCGCGGCCGGCGATGATCTCGCCGGTGACCTGGCAGACGAATTCCGGCGCATCGGCCGCCACCGGCGGCAGCTTGTCCAGTTTGCTGGTGACCTGGTTCGGGATGGCCACTTCGTGGAGATTGGCCAGCGCCTCGTCGATCGCGCGGTAGTTCTGCTCGATCACCTCCTTGCCCGACTTGCTGTAGGTCTTGGCGACCGCGCGCTTGATCGCCGCGATCGCCTCCTCGCGCGGGATGACGCCGGAGATGGCGAAGAAACAGGTCTGCATGATGGTGTTGGTGCGGCTGCCCAGGCCGGCGCGTCTGGCCACGGCGTAGGCGTCGATGCAGTAGAACCTCAGCCGCTTGGCGATGACCTGCTCCTGCATGCGCCGCGTCAGGGTGTTCCAGACGGTGTCGGCCGGCGCGTCGGAGTTGAGCAGGAACACCGCGCCTGGGGCCGCGGCATCGAGGATGTCGTAGCGCTCCAGGAACACCGGCAGATGGCAGGCGACGAAGTCCGCCTGGTTCTCGCCGATCAGGTAGGACGAGCGTATCGGCTTGTCGCCGAAGCGCAGGTGGGAGATGGTCATGGCGCCGGACTTCTTCGAGTCATAGACGAAGTAGCCCTGGCAGAACTTGTCGGTCTCGTCGCCGATGATCTTGATCGAGTTCTTGTTGGCCGAGACCGTGCCGTCCGAGCCCAGGCCGTAGAACATCGCGCGCACCACGCCGGCGCCGGCATCCACATTGAAGTGCTCGTCCCAAGGCAGGCTGCTGTGGGAGAGGTCGTCCCAGATGCCGATGGTGAAATGGTTCTTCGGCTGGGCCTTGCCCAGCTCGTCATACACCGCCTTGATCATGCCCGGCGTGAACTCCTTGGACGACAGGCCGTAGCGGCCGCCGACCACGCGCGGCACCGCCCGGAAATGGCTGGTGCCGGTGGCGACCGCCTCCGCCACCGCGGTCACCACGTCCTTGTAGAGCGGCTCGCCGTCGGCGCCCGGCTCCTTGGTGCGGTCGAGCACCGCGATCTTCGTCACCGTCGTCGGCAAGGCCGCGAGCAGCGCCTCCGGCACCAGCGGCCGGTACAGCCGCACCTTGAGCAGGCCGAGCTTTTCGCCGCGCGCGTTCAGGTGTTCGACCACCTCCTCGGCGGCGGTGGCACCCGAGCCCATGATCGCGATCACGCGATCGGCATCGGGGGCGCCGAAATATTCGTAGAGCTTGTACTGACGTCCGGTCAGCGCAGCGAACTTGTTCATCTGCTTCTCTACGATGCCGGGCATCATCTGGTAGTGGGGATTGACCGCCTCGCGCATCTGGAAGAACACGTCCGGATTCTGCGAGGTGCCGCGCACCACCGGCTTCTCGGGCGACAGGGCACGGGCGCGGTGGGCCTGCACCAGCTCGTCGGAGATCATCGCGCGCACCGCCTTGTGCTCGATCTGCTCGATCTTGGCCACCTCGTGGGAAGTGCGGAAGCCGTCGAAGAAGTGCATCACCGGCAGCCTGCCCTCCAGGGTCGCGGCCTGGGCGATCAATGCGAAATCGTGGGCCTCCTGGACCGAATTGGAGCAGAGCATCACCCAGCCGCAGGCGCGCGCCGCCATCACGTCGGAGTGGTCGCCGAAGATCGACAGCGCGTGGGTGGCGATGGTGCGCGCCGCGACGTGGAACACCGTCGCGGTCAGCTCGCCGGCGATCTTGTACATGTTGGGGATCATCAACAGCAGCCCCTGCGACGAGGTGAAGGTGGTCGCCAGGGCGCCGGTCTGGAGCGCGCCGTGGATGGCGCCGGCGGCGCCGCCCTCGTGCTGCATCTCGATCACCGCGGGCACCGTGCCCCAGAGGTTCTTGACGCCCTGGGCCGACCACTGGTCGGCCAGCTCGCCCATCGGCGAGCTGGGCGTGATCGGGTAGATCGCGATCACCTCGCTGGTCAGGTGCGCGATCGCCGCCGCCGCCTCGTTGGCGTCCACCGTCAGCGTCTCGGCCGGGCGCTGCCGGGCCTGTCCCTGATCCGCGTGGCGGACTTCGCCGCGGGGTTCCTTGATGGTATCGAGATTCAGCATTTGCAGAGCTCCTGTTCGTTTCCAAGCACAATCCGCGATACTGCCAAGTTTCCCGGAAACCCCTGTGACCTAGATCAAATGCCGGCGCGGCTGGCGAAAATCCGCGCGTCTGTTTAAGCTGGGCCGCTGGGACCAGGGGGGAACATGAACGAGAAAGTCCAGCGCGGCCGCCGCGCGCTGCTCTACCGGGCCGCCGGCCTGGCCGGCTTCATCGGCATGGGCGACATCTTCGACAGCCGTCGTGCCCTGGCCGCCGGGACGACACCGGCCCAGGGCATCCGCCGCTTGAGCGGCAGCGTCACGGTCAATGGCGCGCCGGCGGCCAAGGGCACGCCGGTCTTAGCCGGCGACACGGTGGTCACCGGTGCCGCCAGCGAGGCGATCTACGTGTTCGGCCGTGACGCCTTCCTGCAGCGCGCCGACAGCCGCATCCGGCTCGGCTCAGGCGCCGCTAGATTATTGCGGGTGATCAGCGGCGATCTGCTGTCGGTATTCGGCAAGGGCAACATCAGGATAGAGACGCCGACCGCGACCATCGGCATCCGCGGCACCGGCTGCTACATCGAAGCGCAGCCCAAGCGCGTGTATTTCTGCCTGTGCTACGGCGTGGCGGAACTGATCCCGAGCGCGGCGCCGAACGAACGCGAGCTGATCCGCAGCAAACACCACGACCACCCGATGTATATCTACGACGACCCGAGGATGCCGACGATGATGGTGCCCGCCGGGGTCATCAACCACTTCGATGCCGAGCTGGTGATGCTGGAGAGCCTGGTCGGCCGCCGCCCGCCCTTCGCGTCCGACTGACGGGTCATTGCCGGCGCGCGAGCTTCGATCCGGGCCACAAGTCTGGGCGGCTGCGCAGGTATTGCGGCGGGTAATCGACCTTCGCGCCCAGACGCTCGGCGGCGTGCCAGCCCCAGCGCGGATCGTCGAGGAAAGCGCGAGCCAGCGCCACCATGTCGGCCTGACCGGAGGCGATGACCGCCTCGGCCTGCGCCGGGTCGGCGATCATGCCCACGGCGCGCGTCGCGATGCCGCTCTCGCGCTTCACCTGCGCCGCGAAGGGCACTTGGTAGCCGGGCCCGGCGATAATCTTGGCGGCAGGCACCAGGCCGCCGCTGGTGACGCAGACGTAGTCGTAACCGATGCGCTTCAGCTCTCTGGCCAGCGCCACCGCGACCTCGGGCCCGGCACCGCCCTCCATCCAGTCGCTGGCGGTGATTCGCGCGCCCAGACATTTGTCCCGGGGCAGCACCTCGCGCAGCGCCGCGGCCACCTCCAGCGGAAAGCGCAGCCGGTTCTCCAGCGAGCCGCCGTAAGCGTCGCTGCGTCGGTTGGAGAGCGGCGACATGAACTGGTGCAGCAGGTAGCCGTGCGCGGCGTGCAGCTCGACCGCGTCCAGCCCCAGGCGCACGGTGCGGGCGGCCGCTGCGGCGAAGGCATCGACGATGCGCCTCATGCCGGATAGGTCGAGCGCCTGCGGCGTGTGCCAGTCGTCAGCGAAGGGGATCGCCGAGGGCGCTTGCGTCGGCCACGGAGATTCGGTTGCCGGCAGCGCTCCCCCGCCCGCCCAGTGCACCTGCGCCGAGGCCTTGCGCCCGGCGTGGGCGAGCTGGATGCCGATCGGCATGTTCGAGATCCGGCGGCAGACGGCGAGCACCCTGGCCAGCGCCGCCTCGTTGTGATCGCTGTAGAGCCCGACGCAGCCGTGGCTGATGCGCGCCTCGCGCGTCACCCCGGTGGCCTCGATGACCAGCAGGCCGGCGCCGGAGAGGACGAGATTGGGCAGGTGCATCGCGTGCCAGTCGCCGATGCAGCCGTCATCGGCGGAGTACTGGCACATCGGCGCGATCACGATGCGGTTGGCCAGGGTGATGCCGCCCAGTTGGATCGGGGTGAATAGCTTGCTGCTCATGGCTGGGACCCTCCTTGAATGTGCCGGCATCTTACAACAGGTGACGACACGATCGTCCGCGCGAGATTCCTGCGATGCGGTCGCATTAAGCCGTCGTCCCGGGTAAAATGGCGGGTTTCCGGTCGGCATCGCGATCGAAATCAACCGCGCAGAGGGCATCATGACGACAGCCACCACCATCCCCGCAACCCTGATTCCCGGCGACGGCATCGGCCCCGAGATCGTCGAAGCCACGGTGATGGTGCTCGACGTCCTGGGCGCGCGCTTCGACTGGGAGACCTGCTCGGCGGGTCTGGCCGGGATGAAGGAGTTCGGCGACCCGCTGCCGCAAGCGACGCTGGACTCGATCCACCGCACCAAGCTGGCGTTGAAGGGTCCGCTGGAGACCCCGGTAGGTGGCGGCTATCGCTCCTCCAACGTGCGCCTGCGCGAGGAATTCAAGCTCTACGCCAACGTCCGACCCGCGGTCACGATCATTCCCGGCGGCCGCTTCGACAACATCGATCTGGTCTTGCTGCGCGAGAACAACGAAGGACTCTACGTCGGCTTCGAGCACTACATCCCGATCGACGGCGACCCCCACGCGGTGGCCATGGCCACCGGCGTGAATACCCGCGCCGGCTGCCGGCGCATCGCCGAATACGCCTTCGAGTACGCGGTGAAGAACGGCCGCAAGAAGGTCACCATCGTGCACAAGGCCAACATCATGAAGGCCTTGACCGGCCTGTTCCTGGACACGACGCTGGAGGTCGCGAAGAAGTACCAAGGCCGCATCGAATGCGACCAGCGCATCGTCGATGCCTGCGCCATGCAGCTGGTGTTGAATCCCTGGCAGTTCGACGTGATCGTCACCACCAACCTGTTCGGCGACATCCTCTCGGACGAGATCGCCGGCCTGGTGGGCGGCCTGGGCATGGTGCCGGGCGCCAACATCGGCGTCGAAGCAGCGATCTTCGAGGCGGTGCATGGCTCGGCGCCGGACATCGCCGGGAAAGGCATCGCCAACCCCGTGGCGCTGATGCTGGCAGCCGGGATGATGCTCGACCACATCGACCGGCGCGACCTAGGCAGCCGCCTGCGCCAGGGAATCCACGCCACCTTGAACGAGGACATGGTGAGGACCGGCGACCTGGGCGGCAAGGCCTCGACCAAGGAATTCACCGCGGCGCTGATCCGCCGGCTCAATCCCTGAGTCCTCGCGGCGCCGGCGCGTCGGGGACCGACAGCGCCTGCAGCAGCGCCGCGATCACCGTTCGGCGCAAAGCGCGCCAGCGCCTGCCGTCCGCGAAGACGTGCCTCTGGTTGATTTCCAGCTCGATGCCCAGATAACGCTCCGCCGGGAAGCGCCGGCGCAGATGGGCGGTGAGGCCGTCTGATCGACCACGGTAGGGATAGTTGCGGCGCACCCGCAGCTCTGGCGCCAGAGCGCGGCAGGCGGCCTGCCAGCGGCGGCACAATTCGACTTCGCCCGGCCGCTCCGGGTCGTAGAGCAGGCCGAGGTCGGCTTCGCGGATCCGGCCGTCGAGCACCGGCGTGAAGCTGTGGGCGGAGATATGGACGACCCGTCCGCCTCCCGGGGCCGCGGCGACGGCTTCTTCCACCCTGCCCCGGTAGGCCAGGTAGTGCCGCGCCAGGATCTCCAGACGCAGCGCCGCCGGCGCTGCCCGCGTCGCTTCCGAGTAGAGTTTTGGGTGGCCGAGCGAGCGGTTGAGATCGATCAGCAGACGGCTGGTGGTGGCGGCGAACAGGGGCGCGGCGAGCGCCCCGGCCAGGTCCCTGGCCATCGTCAGCGCGCCCGCGTCATAGCCGCGATGCGTCCGCAACAGGGACTCGAAGCCGCGAAAGAGCGGCCGGTAGCGGCTCGGGATCCGGTTGCCGCCGTGCTCGCAGCTGACCAGGAAACGGGATGGCTTCGTCGGCTTCACGCCAGGAACATCCGTCCTTCTTCCAGGCAGCGGCAAAGCTCCCCGTAGACCGCGCGCAGGTTGTCCCTGCGGAAGTCTGCAGCCACGGCGCGCAGGATGCGGCGCGCCAGCGGGCCGCGCGCCAGCAGGAGGTCGAGCGCCTCGCCCCAGTGCCGCCGCTCTTCGCCCGGCATGGTTCCGATCAGATGATGCCAGAGCTCGCGGGCCTCGCAGCGGCCCCCCGGATAGCCCAGCAGCCGCAGGTATGCTGCGTCCTCGATCACCGTCAGTTCGGCGTCGTGGATGCAGGCGCGCAGGATCTGCGCCAGGGCGTCGGTGGCGATTTCCCGCTGCCCTTCCAGCGTTCCCCAGCGCCCCTCGTAGAGCGCGCGGACGCTGGCGATGGTCGCGGCGGCGACGGCGAGGTCGGCGCGCGGGCATTCCTGCACGTCGATGACGCGGATTTCGACGGCGTGGCGGTCGAAGCGCGGAATCGCGCCGCGGGCGTTCACCCATTCGTGCCGCAGCACGCCCTCGGAATCGAAGGGGGCGAGGTCGCGGTACATGGTCGCCAGCGCTCGCGCGTGATCAAGGCGACTGGCGAGGGCATCCGGGATCACCGCTCCGATCAGCGCGGGAATCTTGAGAACGTGGGAACGGTAAGCCTCCATGCGGAAATCCAGGAAGCCGCTGTCGCCGCCATCCGCGATCGGGGAACTCGCGGCCAGCGCCGGCAGGATGGGCAGCAGCAGCCTGACGGCGGCGTGCAGGCGCGCGAACTCGCCGTCGTCGGCGAAGGGCAGGTTCACGTGCATGCTCTGCAGGTTGGCCCAGCCGTGGCTTCTGCAGCCGAAAATGCGATCGTAGGCGCGGTAGATGGCGGCGTGCTCGCCCGGCCACAGATGCGTTTCGGTGTGCGGATCCATCCAGGGATGCGCTGCGCTGGGCATGAGTCGCGCGCCCATGGCCGCAAGGCGCCGGCCGACGGCGCCGACCTCGGACTGGAAGGCGGCGGCGAGGGCGGGCAGATCCGGACTCGGTCTGGCGTTCTTCAGTTCGAGCACGTGCAGCACCAGCTCGTTCGACCAGGCGAGTCCGCCTCTGTCCACCTCGGCGGCGGGCGCCCCGGCGAGCTCGCTCAGCAGGGTGTCGGCGACCGGCCTGAGCGAGAGCGTCTGCGCATCCACGATCATGTATTCCAGTTCGATGCCGTAAGCCGCGAAGGCCGGCAGCGGAGCGGCGCTCATGGCGACACGCCCCGCCTGCGCGCCTCGATACGCTTGGCGAACACCGCCATCACCTCGCGGTAGAGGGCGTCCTTGAGCACGCCGTCCTCGTGGCCGGCGTCGACGTTGGGATTGTCATTGACTTCGATGACGCAGCAGCGTCGGCCCAGCTCCTTGAGGTCGACGCCATAGAATCCGTCTCCGATCAGATCGGCCGCCTTGAGCGCCATCTTGATCACCCTCGCCGGCGCCTGGTCCAGGGGCAGCGCCAGCGTGGCGCCCTCGCGATAAGCCCCGCCCTGGCCGTTGCGCTTGATGATCTGCCAGTGCCCGGGGACCATGAAATACTGGCACACGAACAGCACCCGCCGGTCGAGGATGCCGACCCGCCAGTCGAATGCCGTCGGCAGATATTCCTGGGCGATGATCAGCTCGGATTTTTCCAGCAGTTGCTCCACCGTGGCGCGCAGTTCCGCCGCCGACGTCACCTTCACCACTCCCAGGGAGAACGAGCTGTCCGGTTGCTTGAGCACGATCGGAAGCGTCAGTAGCTGCAGGATCTGGGCGGCGTTGTCGCGATGCACGAGCAGGGTTTTCGGCGTCGGGATGCGGTGCCGTGCCAGCAGCTCGGCCAGATAGACCTTGTTGTTGCACTTCAGGATCGACTGCGGATCGTCGATCACCACCAGGCCTTCGGCCAGCGCCTGGCGGGAGTAGCGGTAGGTGTAGTGATTGACGAAGGTGGTGTCGCGGATGAACAGCGCGTCGAAGGCCGACAGACGGCCGAAGTCGGCCCGGGTGACCAGTTCCGCATGGATCCCCATCTGCTGCGCGGCGCGCTCGAACTTGCGCAGCGCCCTGGCGTCGGAGGCTTGTTCCGGGTTGTCGGGGTCGTGCAGTATGGCGAGGTCGAAGCGCGGCGCCGCGCGCCTTTTCAGCGGCCGCGGTCGGCGCAGGAAGTAGTCGCTGGCGGCTTCGATCGCGAAGGCCTGATGCTGCGGCGGGATGTCGCTGGCGGCCATCGGCCGCACGCCGCGGATGCGCCACTGGCCTTCGCGGCGCTGGAAGTGCGCGCGCAAGAGCGGCGCCTGCAGCAGTTTGAAGAGCTGCCCGCTCAACTGATCGTAGTGCTTGGCGACGTTGCGTCCGAAGTAGATGGAGAGCTCAAACTCGTCCGACTTGATCGGCGCCAGGGAGCGCTGGACCAGTTCGTCCAGGCCCTGGGTGAGCAGGCGCACCAGGAGCCTGGATTGCAGGTCCTCGATCGTGCCCACCCTGGGCAGGGGCTTGTGGCCGCGGGCTTCGGCCAGCAGCGAGACGTAATAGCCGAGGCTCTGGTAGCGATAGGACCGGCACAGATTGAACACCCTGGCGCCGCGCTCCTTGCCGTAGGCGGCATCGGTCAGGTAGGCCCGCGCCGGCACGACCGTCACCCCGGGGATGGCCAGCGGCCAGTCGCGCGGATTGGTGACCACGATCAGGATGCTCATGACGATCCCCGCCCGGCCGGCCGGATGACCAGCAGGTTGGCGTCGTGGGTGACGATGCCCAGCAGCACCGCGCCCATCACCCGATCGATGTTGATCCAGTACTCCTGCGCGGGACCGTAGGGATCGGCGACCAGCACGGTCCGTTCCCGGCGGTTGTAGCCGGCCATGACGACGAAGTGCCCGGAGGGATGCCCGCGCACGTCGTCGGGCTGGTCTTGCGGTCCGTATTCCCGGGGCGCGCGGTAGAGGAAGGTGGAACTCAAGCCGGTCAGTATCGGCAGGTCGCGGCGCAGCAGGCCGTGGATCAGGTGACGGGTGAGGTCCGTCAGGCGCAGCCGCCCGCCCAGGCTCAGGAACTCCAGATAGCCCTCGGTGGCGTGATGCAGCCTGGCGTCGCGCTTCAGCTCGCGCTGGCGGTGCAGGCGCTGGGCGATATCGACCCCGGGGGCGAACCAGCTCGGATCGAAGACCAGCAAGTTGTAGGTGTAGATGGTGGCCTGAAAGCCGTTCCTCAGGGCGTCGCAGGCCAGGAAAACGGCGAAGGTGCCGGTGCCGGTTTCGAGCTTGCGGGTGCGGGCGATGACGCCCTCCAGACCCTCGTCCCGCCCCCAGTAGCGGTAGATGGCGTGGAGGCAGGTGGGGCCGCAGGTGGTCTCGTCCGGCTGCGGCAGCATCGTCAGGGGCAGGCGCAGCGTGGGCCTGAGCATGGGCTGGAACTCTCTCTCGAGCGGGCCCGGGGGAGGCCGAAAATGCCCGGGCGATCATGCCGACAATATATGCCAATCGGCTTGACAGGGGAAGCCTGCGGCCCGAAGATGATGTCATTCTCATCTTCCCCCGCTTCCTGGGCGTGCTCATGGCTGCGCTTACCCCCTCGCTCGGCGATGCGCTGTTGATCGTCGATGTGCAGAACGATTTCCTGCCCGGCGGCAGCCTCGCCGTAGCCCGCGCCGAGGAGGTCATCGCACCGCTGAACGGCTATCTCGCGCTGTTCGCCCGGCACGCGCTGCCGGTTTTCGCCACGCGCGACTGGCATCCGGTGCAGCATTGCTCATTTCGCGAACAGGGCGGACCCTGGCCGCGGCACTGCGTCGCCGGATCACCCGGGGCGCGTTTCGCCGCCGCCCTGCTGCTGCCGGAATCGGCGATCGTGGTGGACAAGGCCACCCGGCCCGACGCCGATGCCTACTCCGGCTTCGCCGGCACCGAGCTGGCGGACCGGCTCCACGCGCTCGGGGTACGGCGTCTGTTCGTCGGCGGATTGGCCACCGATTATTGCGTCCAGAACACCGTGCAGGACGCGCTGCGCCTAGGCTACGCCGTCCTCCTGCTGCGCGACGCGGTGCGCGCCGTCGACGCCGCCCCCGGCGATGGCGAAAACGCCATCGCCCGCATGCTCGGGGCGGGTGCCGCCGCCATCGAGCTGGCGCAGCTCGAAGGCTGAGGCGATGGGCGCGATGACGACCGCGGCCTCGCCGCTGCTGACCGACCTCTACCAGCTGACCATGCTCCAGGCCTATCACGACGAGCAAATGAATGGGCTGGCGGCGTTCGAGTTCTTCGTGCGCAGGCTGCCGGAGGGCCGCAACTTTCTGATGGCGGCCGGACTGGAGCAGGTGCTCGACCATCTCGAGACCCTGAGTTTTTCCGCCGAGGAGCTCGCCTGGCTGGACGCGAGCGGCCACTTCCGCCGCGACTTCGTCGCTTCGCTCGCCGACTTCCGCTTTGCCGGCGAGGTGCACGCGATGCCGGAGGGCACGGTGTTCTTCCCGGACGAGCCGATCCTGCGGGTCGTGGCCCCGATCCAGCAGGCGCAGCTGGTGGAGACGCGCATCATCAACCTGCTGCAGTACCAGACCCTGGTCGCCTCCAAGGCGGCGCGCTGCGTGCTGGCGGCGCCGGACAAGCTGCTGGTCGATTTCGGCCTGCGCCGCGCCCACGGCGCCGAAGCCGGACTGCTGTCGGCGCGCGCGAGCTTCCTCGCCGGCTTCGGCGGCAGCTCGAACGTCATGGCCGGCATCAACTGGAACATACCGCTGTTCGGCACCATGGCGCACTCCTACGTCCAGGCGCACGACGAGGAGGCCGAAGCCTTCGAACGCTTCGCCCGCTGCCATCCGCAGGCCAACACCATGCTGATCGACACCTACGATACCGAGGCTGCGGCGGGCAAGCTGCTGCCGCTCGCCGCGAGGCTGGCGCAGGACGGCATCGCCATTCAGGCGGTGCGCATCGACAGCGGCGACCTGGGCGAACACGCCCGGCGGGTCAGGGGCATACTCGATCAAGGCGGAATGCACAAGGTCAGGATCTTCGCCAGCAGCAACCTGGACGAATACCGGCTGCACGAACTGCTCGCCGCGGGCGCGCCGATCGACGGCTTCGGCGTCGGCACGCGCATCAACACCTCGGCCGACAGCCCCTATCTCGACTGCGCCTACAAGCTGCAGGAATACGCCGGCCGGGCGCGGCGCAAGCGCTCGGAAGGCAAGGCGACCTGGCCGGGATGCAAGCAGGTCTATCGCCGGCTAGACGGCGACGGGCGTCTGGCCGGCGACCTGCTGACCACTGCCGACGACGTCCACTCGGGCGACGGCTTGCTGCAGCCGGTGATGCAAGGCGGCAGGCGGATCTTTGCTTCACCGCCGCTATCGACGCTGCGCGCCCACGCCGCCTTGCAACTGGCATCCCTGCCCGACGCCTGGCGCCGGCTCGAAGCAGCACCGGCTTATCCGGTGCGGGTCTCGACGAGGCTGGTCGAACTGGCCGACGCCATCGATCGACGCCGCACCTGAGCGCGCATCTGAGTTGCTTGAGCGCGCCGGCGCCATGACCCGATCGAGACCATTACGCCAAGCAGCGCCAATCAAAACGCCACGGGCCAGACGAGCGGCAACCGGGATCTGAGTGGCAACAGTTCTACCGGCACACGCCGATGCGCCGAAGCAGTGCAATTAACTGGCTGATCGTTCTGGCGGTGCTCTTGCTGGCCACCGCCGCGCTGGCGCAGACGGCCGGTACGGTCACGCACCTATCCGGAAGCCTGGTGGTCAAGAAGGCAAACGACGACATGCTCATCTCTCTGATCAAGGGGGGCTCGCGCTCGGTCACCGGCCTGCTGGGCAAGCGCAATCCGGCCAAGGAAAAGATGAATACGCTGACTGCGACCATTGGCATCCGGGGCACCCATTTCGGACTACCGATGTACCAGAACGACTGCGGCAATATTCCAAGGATTTCCGGCAAGCCGCCCGAGAATGGTTTGCCTATCGACGTCGCGGCCGGTGCGATCCAGATGAGCAACCAGGCCGGCCAGCAGATCATCAGCGCCGGGCCGTTCGGTTTCGTCGGCTCCATCGCGACCCCGCCCATCGGTAAGCACAACGGTGCATCGCCATGCGTGGTGCAGTGACGACCGAAATCAAAAAACCGCCAATGCGGCGGTTTTTTTGATGTTCTTTGGGGTGGACGATGGGACTCGAACCCACGACGACTGGAATCACAATCCAGGACTCTACCAACTGAGCTACGTCCACCACTGATGCTGCTATCGATGCCCCCGACCAGCCCAAGCTGGCGTGCCCGACAGGAATCGAACCTGTAACCCCCAGCTTAGAAGGCTGGTGCTCTATCCGGTTGAGCTACGGGCACCGGTCGGTTGCTGGTCGGGGCGAGAGGATTCGAACCTCCGACATCTTGGTCCCAAACCAAGCGCGCTACCGGGCTGCGCTACGCCCCGAGAGCGCGCATTCTACCGGCAGTGCCGAGCGGGGTCAATCGCCGTCGCCCGATGGATCAGGCTCCGCCTCTTGCGGCAAGCGCTCATTTCGTTTATAAAGCCCTCTTTTCGCTGACGCACTGAAACGCCAATGGCCGCTGAAGATCTCCTGCACAAACAGTTTCCTCCCTATGTGTCGAAAAAGGGCGAGGAATACATGAACAGCCTGCAGCACGCCCACTTCCGCACCATCCTGATGTCCCTCAAGGGGGAGTTGATGGTGGACATCGAGCGGACGGTGCACACCATGCAGGACGAAGCCACCGTCTTCGCCGACCCCAACGATCGCGCCAGCCAGGAATCCGACATCGCCCTCGAACTGCGCAATCGCGACCGCGAGCGCAAACTGATAAAGAAGATCGATGAGGCGCTCGGGCGCATCGAGAACGGCGAGTACGGCTACTGCGACAGCTGCGGCGTCGAGATCGGCTTGAAGCGCCTGGAAGCCCGCCCGACCGCCACCCTGTGCATCGACTGCAAGACCCTCGAAGAACTGAGAGAGAAACAGGTAGCCAAGTAAAGCTTTGCTACAAGTAGCCAGAAATGAAAAAGGACGCCTAGGCGTCCTTTTTCATTGGCTAAGCTAGCTTACTGCTGGGGCTGTTCCGCGGCTGGCGCGGCATCGCCGCCGATGGCCTTCATCGACAGGCGGACGCGGCCCTTGTCGTCGGTCTCGATGACCTTGACCTTCACCACTTGGCCTTCCTTGAGGTAGTCGGCCACGGCATTGACGCGCTCGTTGGCGATCTGCGAGATGTGCAGCAAGCCGTCCTTGCCCGGCAGCAGACTGACGATCGCGCCGAAATCGAGCAGGCGCAGCACCGTGCCCTCGTAGATGCGGCCGACCTCGACCTCGGCGGTGATGTCCTCGATGCGCTTCTTGGCCATCTGCGCGGCGTCGGCGCTGACCGAGGCGATGGTGATGGTGCCGTCATCCTCGATGTCGATCACGGCGCCAGTCTCCTCGGTCAACGCGCGGATGACGGCGCCGCCCTTGCCGATCACGTCGCGAATCTTCTCGGGGTTGATCTTCATGGTGATCATGCGCGGCGCGAAGGTCGATACCTCCTCGCGGTGGCCGACCATCGAGCCCTGCATCAGGCCGAGGATGTGCAGGCGCGCGTCCTTGGCCTGGGCCAGCGCCACCTGCATGATTTCCTTGGTGATGCCCTGGATCTTGATGTCCATCTGCAGCGCGGTGATGCCGTTCGCGGTACCGGCAACCTTGAAGTCCATGTCGCCCAGGTGATCCTCGTCGCCCAGGATATCGGTCAGCACCGCGAAACGGTTGCCCTCCTTGATCAGGCCCATGGCGATGCCTGCCACGTGCGCCTTGAGCGGCACGCCGGCGTCCATCAGGGCGAGCGAACCGCCGCAGACCGAGGCCATCGAGGAGGAGCCGTTCGATTCGGTGATCTCGGAGACCAGGCGGATGCTGTAGCCGAACTCCTCGGGAGTGGGCAGTACGGCCAGCAGCGCGCGCTTGGCCAGGCGGCCGTGGCCGATCTCGCGGCGCTTCGGGGTGCCGACGCGGCCGGTTTCGCCGGTGGCGAAGGGCGGCATGTTGTAGTGGAGCATGAAGCGGTCGCGGTACTCACCCTGCAGCGCGTCGATGATCTGCTCGTCGCGGCCGGTGCCCAGCGTGGCCACCACCAGCGCCTGGGTCTCGCCGCGGGTGAACAGTGCCGAGCCGTGGGTGCGCGGCAGGACGCCGTGGCGGATGGCGATCGGACGCACGGTGCGGGTGTCGCGGCCGTCGATGCGCGGCTCGCCGTTTAAGATCTGGTTCCGGACGATCTTGGCTTCGAGATCGAACAGGCGATCCTTGACCACGTTGGCGTCGACGGCGTTCTCGCCCTCGCTCAATGCCGCGACCACGCGGTCGACTATTTCGCGGGTCTTTTGCGTCCGCGCCTGCTTGCTGGTGATGAGATAAGCGGCGCGCAGGTCGGCTTCTGCCGCTGCGGCGATGCGCTCGATCAGCGCCTCATCCTTGGGCGCGGGCTGCCAGTCCCATTCAGGCTTGCCGGCGACTTCCACCAGCTCGTTGATGGCTTTGATCGCGGCCTGCATCTGCTCGTGGCCGAAGACCACGGCGCCCAGCATCACCTCCTCGGACAGTTGGTTGGCCTCGGATTCGACCATCAGCACGGCGGCGGCGGTGCCGGCGACCACCAGATTCAACTGGCTGTCTTTCAACGCCGAGATGTCCGGGCAGAGCACGTACTGGCCGCCGATGTAGCCGACGCGGGCGGCACCGATCGGGCCGTCGAAGGGGATGCCCGAGATCGCCAGCGCCGCGGAGGAGCCGATCAGCGCCGGGATGTCGGGATCGACTTCCGGGTTCGAGGAGAGCACATGGACGATGACCTGGACCTCGTTCAGGAAGCCTTCGGGAAACAGCGGCCGGATCGGGCGGTCGATCAGGCGCGAGGTCAGCGTCTCCTTCTCGGAGGGACGGCCCTCGCGCTTGAAGAAGCCGCCGGGGATGCGGCCGGCGGCATAGACCTTCTCGACGTAATCGACGGTCAGCGGGAAGAAGTCCTGACCGGGCTTGGCGCTGGTCTTGGCCACGACGGTGGCCAGAACGACGGTGTCGTCCATCGAGACCAGCACGGCGCCGCCGGCCTGGCGGGCGATCTCGCCGGTTTCCAGGGTGACGGTGTGGGCGCCGTAGGCAAAGCTTTTCTTGGTGGAAGTGAGGTTCAACAAGGGTCTATCCTTTCGTCGTGTCTGCCGAGGGCTGCCCAGTGGCGAGCCCAAAAAAGAAAACCGGCGCGGCCATCATCGGACCGGCGCCGGCGTGTTCACTCATGCCCGCTGCGCTGTGGGGCACCCCGCATGTCGCGCCGCAGCTTACTTGCGCAGGCCGAGCCGGGCGATCAACGCGCGGTAGCCGTCGCCGTTCTTGCGCTTCAGGTAGTCAAGCAGCTTGCGGCGCTGGTTGACCATGGTCAGCAGGCCGCGGCGCGAGTGGTGATCCTTGACGTTGGCCTTGAAGTGGCCGGTCAGACCATTGATGCGCGCGGTCAAGAGCGCAACCTGCACTTCCGGCGAGCCGGTGTCACCCTGGGCGCGCTGATAATCGCCGACAATCTTTGCTTTCTCTACAGTCGAAATCGCCATCTTCTCTCTCTACCGGTTTCTTAACAAAGGGGGGAATTGTACCCCTACTTCAGCAATCCGCTCAAGCACTTCCAGACGCCGTTCCGCGTTCCGCCACCAGGCGCCGCGGCACGAGATAACCGTCGGACGAAAGTTGGCACAGCCCGAGAAAACGGCCGCTAGCGTAAGCGCGCAACCTGGCGCCAGCGGGACCGTTCCAGCGCACCGGCTGGCCGTGAATGAGGTGCGCGGCGTCGATCTCCCCCAGTTCCGCCGCCGGCAGATCCAAGAGCAGCGAGTCTGCCGGTGCGAGTCTGGCATCGCGCCCGGACAAGCTCAGGTCCGCCAGTTCAGCCAGGGTGACGGCGTGATCGAGACTCAGCCCACCGATGCGGGTGCGACGCAGACCTTCCAGATGGGCGCCGCAACCAAGCAGTCTGCCCACGTCCTCGGCCAGGGTACGGATGTAGGTGCCCTTGCTGCAATCGACCGACATGGAAATCTTGTCGTGCTCGACTGCCAACAGGCGGATGGCGTGGATGGTGACGCGTCTGGGCTGCCGCTCGAGTTCGATGCCGGCGCGGGCATATTCGTAGAGCGGCTTGCCGTCGCGCTTCAAGGCCGAGTGCATCGGCGGCACCTGCATGATCTCGCCTTGAAAGCGCTGCAAGACCGCCTCGACCTGCTGCCGCGTAACCGCGACCGGGCGGGTTTCGAGCACCTGTCCCTCGGCGTCGGCGGTGTCGGTGGTGACCCCCAGGCGAATGACAGCGTCGTAGGATTTGTCGGCGTCCAGGAGTTCCCCGGCAAACTTCGTCGCCTCGCCGAAACATAGCGGCAGCAGGCCGGTGGCGAGCGGATCGAGGGTGCCGGTGTGACCGGCCTTCAAGGCATTGTAGAGCCGGCGCGCGCTCTGCAGGGCGCCGTTGGAGCTGATCCCCGGTGCCTTGTCGAGCAGCAGCACGCCATCGACGGCGCGGCCTGGCGGCCGGCGTGGCGCGTTCAAACCGGGCTCGCTCCTGGGCTCACTGGTCCGCGGCGTCGGGCGTGTCTGCCGCCGCCTCGGGAAGAGCGGATTTGACCGCCTCGTCGATCAGCTGGGACAGCCGCGTGCCCCGCTCCACCGACGGGTCATAGACGAAGTGCAGCTCGGGCAGGTGGTGGATCTTGATGCGCCGGCCCAGTTCGCGCCGAAGGAAGCCGCTGGCGCGCTTCAGGCCTTCGGTGATCTCTTCGAGATGCTCGGGACCGGCCAGGGTGGTGAAGAACACCTTGGCGTGGGCGTAATCGGCGGTGACCTCGACGTCGGTCAGGGTCACCAGGTTCACGCGCGGATCCTTGAGCTCCAGCCGGATCAGCTCGGCCAGATCGCGACGGATCTGTTCGGCGATACGGCTGGTGCGGGAAAAGTCCTTGGGCATCGGGATACCCTCGGGCTAAGACAGCGTCCGGGCGACTTCCTGGATTTCGAACACTTCGAGCCGGTCGCCCTCGTTGAGATCGTTGAAGTTCTTCACCGAGAGACCGCACTCGAAGCCGTTCTTGACTTCCTTGACGTCGTCCTTGAAGCGTTTCAGGGAATCGAGCCAGCCGGTATGGATCACCACGTTGTTCCTCAGCACGCGCACCTGGGAATTGCGCTTGACCACGCCCTCCAGCACCATGCAGCCGACCACGGTGCCGATCTTGGAAATGCGGAACACCTGGCGCACCTCGACCAGACCGATCACCTGCTCGCGCTGCTCGGGTGCGAGCATGCCCGACATCGCCGCGCGCACTTCATCGACCGCGGCATAGATGATGTTGTAGTAGCGGATATCGACGCCCAGGCTCTCGGCCGCACGGCGCGCGCTGACATCGGCGCGGGTGTTGAAGCCGATGATCACCGCCTTCGAAGCCGCGGCCAGATTGACGTCGGATTCGCTGATGGCGCCGACCGCGGAGTGAATGACATTGACCTTGACTTCGTCGGTCGATAGCTTGTTGAGGGATTGCACCAGCGCTTCCTGGGAACCCTGCACGTCGGCCTTGACGATCAGCGGTAGCTGCTTCGCCTCGGTCTCGCCCAGGTTCTCGAATATGTTTTCGAGCTTGGCGGCTTGCAGCTTGGCCAGCTTGACGTCGCGGAACTTGCCCTGGCGGAACAGCGCGATCTCGCGCGCCTTGCGCTCGTCGCCCAGGACCAGCGCCTCGTCGCCGGCCGCGGGCACGTCGGCCAGGCCCTGGATTTCCACGGGAATCGAGGGGCCGGCTTCTTCCACCGACTTGCCGTTCTCGTCGAGCATCGCCCTGACCTTGCCGAACACCGCGCCGCACAGCAGCGCATCGCCGCGGCGCAGCGTTCCAGACTGCACCAGGATCGTCGCCACCGGGCCCTTGCCCTTGTCCAGACGCGCCTCGATCACCAGGCCCTTGGCCGGGGAGTCGACCGGCGCCTTGAGTTCGAGCACTTCGGCCTGCAGCAGCACGCGCTCCAGCAATTCATCGACGCCCACGCCGGTCTTGGCAGAGACCTGCACGAAGGGCACATCGCCGCCGTATTCCTCGGGGATCACGCCCTCGGCGACCAGTTCCTGCCGGACGCGGTCGGGGTTGGCATCGGGCTTGTCGATCTTATTCACCGCCACCACCAGCGGCACGCCGGCGGCCTTGGCATGGGCAATCGCTTCCTTGGTCTGGGGCATGACGCCGTCGTCGGCGGCGACCACCAGGATGACGATGTCGGTGGCCTTGGCACCGCGTGCCCGCATCGCCGTGAATGCTTCGTGGCCCGGGGTGTCGAGGAAGGTCAGCATGCCGCGGTCGGTCTCGACGTGATAGGCACCGATGTGCTGGGTGATGCCGCCCGCCTCGCCGTGAGCAACGCGCGCCTTGCGGATGTAATCGAGCAGCGAGGTCTTGCCGTGGTCGACGTGGCCCATCACCGTGACCACCGGCGCCCGCGCCAGCAACTCCGGCGCAGGACCGCCTTCGGCCTGCACCTCGTCGAGGAAGGCATCGGGTTCGTCGAGTTTGGCGGCGAAGGCCTTGTGGCCCATTTCCTCGACCACGATCATCGCGGATTCCTGATCGAGCATCTGGTTGATCGTGACCATCGAGCCCATTTTCATCAGGGTCTTGATGACCTCGGTGGCCTTCACCGACATCTTGTGGGCGAGATCGGAGACGGAAATAGTCTCAGGGATATGCACCTCGCGCACCACCTGCTCGACCGGCTGGGCAATCTCGTGGCGATCGTCAGAGCGGCCGCCGCGGCCGCCGGCACGGGCACGCGGCCCGCCGCGCCAGCCGCTCGGGCCGGTATCGCCGCGGGTCTTGATGCCGCGCTTCTTGGCGGCGTCGTCCTTCCAGGTGCTAACCGGCTTCTTGACCGCTTTCTTGTCTTCGGGTTTTCCGACCGGCTTGTGCAGCGTGCCGCTGACCTTGGCCACCGCCGGTGCCGGCGCTACCGCCGCAGCGGGCGCCTTCGGGGCTTCCGCCGGCTTCGAGGCCGCGATCAGGCGCTGTTCGGCCTCGGCGCGGCTGCGGGCGGCGCGCTCCTGCTTGCTCTGCAATTCGGCGGCCTGGATGGCGGCCAGTTCCTGGTGACGCTGCGCCTCGCGTTCGCGCAGGGCGATCTGCTCGGCGCTGATCACGTGGGCAGGAATCCGGGTCGCGACGCGTGCCGGCGTCTTGGCCGGCTTCGCCGCCGGCTTGGCAGCGGCGGCGGGCAACTCGGCAACCGGTGCGGCAACGGCCGCCGGAACCGGGACGGGGGCCGGCTCGACGACCGGCGGCGGTGCAACGACTTCGGGAGCGGGCGGCGGGGCCACGGGCTCGGGCAGCGGCGCGACCGGCAGCTCTATCGCCGGCGCTGCCTCGACCGGCACCGCCTCGACGCGCGGCTTCACCGCCGGAGGCGCCTCGACCAGCGCCTCGTCGCGCTTGACGAAAACCCGCTTCTTGCGCACCTCGACCTGGATGGTGCGCGCCTTGCCGCTGGCATCCGCAGCCTTGATCTCGGTGGTCTGCTTGCGCGTCAGGGTGATCTTGCCCTTGGGCCCGGTCTCGCCGTGCGACTTGCGCAGGTATTCGAGCAGCTTGGCCTTGTCCTGCTCCGAGAGCGTGTCGTTGGCCGCCTGCTTCTTGACACCTGCTTTCTGCAGCTGTTCGAGCAGCGCCGTGGCGGGCATCTTAAGCTCGCTGGCAAATTGTGAAACGTTCATCTGTGCCATCGGAAACCCCTGCGATTATGCTTCGAACCAGTGCGCACGCGCAGTGGTGATCAGGCCCTTGGCCCGCTCTTCCTCGATGCCGGTCAGCTCGACCAGCTCGTCGACCGCCAGGTCGGCCAGATCGTCGCGGCGCTTGACGCCGCCGCGCGCCAGCTTGGCGGCGAGCGATTTGTCCATGCCTTCCAGTTCGAGCAGGTCGTCCTCGACGCTCTCCAACTGCTCCTCATCCACGATCGCCTCGGTGAGCAGCACGTTGCGGGCCCGCTCGCGCAGCTCGGTGACGGTGGCCTCGTCGAAGGCGTTGATCTCCAGCATCTCCGCCAGCGGCACGTAGGCGATCTCCTCCAGCGTCGAGAAGCCTTCCTCGATCAGGATGTTGGCGACCTCCTCATCGACGTCGAGCCGTTCGATGAACAGCTGGCGGATCTTGGCGTGCTCGGTCTGCGACTTCTCCTGGGATTCCTCGACCGTCATCAGGTTGATCGTCCAGCCGGTCAGCTCCGAGGCCAGGCGCACGTTCTGGCCGCTGCGGCCGATGGCGATCGCCAGGTTGTCCTCGTCGATCACCACGTCCATCGCGTGCTTTTCCTCATCGACCATGATCGAGGACACCTCGGCTGGCTCCAGCGCGCCGATCACGAACTGGGCGGGATCGGCCGACCAGAGCACGATATCGACGCGTTCGCCGGCCAGCTCATTGGTGACCGCGGTCACGCGCGAGCCGCGCATACCGATGCAGGTACCCTTGGGATCGACGCGCGGGTCGTTGGACTTGACCGCGATCTTGGCGCGCACCCCGGGGTCGCGCGCCGCCGACTTGATTTCGATCAGGCCGTCCTCGATCTCCGGGACTTCCAGCTCGAACAACTTCATGATGAATTCCGGCGCGGTACGCGACAGGATCAGCTGCGGGCCGCGGGCGGCACGGTCGATCTTCATCAGCCAGGCGCGGACGCGGTCGCCCGGACGGAGGTTCTCCTTCGGGATCATCTGGTCGCGCGGCAACACCGCCTCGATCCGCCCGGCCTCGATGATGGCGCTGCCGCGCTCCATGCGCTTGACGGTGCCGGTGACCAGATGCTCCTTGCGTTCCAGGAAGTCGTTCAATACCTGCTCGCGCTCGGCGTCGCGGATCTTCTGCAGGATCACCTGTTTGGCCGCCTGGGCGCCGATGCGGCCGAAATCGACCGGCTCCAGCGCCACCTCGATGTAGTCTTCGAGCGCAATGTCGGGCACATCCTTGACCGCGTCGGAGAGGCCGATCTGCTGTTCGGGATTTTCCACCGTATCATCGGGCACCACCAGCCAACGGCGGAAGGCCTCGAACTCGCCGGTCTCGCGATCGACCTCGACGCGCACGTCGGCATCGTCATGCACCTTCTTCTTGGTGGCGGAGGCGAGCGCCAGCTCGAGGGCGGTGAAGACGATGTCCTTCTGCACGTTCTTCTCGCGCGACAGGGCATCCACCAGCAGCAACAGTTCGCGGCTCATCGTTCCATCTCCTGCGATTTCTCTCGTTAAATTCCGTCAGAACTTCGCCACCAGGCGAGCCTTGTCGATCTGTTCCAGGGGCAGTTCATAGACCGCCTCGGCACCGGTCAGGTGCAGCACGCCATCCCTGACCCCGGCCAGCACGCCGGTGAAATTCCGCTGGCCGTTGATCGGTAGGCGCATGCGCAGCTGGGCCTCCTGTCCCGCGAAGCGCTCGAAATCCGCCGGCTTCTTCAGCGGCCGATCGAGCCCGGGCGAGGACACCTCCAGCCGGTCGTAGTCGATATTCTCGACCGCGAACAGGCGCGTCAGATGGTTGCTGACCGCGGCGCAGTCGTCGATCGTTATGCCCTTGGGGCTGTCGATGAAGATGCGCAACAGGCGAGCGCGCGGGCTGGCCTCGAAATCCACCAGTTCGTAGCCCAGTCCCTGCAAAGTCTGCTCGATCAGTTCAGCCTGCCCCATCGCGATCCACGATACCCACGCCACAAATAAAAAATGGGCGAAACGCCCATCTCTGTCCTGCCATCCCGCCAGCGTTTCTTCCCGCCAGAATGCGGCGGGAACCGATCCCTACCAACCGCAAAATTATAACAGGATAGTACCGGCCGAGCAAATCGTCCCTTCCGGTGACCCCGCCTTAGACTCCCGTCAAGCTTCGGTTTCTTCAGAGATTTCCCCGTCATCCGGGGCAGACACGAATCTGAGCGACGCCGCAGGCAACTGCTTGATCAGGGCCGAGACCTCCGCCGGCGAAAGTTCCAGCACCATGCCGCGTTTCAGCCGCGGCGGCAGCTGCACCGGGCCGTAGCGCACCCGCATCAGCCGGCTGACGGTGACCCCGACCGCCTCGAACATGCGCCGCACCTCGCGATTGCGGCCTTCGGTCAGGGTGACCCGGTACCAGCGGTTGGTGCCCTCGCCGCCGCCCTCGACCAGCCGGCCGAAATGCGCCACGCCATCCTCCAGCTCGACGCCCTGGACCAGTTTCTCCTTCGCCGCCAGCGACAGCTCGCCGACCACGCGCACCGCGTATTCCCGCTCGATTTCGCTCCTCGGGTGCATCAGCCGGTCGGCCAGCGCGCCATCGCTGGTAAACAGCAGCAGGCCGCAGGAATTGAAGTCGAGCCGGCCGACGGCGATCCAGCGGCCACCGCCTATCCTCGGCAGCTTGCCGAACACGCTCGGCCGCCCCTGCGGGTCCTCGCGCGAGACGATCTCGCCCTCCGGCTTGTGGTAGAGCAGGACGCGCGGGCGGCGGTCGGCAAACCTGAGATGCACCAGCTTGCCATTGACCCGGACCTTGTCCTGCGGCCCGATGCGCTGTCCGACGTGAGCCGGCTCGCCATTGACGCTGACCCGGCCGGCCAGGATCCATTGCTCCAGTTCACGGCGCGAGCCCAGGCCGGCATCGGCGAGAGCCTTGTGCAGCTTGGTGGTGGCCTCGGGCACCGGCTCCGGACGCGGCCGGCCGCGGCGGCCGGCCTGCGGCGCGCCTGAGCGGGGCCCTTCGTCAGGAGTCTCCCGTTTCGGCTTGGCCGTGGGCGGACGGAAGGGTGTGCGGGCGGCGGCGCGGCCGCCCGATTTACGCTGGCGGGGCATCGACAGTCTCCATGATTCGTTCGAGTTCGGCCAGGGGCGGCAACTCGGCGAGACTGCGTAGGCCAAGGTCGTCGAGGAAGGTTTTGGTGGTGGCATAGAGCGCCGGACGCCCGGGAGCGTCGCGATGGCCGACCGCATCTATCCAGCCGCGCGACTCGAGCGTCTTCAGGATGTTCGGCGAGACGGCGACGCCGCGGATGTCCTCGATGTCGCCGCGAGTCACCGGCTGGCGGTAGGCGATGATCGCCAGGGTCTCCATCACCGCGCGCGAATACTTGGGCGGCCGCTCGTTCTTCATGCGGTCGAGATAGGGCTGGAATTCCGGGCGGGTCTGGAAGCGCCAGCCGCTGGCCAGTTGCGCGAGCTCGACGCCGCGATCATGCCAGTCGGCGCGCAGGTCGGCGAGCAGGCTGCGCAACGTGTCGTCGTCGAACTCGTCGTCGAACAGCCGCTTCAGCTCGGCCAGCGGCAGCGGTTCGGTGGCCGCGAGCAGCGCCGTCTCGAGCACGCGCTTGAAGTCTTCAGGGGTGTAGAGCGTCTGCATCGGCGAGCTTCACGTAGATCGGCGCCAGCGCGGCGCTCTGGGTGATATCGACCAGGCGCTCGCGCACCAGTTCGAGCATGGCGAGGAAATTGACCACCAGGCTGGGCACGCCGGCGGCAACGTCGAACAGGGTATCGAAGGCGACGAAGGCGCCGCCCGAGAGCCGGCGCAGCATCAGGCTCATGTGCTCGCGCACCGACAGCTCCTCGCGCTGGATCTTGTGGTGCTGGGTCATCCGCGCCTGCTTGATCAGTTGCAGCCAGGCCTGCTGCAGGTCGCGCAGGCTGACCTCGGGCTGACGCGCAGCCAGCTCGCCAGCGACCCAGACGCTGACCCACTCGTAGTCGCGCAGCGCCTGCGGCAAGGCGTCGAGCTTGGCGGCGGCGGCCTTCATCTGCTCGTATTCGAGCAGGCGTCGCACCAGCTCGGCGCGCGGATCCTCCGCCTCGCCCGCCTCGACCCTGGGCGGCCTCGGCAGCAGCATGCGCGACTTGATCTCGATCAGCATCGCCGCCATCAGCAGGTACTCGGCGGCCAGTTCCAGATTGCCCCGGCGCATCGCCTCGACGTAGTCCAGATACTGCCGGGTCAGGGCCGCCATCGGAATGTCGAGGACGTCGATGTTGGCCTTGCGGATCAGGTAGAGCAGCAGGTCGAGCGGCCCCTCGAAGGATTCGAGGATGATCTCCAGCGCGTCGGGCGGGATATAGAGATCGCGGGGCAGCTCGGAGAGCCGCTCGCCGTAGATCATCGGCATGTGGGGCGCGTTCTCCATGCTCAGGTGTAATCCAGCCCCATCGCCTCGCGCACGTCGCGCATCGTCTCCTGGGCCAGCTTGCGCGCCTTGTCGCAGCCGTCGGCGACGATGTTGCGCACCAGTTGCGGATCGTCGAGGTAGGGCTGCGCCCGCTCGTGCATCGGCTCCTGCTCGCGCAGTATCGCCTCGATCACCGGCTGCTTGCATTCCAGGCAGCCGATGCCGGCGCTGGTGCAGCCCTCGCGCACCCACTGCCGGGTCGGCTCGGACGAATAGATGGCGTGGAAGGCCCACACCGGACACTTCTCCGGATCGCCCGGATCGCTGCGCCGGACGCGCTGCGGGTCGGTCTGCATGGTGCGGATCTTCTTGGTGACGCTGGCGGGATCCTCGCGCAGCGCGATGGTGTTGCCGTAGGACTTGGACATCTTCTGGCCGTCCAGGCCCGGCATGCGCGCAGATTCGGTGAGCAGCGCGTCGGGCTCGACCAGGATCATCTTGCTGCTGCCCTCGAGGTAGCCGAACAGGCGCTCGCGGTCGCCGAAGGACAGGCTCTGCGCCTCGTCCAGGAGCGCGTGGGCCTGCTCCAGGGCATCGGCCTCGCCGCGTTCCTGATAGCGCGTGCGCAGATCCTCGTAGAGCTTGGCGCGCTTCTTGCCGAGCTGCTTCATCGCTTCCCTGGCCCGCTCCTCGAAGCCGACCTCGCGGCCGAAGAGATGGTTGAAGCGGCGCGCGATCTCGCGCGTGAACTCGATGTGCGGCACCTGGTCCTCGCCCACCGGCACCCGATTGGCGCGGTAGATCAGGATGTCCGCGGCCTGGAGCAGCGGATAACCCAGGAAACCGTAGGTGGATAGATCCTTGTGCGCGAGCTTCTCCTGCTGATCCTTGTAGGTCGGCACGCGCTCCAGCCAGCCCAGCGGCGTCATCATCGACAGCAGCAACTGCAGCTCGGCGTGCTCGGCCACGCGCGACTGGATGAACAGCGTCGCCTGCGACGGATCGACGCCGGCGGCGAGCCAGTCGATGATCATCTCCCAGGCATCATCGACGATCCTGCCCGTCTCCTCGTAATGGGTGGTCAGCGCGTGCCAGTCGGCGACGAAGAACAGGCAGGGATATTCCTGCTGGAGCTGGACCCAGTTCTTCAACACCCCGTGGTAGTGGCCGAGGTGAAGGCGGCCCGTGGGGCGCATGCCGGAGAGGACTTTTTCCGCGTACATATCAGATGTTGATGTTGAAAAGCAGTTTGAGCAGCAGGATGAAGCCGCTCATGAGCGGCAACAGAATCAGGTCGAGCACGTGGGTGAACAGCAATGCCAGCAGGATCACGAAGCCGTAGCGCTCGATCTGGGCGAACTTCCAGGCCAGACGGTGGGGCAACAGGCTGACCGCGATGCGGCCGCCGTCGAGCGGCGGGATCGGCAGCAGGTTGAGCAGCATCAGCGCCGCATTGATCTCGATGCCGGCCATGCCCATCCTGGCCATCGGCTCGGCGTAGGCGGAAAACGGCAGGATCAGCGCGAGCTTGAACACGCTGGCCCAGGCCAGCGCCATGAACAGGTTCGCCGCCGGCCCGGCAGCGGCCACCCAGAGCATGTCCTTCTTGGGCTCTCTCAGCTTGCCGAAATTCACCGGCACCGGCTTGGCCCAGCCGAAAATCACGCCGCCGCCGGACAGCGTCATCAGCAGCACCGGCACCAGGATGGTTCCGATCGGATCGATGTGGCGCAACGGGTTCAGGCTGACGCGTCCCAGTTGCCAGGCGGTCGGATCGCCGAAGTGACGGGCAACATAGCCGTGTGCGGCTTCGTGCAGGGTGATGGCAAAGATCACCGGCAAGGCATAGATCGCCAGCGTCTGAATCAGGTTGTCCATGGGAGCGTGGCTGAGGCGAAGCCGCGATTCTACCAAAATCACGGCCATCCTCCCTGCCCCCTTCCCAGGGAAGGGGGCAGGGAGGATGGCACACTGCTACTCGGCGAAGCCGAACAGCGCGAGCGAGCCGCGCCCGGCGCGGATCAGTTCGGGGACACCGCCGACGAGGTTGATCATGCTGGTCATCTCGGCGCCGCAGGGACCGGCATCGATCACCAGGTCGAGCAGCTTGCCCAGGCGGCTGCGGATTTCCTCGGCTTCGGAGAGCGGCGCCAGATCGCCCGGCAGGATCAGCGTCGAGGTGAGCAGCGGCTGGTCGAGCTCGGACAAGAGCGCCTGCACCAGCGCATGATCGGGTACGCGCAGGCCGATGGTCTTGCGCTTGGGATGCAGCACCCGCCGCGGCAGCTCCTTGGTACCCTCCAGAATGAAGGTATAGCTGCCCGGCGTCGCGCTCTTCAGCAGCCTGAACTGGGCGTTATCGACGCGGGCGTAGGTCGCGATTTCCGACAGGTCGCGGCACATCAGGGTAAACAGGTGCCGGTCATCGACGCCGCGGATGGCGCGGATGCGCGCGAGCAGGCTGGCGTCGCCCAGGTGGCCGCACAGCGCATAGGCGGAGTCGGTGGGCAGCGCCACCAATCCGCCGCCGCGGATGATTTCCGCCGCCTGCTTGATCAGACGCGGTTGCGGGTGCTCCGGGTGGATGCTGAAGAACTGGGCCACGGCGTCACACGAACAGTTGCCATACCGGCGTCAGATCGGGCGGCAGGGGCGGCAGCCGGCCGAGATCCACCCAGCTCTCGCCCGGACCGTGGAAGTCCGAGGCACGCGAGGCGGCGAAGCCGAACTCGCGCGCCAGCCTGGCGAACTCCGCCACCTGCTGGGTCGAATGCGCGCCCGAGAGCACCTCGATGGCGCCGCCCCCCTGCTCCCCGAATTCGCCCAGCAGACGGCGCAGCTCCTTGCCGGAGAGACGGCAGCGACCGGGGTGGGCGAGCACCGCGACGCCGCCGGCAGCGCGAATCCAGCCCAGCGCCTGCTCCAGCGTCGCCCAGTCGTGGGCGACGTAGCCGGGCTTGCCCTTGGCCAGCCAGTGGTCGAACACCGACTTCACGTCGCGGGCCAGACCCTGTTCGGCGATATGCCGGGCGAAGTGCGCCCGGCTCACCAGCGCGGGATTGCCGACATAGCGCAGCGCGCCCTCGTAGGCGCCGTGGATGCCGACCTTGGCGAGCTCGGCGGCCATCTCCCTGGCGCGAGCGTCGCGCCCGCTTCTCACCTGCGCCAGTCCTTGCATCAGCGTGTCATTGGACGGGTCGATGGCCAGTGCGACGACATGCACGGTGGTGTCGTCGTGCCAGGAGACCGAGATCTCGACGCCATCGACGAAGCGCAGCCCCAGTTCCTCCGCCGCACCCCGCGCCTCGGAAAGACCGCCCAGCTCGTCGTGGTCGGTGAGCGCCAGCAGCTCGACGCCATTGGCGTGCGCCCGGCGCACCACTTCGGCGGGTGCCAGCAGACCGTCCGAGTAGGTTGAGTGGCAGTGCAGATCAGCATTGAGCGCTGCGCTCACGGAAAGAAGTCCTCGATCAATGCCGCCAGGCGCGCGGGCTGGTCGTGGTGCATGTTGTGGCCGCAGTCCTCCAGCATCTCGACGCGGAGGTCGGCAAAGCAGGCGATGCGCGACTGGTAATCGGCACCGCCATCGGCGTCGGAAAAGCGCTTCATGATGAAGGAGTCCCGCGCCGCCACCCACAGTACCGGCGCCGTGATCCTGCGCCAGCAGGCCTTGGCGTCGTCGAGACGGTAGAGGATGGGACTGGGCAGCCGGTGGTAGGGATCGGCGGCCACCACGATATCGCCCGCCTCGGTCTCCTGGCCCAGATGCAGGGCCAGGAAGGCTGCCTGCTCGGCCGACAGACGCGGATTGACACCCTGCAAGCGAAGCGCCAGCGCGGCGCGATCGGCGTAGCGGTTGGAGGCGGGTCCGGCGCGCAAGCCGGCCAGCCATTTGCCATAACGCCCGGGAGCGTCGGCCGGATCGCTGACGTGCAGGCCGAAGCCCTCCAAGGTCGCCAGCCGCTCGACCCGTTCGGGGCGAATGCCGGCATAGAGACAGGCGGCATTGCCGCCCAGGCTGTGACCGATCAGGCGCACCGGGCGATCGGGCGAATAATGCTCGAGCAGGGCGTCGAGATCGGCGACGTAGTCGGGGAACCAATAGGCGTCGTTATTCCGCTGCGAACCCCCGAAGCCGCGCCAGTCGGGGGCGATCAGGCGCCACTCGCGCGCCAGCGCATCGACCAGAAACTGGAAGCTGGCAGAGACGTCCATCCAGCCGTGCAGCAGGAACAGCGCCGGCGCCGAGGCCGGCCCCCAACTGCGCACGTGGACGCGCCGGCCGCGCAGTTCGAGGAAATCCGAACGAAAAATTTTCATCGCAAGATTCTAGCATCCGCCTTGCCACTGCCACGGCGAGCCGGCATAATCGCACCCGGTCGCAGGGAGAGCGTGACGCAGTCACCGCCGAAGGCGCAATACCCGGAACCGCTCAGGCAAACGAACCGGCGACGCAGGACAAATCTGGAGAGCGATGGACAGCCCCTAGGGGACGGCCCATCCACCGAAGGGGCAAGCGGTCGGAGCATGGCTTCGCCGGCAATCTCTCAGGTACCATGGACAGATGGGGTGAGGCGGGGAGTGCATCGCATCTCTTCGCCGCCTTTGTTTCGCCAAGCGGACAGGTCCTCGGAAACCATGGGAAAACACACACCCCTCTACGACACGCACCGGCGCGCCGGCGCCAAGCTCACCGATTTCGCCGGCTGGGACATGCCCATTCACTACGGCTCGCAGATCGGCGAACATCACCAGGTACGACGCGCGGCCGGCATGTTCGACGTCTCGCACATGCTCGCCATCGATCTCACCGGACCGGATGTCCTTCCCTATCTCTCGCATCTGCTCGCCAACGACGTCGCCCGCCTGACTCAAGCGGGGAAGGCGCTCTACTCCTGCCTGCTGGACGAAAACGGCGGCGTCATCGACGATCTGATCGTCTACTTCTTCAATGCCGAACACTACCGGCTGGTGGTCAATGCCGGCACCGCCGACAAGGATCTGGCCTGGATGGCGCGGCAGGTCGCCGACTTCGACATCGAGATCGTGCCGCGCCGCGATCTGGCCATGATCGCGGTGCAGGGACCGCTGGCGCGCGAGCGCGTCTGGCAAGCCTATCCGGGCACGCGAGCGGCGAGCGAAGCGCTCAAGCCCTTCTTCGCCGCCTTCGACGGCGACTGGCTGATCGCGCGCACCGGCTACACCGGCGAGGACGGCTTCGAGCTGGCCGTGCCCGCCGCCCAGGCAGCCGACGTCTGGGCCGGACTCGAAGGCGCCGGCGTCTCCCCTTGCGGTCTGGGCTGCCGGGACACGCTGCGCCTCGAAGCCGGCATGAACCTCTACGGCCAGGACATGGACGAGACCGTGACGCCGCTGGAATCGGCCCTGGCCTGGACGGTGGCGCTCTCGGGCGAGCGCGACTTCATCGGCAAGGCAGCGCTGCTCGCTCAAAGGCCTGCGCGCCGGTTGATCGGCCTGTTGCTGCTCACCGGCGGCGTGCTGCGTGCGCACCAGAAGGTGCGCAGCGCGCACGGCGAGGGAGAGATCACCAGCGGCAGTTTCTCGCCGACGCTGGAACAGGGCATCGCCCTGGCCCGCCTGCCCATCGCGGTGGCGGCCGGCGAGATCGTCGTGGTCGACATCCGCGGCAAGGAGCACCAGGCCCGCGTGGTCAAGCCGCCCTTCGTGCGCAACGGAAAAATTCTCGTCTCAATCTAGGAGTCCGACATGAACGTCCCCGCCAATCTGAAGTACGCCAAGAGCCACGAATGGGCCCGTCTCGAAGCCGACGGCAGCGTCACCGTGGGCATCACCGACCACGCCCAGGAAGCCTTGGGCGACATCGTCTTCATCGAATTGCCACAGACCGGACGCCAGCTCGCGGCCGGCGCCGAGTGCGCGGTGGTCGAGTCGGTCAAGGCCGCCTCCGACATCTACGCCCCGGTCTCGGGCGAGGTCGTGGCCGCCAACCAGGAGGCGGTCCACACCCCGGAGAGCGTGAACCAGGATGCCTACGGCGTCTGGCTGTTCAAGATCAAGCCGGCCGACCCGGCCAAGGGCGCCGCCGAACTCGCCGCCCTGCTCGATGCCGCCGGTTACGCCAAGGTCGCCGAGAGTGAATAAGACCAAAGCCCCACTCGCCGATCTGGAGCAGCGCGACGCGTTCGTCTGCCGCCACATCGGCCCCGACGAAGCCGCGATCGCCGCGATGCTCGCGACCGTCGGCTGCGACAACCTCGAGCAGTTGATCGGGGAGACCGTACCCGCAGCGATCCGCCTGGCCGCGCCGCTGGACCTGCCGCAGGCGCTGCCCGAGCACGAGGCGCTGGCGAAACTCAAGGGCATCGCGGCGAAGAATCGGGTGATGAAATCCCTGATCGGCATGGGCTACCACGACACCCTGATGCCGGCGGTGATCCAGAGGAACGTCCTGGAGAATCCCGGCTGGTACACCGCCTACACGCCCTACCAGGCCGAGATCGCCCAGGGCCGCCTGGAAGCCCTGCTGAATTTCCAGCAACTGGTGATTGATCTGACCGGCCTGCCGCTGGCCAATGCCTCGTTGCTCGACGAGGCCACCGCCGCCGCCGAGGCGATGAGCATGGCCAGACGGGTGAGCCGCGCACCCGGCCAGCGCTTCTTCGTCGATCAAGACTGTTTCCCGCAGACCATAGACGTGTTGCAGACACGCGCCGACACGCAGGGCTTCGAGCTCATTTTCGGAAAACCGGAGGAAGCGGCGCAGCACGAGATCTTCGGCGCGCTGTTCCAGTACCCCAACGACCGCGGCGAGGTCGCCGATCTGAGCAAACCGATCGCCGCGGTCAGGGCCAAGGACGCGCTGGCCGTCGTGGCGACCGATCCGATGGCGCTGGTGCTGTTGAAATCTCCGGGCGAGATGGGCGCCGACATCTGCCTGGGTTCGGCGCAGCGCTTCGGCGTGCCGCTGGGCTTCGGCGGACCGCACGCCGCCTTCTTCGCCTGCCGCGACGAACACAAGCGCGCCATGCCCGGCCGCATCATCGGCGTCTCGATCGACGCCCGCGGCCAGCGTGCGCTGAGAATGGCGCTGCAGACGCGCGAGCAGCACATCCGGCGCGAGAAGGCCAATTCGAATATCTGCACTTCGCAGGTGCTGCTGGCCAACATCGCCGGCATGTACGCCGTCTATCACGGCCCCGAGGGCTTGAGGACCATCGCCAGCCGCATCCATCGCCTGGCCGCGATCCTGGCTGCGGGCCTGAGCCAAGCCGGCATCGCCGTGCTGACAAAATGCTTCTTCGACACCTTGAGGATCGAACTCGGCAGCAACGCCGAGCGGGTCCATGCGGCGGCATTGGCCGCGGGATTCAACTTGCGCAAGCTGGGCCACTCGGTGCTGGCCATCGCGGTGAATGAACGGACCAGCCGCGAGGATATCGCGACGCTGCTGGCTATCATCACCGGACAGAGGCCGGACATCGCCGCGCTCGATGCCCGGGCGTCGGCCGAAGATCCTTATCTACCCGAGGCGCTGCTGCGCAGTGACGCCATCCTCGCCCAGCCGGTTTTCAACAGCGAGCACAGCGAGACCCGGATGCTGCGCTATCTGAAGCGTCTGCAGAACAAGGATCTCGCCCTCGACCAGGCGATGATTCCGCTGGGCTCGTGCACCATGAAGCTCAATGCCGCGGCGGAGATGGTGCCGATCAGCTGGCCGGAATTCGCCGACCTCCATCCGTTCGCGCCGCTCGACCAGGCGGCGGGCTACCTGGAAATGATCGGCGATCTGGAGCGGAGCCTCGGGATCATCACCGGCTTTGACGCCGTCAGCCTGCAGCCCAACGCCGGCAGCCAGGGCGAGTACGCCGGCCTGGTGGCGATCCGGCGCTACCACGCCAGTCGCGGCGAGGGACACCGCGACATCTGCCTGATCCCAAAATCGGCGCACGGTACCAATCCGGCCAGCGCCCACCTGTGCGGCCTCGCGGTGGTGACCGTGGCCTGCGACGAGGCCGGCAACATCGATCTTGCCGACCTCGCCGCCAGGGCCGAGGAACACGCCGGGCGCCTGGCCTGCCTGATGATCACTTACCCATCGACGCACGGCGTCTTCGAGGAGGCGGTGAAGGAAGTGTGCGCACTGATCCACGCGCGCGGCGGCCAGGTCTATATGGACGGGGCCAACCTCAACGCCCAGGTGGGGCTCACCAGCCCGGCCGCGATCGGCGCCGACGTCGCGCACATGAACCTGCACAAGACCTTCTGCATCCCCCACGGCGGCGGCGGTCCGGGCGTCGGACCGATCGGCGTCAGGGCGCACTTGGCGCCCTTCCTGCCCGACCACGTGGTGCAGCGCCTCGCTGCGCAGGATCATGGCCAGGGCGCGGTCTCGGCCGCGCCCTGGGGCTCCGCTTCCATCCTGCCGATCACCTGGATGTACCTGGCGATGATGGGCGGAGCAGGACTGAAACGCGCCACCGAGGTGGCGCTGCTCAATGCCAACTACCTGGCGGCGCGATTGCAGGAATATTTTCCGGTGCTCTATGTCGGCGTGAAGGGCCGCGTCGCCCACGAATGCATCATCGATGTCCGCCCGCTCAAGGCCGCGACCGGGATCACCGAGACCGATATCGCCAAGCGCCTGATGGACTATGGCTTCCACGCGCCGACGGTGAGCTTCCCGGTGGCCGGCACGCTGATGATCGAGCCGACCGAATCGGAATCGAAGCCCGAACTCGACCGCTTCATCGCAGCGCTGGCCGCGATCCGCGCGGAGATCGACAAGGTGGCGGAAGGCATCTACCCCGCCGAAGACAATCCGCTGAAGAACGCCCCGCACACCCAGGCCGACCTGGCCGCCGCGCAGTGGCATCATCCCTACAGCCGCGAGGTGGCCTGCTTCCCCCTGCCCTATGTCGCGCAGAACAAGTTCTGGCCGACGGTCGGCCGCATCGACGACGTCTGGGGCGACCGAAACCTGTGCTGCGCTCTGGCTTAGCTGCGTGGCCTAGCTGTGTTGCCTGGGGCGTGAACGCAGGAGGCGCGAGACGCCCGACCGGGCGACAGTCACAGCGGCAGCGTGAAATTCACGATCGCTTGCCGCATCAATGAGCGTCCAGGGCACAGTCCGCTGCCGCTTGGCCAGCGCCGACTGTCGCCCTGGCCAGCGCCGGAGCATGCACTGCGAGTGCCAGGGCGTGGAAGCGGGCCAGTTCGATCAGGCCGCGCAAATAATCGGGACGGTACCGATCGCGGCTGGCCGGCTTGGCCGCCGCCAGTGCCACGCGCGCCAACTGCCAACTGCCGCACACCGAACCCAGCAGGTGCAGGAAAGGCACGGCACCGGCCAGCACGGCATCCAGGCGCGCATTGCCGTTGGCGATTATCCAGTCCAGCGCCCGTTCGAGCGCGGCGATGTCTTCCTCCAGGCGACTGCCCAGCGGCTGCAGGTCTGCCGTCGCCAGCAAGGCGCCGGCAACAGCGCGCATCTCGATGATCAGCTCGCGCAAGCTGGCACCGTTGTCGCGCAGGATCTTGCGCCCGACCAGGTCGTTGGCCTGGATTCCCGTGGTGCCTTCGTAGATGGTGATGATCCGCGCGTCGCGGTAATGCTGGGCGATGCCGGTCTCTTCGACGAAGCCCATGCCGCCGTGGATCTGGATCGCGTCATAGCAAACCTGCTGACAGAGCTCGGTGCTCCAGCCCTTGACCACCGGCATCAGCAGGTCGATATAACGCCGGGCCTTGTCGGCCAGCGCCCGGTCCCCGGCATGACCGGCGACATCGAACCAGCCGGCTGCGCTATAGGCCAGCGCGCGGGCGGCCATGATGCGGGCGCGCATGGTCAGCAGCATGCGCTTGACGTCCGGATGGCGGATGATCGGTCGGCCGCTTTCACCGGTAACGATGTCGCGTCCCTGCACCCGCTCGCGGGCAAAGGCCAGCGCCTGCTGGTAGGCACGTTCGCCGATCCCTATGCCTTGCACGCCAACGCCGAAGCGCGCCTCGTTCATCATGATGAACATGTATTCGAGGCCGCGATTCGCTTCGCCGACGATCCAGCCGATGGCGCCCCCCTTGTCGCCAAAACTCATGCTGCAGGTCGGACTTCCGTGGATGCCCAGCTTGTGTTCGAGCCCGACACAGCGCACATCGTTCTTCACACCGAGACTGCCATCGGCATTGAGCAGATACTTGGGCACCAGAAACATCGAAATGCCCTTCACTCCGGGCGGCGCATCGGGCAGACGCGCCAGCACCAGATGCACGATGTTGGGCGTGATTTCATGATCCCCGTAGGAAATGAAGATCTTTTGCCCGCTGATGCGATAGCTGCCGTCGGCTTGCGGCACGGCCCGGGTGCGGATTGCGGCGAGATCCGAGCCGGCTTGCGGCTCGGTGAGATTCATGGTGCCGGCCCATTCGCCGGTGACCAGTTTTCGCAGATAGGTCGCCTTGAGCTCCGGGCTGGCGGCGAGCAGGATCGCCTCAGCTTCGCCGGCATTGAGCTGCGGCAGCATGGTGAAGGCGGTGTTTGCCGAAAACCACATCTCCCACACCGGCGTCGCCACGCACTTGGGCAGGCCCTGACCGCCATATTCTGACGAAATTCCGAGTCCGACCCAGCCGCCTGCCGCGAACTGGCGCCAGGCCTCGGCCCAACCCGGCGGGGTGACGACCTTGCGGTCTTCCAGGCGGCAACCGGCGTGGTCGCCGGTCCTGTTGAGCGGCGCCAGCACGCCCGTGGCAAACTTGCCGGCCTCCGCCAATACGGCATCGACCAGGTCCGGCGTCGCCTCTTCGCAGCCGGGCAAGCGAGCGATGTCGGAAGCCCCGGTGACCTCGTTGAGCAGGAAGCGGATATCGGTGAGCGGTGCGGCGTAAGCGGTCATGTTCTCGATCCAGAAGGTCGGCGTATGCAAAACGGCGGATATCCGCCCGACAGTCGCCTCGGGCCGTGGCCGTACCCGGATTGTCAGCTATTTTAGCAAGGCGCACAGCGCCATCGGGGCGATTCGATCGCTCTCCCTGGTGCACCTCTCGAAACCTGTACGCCTCTTCGTGAACTGGTGAGACACTCGGCAAAACCGGAAGCCGCCATATGCCGGGTGTTGAGCGACATTCTGGCGGCCGTTCGGGAAGGCCCGGCATAGGCGTTGTCGAAGCTTTGCCGATGATATTATCGGCTATGGTTTAGGCGCCGCTTCGATTGCGGCTCAAGCCGCCGGTGCGGCCACCGAGATCTCGTTTCGCTGCTAACTTCCCGAGGTAACGTCGATTATGAAAGGACCGCTGCGAGGTCTGAGAGTCATCGAGATGGCCGGCATCGGACCGGCACCATTTTGCGCCATGATGCTGGCGGACATGGGTGCGGAAATATTGCGGATTCAAAGGCCTCAGCCCGAAGCGTCAGCGCCCCGGGAGAGCCGACAATCCGATGTGATGGCCAGAGGGCGGCGCTCGCTGACCATTGATTTGCACGCGCCGGGCGGTGCCGCGCGGGTTTTGGACCTGCTCGATAGCGCGGACATCCTGATCGAGGGCTTCCGCCCCGGCGTGATGGAGCGTCTGGGGCTGGGGCCGGATATTTGCCTGGCGCGGCGCCCGGGTCTTATCTACGGCCGCATGACCGGCTGGGGACAATCGGGGCCGCTGTCGGCCTGCGCGGGACATGACGTCAATTACATCGCCTTGTCGGGTGCGCTCCACGCCATTGGCCGCCCGGATCAGGGCCCGACATTGCCGCTCAACTATATCGGCGACTTCGGTGGTGGCGGAATGATGCTGGCCTTCGGCATAGTGTGCGCAGTGCTGGAGGCCAGGCAGTCCGGACAGGGACAGGTGGTCGATGCGGCGATGTCGGATGGTGCGGCGCTGCTCTCCAGCATGATGTACGGGATGCATGCTGATGGCAAGTGGAGCAATCAACGCGGCGACAATCTGCTCGACGGCGGCGCTCATTTCTACAACACTTATGCCTGTGCCGATGGCAAGCACATCGCGATCGGCGCCATAGAGCCGCAGTTCTATCGGCTGTTGCTGGAGCGCTGCGGCATCGACGAGCAGGATCAGCCAGCGCAGATGGATACCGGGAAATGGCCGGAACTCAAGCGCCGCTTTGCCGATCTGTTTCGTACCCGGACACGGCAGGAGTGGTGCGCATTGCTCGAAGCTACCGATGCCTGCTTTGCCCCGGTGCTGGACTGGGATGAGGCTCCCCAGCATCCGCACAATCAAGCGCGGCAGACATTCGTGACCATCGACGGTGTTGTTCAGCCGGCGCCGGCCCCGCGTTTCAGCCGGACCCCGCCGGCAATGCCGGCATCGGCGCAGGCGCTGGCTGCGGATGCTTGCACCGTTGTCCTGGAGTGGAAGCGCGGGGCGGCGGACCACGGCAACGGTGGCGGCTCACCGGCACCCGCCTGCTAGAATGCGCGGCTCGGCTTGGCCGTAATCACGCTCATCAAGGAATCGCATGGCCCAATACGTTTTCACCATGAACCGCGTCGGCAAGATCGTCCCGCCCAAGCGCCAGATCCTCAAGGACATCTCGCTGTCCTTCTTCCCCGGCGCCAAGATCGGCGTGCTCGGACTGAACGGCTCGGGCAAGTCGACGGTGCTGAAGATCATGGCCGGACTGGACAAGGAGATCGAAGGCGAGGCGGTGGCCATGCCCGGGATCAAGATCGGCTACCTGCCCCAGGAACCGCAGCTCGATCCGGAGCAGACGGTGCGCCAGGCGGTGGAACAGGGCATGGGCGAAGTGTTCGAGGCGCAGGCCAAGCTCGACGCGGTCTATGCCGCCTACGCCGAGCCCGACGCCGACTTCGACCAGCTCGCCGCCGATCAGGCCAAGTACGAGGCCATCCTGGCCACGGCCGGCAGCGACCTCAACCACCAGCTCGAAGTCGCCGCCGACGCGCTGGGGCTGCCTGCCTGGGAGGCCAAGATCGGCCCGCTCTCGGGCGGCGAGAAGCGCCGCGTCGCGCTCTGTCGGCTGCTGCTGTCCAAGCCCGACATGCTGCTGCTCGACGAGCCGACCAACCACCTCGACGCCGAATCGGTGGAATGGCTGGAGCAGTTCCTCACCCGCTTCCCGGGCACCGTGGTGGCGGTGACCCACGACCGCTACTTCCTCGACAACGCCGCCGA
>MLJW01000153.1_pt1 | contig 62294 bp, 54 predicted proteins | sample 888231 | NCBI WGS metagenome assembly MLJW01 (sample SAMN05788063, study PRJNA343431) | mine drainage metagenome | isolation source: sample collected from the inflow into an acid mine drainage treatment plant... | place: Germany: Lusatia, lignite mining district
CCATCCGGCTCAGGCTGCCCACCTGGTAGCGCATCCCCTGAACCGCCGCCGCGACGCCTAGCACCAGCATCAGACCGCCGCCGTAGTAATCCCTGTTGTGCTTGTTGATCAACGGTCATCCTCCTGCAACGCAGTGATATTTGAAAACAGGTTCGGCCGATGGCCACTCATGTTCGTTCGTTACGAGCGGGCATCACTATAGCGGATTTTCAGAACTCGAAGCCACCGGCGGCACGCAGCGCCGCGGAGCGCGCTCCGCAGAGCAGTTTTACCAGGGCGGCGGCGGTCTCCGGGTGAGCGCTGCGGCTACACACCGCCGCGGTATAGACCGTCGCCAGCTCGAACTCCTTGGGCAGAACTCCGACCAGGGTCACGCCTTCCGTGTATTTGATTTCGGTGACTTGCGTGCAGCCGATTTGCTTCGCCTCGGTGCTCTGCGCCAGCGCCAGCATCGCGGTGGCGCCGTTCGGGAAAGGTCGCAGTTTGGATTGGACCTCGTCGTGAATGCCGAGCTGCTTCAGCACGTTCATGAAATGGATGCCGGCAGTGGCGAGCTTGGGGTCCGGAAAGTAGATGCCCTGGGCGCTACGCAGGCTGTCACGCAGCGCATCGCGATCGGCGATCATCGGCAGCGGATCGCCGGTGCGCACGGCGATACCGGTATGCACCCGGCCCAGCGGCGCGGCCGAGCCGGCAAGCAGCTGCCCGCTGGCGGTCAGTTGCTCGATCAAGGCCGCGGTCAGGATCATCACGTCGCAGGGTTCGCCGGCCAGCAGCTTGTCCTTCATCGCGCCGACCGCACCAAACGTGCCCTTCAGTTCGGCGCCCGCTTCGGCCGAAAACGATTGTTCCAGCGCAGTCACGACGCCTTTTGCGGCGCCGCCGCTGAGAATATGCAAGTCCATGAAGAATCCTTCTGTGAGCATTGATTGGAGTCAGTCGCCAGCCGACAAAATGCGTTCGGCGGTGATCGGAAGTTCGCGCACCCGCACCCCGAGCGCGTCATGCACCGCGTTGGCGATGGCGGCCGCGGTCGGGCCGAGCGAGGCCTCGCCGGCGCCGACCGGCGGCTGTCCGGAGCGAAGGATGTCGACCTCGACCGCGGGGATTTCGGAAAAGCGCAGGATCGGGTAGTGCTCCCAAGCGTCGCTGGTGACGCGCTCACGGTCGAAGCGCACCGCCTCCTTCAGCGCCCAGCTCGCGGCCTGGATGGCGCCGCCCTCGATCTGGTTGGCAACGCCGTCCGGGTTGATCGCGATGCCGACATCGACCGCGATGAAAAGCCGCCGGACGCGGATCTCCGCCTCGGCCTCGACCTCCGCCACCACCGCGCAATAAGCGCCGCTGCCCTTGTAGCGGGCGTAGCCGATGCCGTGGCCGCGGCCCTCGCCCGCGGCCCAGCCGCGCCAGGCCGAGCGTTCCAGCGCCCGTTCGATCACCGCCCGGCCGCGCGGGTCCATCAGATGGCGCAGACGAAACTCGACCGGATCGGTGCCGGTGGCCTGGGCCAGTTCGTCGATGAAGGACTCGCAGGCGAAGACGTTGATGAACGCGCCCAGGGCGCGCAGCGCCGAGACGCGCAGCGGCATCGCCAGGACGCGATGATTGACCACATGCCAGGCGGGAAAATCGTAGGGCGGCACGGCGTTGCGCTCCGCACCGCCGCCGGCGGCGAACGGGGCATTGACCGCGGCGGGGCGCTCGAAGGGCTGCGCCAGATGCCAGGCGCCGAGCAGCGCCGGGCTCGACGAGCGGCCCGGCCGCGTGCCGTGGCCGTTGCTCCACACCGTATGGCGCCAGCCGATCAGCTCATTCGCAGCATTAAGATCGGCTTCCAGTTCGACCGCCATGGCCGGGCCGAAGGGGGCCCAGGACAGCTCGTCGGCGCGCGACCACTGCACGCGCACCGGACGACCGGGGACGGCGCGCGAAAGCCGCGCCGCGTCGAAGGCGACGTCGTCGGCGCCGTTGTGACCATAACAGCCGGCGCCCTCGACGTGCTGGACGACGATGTCTTGCTCGCTGATGGCGAGCGAGAGCGCCAGATCCCGTCGCAGGTTATAGATGCCCTGGCTGTGGCTCCACACCGAGAGACGATCGCCGTCAAAGCGTGCCAGCGCGCAGGACGGCGCGATCGAGGCGTGCGCCAGATAGGGCTTGGCGTAGGCGGCCTTCAGCGTGCGCGCGACATTCGCCGCATCGGTCGAACCCTTGGCTGCCACGACGCTGGTGTCGGCGGGCTGACTCTTGAGCCAGTGGGTCAGCGAGGACTCGTCGGGCAGGTCGGACGCCTGATCCCACACCGCCAGACGGGCGAGCTCGCTCAGGGCCCGCTCCGCCTGCGCTCCGCGCTCGGCAATCACGCCCAGCAAGGAGCCGTCGCGCACCACGGTCACGATGCCTGGCAGAGCGAGAACCGGGGATTCATCCAGCGCGACCAGCCTGGCCGACGCTGAGGGCGGCCGCAGCATCCGGCCGTGCAGCATGCCGGACAGTTCGAGGTCGTGGATGAAGCGCGGGACGCCGAAGGCCTTGTCCGGCAGATCGAGCCGCGCCGCCGCAGTGCCTACCACGCGGTAATCGGCGGTCGCCTTCTCCGTCACCGGTACGCCCGCCTCGCGTTCGAGCAGGTGTTCGAGCGCAGGATCCCCGGCCAGATCCCGGTAACTGGTGTGCCGGCCGTCGGGACAAGATATCCTGCCGGAATCTATCCTCAGTTCGTCTGCGGCGACGCCCAGGCGGGCGGCGGCCGCCGCCAGATACAGCGTCCGCACCTGGGCGCAAGCCTGGCGCAGCGCCGCGCCGGAGTCCTGGATCGACAGGCTGCCGGAGGTGACCGCCTCGTTCGGGCTGGCGGCGGTATTGGCGGCGATCATGTCTATGTTCTCAAACGGCAGATCAAGTTCTTCGGCGACGATCTGCGCCAGCGCGGTGAGTATGCCCTGGCCGAGTTCCACCTTGCCGGAGAAGACCTGCAGCCGGCCGTCGGCAGAGAAGCGCAGCCAGCGGTCGAAGCGGCGATTTTTCTCCAGGTTGCCCGGCAGGGACAAGGCGGCCGCGGTCACGATGAGCGCACAGCCTCGGCCGCGGCGGAGAGCACCGCCCGGACGATGCGATTATGGCTGCCGCAACGGCAAAGGTTGCGCTCCAGGGCCTGGCGCACCTGGTCCTCGTTCGGCTGCGGACAGCGCGCGAGCAGTGCCGCGGCACTGATCAGCACGCCCGAGCTGCAATAGCCGCACTGCGCCGCCTGCTCCTCGATCAGCGCCCGCTGCAGCGGGTGCGGCGAGTCCGGCGTGCCCAGGCCCTCGACCGTGATCACCGACTTGCCCTCGACCGCCCACATCGGCGTGTCGCAGGAAGCCACCGCGGCGCCGTCTACCAGCACGTGACAGGCGCCGCATTGGTTGGCGCCGCAACCGAAGCGGCTGCCCTTCAGCCCCAGCGTGTCGCGCAGGACGTCGAGCAGGCGCGCATCACTATCGACGTCGAGCTGGTGGCTCGTGCCATTGACCCGCAGATTCACCAGCACCCGATGATTCCCCTCAGCTCCGGATCAGCGATCGACCCGCGCGCCGGAGATCTTGACGATGCGCGCCCACTTGACGATGTCCTTGTTGATGTAGTCGGCGAATTCGGCCGGGCTCATCGACATCGGACTGGCCCCCTGCTTCGCCCATTGCGCCCGCACCTCGGGCTCGGCAACGATCTTGGTGATCTCGGCGTTGAGCTTGTTCACGATCGCCGCCGGCGTGCCGACCGGCGCCACCAGGCCGAGCCAGATCACCGCCTGGTAGCCGGGGACGCCGGCCTCGGACATCGTCGGCACGTCGGGCAGCACCGCGGAACGGGTCAGTCCGGTGGTCGCCAGCGCCCGGACCTTGCCGGTACGGACGAAGCCGGTCATGGTCGTGACCGCGTCGAACATCATGTTCACCTGGCCGCCGAGCACGTCGGTGCGCGCACCCGAGCTGCCCCGGTAGGGAACGTGCAGGATCGAGATGCCGGCCATCGCCTTGAACAGTTCGCCGGCCATGTGATAGGGCGTGCCCGGCCCCGAGGAAGCGAAGGTCAGGACACCGGGTTTGGCCTTGGCGAGCTTGATCAGATCCTTCAGCGTCTTGACCGGAACGGAAGGATTGACCACCAGCACCAGATCCGAATAGTTGAGCGGGGCGATGGGCACGAAATCGCGCATCAGCTTGAACGGCTTCTTGGCGAACAGCGACTCATTGACCGTATGGGTGTTCGAGATCAGGAGCAGCGTGTAGCCGTCCGCCGGACTCTTGGCGACGATGTCGGTGCCGATGATCGAGCCCGCGCCGGGGTGATCCTCGACGACGAAGGGCTGCTTCAGGGCGGTTTCCAGCCGATGCGCGATGAAGCGCGCGTAGATGTCCGCCGGACCGCCGGCGGCGAACGGGACGATGATCTTGACCGGATGGGCCGGATAATCCTGAGCACTGGCGCCGGCGGTGGCCAAGGCCAGCGCTCCTAGGGCGAGAATTCTGGCGATCTGACGCAGCATGATGAGTCTCCCGTTATCGTGAATGTCTGTCGCTAAGTGAGCAACTGGTCAAACTTGGTCTCATTGCTAACCAATCGTCACCAATGATATTGGCTGAGATCGGCTGCGTCAATCGTGGCTCGCGGGCGACTACGCGCTAGTTTTTGCCGGACCGCCGAAACCAATTGATACCAATCTGGCGGCAGCATCGCTATAATCCGAAATCCATTTTAAATACCGATCGCCATGGCCTGGTCTTCCGATCCCGCCTACCTGCTGAAGGAGGAACTGCTGGCGCATCTGCGCGACGGGCGGTGGCGACCCGGGGAGCGACTGCCCACCGAACGCCAGCTCTCCGAATCGTACGGCGTCGGGCGTTCGACGGTGCGGCGCGTGCTGCGGCAATTGAAGGGTCTGGGCCTGATCACGCAGATCGTCGGCAGCGGCACCTATATCGGCGAAGACCTCGCGGAGAAATTGCCCAAGCCGGAATCGCTCGATCTGGGCATCAGCCCGGCCGAACTGATGGATGCCCGGCTGATTTTCGAACCGGGCCTGATCGACCTGGTGGTGAGAAACGGTACCGCCGCCGACCTGGCCGGAATGGAGGAATGCTGTCTGAAGGCCGAGCGCGCCGAGACCCTGGAGCAATTCGAATACTGGGACAACGCCTTCCATCAGAAGATTGCCGAGGCCACCCATAACCAGTTCGTCATCAGCGTCTTCGATCTGATGACCAAGGTGCGCGAGCGCAGCGAGTGGGGCATGCTCAAGAAGAGAAGCGTCACCCCCGAGCGCCGCGGCGCTTACCAGCACGAGCACCGGGCGCTCTGGGCGGCGCTCAAGAACCGCGACGCGGAAGCGGCGAAGGCCTCGATTCATTCGCACCTGATCCACGTCCGCCGCAACCTGCTGGGATACTAGCGCCCGTTTTGTCCGCAGGACAATTACGGGCGCTTGTGCCGCAAAGCGGCATAGTGCCCGTAGTTTTCACGAAATGTTTTTGTCCGGGGCTACCCAGGACGCTTGTGCCGCGCAGCGGCATAGTCCCTGCGTTACGGGCGCGTATGCCGCGCCATGAAAGACATGCGGCGCCTAACCCATTGGACATACTGGTTGTTCATGCGTATGCTGACGCTTCAGCTCGATCAGGTCGCGCACCTGATCGAGCAGCATGGGAGAAAGCGGGAGACGTATCGTAATGCGCCATTATCCGAGGCCGGACAGGGAACCATGAGATGAGACAGCAACTTGATCCACACCACGGCCGCCTTATGCACTCGTCATGTCATCTTATACACCGCGGCAGGTGCCCACTTGAACGTTATGCATTAGCGGCGCGCGAGTACCTATGAGTCGAAGTGACTATATTGCGTTGGCTGCTGTCGCTGTCGCACTACTCGCCGCTCTTTATGCAAGAAGGGCGGCAGGCGAGGCTAAGAGAGCCAACGATATTTCCCTGCACGTTCACAAAGTCGAAATCTACGAAGAAGTGATCTCTTTTTCTGATTGCTTTCGCGGTTTGTTTAACGTACCCACCGCAGCGAGGCTAGAGGCATTTAAAAAAAGGCAGTGCAACGCGCGGAAATTTATCTTTCCAAAAACGTACACTTTCAACTGCAAGAAATCTACGCACATTGTAGTGAGAGTGAAATCTGGCTAAGTATCGCGGAAAGTGAGGGCCGTGAGACAGAAGATACTCCTAGCGAGCTTGTGGTGCGAAGCGAGTACAAATCTGTTTTAAACCTGCTCTACCCAGTCATTCAAAGTATCAAAGCCGAGGCAAAGCTAAATCATGCATAACCTATCAGTCGAGTGGGACGCTTCGCGGCATAGCCGCTCGCGCCCCTCACTTCTACGTTATGCGTAACCATACCCAAGGCTGCACATGCTGAAATTCGAATGGGACGATGCAAAGGCGCAATCGAATCTTGCCAAGCACGGGGTAGCCTTCGAGGAAGCCGCCTCCGTGTTCGGCGACCCGCTGGCCCTGACTTTTCCCGACCCCGATTATTCCATTGGCGAAAAGCGCTGGCTGACCTTCGGTGTTTCATATTCAGACCGGTTGCTGGTTGTCGCTCACGCCGAGCAAGGCCGGTCCGTCCGCATCATTTCAGCGCGAAAGGCGACGCGCCATGAACGAGGAATTTACGAACATGGATAACGATGAAATCAGAACCGAGTACAAACGCGAAGATTTGGGTAAGGGCGTTCGTGGTAAGTATTACGGCCGCTTCACTAAGGGAACCAATCTTGTTTTGCTGGATGACCGTGTGGCCAAGGCATTCCCGACCGCCGAGGATGTGAACACCGCCCTCCTTGGCTTGCTTGCCTTGGTGCCAAGGACTCGCATAACAGGTCGCTCCACCGGACGCGCTAAAGCGCGTCGCTGAACTCGGACGTTCTGTCCGGAGATGAAGCGTGAGAGCCGCCCGCTGCGCGATAAAGCCGCGCAGCGCCGGTGACCTCCACGTTTGGCAACAGCCTTAGCGCGTATCATTTTGCCTATGAGTCCAACCATTTTTCGTGAAGGCGGCTTTCGGTTTTACTTCTTCTCACGGGAAGAGTCGAGGATGCACGTGCATGTTCAGGGCCAAGACGGCGAAGCCAAGTTCTGGCTTGAGCCAACGGTCGAGCTAGCCCAACACACTGGCTTTTCTCGGCGGGAAATCAGCGAAGCACTTCGCCTCGTCCAGGAGCACAAAAATGACATCAGCAGCGCTTGGCACAAACATTTTGTCCGTTGAAGTAACCAACATTTCTCAGCACGGTTTCTGGGTCTTGCTGAATGACGAAGAGCTTTTCCTACCGTTTTCGGACTTCCCGTGGTTTCGCGACGCAGCGATCGGCAAGATCCTGCATGTCGAACTACCATCTCCGAATCACCTTTACTGGCCAGACCTGGACGTCGACTTAGCGGTCGAGTCCATACGGCATCCCGAGCACTTCCCGCTTGTCAGCCAAGTCACACCATAGCCGCCGCCCTAGCTACCGGCGGAAACGAGCGTGGCAGCCGTAGGCCTGTTGTGCCCAACCCGGCTTCAGCCGCCCGCTGCGCGATAAAGCCGCGCAGCGGGCGCGCAACCTCGATGGGTAGGTCGGGCTGAAGCCCGACCTACGGACCTTGCGTCGGCTCGCGCTACAGCCGCTCGAAAATCCCCGCCGCGCCCATGCCGGTGCCCACGCACATGGTCACCATGCCGTACTTCAGATTGTTCCGGCGCAGCGCGTGGATCGTGGTGGCGGAGCGGATCGCGCCGGTGGCGCCGAGCGGATGGCCCAGCGCGATGGCGCCGCCCATTGGATTGACCTTGGCCGGATCGAGGCCCAGATCCTGGATCACCGCCAGCGACTGCGCCGCGAAGGCCTCGTTGAGCTCGAACCAGTCTACCTGATCCTGGCTGATGCCCGCCGCCTTGCAGGCTGCCGGGATCGCCTCCTTCGGGCCGATGCCCATGATCTCCGGCGGCACGCCGCGCACCGCGAAGGAGACGAAGCGCGCCAGCGGCGTCAGGTTGAACTCTTTCAATATCCGCTCGGAGACCAGGATCAGGGCGCCGGCGCCGTCGGAGGTCTGCGAGCTGTTGCCGGCGGTGACCGAGCCCTTGGCCGCGAACACCGGCTTCAGCTTGGCCAGCGCCGCGAGGTTGGTGTCGGCGCGCGCGCCCTCGTCCTGAGACACGGTCCGGGTCTTGGTCTCGATCTTGCCGGCGGCGAGATCGGGCAGCCGCTCATTGATCTCGATCGCGGTCATCTCGTCGGCAAACTGTCCCGCCTGCTGCGCCGCGATCGCCCTCTGGTGCGAGGCCAGCGCGAATTGATCCTGCGCCTCGCGGCTCACCTTCCACTGCTGCGCCACGTGCTCGGCGGTCAGGCCCATGCCGTAGGCCATGCCGATGTTCTCGTCCTTGAAGATGCCCATGTTCATCGAGGGATGGTGGCCCATCATCGGCACCATCGACATCGACTCGGCGCCGGCGGCGATCATCACCTCGGCCTGGCCGACGCGGATGCGGTCGGCGGCCATCGCCACCGCGGTGATGCCCGAAGCGCAGTAGCGATTGACGGTGACGCCGCCGACCGTCTTGGGCAGGCCCGCGAGCAGCACCGCCATGCGCGCCATATTGAGGCCCTGCTCGGCCTCGGGGAAGGAGCAGCCGACGATGGCGTCCTCGATCAGCTTGGGATCGAGCCCGGGCACCTGGGATAGCGCGGACTGCAGCACCCGTACCAGCAGGTCGTCGGGCCGGACGTTCTTGAACATGCCGCGCGGCGCCCGGCCGATCGGGCTGCGGGTGGCGGCGACGACGTAGGCATCCTGCAATTGTTTGCTCATCACATTCTCCTCAGTTTCTGACCGGCTTGCCGGTCTGCATCATGCCCATGATCCGCTCCTGGGTCTTGGGGTTCGCCAGCAGCTCGACGAAGGCGCGGCGCTCCAGATCGAGCAGCCATTGCTCATCGACCAGGCTGCCCGGCTCCACGTCGCCGCCGCAGACGATCTCGGCGATCATCGCGCCCAGCTTGTAGTCGTGCGCCGAGATGAAGCCGCCGTCGCGCATGTTCACCAGTTGCGCCATGATCGTCGCCATGCCGTAGCGTCCCGCCACCGGCACCCGGGGCGGTAGCGCCGGCCGGTAGCCGGCGGCATAGAGCGCGCGCGCCTCGACGCTGGCCACGTGCAGCAGCTCGTAGGGATTGAAGACGATCACGTCGTCGGCAGTCAGGTAGCCCATCTGCCTCGCTTCGAGCGCGGACTTCGAGACCTTGGCCATCGCGGCGTTGGTGAAGCCGTGCTTCAGGAACTGCAGCAGGTCGTTGCCCTGGGCCTGGCGCGCCGCCCGCAGCGCCGCCTCCTTGAGGCCGCCTCCGGCGGGAATCAGGCCGACGCCGACCTCGACCAGGCCGATGTAGGACTCCAGCGCCGCCACGCGTTTGGCGGCGTGCAGTAGCAGTTCGCAGCCGCCGCCCAGCGCCAGGCCCGAGACCGCCGCAACCACCGGTACGGCGCAGTACTTGAGCGCCTGGTGCGCGCGCTGCAGCCGCGCCACCTCCGGAGCAATCGCCGCAGCGCCGCCCGACATGAACGCCGGCAGCATCGACTGCAGATCGGCGCCGGCCGAGAAGGCGCCGCCTTCGGCGGCGTCGGGCTGCCAGATCACCAGACCCTGGTAGTTCTTCTCGGCCTCGGCGACCGCGCGCGTGAGGCCGTCGATGACGCCGGAGCCGATCACGTGCAGCTTGGTCTTGGTGGAGAAGATCAGCACCTCCTGACCCAAATGCCAGAGGCGCACCGCATCGTCCTCGAACACCGTCGTGCCCGCTGTTCTGCCGTCCGTCGCGTTCGCGCCGAAGAGCGGCGCGCGGAAAATCTGGCGGCCATAGACGGGCAGATCCGAGCGCGGCACGAAGGCCTGCCTGGCCGGCGCATAGGAACCGGCGGCGGTATGGACGCCCGCGCCATCCGCCACCGGACCGGCAAACACCCAGTCGGGCAGCGGCGCCGCGCACAGCGCGCGGCCGGCGTCGATGTCCTCGCGCACCCAGTCGGCCACCTGAGCCCAGCCGGCCGCCTGCCAGGTCTCGAACGGTCCCTGGTTCCAGCCGAAGCCCCAGCGCAGCGCGAAATCGATGTCGCGCGCATTGTCGGCGATCGCCTCCAGGTGGATCGCGATGTAATGGAAGACGTCGCGGAATATCGCCCAGAGGAATTGCGCCTGCGGGTTGCTCGATTCCCTCAGGGTCTTCATCCGCTTGGCGGCATCCTTCTCCTTCAGCATGCGCCCGACGATCTCGTCGGCTTTGCCCCCGCCGGCGACGTAGTCGCCCGTGGCGAAGTCCAGTCTCAGGATGTCGCGGCCGACCTTCTTGTAGAAGCCCGCACCCGTCTTCTGTCCCAGCGCCCCCGCTGCCACCAGCCGGGTCAGCACCTCGGGCGTCTGGTAGATGGGGAAGAAGGGATCGTCGGGGAGCTGGTCCTGCATGGTCTTGATGACGTGGCCCATGGTGTCGAGGCCGACCACGTCGGCGGTGCGGAAGGTGCCCGACTTGGCCCGCCCGAGTTTCGCGCCGGTGAGGTCATCGACCACGTCGCAGGACAGGCCGAACTTCTCCGCCTCGTGGATGATCGCCAGCATGCCGAAGACGCCGACGCGATTGGCGATGAAGTTGGGCGTGTCGCGGGCGCGCACCACGCCCTTGCCCAGGGTGGTGGTCAGGAAGCCCTCCAGTTGGTCGAGGATCTCCGGTCGGGTGGCGGCGGTCGGAATCAGTTCGACCAGGGGCATGTAGCGTGGCGGATTGAAGAAATGCACGCCGCAAAAGCGCGCCTTGAGTCCCGCGTCGAAACCCTCGGACAGCGCGGTGATCGACAGGCCAGAGGTGTTCGAGGCGAAGATCGCCTCCGGCCCGATGAAGCTCGCCACCTTCTTGTACAGGTCGTGCTTCCAGTCCATGCGCTCGGCGATCGCCTCGATGATCAGATCGCAATCGCGCAGCTTCTCCAGATCGTCGTCGTAGTTGGCGGCGACGATCAATGAAGCGTCTTCCGGGTTGCCCAAGGGCGCGGGTGAGAGCTTCTTGAGGTTGTCGATGGCGCGCAGGGCAATGCCGTTCTTCGCGCCCTCCTTGGCCGGCAGATCGAACAGCAGCACCGGCACCTTGGCGTTGAGGCAGTGGGCGGCGATCTGCGCGCCCATCACGCCGGCGCCCAGGACTGCGGCCCTCTTGACGATGAAATTGCTCATGGCACTCCTTTCAGAAGAGATCTGCTTCGAGATCGAGAAGATTGGCGGCGCCCGAGCGCGCCTGACGGATCAGCATCGCGGTCTCAGGCAGCAAGCGGGCATAGTAGAAGCGGGCGGTGGCGAGTTTGGTGGTGTAGAAGCCGTCGCCCGAATCGCGTTTGGCCAGCGCGATCTTCGCCATTCGGGCGAAGAAGTAAGCATAGACCAGATGGCCGACCACGCGCAGGTAGGGAACGGCGGCGGCGCCGACCTCGTCCTGGTTCTGGAAGGCCTTCATGCCCAGCTCCATGGTCAGCTTGGTCACCTTGCCGCCCAGATCGGCCAGCGGCGTGACGAACTCATTCATGGCTTCGTCGGTGCCGTTTTCCTCGACGAAGGCGGTGACCAGGGCGCCGAACTTCTTCAGCTTGGCGCCGTTGTCCATCAGGATCTTGCGGCCCAGCAGATCGAGCGACTGGATGGTGTTGGTGCCCTCGTAGATCATGTTGATCCGGGCATCGCGCACGTACTGCTCCATGCCCCACTCGGCGATGTAGCCGTGGCCGCCATAGACCTGCATCGCCTCGGAGGTGGCGATCCAGCCGTTGTCGGTGATGAAGGCCTTGATCACCGGCGTCAAGAGCGCCACCAGGTCGGCGGCGTCCTTGCGCACCGATTCGTCGGGATGGTTGAGCTCCTTGTCGATGGTCAGCGCGACGAAGGAACAGAAGGCGCGCGCGCCCTCGGCGTAGGCCCGGGCGGTGAGCAGCATGCGGCGCACGTCGGGGTGGACGATGATCGGATCGGCCGGCAATTCCGGCGCCTTGACGCCGGAGAGGCTGCGCATCTGGATCCGGTCCTTGGCATAGACCACGGCGTTCTGGTAGGCGACCTCAGTCAGCCCCAGGGACTGCATGCCCACGCCCAGGCGGGCGGCGTTCATCATCACGAACATCGCGTTCAGGCCCTTGTTCGGCTCGCCGATCAACCAGCCGGTGGCGCCGTCCAGGTTCATCTGGCAGGTCGAGTTGCCGTGTATGCCCATCTTCTCTTCGAGCGCGCCGCAGAAGATGGGGTTTCTCGGCCCCAGGCTGCCGTCGGCCTCGGGCACGAACTTGGGCACCAGGAACAGCGAGATGCCGCGGGTGCCCGAGGGCGCGTCGGGCAGGCGGGCCAGCACCAGGTGGATGATGTTCTCGGCCAGGTCGTGCTCGCCGGCGGAGATGAAGATCTTGGCGCCAGTAATCCGGTAGCTGCCGTCGGCCTGGGGATCGGCCTTGGTGCGCAGCAGGCCCAGGTCGGTGCCGCAATGCGCCTCGGTCAGGCACATGGTGCCGGTCCATTCACCCGACACCAGCTTGGGCAGATAGAGGCGCTGCTGCTCCGTGGTGCCGTGTTCGTGCAGGCATTCGTAGGCGCCGTGGGACAGGCCCGGATACATGGTCCAGGCCTGGTTGGCCGAGTTCATCATCTCGTAGAAGGAATTGTTCACCACCAGCGGCAAGCCCTGGCCGCCGTGCTCTGGATCGCAGGAGAGCGCCGGCCAGCCGGCCTCGACGTATTGCCGGTAGGCTTCCCTGAAGCCCTTGGGCGTCGTCACCTGGTGCGTCTCGCGGTCGAGATTGCAGCCCTCGCGGTCGCCGCTGTAATTGAGCGGGAACAGCACCTTCGAAGCGAACTTGCCGCCCTCTTCGAGCAGTTGATTGATGATCTCGGCATCGATCTCCGCGTGCCTGGGCAACTGCTTCAATTCGCCCTCGACTTCCAGCAGCTCGTGCAGCACGAATTGCATGTCTCGCAGCGGTGCGACGTATTGACCCATGATTTTCTCCTAGGGATGGAACGACTGCGCTGCTGGCCGCAGCGATGGATTGATCACGCCGCCCGCCTGGTGCGCGGCTTCCGGCCTGGCTTCGGCGCGGCAGCGAGCGCCGGAAGCGGCGCGCGCAGGCCGCCCAGCAGGAAGCTCATCAGCCGGGGGTAGAGCGCGTCGATGGCGCTGTCATCGACCGGCGTCTCGCCGACGATGGAGAGCGCGTCGGCGCCGGAGATGGCGTAGGCCATGGCGCCGATCATGAAATGGAAGCGCCACAGGATCTCCTCCTGGGGCACGTCGGGCAGCGCCTTGAACAGCGCCGCCTTGAAGCGGCCGACGGCCTCGGAGTATTCCGAGGCGAGGAAGCCGCGCACGAATTCGGAGGGTTCGGTGTAGGTGCGGCCGAGCAGACGCATGAAGGTGCGGCCGCCACCTTCGCGGTCGGCGGCCATGTTCACCGCCACACCGAAAAAGGCATCGACGATCTTGCTCGGCTTCAGCGGCGCGCCCTTGGCCTCGGTCTCGAGCCGATCGAGCGCCTCCAGGCGACGCTCGTTGAGCCAGGTCAGACGCCGGCGGAACAGCTCCTGGATCAGCGCCTCCTTGGAGCCGAAGTGGTAATTCACCGCGGCCAGATTCACCTGCGCCCGGCCGGTGATCTGGCGCAGCGTCGTGGCTTCGAAACCGTGTTCGGTGAACAGCGTCTCGGCGGCGTCGAGGATGCGGCGGCGGGTGTCGGAGAGTTCGGTGTCGCTCATGAAATGCCGAAGGAAACGTCCGTTTCAAACGATTGTTTGAATTCTAGCGCGATTTTGCGAATCCGTGTAGGAATTTCCGGTCGGTGAAAAACGTGCGCCTCCACGCATCGCTTTGGCCTGCACTTTGCATAAGCGAAAACCCCGCCGAAGCGGGGTCAATGCGAATGATGCCGAATTGGATTAAGCCGCCTTTCTCTGCTTCCTGCGACGCCCCATGAAACCGAGCAAGCCAAGACCGGGGATCAGCATCGCGTAGGTTGCGGGTTCCGGGACAGATCCGAAAGCCTGCACATTCACGTCCGATCCCTTGTCCCAACCATTGCCGAGCGAAGTCCACGCATCTGCCGAAATAACGCTCCCGCCAACGACGTTTGCTTCACGCAACGAGTCGTTCGCCCCTACCTGGGGGGAGCCGCTCAATGCTGCATTGGACGCATGTACAAAAGGAACGCCATAATCGCCGCCGGTCCCGTCCAGAAAGAAATCGTAAGTCTGCCCGGCAGCCAATGCGATATTGACGGCAAAATCGACCTGGTGCATGTCTCGGTAAGCGCCGGAATAGCCTTGGTAAGTGCTCGAATCCGCGTAAGCCGCGTTCGATACGGTCCCTGAGCCCGACACGAGGCCAATGGTTGATCCGTCAATTCCACCCCAAAGCGCCGTGGTGCCAGTTGTGCCCACGGTCCACAATCGAATCGTGTCGATGAACCAAATTTTTGAGCTCGTGTTCGCGAACGTATCCCCAACCATCCAGTAATCTGACGGATTGTAGCCAGTTTCAGTCCATGCAACGTTGGAGCGATTGGCGCCTGCGCTGTTGTTGAGATTGATGGTGGGAAGTCCGCGGTCGATGAGCAGCGCCGCATTGGCGCCAGTCACCCACGCCAGGCTAGCAAGCGAAACCGCGGCCACGCCGGCCCCGAGTACCAATTTTCTTTTCATGTTATTTCTCCTTATAAGCCCCATTAAGGTAAATATATACGCCCGCCATGTTGTCGGTAGCATAAATCAGGCCGAATTTTGATCAACTAATAAAATTAGCCGCTTGCAGACTTTTATGAATAACAAATGGCTAAGCAGCGATTGTCGATGTAAGGATAATCGACACATATGTATGTTGAACACATTCTCGGAATATCGCTATCGAGATATAAGCAATTTTTAGAATAGGTCCGCGCGCGTGCCACAGCCAACGGGTCAACAATGCTACGGCCATCGCCGTCTGAACATTATTTGTCCTGGTACGAACGGAGCGCAATTTACAGCAGCTTCAGGCCCTCACTAACGACCAGAGCTACCGAAATGAGTCTAGCGTTATATGACTACCGCAACCTTGCAATCCAATTTATTCGTAATTCATATTTATATCTGACGATCCTTCGCTGGATAATAAAGCAACAAGCTAATTCTTAGGCACCAGCCTCAAGTTCCACCTTCCTATCCGGGAAGCTTTCCTAAACATCACTTCTAGATACCACTAACTAAATATCTCTTTTGTGAAATTGCTACGCTATCTATCAACATATATACTTATATCATTATTGTGATCGGGTGATTAGCTTGCACGATTGAGATATCGTCAGTCATAGTTTTTACTTCGTGTCGAACGGTTCTTTCTGTAGCTACCAATTAAAAATAAACAATAATCATCTGGTTGACTTGTTGTGTCACATCGGATTCTGTTGATGCCAAGCTGCAAAGCGCATTACTCAGGAATCACCAATTTAGGCGACTCCTGAGTAAAAGATCAAGTCGATATCGGTCTTACCGCCGGCACGCCTTAATTAGACCGAACACTATTGGTTCCCAAAGACGATGAAAAGCGAACGACTTGGACTAATCATGATCGGCGCTTCCTTTGCGGCGATCGCCCTAATCATTGGACTCGTCTACGCGCAACAGGTCAGGAAGCATAGGGAGAGTATCCGCGCCGATGGCGTCGCGCTGACGCGAGTAATTTCGGGCGTCGATATGTCGCAACTTCTTCCTAAATCCGGCAAACCCAGCTTGATCGCAACGTTCGCTAGCATCCAGAAAAGCAATGCGTTTGCATATGGAGCCGTCGTTACTCCGACCGGTGGCAAGCTTTTCGAGGTCGTCGCACCGGGGAGTACCGTGCCTCCGGCGACCATGCCCACCGATCCACCGTCCTGGTTCGGCGAGCATTCCTTGGTTTTGCCAGGTAACGGTAGAAACATTCGTGAATTCTTCGGGCCGGTACTGAAGAATGGAGAGCTGGCTGGTTTCATCAGGGAGGGGTATTACGAAAATCCGCAAAATCTGCGGGCAACCGAGTTCTCCTATGTGGCCCTGCTGGCATTGCCAGTTTTCCTGCTCACGGCAATGTCCTATTTCCTGATCAGACGAGAGATTCAGCCCTTTGCCGCAATCGGCGCCAAAATTGAGGAACTTGGCGTTGCGGACAATCACGCGATGAAGGCCGGGACGCAGCTTGAGTTGCGCCATTACGTCCAGCGCTTCGAACACCACGTGGAAACTGTGGAGTCGCGGATCAGCGACCTGAAAACGCAGTACCTGGAGGTGCAAACCTCGAACCGCCTGCTTTCGTACAAACAGGAAAAGACTCAGGCTGTCCTCAATGCCATTCCTGAAGCGGTGTTGGTTCTGGATGATACCGCCGTGCCAATTTTTGCCAATCCGAAAGTAGAACCGTTTCTCGGCGTCAGCCGGAAGGAGCTGATCGGCAAGACGCCGGAGAACTGGTGCAAAGACAAGCCGCTGTTGGAGTTGCTGATGCACTTGCGGCAACAGGCCGGCTTGTCGCTGCATGCCTCGAGCATCATCTTTTCTCCTGAAGACAATCCGCAGCGCAAGGTTTCGGTTGCAGCCATCCCGCTGCTGACGCCACGCGATCCCACTACCCTATTCGGCACACTTGTGATCTTTCGCGACATTAGCAGGGAACATTTTGCCAAGGAAGCGGCCACGGACTTCGTCGCTCAGGTGTCGCACGAGCTGAAGACACCGCTTCAAACGCTGATGACATACAGCGAACTGCTGCTCGACTACGGCGAGCTCAGCGAAGGCGAGCGAGTCGATGCGGTGAACGTGATACATGACGAAGTCGAACGGGTGGCCGCGCTGATCAATAACCTACTGAATATTTCCAAGCTGGAAACCGGGACGATGCCGGTTGCCCGCAAGCGGGTAAAGCTGGCCGATCTATTGCGCGACAGCGCCGAAAAAATGCTCAAGAATGCGGTTAGCAAAGGAGTGAAGCTCGAGCTGAAGATTCCGCCCGACATCGAGTCAGTAGCGCTCGACAAGGAACTTTTCCGCATCGCCATCGACAATCTCCTCAGTAATGCGATCAAGTACAGCGACTCGGGCGGCAAGGTGACGCTGACGGTGAAGCACCTGGATGACCAAGAGATGAAAATCAGCGTCCGGGACGAAGGCATCGGCATGTCGCCGGAGGAATGCAAACAAGTTTTCGACAAGTACTATCGCTCCAGCAGCCATCTGGTCGCGTCGCGCAGCGGACACGGCCTTGGCCTGTACGTCGCAAGAAAAATCATCGACCTTCACCACGGCAAACTTTCCGTCAGCAGCGAGCTCGGCAAGGGCACGGAGTTCGCGATCCAGTTCAGCGCCCAGCCCGCACGGCTTCAGGAAGCGGTTACAGTGTGAATACCAAACGGGTACTAGTGGTAGACGATGAAGTGCACATGGCTCGCGTGCTAAAGCTCTTCCTCGGGCGTGCGGGATACAAGGTCGACACCGCTTCCAACGGTCAGGAGGCGCTGGACTCAATCCTGCTGGACCCGCCCGACGTCCTGGTGACCGACATCAACATGCCGCGCATGACCGGACAGGAGCTGTGCATGGAGCTGCATAAGCAACTACCCGAGCGAAAGTTCCCAATCTTCGTTATGACCTCCATGACAAGCCGCGAAAACCGGAGCTGGACGCAGATGATCGGCAACACTGCGCTGCTGGAGAAACCGCTCAGCATACGCTTGCTTATTGGCGACCTCGCCAGGCATTTCGCACTGAAACCAGCCGCTGGGGAGTCGAGCAGTGACTGATCAACTTTTGCGGCAGATCGATTTTTCGCGTTATCAGCGCTGGTTCGATCGCTCTCTCGGTTACGCGTGTCCGATCAAGGTGCTCGGCGCAGCGGGGAACCCCTTCTGGGGGTGCAACAACGACGGAGACGCCGAGCTGGGGCGGCTTGTCGCTCAGGCGTCGCGAAAGACGAATGGTGTCCAGCGACTGGACATCAATGCGCACACCAAAGTTCTATACCGGCAACTTGGCCCGGGCGGGCCGGACCCGCGGGGCTTTGCAGCCGTCGTCGCGAACAAGCTGGAGGCATCCGCGGATATTCTCGAGATCGACCGGGTGGCCGACGCCCTCGACGATCTCGCTAGCGGCATTGGCGATGAACTTGAGGCCAAGGCGGACCTGGACAAGGTCACCGAAGAGCTGGCCGAGTGCTACGAGGAGCTGCATCTGGTCTATTCGCTGGACAGGCACAACCGCATCAGTGTGGAGCATGAAGCCGACTCTTTCCAAAAAATGCTGCAGGACACCTCTGCGCACCTGAACGTCGACGTGGTTGCATTCGTGCGGCCAAGGGATGATTTATGCATGTACGCAACGTCGCTGTCTCGGGAGATCAACAACCTCGATCTGGTGCTGGTCGAAATGCGCGGCGATCTGTTCCGCTTCATCCAGTCTTCGTGCGAGACGCTTGTTCTGAATGAGGAGAGCGACCCGCGCAGAAGCTATATCTTCACCGACATGCCGTATCGAGTTCTGGCCTGTCCGATCCGCACGGGGCGCCGCGTTGACGCGCTTGTGGTGCTGCTCAACCACATGCACAAACCGCCATTCACCAACAGCGACATGCATCTGGGCGAGGTACTGGCGAACCAGGTGTCGGCGATGGTCAACCAGGTTCTGATGCTCGACAGCAGCGCCAAGTTCACTAAGCAGTTGGTCATGGCAATGGTGGAGACGGTCGAGGCAAAGGATCCCTACACGCGCGGACACAGCGAGCGGGTCAATCATTTGTCGGTGGAGATCGGCAAGGCGCTGGGATTGGCCGAGGAGGAGCTGCTGGACCTGCATTGGGGATCGTTGCTACACGACGTCGGCAAGATCGGCATCCCGGACGTGATCCTGTGCAAGTCCGCCATGCTAACAAAAGATGAATATACCTTCATCATGGTGCACTCTGAGCGCAGCTATGAGATTCTGCGCCACATCGATCAACTGAAAGGCGCGCTTCCGGGTGCTCGCCACCATCATGAAAGGTGGGACGGCAACGGCTATCCTCACGGGCTGGCAGGCGAACGAATCCCGCTACACGCCCGCATCATGGCGGTGGCCGACACCTACGACTCGATCACCAGCTCACGCGCCTACCGGGCCGGCAGGCCGCACGAGCTAGCCATGGCAGAGATCGCGCGCGCCTCGGGCACCCAGCTCGACCCGTCGATGGTCAAAACGTTCGCGAAAATCTGCAAAGCCGAACCTGAGTGGCTGAAACGATTCAATATCCTCCGCGAGCGCGCGTCGCCGGCTTGACATGGGAGACTTGATCGCCCGCAGCAGCTTTAGCGGCATCACTTACCTTGCCCCGGCGGGCACTCTGGCCGAGGAAGCTGGGCAATTTGCGTTGGCCGAGGCCTTGGAGACCTGCGCGCGATCGAGCAATGTTCATGTGGTGCTGGATCTTGAGCAGGTTCCGTTGATCAACGGCAAGGGACTCGAGATCATCCTGGACGCTAATGCCAAGCTCGAGTTTCTCGGAGGCAGTCTCAAGTTCGTCAATTCATCCACACTGATCACCGATATCTTCATCGCCAACCGTATCGCTTACGCCGATGCTGAGTCCGATTTTGACCAGCATCTGGTGCATACGGTTGGCGAGCCTCCGGCGTTGTTGCTCCCGAAAAAGATCGGCCAGATCCTCATCGAGATGGGCCTGATCACCGAAGAACAGATGGCGGAAGCGATGCAATCGCAGAAGACCAGCGGCAAGAAACTGGGCATGATCCTGCTCGAAAAAAAGTTGCTGACCGAGGCCGATCTCCTCAAGGTTCTGAGCAGGCAGACGGGTATTCCCTACATTTCGCTGCGGCCCGGGCTGTACGAGTCGGCGGCAGTCGCTTTGCTTTCGGAAGCGATTGCGTACCGGCTGAATGTACTGCCGATGTTCAAGATCCACGATAAGCTCACCTTGGCCATCGCGGATCCGCATGCGATTCCCGTCCTTGACGAAATCCAGGACATTACCGGCCACAAGCCGACCCTGGTGCTGTCGAGTCGGGAAGAAATAGAAAAGTGCCAGTTCGATGCGTTTAACGGCGGCGAATTAACGCAGGACCTGGTCGAAATCCTACCGACGGATATTACGCTGGTCGAGCAGACGCAGACCGACTTCAATACCATCGACCGGATCGCCGGCGCAAGTCCTGTCATCAATCTGGTGAACGGCCTGATACAACGCGCCGTACGCGACGGCGCAAGCGACATACACATCGAATGTTCCCGCACGCGCGGAATGGTGCGGTTTCGCATCGACGGCATCCTCTATGAGGTTCTGCAGGTGCGCGCTGACCTGCATCCGGCGATCGTATCACGCCTCAAGGTCATGGCTTCGCTGGACATCGCGGAGCGACGCATGCCGCAAGATGGCAGGCTTCAGGTGGTCACGCAGGGGCGCACCATAGATCTGCGCTTCAGTTCGCTCGCGGGCATCTACGGAGAAAAAGTGGTGCTGCGGGTGCTGGACAAAAACCAGTCCATCCTCGACGTCGAAAAAATCGGCATGAAGCCGGCCAATCTGGAGCGGTTCAAGAAGTTGCTGGGCCGCAGTTACGGGCTGATCCTTGTCACCGGTCCAACCGGCAGCGGCAAAACCACGACGCTGTATGCGGGGATCAATTTTCTGAAGAGTATCGAGAAAAACATCGTCACAATCGAGGACCCGGTCGAATATCAGCTCGACATCATCAACCAGAATCAGGTCAACGAGGCGACCGGTCTTGACTTCGCCAGGATGCTGAAACACGTTCTTCGCCAGGATCCCGACATCATCATGGTCGGCGAAATACGTGACCGCGAAACGGCGCAAATCGCCGTGCAGGCGGCACTGACCGGCCACCTGGTGCTGTCCACGCTGCACACCAACGACGCGGTGGGTGCGCTGTCGCGCATGATGGAAATGGGCGTCGAACCCTACTTGCTGTCCTCGGCGCTGGCAGGCGTCGTCTCGCAGCGTCTGGTGCGGCGGGTATGTCCGTCGTGCAAGACGATTTTCCTTCCGTCGCCGGAGCTGGCGGCTACGCAGGGCTGGTCGGACAGCGTCCGCCTGGCCAGGGGCCGCGGCTGTACCGCCTGTTATGACTCTGGCTACCGGGGACGCATGGGAATTCATGAAATCATCGAATCTACCGACGAGTTGCGGCGGTTGATGATCAGAAATCCGTCAAAAGACGAGCTACAGGCCTTTGCCAGTGGCAGCGGCTTTGTGTCTCTGTTCGATGACGGCATGCTGCTGGTGCTTGATGGAAGCACCAGCCTGGAAGAGGTATCGCGCGTTATTTCCTCATAGGAGCGATATGGCAATCGAATTCAGCTCCGCCAATACCATTGCGCCGTCGGCGCCATCGCTGCCGGCTCGCCGGCTCAGCCTGAACAGCAAGATCACGCTCGGATCGCGGGTGGTCGGGGTGACCGAGCGCATCGTGTTTACCGAGAACCTTGAGCTGCTGCTCGAAACCGGCGTCACCCTCGCAGAAGCAGTAAAAGTATTGCAGCGCCAGACCGAAGACTTCAGGGTGGCCGAGATACTTCGCGCAATTGCTGGCAGCGTGAACGAAGGAAATCCCTTCTCCGTTGCGCTCGCGCGCCATCCGGACATGTTTTCGCGGACCTATGTCAGCCTGGTCGCGGCCGCCGAGGAAGGCGGCTTCCTCCCCGAGGTGCTCGTACAGTTGCATGCCATGGACGTTAAGGACAGCGAGTTGCGCGACAACATCATCTCCGCGCTTTCCTACCCGGCATTCCTGATGGTTTTTTCTGTCGCTGTGGTCATTTTCGTGATGGTGGTCATCTTCCCGAAATTCCACGTACTGTTCATGTCGATCCACGACCAGTTGCCCGGGCCGACGCTCGTGCTGATGTTTCTGTCCGACATTCTGCGAAAATTCTGGTGGCTGATCCTGCTGCTGCTGGGCACCGGGCTAGGGGCTGTGACGGCATGGCTGCGGAGCGCGGCAGGGAAGCGGACGGTGGACCAGCTCAAACTGCGCACGCCGGTGGTCAGGGACATCTTCATTCAGATTTACCTCAACCAGACACTGGGCGTGCTCGGCATGTCGCTCGCCAACGGTGTACCGATCACCGCCGCGCTGAAGGCGGCGCAGGAGGTGGTCGACAATTGCGTCTTTTTTGACTTCCTGCAGAAAGTCCAGCGCCACGTCAGCGAAGGCCGGGGCGTTGCCGCGGGCTTTGTCGAGGCGGACTTCATGCCGCCGATGGTGCGACAGATGATCGCCACCGGCGATCAGACGGGCAATCTCGCCAAGGTCATGACGCGCGTGGCCGAGTTTTACGGGCGCGAACTCAACAAACGCATCCGCACGTTGGCGAAAGCGGTCGAACCTATCATGCTGCTGGTAATGGGGGTCGTGGTCGGACTTATCGTCGCTTCGCTGATACTGCCGATATTCAAGCTGTCGCGTGCCGTCCATTAGAGCGGAGCCACGATTGAATTTTCTATCGCGCGCAGATTCGCCGGAATGCTCACCTTGGCCCCAGCCACGCAGCTTGGCGCGGGCGCCCGGATACTCGCTGGCGGAAATGATGGTCGTGGTCGCGCTGCTCAGCGTCGCGGCGCTGGTAGCCGTACCGGTCGCGACGCCGAGCACCGACAAGCGCCTGGACGCCGCCGCGCAGGAGGTGATCGATGCGCCGCGCTTCGCGCGCAGCGAGGCCTTGCGGACGGGAGCATTCTATGGCGCCGACTTCAGCCTTGATCCAGCCACCGGCAACCGTCGCGTGCGGGTGTTCCGCACCGACAGCGCGATCCCGCCCAGTCCGGTGTACGATGTCCGGCATCCGCTGGACGAGACCCCTTACGACATTCAGCCCGTCACCGGCAGTACCACCGCCGGCGTCACGATTTCCGCTGCCACCTTTTATTTCCAGGGCGGCGCGACGCTCGTCGTGCGCGACTGGGTCGCGTTCGATGCCGCCGGCAGCCCGGAATATTATCCGGACGCGAGCACCTACACGGCCTATTCGGCAGCGCCCGACGTCAGCGCCGTGACGCTCAGTTATCAGGGCAAGTCGGTGCAGGTGTTGCTCGACCCGGTGACGGGGCGCGTGACCCGGACATGAGCGACGCTACCATGGCCCCGGATCGACGCCTCCTGCGGCATCGCCAGGGCGGCTTGAGCTACGTCGAGGCGCTGATCGCGGTGGTGATTTTTGCGGTTTGCCTGGTGCCCGCGGTCGATGCGCTGCGCGACGGTCTGAGCGCTGCGGACGCGCTGCGCCCGCAGGCGGTGAACCAGCAGCGGCTGGAAGCGCGCCTCGAAGAAGTCCTCGCCAACAGGTTCGCCACGCTCGACGACGCTGCCATGGCCGCTGGCAACAGCCCCTCCGCCATCGCCGCGGCCTATTCGGACGCCGCAGGCGGCACCGACCGATTGCTGGTGACCCTGTACCGCTACGACGGCAGCGGCCTCACCGGCAGCGACAGCGGCTTGCTGTGGGTCAGGGTGGCGATCGAGGGGTCGAGCCTGTCGCTCGACACGCTCAGGACCCGGTGGTGACATGGCGCAGCCTACCCATACGCAGTCCGGCATGACATTGATGGAGTTGCTGATCGCGTTGTCGATCGCGGCGCTGCTGGTCGCTCCGCTGACCGCAACGGTCCTGGATGCGCTCAAGGCGCAGGCGGTCGCCGGCGACAGCAACGACGTGGCGCAACAGGCGCAGTTCGCCATGCAACGCATGGCAGCCGCCGTGCGCCGCACCGCGCCGCACACGCTCGCCGGCAAGGCCGCCAACACCTCCGCCGATTGGCTGGCGCCGGTCACGTTCTGCCTCGCTGCAAGCAACCGCCTGATCGAGACCACGCCGGCAGATTCCGGCTGCGCCAGCAATAGCGCACCCGTGATCGCCGATGGCGTGAGCGCATTCAGCGTGCAGACGTTCGATGCCGGCGCAGCCGCCGGCCCGGTGATCGAGATTCAGCTCGACGTGACCGGCGCAACGGGCCAGGGCATCGCGCTGACGTCGCACACCCGTCTGGGCGGTGGCACGCTGTGAGCGCCCGGCATCGGCAGTCCGGCTTCATCCTGCTGGCGGTGGTGCTGACGCTGACGCTGGTCGCGGCGATTGCCTTCCTGCTCAATCGCGCCGGCGGCATGAACATGCGGATGACCGCAGGCGGACTGCAGGCGGACAGCGCGCGCTACGTCGCGGAGGCCGGCTTGGCGCTGATCGCCTTCCAGACCCATGGTCGCAACTGCAGCGGCTACACCGACCTGCCGGCGACGACGTTCGGCACCAGCAGCTTCAGTGCGACGGTGAACCCCACGGCCGGGTCGCCGGTGACCTTCACTTCGACCGCAACGCTGGCCGACGGCTCCACCAGCACCCTCACCCGCACCAACGTGACCGAAACCCAGACCACGCCCTACACGCTCACCCTGCAACCCGGCACCCCGGGTCTGGACACCTCCATCAGAAGCTCCATCCCAAACAAAAACTACGGTGCAGACACCAGTCTGGCGATTCAGAACAATCAAGCCGAGGCGCTGGTGCAGTTCGATCTCTCGTCCATTCCCGCGGGCAGCAAGATCCTGTCCGCCCAGTTCTCGCTCTATCACCAGAGCGGCGGAAACGATACGGTGAGCGCCTTTGGCCTGACCCAGTCGTGGACCGAAGGAACGGGTGCCGGGGATTCGGGCGCGACCTGGAACACATACGATGGCAGCCACTCCTGGGCGACGGCAGGCGGCGACTACGGTCCCGCAGCGGGCATAGCCCTTACGCTGCCGGCAATCAACACCTGGGCCACCTGGGACCTGACCGCCTGGACGTCCGCGTGGCTAGCAGGAATCCAGCCGAATTACGGCATCGTACTGGTGGCGAATTCGGGCGGCCTCAATAGTTTCGTGAGCAGCGACGAGCCGTCGAGTACAACGCTGCGACCGAAGCTGGACGTGACCTTTCTGCCGCCGTGCGGCTGGACGCCACCCGCGAGCAGCGTGACCATCGCGGCGAACCACGATGCCTGGCTCGACAACACGATGACCAATCAGAACCACGGCGCGTCGACCACGCTGAACCTGAACGGCGGTTTTGGGAACGTATTCAAACCGATCATTTCCTTCGACACCACGGGCATTGCACCGGGGACCGTCGTCAAGTCGGCTACCTTGCGGCTCTACGTGGCCTCCACCAACACCCCGGTGGTCATCGCCAAGACCGTGAAGGCGTTCAGTGTCACCGAGGCCTGGGTCGAGGGCACCAAGAACGGTGGCCGGGGCGCCGATGGTGTGACCTGGAACAAAAAGGATGCCCTCCATAACTGGGCGACTGCCGGCGGCTCCTATGCCTGGTGGGCACCGGCCACGGCAGCGCTTCCTGCGGCGTTCACCAGCGGCTGGATCGAAATCGACATCACCGCTCTGGTCCAGTCCTGGATCACCGGTATGTCGCCCAATTATGGCGTCGTCGTCACGCTGTCCACCGATGAGACGTTCCGCATCAACAGCCGCGAAGCCACGAGCAATCAGCCGCAACTGGTGCTGACCTATTAGCCGGCGAGGATAGCCGCCATTCATGTCGGATCGAAGATATCGCTTCTACGCTGTGGTCGGGATTGAAAGCTAGTGTAATATGACATATGCTATACATCAGTCATATGTACAAAGGATAGTTTGAGTCGTGGTTAGGCCATTTGCTGACTTTTTTAAATGCCAACTAGGGGAAACCACAATGCATTCAACATTTCTAAAACCTGAGCAATCCGGATTCACGCTGGTGGAATTGCTGATCGTGGTGATCATTCTCGCGATTCTCGCGGCGATCGTCATTCCGCAGTTTTCGGGCGCGAGCACCGACGCCAAGGAATCGGCGCTCGATGCCGATTTGTCCGCGCTGCGTTCGGCCATCGAGTTATACAAGGTCCAACACGGCGGCAATAATCCGGGTAGCGTTGCCACGACGGGCGGCACCTGCGCCGCCACCAAGGGCACGGGAGCGAGCAACTCCGCGCAGGCATGGATGGATGACCTGCTGATGGCCTCCGACGCAGCCGGCAATGCCTGCAGCGTGAGCGACGCAACCATCTTCAAGTACGGCCCTTATTTGCGCAAGGGCGTTCCTCCCGATCCGATCACCGGCAAAGGCGCGGACGTCGCCGACATCGTCCCAACCTCGAGCGGCCTGCCGCTCGCTCCGGCCGCGGCCACTGGCGGCTGGGCGGTCGATACGGCTTCCGGTCAGATCGTCATGAACAGCAACGACCTCGACAGCCATGGCAAAGCGTACTCGACCCACTGAGGAACTCCGCGGCGATGCGCTGACTTGCGGCCTGCGCGGTGCGGTGTGACAGTACATGTGCTCAGCGCATTGCTCAGAACGCCTCCTTTGCGAACCGCTGCTTGCCGTTGCAACAAGCGGTACCACCGGCGCCGTGGTCATTTCGCGGCTGTCACCGTATCGGTTGCAGCGAAAAGCCCAGGAAGGTTTTTTGGATGAAGCCGATCACGGGAAGCCGGGTCGCCATAACCAGCTCAACTCCGGGCGCCCTGTTCGCCGTCTGCCGCCAGTTGCCCTGCCAGGCGGGCGATCCAGCATGACCGACGCGATCGCACCAAGCTCGGCATGACCTCGCCCGAAGCGCTTCCAATCACTGCGCGGAAACGCAGCGGCAGCACGGGCGAGCCGACGCGCGAGCAGGTAGCCGACCCGGTCCGGGATCCGTCACCCGACTCCCGGCTGCGGGAGCTGTTGCGGTCGGTCTGGTCATCGGCCGATTTCGGCAGCCACGAGCTGACCAGTTTCGCCCAGCCGGTCATGCGGAGAGAAGCGCAACAGGGGGTTTTCGTGCTCGGCACGCTGACGATGCTGCTGATGACTGGGCTTGCGCTGCTCTATTACTCGCTCCGCCTGGGCCCAGCCTATGTCTACGCGTTCGGATTGCTCGCCGCGCTGTCTGGCCACACTGCGATGTCGTCAAAACTGGTGTCCGACATCAAGGTGCTGTATTTGCTCGGCATGGTTCTGCTGTCCGGGTGCGGGCTTGCATTCACGTTGCTCGCGAATCGCTACGGCGTTTTCTCCGCCGCACTGTTCAGCACCGTGGTGCTGTTGTTCATGGTGGTGTCGCTGGTGCCGTGGGGCTTGCGTGAGGCGCTGTCGGCGACAGGAATTGTCTACTTCATCTTCACCGTGTCGACCTTGGGCGCGGTCAAGGCCTTCGATGCACAGACGCTGTGGACGCTGCAGTTCGTGATGCTCGCCGGCGCGATGATCGTGCTGACCGTCGTGGCGCGCACGGTGCTGATCCGCAAAGCCCACATCGAAGCTCGGTTCAAGCTGACGGTGGCAAACGAGGAGCTATACAGCCTGTCGCACCGCGACGCGTTGACCGGCGCATGGAATCGGCACTTTCTCCAAGAACAATTCAGCGACATCGTTGCGCGACATGCGGCGTGCAGCCAGGGGTCGTGTTTCGCCCTGATCGACATCGACAAATTCAAGCAGCTCAACGACACTTACGGTCACCTTTGCGGCGATCGGGTGCTGCAGCGGCTGGTGCGGGTCTTAGCTGCTGCGCTTCGGACCGACGATTATGTGGTGCGCATGGGGGGAGACGAGTTCGCTATGCTGCTGCGTGGCGGTCAGGTGCAGGAGCGCATCGAGCGAGCGCTGCATGGCTTCATGGAACGCGACGACAGTTGTCCGGAACTCCCCGCGCTGCCGCGCATCAGCGTGGGTCTGGTCTACCTTCCTGCCAGCGTGCCGGCGTCGCTTGAGGAAAGCTACCTAAGGGCGGACAAGGCGCTCTATGCCGCGAAAGATCATCCTTCGCTCTGGATCGTCGAAGCCGGATTCCCCCGGCAGAATCCCGAGTGAGCGCAATGCTACAGCGAGTATTCGCTTCCCTATGGCGCTCCGTCGCCGGGCGCGAGCCATATGATATCGGCATGTTGATCGGCCAGGAGATGCTGCATTTGATGCAACTGCGGCCCGGTACCGCGGGGCCTGTAATCCTCGCCGCCACCTCGATCAGCCATGAAAGTTCGCGAGACGATCTGATCGCCAATCCTCTGCGGCTGAAGTCACTGATCAAGCGAGCTTTCGCCGAACAGCCTTTCCACGGCAGCCGCGTGGTTACTTGTCTGCCGAGCGACCACGTCAGGATGCTGTTGCTCAACTACACCGTTGCCGAGGGTGCGTCCGAATCCGATTCAGTCATCCACGAGTTGCGGCAGCGCGTGCATGAAGAACTCGATGGCATGGTTGTCGATTTCATTCCGGTGCGCCAGGAGCATCCTTCGCCCTCGAAAGAGGCGATCGTCGCCATGGCTGCCCGGAACAAGGTCATGGATTACCTCGACATGATGTCCCGAGCCGGGCTGCAGGTCACCGCACTCGACGTAGTACCGATAGCGTTGGCAAGACTGATGTCATGGATCAACGCAGCCGAGACGACTGCGTTTCCTAATCTGCTGTTGATTAATTTCGGCTCCCTCAACAGTTATCTGACGGTGATCTGGGGCAGGCGCCTGATGCTCGACCGGCCCGTCGAATTCTCCGAGCAGCGCTTGCTTTCGAGGCTGAAGAATATCCTCGACATTGCCGAGCCTGAAGGAATGCACCTGCTGCTCGAACATGGTCTCGGCACGAGCGCCGAGAGTGATGACGGCAACGAAATCAGTCACACCTTGAAAGAAGTGCTGCGACCCGAATTTGCCGCGTTGAAGGCGGAAGTCAACAAGACTCTGGTTTATACGGCATCGAGGACCCACGGCCGCAGCATCGACGGCATCTACGTGGTCGGCAGCATTGCCCATTATCCGGGAATCCACGATCTGTTGCGTGAGCAGTTCTCGGTGCCGCCCAAGATCCTTGATCCATGCTCGATATTCGAACATCACCTTACTGACAAAGAGCTGTCGTGGCTGCGGCCGCATTCCGGTGTTGCAGCGGCTACCGGCCTTGCCTTGCGTGGAGTACCCATACTGTGGCCGACTTCAATCTGATTCCGGCAGACTACTCGAAGGCTCAGTTCGTGCGGCGCTGCGTGAGGCAGCTTCTGATCGCCTGCGTTTCGGTTGTCGTTGTCGTGAGTGTGGCGCGGCTGGTGTTGAATCAGGTGATGTCGTCGGAAAAGACGATCATCGCCCGCGTGGAGAAGGAACAACAGATATTGGCAAAGAGCAAGGCCGAGGCCGGCCGTTATCGGCAGCAGATATTACTCGCCGAAAACAAGTTGGCAGAACTCGATGAGCTACGTGGACGCGCCAGGCTCAGCTTGTTGCTGCAGGCGATCGATGCCGCCTACAGCGACAGCATCTGGTTTGACGAGCTGCGCTTTTCCCAGCGCGACCTCGTCGCGACCGGGAACATCGGTTCGCTGCGGGGCGGCGCCCGTTCGGACATCATCGTCGGGCCAAAGCAGAATGGTTCCGTAGCCGGCGCCGTTCGGCCACTCGCCACAGTCGGGCAACGCGTCGCAATAATTGGCCACGCGACGAATTACACCCGTCTGGCGGAATTCATGCGCAGCCTGGGCAGTCAGCCCGGTATCGCGGCGGTCCGTCTGCAGGACACAGGTCTGGGTAGCTACAGCAACAGCACGGTGATCAACCTGACTCTGGTGCTGCTTGTCGATGACAAGGTACGCGAGCCACGATGAAAAAGCAGATGTTTGCCGTGCTGGCCAGGCTCGATCCGCGGCTGCTGCTGGGATTGATGATAATTATTGTCGGCCTGACGGCTTTCGAAGGCTGGGTTTTGTTCCTGCGAGCGCCGCTGGCTCAATACCAGAAAGTGATCTTGACCCGGAAATCGCTGGCGTTGTCACTCGCTGCCACGCCCAGCCAGCAGGGTGAGCTAAACCGGTTGGCGGCCCAACTGCGCCTTGTCTCAGCGCGTCTCACCGGACAGAGCCAATGGCCGGTGCCCGATGATCAGATGGCAGCGCTGGTGATGGCGGAGCTTGATCGCTCGGCTGGGCGGAATGGCGTGACACTGGCTGGCATCCGGCCCGGCCCGCGCCGCGAGGTGCTGGGCTTCGAGGAAGCGTCGTTCGAGATCAACGCCCAGGGCGGCTACCTTGGGCTGTGTCAGTGGCTGATGGATTTCGGGCGCACGCTCGGCCAGAGCGCAACAGTCAGCGAGTTCACGATGAAAGCCGCGGACCAGGGGCGCCCGCTCCTGCTGTCCATGACGGTAGACCTTTATCGCCCGCTGCAGCTTTCCGGCGGCACTAAATGAGCGTCCGTTTGCGCCGGGTTCTGCATTTTTCAGCGGGGCTGGCTTGCTTGTTCGGATTTGCTCCAGCCCAGGCGGAAGGCATGAAGCACGATCCCTTCGCCCGCCCCGTGCTGACTGTCCCTGGAACGCCGCTGCTTGCCAATATGATCAAGACGCCGGTAGCCGAGACCATATGGAAGCCCGAACTCAGGGCGATCATGCTGGCCGGACCGAAATCAATCGTCGATGTCTCGGGCGTGCTCGTCCGAATCGGCGAGCATATCAACGGTTACCATCTCGTCGAAGTGCATGAGGAGACGGCCGTGTTCGTCAACAACAAGAAGAGGGTCACGCTTTCGTTGCGGGGCATCAAACCGTTGCGCAACCCGCCGCCCAGGTAGGGCAGTCGCGGGGTGGCGCAACGGGGCGACGACTCAAGAAAGAGCCGGAGGGCAAATGAAATTCTATCCTAGTGTGGCGATACTGCTGTTATGGACCTGTACCCCGCTGACGGCGCCCGTCATATTCGCTGCCGACGCAGCGGCCGTGGCAACAACGGACGCATCTGCAGGTGTTGCCTCGCCGCAACCAGCATCCGCACCGGTTGCAACTCCATCCCCGGTGCTGATTCAGGCGGAAGGCGACGACAGGTTTTCGCTCAACTTCCGAAACGTGCCTATCGAGGAAGTATTTGAGCTGCTGTCGCACAAGGATAAAGTCAACATCATTGTCAGCAAGGGCGTTTCAGGGCCGGTATCGGTCAATCTCTACAAGGTCACTCTGAACGAGGCCATTCAAAGCGTCGCCAGCGCCGCAGGCTACTGGGTTGAGATGCGCAATGGCGATTACGTCATACTGACCAAGGATCCGAACTTCGGGCTGCCGGAATCCAGCCTGCAAATAAAGACGCTCAAGGTGCAATATTCCGACACCAAGCAGATCGCCGACCTGCTGACCAAGTATTTGTCCCGCTATGGCAAGATCACGCCGTTGATCGGCCGCAAGCTAATTGTGGTCGAGGATTTGCCCCCATTCGTCGAGCGCATCGAGCGGCTTCTGGAGCACCTCGACGCCCAGCCCAAGCAGATCTTGATCGAAGCTAAGATCCTTGAGATTACGCTAGACGAGAATGAAGAGTTCGGCATCGACTGGAATAAGATATTCGGTTCGCCCAGCGGCTCCGGCAGCATCGGTACCAGCGGACTCGCAAACGGCAATGCCGCAGCACCCAGCCAGGGATTTTTCTTCAGCTATCTCGACAGCAAGCTCAGGGCTTATTTCAGTGCGCTGGCAACCGCCGGCCGCGTACGCACCCTGTCGACCCCTAAGCTACTTGCCCTGGAAAACCAGGAAGCCAAGGTCATCATCGGCGACAGTACCGGCTATAAGGTGACCACCACAATCAACATGGTAACGACCGAAACCATCCAATTTCTGGAGTCTGGGGTCATTCTCAAAGTCATTCCCTCGGTGGATGAACGCGGAAGAGTGCTGCTGAAGATACAGCCTGAGGTCAGTTCGGCGTCCCTGCAGGATGGCATTCCGTCAAAAAAAAGCATCCAGGTCACCACCGAACTGATCTGCGGCGACGGCCAGCCGATTTTCATCGGCGGACTGATCAAGGCCAAGAGCAGTGCGGGAAGCGCCGGCGTGCCGATTTTGAAGGACCTGCCGGTCTTGGGCAGGCTATTCTCCAGCACATCCGGCGCCGTGGGCATGACGGAAACGGTGGTGATTATCACCCCATACATCGTGTCGCAGCCCGCCGATCTTGCGGGGGAAACCAAAAAAAAGGTCAGGCAGATGGAAGGCGCCAACCGCGAAATTCTCGAACAGCAGCAGCGGCTTGAGCACGGACATCCGATTCATTGAATGCTCATGCTTGTTTCCGCTATGCGCCGCATGCAGCAGCGCCAAAGGCCGCCCGGGGACTGATAGAGCTAAAAACGCTGTGCAGATTGTGAACGGCTTTCCCTCAGGGTTTACGGCGTCTGCGTATGCGATAGTCCTGAAACTCGGGTTGGCAATTCGTCCTGTTGCATGTCGGCAACCGAGACGATTTCCAGCAGAAGCAGGACGACCGAAACATTTTCGATCTTGAAGCGCGGATTTAATTTGGCAGACTGATCGGACTAATGCACGCCGAGGTAGGCGCGCTGCACTTCGGGATCGACGGACAGTTCGGATACCCGGCCCTCGCGCACGATCTGCCCGGTCTCCATCAGATAGCCGCGGTCGGCGACGCTGAAGGCGGCGAACACGTCCTGCTCGACCAGGAGCACGGTGATGCCCTGCTTGCGGATTTCGGTGAGCACGCCCAGCAACTGATCCACCACCACCGGCGCCAGACCCAGGCTCATCTCGTCGACCACCAGCAGCTTCGGTGCGGCCATCAGCGCGCGGGCGATCGCGCACATCTGCTGCTCACCGCCGGACATGCTGCCGGCGATCTGGGTGCGGCGCTCCTTCAGGCGCGGGAAGAGCTGATAGACGCGCTCGAAGCTCTCCGCGATGCCTTCCTTGTCGCGGCGGCAATAGGTGCCCATGCGCAGATTGTTCTCCACCGACATCCGGTCGAACAATTGCCGCCCTTCGGGCACCTGCACCAGGCCGCGGGCGAAGACCTGCTCGGGCGTGGCTTGAGCGATATCCCGAGCATCGAAGCGCAGCGTGCCGCTGCCGTTGATGATGCGCGAGACGGCGCGCAGCAGCGTGGTCTTGCCCGCACCGTTGCTGCCCACCAGGGTGACGATCTCGCCCGGATGGATGACCAGGTCGATGTCGCGCAACACCGGCACCTCGCCATAGCCGGCCGAGAGTCCCTTGATTTCCAGCAGCGGGCTGGTCATGGCTGCGCTCATTTCCGCCGCTTGCCCAGATAGGCCTCGACCACCCGTGGATCTTCGAGGACCTCGGTCGGCCGGCCCTCGGCGATCATCTGGCCGTGGTGCAGCACCAGCAGGCGGTCGGAGAGGTCGCGGATGGCCTTCATCACGTGCTCGATCACCAGGATGCTGACGCCTTCGTCGCGGATCTTCTTGATCAGCGCCACCACCTCGTCGACCTCGGTGGCGTTGAGTCCTGCCATCACCTCGTCGAGCAGCAAGAGCTTGGGCTGCATCGCCAGCGCCTTGGCCAGCTCCAGACGCTTGCGGTCGGGACCGCCCAGGGCGTCGGCGCGCTGCTCGACGCGCGCGCCCAGGCCGGTGAACTCCAGCCACTGCCGGGCGCGTTCGCGCGCCCGGGCGCGGTTGTGCAGGCCGCCATCCTTGCCGAAGAGCGCGCCGACGGTGACGTTCTCCAGCACCGACAGGCCGGGAAAGGGTTTCATCACCTGGAAGGTGCGGCCGATGCCCAGATGGGCGCGACGAAAGCACGGCAGGGTCTCGATGCGTTTGCCCTCGAACAGCAGCTCGCCGGTGGTCGGCAGCAAGGTGCCGCTGATCAGGCTCACCAGGGTGGTCTTGCCGGCGCCGTTGGGCCCGATCAGGCCGAGGATCTCGCCCTGACCCAGCTTGAAGGTGATCTCGGCGAGCGCGGTCAAACCGCGGAAGTGCTTGGACAGTCCGCGCGCTTCGAAGATCGGGGCAGCGTTCGGCACGGCGTTCACAGACGATTCTGCCGGATGTTCTGGATGAAATACTTCCAGCCGAGCCGGCGCACGCCGCCGCCCATGTCGATCAAGCCCTTGGGCATGAACACCACCGCGAGCACGATCACCAGACCATAGAACAGGCTGGCGACGGTGGACACGTTGCTCGCCAGCAGTTCGGAAATTCCCGATAGCAGGAAGGCGCCGATCACCGGTCCGAACACCGTACCCGGGCCGCCGAACACCGCCATGATCACCATCTTGACGTTCAGGGTGGAATCGAAGGCGCTGGACGGATCGATGAAGGTGATCCAGTAGGCGTGGATGCCCCCGGCCAGCGCGCTGAAGAAGCCGGCCAGAGCCAGCGCCGCCACCTTGTAGAGCGTGGTGTTGATGCCCATCACTGCCGCCGCGTCCTCGTTCTCGCGGATCGCCACCAGGCCGGCGCCGAAGCGGCTTCTCGACACCCAGAACACGGTCAGGGTGGCCAGCACCAGCAGGCCCAGGGCCAGTTCGTAGAACAGCTGGTCGCCACGGAACAGCGGCAGGATCAGGCCGATGTTGCGCCCGGCGATGTCCAGGTTGGAGACCAGCGCCCCCATCACCGCCGACAGCCCGAGCGTGGCGATGGCGAAATAGGGGCCGCGCAGGCGCAGGATCGGCAGGCCGAACAGGAAGGCGCAGGCGACGCCGAGCGCGGCGCCACAGACCAGGCCGACGCCGAAGGGCAGGTGATAGTTGGCCATGGCGATGGCCGTGCCGTAGGTGCCCAGGCCGTAGAACACCGAGTTGCCGAAGGAGGCGTAGCCGGTATAGCCGCCGATGATGTTCCAGCCCTGGGCCAGGGTCGCGATCAGCAGCGCATTGATGCCGAACTGGACGATCGGCGCCGAGCCCAGCCAGGGTATGGCGCTAAGGAAGGCGACGAGGGCGACCAGGACGGCGACGGTGACGATGTTCTTCATCAGGCGCGCTCGAAGATCTGCGCCGGACGCGACACCAGCACCAGCACCAGCAGACCGAAGCCGACCACATCCGTGTAGGTGGGGCCGATGTAGAGCGCGGTCAGCGCTTCGGCAATGCCCAGGGCGATGCCGCCGGCGATGACGCCCAGCGGCTTGTCGAGGCCGCCCAGGATGGCGATGACGAAAGACTTGGCGGTGAGCGTCACGCCGATGTAGGGCGTGATCTGCCCGACCACGCCGTAGAGGCCGCCGGCGGCGCCGGCCAAGGCGGCGCCGATGCCGAAGGTCAGCGCATAGATGGTCTTCGGATTGACGCCATAGAGCCGCGCCGCGGTCAGGTTCTGGGCGGTAGCGCGAATGGCGCGGCCGGTGCGGGTGCGTTCGAGAAACAGCCAGAGCAATCCAGCGAGCAACAGGGCGACGGCAAAGGCGGCCAGCCGGCCGACCGGAATGGTCAGGCCGACGAAGGCGAAGTTGTTGCCGGCGTAGGGCGGATTGATGGTGCGGAAGTCGGCGGAAAAGGCCAGTTGCGCCAGGTAGGTGAATACCACGTCGAGGCCGAAGGTGATCAGCAGGGTGTTCAGCAGCGCCGAGCGCACGATCAGGTTGAGCAGCAGTTTCTGCAGCACGAAGCCAAAGCAGAACAGCGCCAGCATGGCGATCGGCAGGGCGGCGAAGGGGTCGATGCCGGCGCCGGTATAGAGATAATAGACGGCGTAGCCGCCGAGCATGATCAGCGCGCCGTGGGCCAGATTGACGATGTTGAGCACGCCCCAGACCAGGCCCATGCCCAGAGCCATCAGGCCATAGAGGCCGCCCAGGAGCATGCCGTTGACGACGATTTGGGCGAACAGCTCCATCAGACGAGTCGGGAATCAGTCATCGAATAACCTCCGTCGCCCGGTGGGCGACGGAGGCGAGGATTTGCGTCGTGAGCAGACTCAGCGCTTGGTCCAGGGAGGCAGCGGATAGCGCGGCTTGTTGAGGAACTTGTCGCTGTAGATCGGCACCACCTGGCCGTCCTGGATCTGGATCACCGTCTGCGGCATCGAGATCTGACCGTTGGCGGCGAACTTGACGTGGCCGTAGAGGCTGTTGAAATCGACCTTGGCCAGGGCGTCGCGGACCTTGGCTGGATCGAGCGAGCCGGCCGCCTCGATGGCCTTGACGAAGGCTTCGACGTCGGCCGCCCCGGAGGCGGCATGGTAGTCCGGCGCATAACCGAACTTCTGCTGATACTGCTTGGCGAAGGTGGCGGCATCGCCGAACCACTCGTCCTTCAGCGCTGCATTGGGCAGCCAGGGCGTCATGCCGAAGGCGTACTCGGCATCCTTGCCCAGCGCCTTGCGGAAGTCGGCGGTCGGCACGCCGACGGTGAAGGAATACATCAAGGTCGGGCTGACGGCCAGGCTCTTGGCCTGGCGGATGAAGTTCAGTGCCTCGGGCTCGTGGCCGCTCCACAGGATCACGTCCGGATGCTTGGACTTGGTCAGCGAGAGCAGCGAGGAGAAGTCCGAATTGTGTTCGCTGTACTGGCTGTCGACCACCAGCTGCAGGCCGGCGGCGGTCACCAGCTTGCGCGTGCCCTTGGCCACCGCGACGTCGAAGCTGTCGTCGGCGGCGATCAGCGCCACGGTCTTGGCCTTGGGCTTCAACTCCTTCAGCATCTCCAGGGTGCTGGCGTAATAGTCGCCGGCCGGCGGCAGGGTGCCGAAAATATACTTGTAGCCGCGCGCGAAGATCTGGCCGGAAGCGCCGCCGCCCTGCACCATCGGCACCTGGTACTTCTCGGCGACCGAGGAGTCGTCCAGCGCGTCGTTGCTGGAGAAGGGGCCGAGCAGGAAGTTGACCTTGTCCTGGGTCAGCAGCTGCACGTATTGGCGCACGCCGAGATTGACGTCGGACTGGTTGTCGAGGAGCTTGAGCGCGAGCTTCATCTGCTTGCCGCCGACCTTGACGCCGCCCTTGGCGTTGATCTGCTCGATGGCGAAATTGTAGGAATCGCGGTAGTAGCGGCCGGTATTGGCCAGCGCGCCGGTCAGTTGCACCGCGGCGCCCAGGGTGATGGTGTTGCCGTCGGCCAACGCAGTGCCCGCCGCGAAGGTGGCGGACAGCGCCACCGCCAGTAGGGTCAATTTAGAATTTTTCATCCGGATTCTCTCCTTTATTAGCCGCGTCGCGGCCCCCGAGCGACGGATTGTGCCCCGGAATCTCCGACGATGCAACTGCGGATATAGCGCCAAAATATGCCTTTCGTCGTCCAGAATATACCGTCAGTCATATGCGCTTGAGTTGCTCGCGATAAGCCTTATGCTAGCCACCGCGCCGTCGCGAAGACAGGCGGGCGACCGGAGGGGATGGGCAGATGAAGGCGAAGACTCAAACGGGTTTCACCCTGATCGAGATCATGGTGACGGTCGCCATCGTGGCGATCCTGGCGGCCATCGCGCTGCCCAATTACAGCGCCTACGTCCAGCGCGGCAAGATCGGCGAGGCCATCTCCAATCTCGCCGCGATGCACATGAGTATGGAACAGTATTTCCTGGACAGCGCCAATCATAGCTACGTCGGCGGCCCATGCACCACGCCCCCCACCGGCACCTATTTCACCTACAGCTGCGTCATCCCCACCGCCAGCACCTACACGATCCAGGCCGTCGGTATCGCCAGCCAGGGCATGAGCGGTTTCACCTATACCATCGACGAGTCGGACAACCGCCAGACCACCGCATTCCCCGGCGCCAGCGGCTTGCCGGCTTCCTGCTGGTACACCAAGGTCAGCGGCTGCTGAGGCCTGAGGGCAAAATCGTGCGCAGGCAAAGCGGCGTGACCCTGATCGAACTGATGACCGGACTGGTCATCACCGGCTTGCTGCTCTTGATCGCGGCGCCGGCCTTCACCACCTTCATCCAGAACAACCAGATCCGCACCACCGCAGCATCGATCCTGGGTGGTCTGCAGCTGGCGCGCGCCGAAGCGATCAAGGGCAACAACCTGGCGATGTTCAGCCTGACCACCAGCATCGACGACGCTTGCGCCCTATCGGCAGCAGGGCCCGACTGGGTGGTGAGCAGCAGCGATCCCAGCGCCGCCTGCGGCAGCGGCGCCCAGGTGATCCGCAAGCAGGCCGCGGATGGCACGGCCAACGCCGTCGTCGCGGCAACGCAGAATACCGTGGCGACGAACGGGCAGATCGTCTTCAACGGTTTCGGACGGGTGACGCCGGTTCAGTCTTACGACACCGACATCGACGTCACCAACCCCGCCGGCGGCAACTGCGGCACGGGTTCCTCCGACATGCGCTGCCTGCGCGTGGTGGTCAGTCCGGGCGGCATGATCAGGCTGTGCGATCCGAACGCAGCCTACTCGCTGACCAATTCCCAGGGATGCTGACGTGATGCCCGCCGCCGACCGTCCTGTCCCTAAACACCAGGGCTTCATGCTGCTCGAAGCGCTGATCGGCATCCTCATCTTCGCTGTCGGCGTGCTCGCGGTGGTCGGTCTGCAGGCAATGTCGATCAAGGACGTCGCCGACGCCAAGTACCGCACCGACGCAGCACTCCTGGCCAACGAACTGATCAGCGACGCCTGGGTCGGCAGCAAGGATCTGGCCACCATGCAGGGCGCCTATGCCAGCCCGAGCGGCAGCTACTACACGACTTGGGCCGGCGACGTGGCCAGTCAGTTGCCCGGCGTCACCGCGGCAAGCAATGCGCCGACGGTCGCGGTGGCGCAGGCGGACCCAGCCAGCCCCACCGCGATCCAGATGACGGTCACTGTCCATTGGCAACTGCCCGGACAGCAGAGCGCGCACAGCTACAGCACCGTGACCGAGCTGAACTGCACCGTCACCAACGGCAGCGCCTGCTCGTGGTGAAACCCATGACCCGACAACGCGGCTTCTCCCTGATCGAGATCCTGGTCGGCCTGATCATCGGCCTGATCGGCGTCGTGGTCATCATGCAGATGCTGGAGACGACCGAGCACCAGAAACGCACCACCCTGTCCGGCGGCGACGCCCAGATCAACGGCACCCTGGGCCTCTATAGCCTGTCCCAGGACCTGCGCCTGGCCGGCTACGGCTTCGCCTCGGTCAATGTCCTGAACTGCGCCGTCAATGTCTACAACAGCGCACGCTCACCTTCGAATTTCAGCTTCAGCGCGGCGCCGGTGGTCATCAATCCGACCGGGATACCGGCAGGTGATGCCGGCAGCGACGTCATCCAGATCGCCTACGGCAACAGCGATGGGGTGGTCGAGGGCGCGACGCTGGCGACCAACAGCAGCTTCCCCACCATCGGCTTGAACAACGTCGCCGCCCTCGCGCCGAACGAGTTCATCGTCCTGGCGGAAGCCGGGAAAGCCTGCTGGCTGGGGCAGATCACCCCGACCACGCCCGCCTCCACCTCGGTCATCAGCACCGCCGCCAACCAGTGGAACCCGGCCGCCGGTCCTGGCGTCACCTACAGCAGCGCCGCCCACCTGTTCGATCTTGGCCTGGCGCCGCAAGTCGCGGTCTATGCGGTGAGGAGCGGCAACCTGACCCGTTGCGATCTGTTGAACAGCCCGTGCGAGGATGCCACGAGAACCGGCGACCCGACGGTGTGGCCGACGATCACCGCCGGCATCGTCGGCCTGCGCGCGAGCTACGGCCGCGACACCGCCGCCGGCTCGCTGGCGACGAGCGCCGATATCCCGGATACCTGGGACCAGCTCAGCGACACCGAGGATGCCAGCGACAATCCCACCAACGCCTGCTCCTGGGCACGCATTCCGGCGGTGGCGGTGGCACTGCTGGCGCGCAGCAACCAGTTCGAAAAGACCACCGTCACCGCGACGGTCCCGACCTATCGGGTGGGCGCCACCGGCAGCTTTGACCTCTCCGGCATCCCCAACTGGCAGAACTACCGCTACAAGGTTTTTCAGACGCTGATTCCGCTGCGCAACATTCTCTGGATGGACAAGACCGGATGCTGAACCAAGCCAAGCATCGCCCGTCGCTCGCGCGCCGCCAGCGCGGGGTGATCCTGATGATCGCCCTGGTCGTGCTGGTGGTGATGACGCTGGCCGCCCTGGCTCTGCTGCGTTCGGTCGATACCGCCACCCTGGTGGCCGGCAACGTCGCCTTCCAGCAGTCGGCGGCGATGTCCAGTGATGCCGGCATCGAGGCGGCGGTGACGGAGCTGGTCGCGAGCTCCGCCTCGACCGCCAGCCCGACCACACCCTACGATCTCGGCGGCACCAGCTATGCCGGCAACGCGGTGCCCGGCGCCACCGCCGGCTATCTCGCCAATGGCCTCAACCCGCAGTATTACGCGCCCGACACCGCATCCGTGTCGCCGGCCACCTGGACGGCATTGTGGACTTATCTCGACGGTCTGGGACTGACCAAGACCCTGCCCGCAGACAGCGCCGGCAACACCGTCTCCTACGTGATCCATCGGCTATGCACCACCACCGGCGCGCCCACCAGCGCGGGCATGAGCTGCGTCACCTCGGTCTCGGGCAGCAGCAGTTCTTCGAGCAAGGGCGCGGGCAGCGTCTCCCTGTTCGGCTCGACCCAGGTCTATTACCGCATCACCGCACGCACCCAGGGGCCGCGCGGCACCGTGAGCTTTGTCCAGGCCGTGGTGGCGATGTGACCAACCCCCTCCGGGAGAACGACATGCGCACCCATAAGCACCTTCTGATCGCGGCACTGGTGTCAGTGGCGTCCTTCGTCGGCAACGCACAGGCGGCGCTGACCGACCTGTCCACGACGCCGCTGGTCAATTCCTCCAACACCGTGGTCAAGCCCAACATCATGTACGCGCTCGACGATTCGGGCAGCATGAGCTGGGACTACGTTCCCGACTACGTCTCCTCGGGCAGATACTGCAAGACCGCCAGCGGCGGTCTGACCAACTGCCGCCCGGGCGATCCGCCCTACAACGAAGCCGACTTCAACGGCGTCGCCTACAACCCGTCGGTCACCTACACGCCACCGGTCAATGCCGACGGCACCAGTTTCCCGAGCATGGGCTCGCCCTGGAGCTCGGTGCCGGTCGACGGCTTCGGCGTGCAGAGCAGCTCCAGCGTCAACCTCACCAGCGCCTATCCCGACCGCGTGTGGTGCAACAGCAGTTCGGTTTGCGTCGCCAACAGCGACTACACCTATCCGAACAGTACCTACAGCACCGCCAAGACGGTCTACGGCGCGCCCTACTATTACACCATCGTGCCGCAGCAATACTGCACCGCCGCCGATCTCAGGAACTGCACCAACTCCGCCGTGCCCACCGGCAGCTACACCTATCCCGCCCGGATCCGCTGGTGCACCGACAGCACGCTCACCAACTGCCAGGCCACCCAGGCCGGAGCCTACCAGACGCTCAACATCTATGGCGCCACCTCGGGCGGCACGGCTGCGGTTCCGGAGACCCTGGCCAGCGTCACATTCACGATCAAGAAGGTGTATTCCGGCGCCAACATCGGCAGCATCAAGATCAACGGCGTCGAGATCCTCGGCTCGACCGCCAGCGGATCCAATATCGGCGCGCTGGCCGCCAGCGTCGTCAATCTCGCCGGCAGCTACACCTCCTCGCCCGAATATACGGTGACCTGTTCGGGCAACTGCTCCAGCGGCGGCTCGGGGTGGGCGAAGATCACCGTCACCGCGCTGCCCGGCACCGGCGCCAGTCCCAACAACTGGCCCTTCTCGATCACTTACGCCAAGGCCACGATCTCCCTGCCCTCGCCCTCGGTGATCGGCGGCGGCGTCACCGCGGCCCCGGCAACCGCGGGCACGGGAATTCCGGCAGCGACCTTCCAGCGCGTAAACATCGTGCCGACCACGACCAGCTACGCCAAGGCCGCGACACGCACCGACTGCGCCGGCGCCACCTGCAGCTATGCGGAAGAAATGACCAACTTCGCCAACTGGTACGCCTATTACCACACCCGCATGCAGATGATGAAGACCGCGGCCGGGCTGGCCTTCTCCGGCATCGACAGCCGCTACCGCGTCGGCTTCATGTCGATGAACAACAACACCGGCAGCGATTATCTCAACATCGCCGACTTCGACGCGACGCAAAAGGCCAACTGGTACGCCAAGTTCTACGCGGCCTATCCCGGCAACAGCACGCCGCTGCGCTCCCTGCTGTCGGTGGCCGGCAGGATCTACGCCAAGGATATCGCGAGCTACAACGGCCAAGCGGTCGCCGATCCGATCCAGTATTCCTGTCAGCAGAACTTCACCATCCTGTCGACCGATGGCTACTGGAATTCCGGTTCCTGCAACAGCGGCAGCGCCGGATGCATCAACAGCGGCGCCGGCTCTATCATCGGCGGCGGCGCCGTCGGCAACTACGACAACAACGTCACCGCCACGCCCCGGCCGCAGTTCGACGGCGGCGCCGCGACCAACGCCAGCGGCACCCTGGCCGACGTCGCCGAGTACTACTACATGACCGACCTGCGCCCGGCCGGCTCGATCGGCGCGCTGGGCACCGACGTGTCCCAGGACAACGTCCCGACCAATGCCAAGGACACCGCCACGCATCAGCACATGACCACCTTCACCCTGGGCCTGGGCGCGCCCGGGGACATGAGCTATTCGCCGAGCTACGAGACCGACACCTCGGGCGACTTCTACAACGTCAAGGTCGGCACGGTCAATGACGCCAATTCGAATCCCTGCCCCTGGTCGGCGGCCAGCAGCCCCTGCAACTGGCCGGTGCCGTCGGCAGATCAGCCCAGCGCCATCGACGATCTGTGGCACGCGGCGGTCAATGGCCGGGGCAGCTACTACAGCGCCGCCAATCCGGCCTCGCTGTCCACCGGCCTGGCCGATGCCCTGGCCGGGGTCAGCGCCCGCGTCGGCGCGGCGGCGGCGGCCACCACCAGCAATCCCAATGTCACCTCCGGCGACAACTTCGTCTTCAGCTCGACCTTCACCACCGTCGACTGGACCGGCGAACTGGTGCGCCAGCAGATCGATCTAACCACCGGCGCGATCTCCCCGACCATCGACTGGTCGGCGCAGGCGCTGCTCGACGCCAAGGCCTACGCCACGCGCAACATCTACACCTTCGATCCCTCCGCGGCGAACAAGCGCAAGGCCTTCAGCTGGAGCACGCTGACCTCGGCGCCCAGCGCGCAGGTGGCGGTGCCCGAGCAGAGCTACTTCGACAACACCACCGCCGCGGCCCTGTCCCAGTATCCGACGCTCACCGCCACCCAGCAGGCGAATCTGGGCGGCACCAATCTGGTCGATTACCTGGACGGCGACCGCAGCAACGAGGGCACGCTGTACCGCACCCGGACCCACGTCCTGGGCGACATCGTCTCGGCCGAGGCGGTGTATGTCAAGGCGCCGGTCTATAACTACGTCGATGCCGGCTACAGCGCCTTCAAGACCGCCAACGCCAACCGCGAAGGCATGGTCTATGCCGCGGCCAACGACGGCATGCTCCACGCCTTCGACGCCACCACCGGCCAGGAGCAATGGGCCTACGTGCCCTCGATCGTGATGCCCAACCTGTACAAGCTCGCCGACGTCAATTACGGCACCAATCACCGCTACTTCGTCGACGGCACACCGACCTCGGGCGACGCTTATTTCAACGGCGCCTGGCACACCATCCTGATCGGCGGCCTGAACGCCGGCGGCCGCGGCTACTACGCGCTGGACGTCACCGATCCGGCCAATCCGACCGTGCTCTGGGAATTCACCTCGAACACCTCGGCGGGCAGCGGCTACGTCTCCGACGCCGATCTGGGCTACAGCTACGGCAATCCGGTGATCGCCAAGAAGCGCGACGGCACCTGGACGGTGATGGTGACTTCCGGCTACAACAACGTCTCTCCCGGCGACGGCGTCGGCTACCTCTACGTGTTGAACGCCCAGACCGGCGCCATCATCAGCAAGATATCCACCGGCGTCGGCGACACCAATACCGCCGCACCGGCCACCTCGGCCTCGCCCACCGGCTGCGTCACCTCGGCCAACGGCCCGAGCGGCCTGGCCCGGATCAACGCCTGGGTGGACAACGCCGACGCCGACGACACCGCGACCCAGGTCTATGGCGGTGACCTGTACGGCGACTTGTGGCGCTTCGACATCAACGGCCCCTACGTCGACAGCTCGGGCGCGACCCAGGACATCGGCAATCCCGGTATCGACGCCTTCATGCTGGCTTCGTTCCGCAGCAGCTCGGGGGCCTGCGTGCAGTCGGTCACCGAGAAGCCGGAGCTGGGGCAAGTGGGCACGACCGACATGGTCTATGTCGGCACCGGGCGCTATCTGGGCGGCAGCGACATCGGCAACCTGACGCCGCAGTCTTTCTACGCGGTCAAGGATCTGCTCGGCACCGCGGGCTACGGCACCGGCTTCAAGAGCAACGCGGTGCAGCAGATCCTGACCGACACCACCAATCCGGTGACCGGCGCCAGGATCCGCACCAGCACCAGCAACAGCGTCGATCTGTCCACCAAGAACGGCTGGTACATCGATTTTCCCCCGACCGGAGACTCGCCGCCGACGGTCGAGATCAGCGACACCGACCCGGCGCTGGCGCTGGGCACGCTCACCTTCACCACCAACGTGCCCAACGGCAGCGCCTGTTCGGTGGGCGGCTACAGCTTCGAGTACTTCCTCGACTACAAGACCGGCGCGCCGATCACCTCCAGCAGCTATCCGGCCAACACCGTCGGCATTGAACTGGGCCAGGCGCTGGCCACCCGGCCGGTGATGGTGCGCCTGCCCAACGGCGTCGTGGTGAGCCTGATCAAGCTCTCCGACACCTCGACCTCGGTCACCAACGTGCCGACCTCGGGCAGCACCCAGGGAGCGAGAAGGGTGTCCTGGCACGAACTGCTGGACAACCAGTAGCGATGCGCGCTTCGCGTCTCATCGCGGCGCTGGCGCTCTCGCTGCTGGCCCACGCCTCGCTGGTGATGCTGTTGGCCAGGGCTCCGGCCGCCGCCAGAAGGGACGCAGCACCGCTCGAAGCGAGCCTGGTGATCGCCTCTGCGGCGCGCGCCCCGCGGAGGGCGGCTAGCCCCCCGACGCATAAGCCCAGGCGCGTCGCCGAGGTGGTCCGGAAAGGAGTCGGCATAGCCATCGTGACCGCTCCCGCCGTAAAGACGCCGGTCGAGAACGCGGCGCCGGCTGAACCGGGCTCGGTGATGAGCCTGCCGCATCGCGGACGGATTCGCTACGCGCTCTATCGGGACGGACGGCTTATCGGGCAGCGGATAGAGCAGTGGCAGCACGACGGCAACACCTACGCCATCTTGCGCCGCTCGGAACTCTCTTCAGCGACCGCTCCAGCGCTGGCGCAAAGCAAGGGCGTGGTCTCGGCCGACGGCCTCGTGCCGCTCAACTATCAGGACGAGATGGACGGGGAAGTGGTTCGTTTCGACTGGCAGGCGCTGCGCGTCGCCATCACCGCGGGCGGTGCGGCGTCACGCCGACTCGAACTCGAAGCGGGAACCCAGGATGATCTCAGCCTGCCCTACGAACTCGGTCAGGCGGTGCTGCACGGCAAGCCCCTGACCGCCGCGATCGCCTCGAGCGGCGGCATCGTGCGGCGAAACTTCGAGGTGGTCGGCGAGGAGCGGACCGCGATCGGCGGCGAGCTGCTGCGCACCCTGCACCTGCGCAGCCGCGCCGCGGGCCTGGAGCTATGGCTGGGCATCGATGAACAGTACCTGCCCTTGCGCATTCGCTGCAACGACGGACCTGATCGGGGGCTCGACCAGGTCGCCGAGCGTTTCAGCACTTCGGGCTGACGCTAGCAGCGACAGGCACTGCGCGGCACGACAGGCACTGCGCCGCTGCGCGGCATAAGTGCCCGTAATTGCCCCGGGCAAAACCTCCCGGGACGGGCGACCGCTACGGATTGGCACTGCGCCGCTGCGCGGCATAAGTGCCCGTAATTGCCCCGGGCAAAATCTTCCCGGGACAAAACGGGCACTAATCCATCTCGTCCCACTTCTCGGCGCTGGCGCCGGCCAGTGCGCGGACGCGCTCCTCGTCCTTTGCGAATTCGGCGGCCGGACCTTGATAGACCACCTCGCCGTCTTCCAGCACGTAGGCGCGGTCGGCGATTTCGACCGCGGCGCGCACGTTCTGCTCGACCAGCAGCACCGACATGCCCTCCTTGCGCATCGCCACGACGACATTGAACACGTCCTGGACGATCAGCGGCGCCAGGCCTTGCGAAGGTTCATCGAGCAGCAGCAGCTTGGGGTTGAGCAGCAGCGCCCGGGCGATCGCGAGCATTTCCTGCTCGCCGCCGGAGAGCTGCCCGCCCTTGGATAGCCGGCGCTCCTCCAGGCGCGGAAACAGGCCATAGATCCGCGGGATGGTCCACGGGCCCGGGCGTTCCAGCGGCACCTTGAGGTTCTCCTCGACCGTCAGGGCGGCGAAAACGCGCCGGCCCTCGGGCACGTAGCCGACTCCGGTGGCGGCGATCCGGTAGGACGGCCACGCCGTGGTCTCCTGTCCGAAGATGCGCACCGAGCCCTGGCGCGCGCGGGTGAGCCCCATGATGCTTCGGAGCGTCGTGGTCTTGCCGGCGCCGTTCCTGCCCAGCAGGGTGACGATCTCGCCCTCCCTGACTTCCAGTCCGACGCCGTGCAGGATGTGGCTCTTGCCGTAAAAAGTGTGCAGGCCTTCCGCTTCGAGCATGTTCATGCCGCCGCCTTCCCCAAATATGCCGCCTGGACCACTTCGCTGTTGGCGATGTCGTCGGGCGTGCCCTCAGCCAGCACCGCGCCCTCGGCCAGCACCATGATGCGGTCGGCCAGATTGAAAACGACGCGCATGTCGTGCTCGATCAGGACGATGGTCAGGCCCTGATCCTTGTGCAAGCGACGGATCAGGCGGCTGATGTCGTAGGTCTCCTGGTCGCCCATGCCGGCGGTCGGTTCGTCGAGCAGGAGCAGCCGGGGCTTTAGCGCCAGCGACATCATGATCTCGGTGGCGCGCTGGTCGCCGTGCGACAGCTCGCCGACCAGGCGGTCGGCCTTCTCGGTGAGCCCGCCCAGTTCCATCAATTCGGCGACGCGCTCGCGGATCTTGGCGTCGGCGCTCTTGCTCAGCCAGGGCCTCAAGCGCAGGCCCGAGGCGATCTCGACCGGGATGCGCAGATTCTCGCGCACGTTCAGTTCGGGAAATATCTCGGTGATCTGGAAGGTGCGCGCCATGCCCATGATCACGCGCTTGTGCGGCGGCAGCGCGGTGATGTCCTGACCGGCGAACAGGATCTTGCCTTGGCTGGGCGGGAAGAAACCGCTGATCAGATTGAAGAAGGTGGTCTTGCCGGCGCCGTTGGGCCCGATCACCGCACGCAGCTCGCCCGGCTCGACGGTGAGCGTGACGCCATTGACCGCGATCAGGCTGCCGAAATGGCGCGAGACGTTTTGTACCTGCAATAGACTCATGACTTGGCCTTTCGCCGCAGCATGCCGAGCACGCCGCGCGGGAAGAACATCACCACCAGCACGAAGAACAGGCCGATGATCGACATCCAGTTCGCGGTGTGGCTGGAGACGTAATCCTGAAGCACGACGAAGATCGCGGCGCCGACCAGCGGTCCCCAGAAGGAGCGCATCCCGCCCAACACCGCCATGATCACGAAATTGCCCGACTGGCTCCAGTGCAGCGAGTGCGGATCGATGAAGTTGGAGAGCAGCGCGAACAGCGTCCCGGCCAGGCTCGCGAACAGGCAGGAGATGACGAAGGACAGCCAGATATGCTGTTCGATCGGCAGGCCGAGGAAGCGCGCCCGCCGCTCGTTCTCGCGGATCGCCAAGAGCGTCCTGCCGAAGGGCGAGCGCAGCAGCAATGCCATCAGGCCGACGGCAATGGCGAACAGGACCAGCACCAGATAGTAGAACGCCTTGTCGTTGTTCAGGATGTCTATCTTGCCGAAGCCCAGGTTGAGCGCATGACGGTGCCAGCCGGTCAGGCCGTCGTCGCCGCCGGTCACCGCGTTCCAGCGGATGGCGATGAAGAAGAAGACCTGGGCGAAGGCAATCGTCACCATGGCGAAATAGACCCCGCGCAGCTTGACGATCAGAGCGCCGATGATGGCGCCGGCGAGCGTGCCGAGAACGACCCCGATCACGATGGACAGCGGCGTGTTCGGCGCCAGATACTTGATGGCCATGCCGGCGCCGTAGGCGCCCAGGCCGAAGTAGGCGGCGTGGCCGAAGGACAGGACGCCGGTGAAGCCGAGCAGGAAGTTCAGCGCCATCGCCGCAAGGCCCAGCACCAGCACCCGGGTGCCCAGTTCGGTGTAGCCGCCCAGGGCGTTCATCCAGTAAGGCATGGTCAGCAACGCCAGCCAGATCAGCGCCAGAGACAGTCGCTGCCGAGTCAGCGCGCTCATTGCAGCCTCCCTTCTTCGCCGAGCAAACCGCGCGGTCTGACCAGCAATACCACGCCCATCATCACGTACATGACCGCCTCGCTTGCCGAAGGTAAGAATACCGTGGTGATGCCCGAGACGACGCCGATCAACAGGCCACCCAGGAGCGTGCCCGGCAGGCTGCCCAGGCCGCCGACGATGATCGCGACGAAGCTGGGCATGATCAGCGTGCTGCCGATGGTCGGATCGAGTCCGAGCATGCCCGCCGCCAGCACCCCGGCCAGCCCGGCGAGATAGATGCCCAGGCCGAAGTTCAGGTTGCGCAGCAGGCGCACATTGACGCCCAACACCGACACCGTCTCCAGATCCGCGGTACCGGCGCGGATGCGCATGCCCAGCCGGGTGCGTGAGAGGATGTAGAACAGCGCGCCGACCGCCACCGCGACCAGGACAACCATGAACAGGCGATAGCCGGTCAGGAAGAAATACTCGGAGGACAAGGGCGTGGTCAGCCAATCGGGAATCACGTAGGGCAGGCTCTGCGCGCCCCAGATGAAGCGCGCGCCGTCCTCCAGGATGTAGGCCAGGCCGAAGGTCAGCAGCAGGCTGTAGAGGGGATCGCGCTGATACAGGCGCCGGATCAGGAAGCGTTCGACCAGGAGGCCGATCATCGCCGTCAGGATCGGTGCAATCAGCAGTGCGCCCCAGAAACCGACGTAGGGAATCAGCGAATAGGCGAGGTAGGCGCCGATCGCCAGGAAGCCGCCGTGGGCGAAATTGATGACGCCGCTGAGATTCAGGATCAGCGACAGGCCGAGCGCCATCAGCGCATAGAATGCGCCGACGATCAGCCCGTTAAAAACATTGAACAGGATCAGTTGGGTCATGGTGGGTCACGCCTATCCGCCAAGTGAAGTCCGCCGCCCGCGCCCAGGCAGGGATGCCCCGGGCGCGGCGACACGGACCGGAGCCGGACGTCGTGGCGACATCGGCTCCGGACGTCTCAGTTCAGCCGAGTGAGCTTCAGGTCGGCCAGACCATCTTGCAGCCAGACTCCTCGATGGTGCCGGCCACATCGGTACCCTTGACGATCTCGGTTACGTTGAACAGGTCGTCCGGGACGGGTCCCTTGGCGCGGGCGTTGCCCACGTAGAGGGTGGGGATGAGCTGATTCTGGCCGGCGCGGAAGAACGGCTGCTCCGGCATCAGGCCCACTTCCGGCGGCAGCTTCATGCCCTGCAGCGCCTTGGCCATCTTGCGCGCGTCGAGAGACTTGGCCTTGTTGGCCGCCAGCGCGCAGGTCCAGGTCGAGGCGAAACCGAACCAGGTGCGGGCGGTCGGCACCCGGCCGGTCTTCTTCTTGATCGCGGCGACGAATTCGGCGACGTGTGGAACGTTCGGCTGGTTCCAGTACCACTCGAACACCCAGGTGCCGATCCGTGCCTCGGGCGGCAGGCCTTCGAGCGCTTCGAGCTCCTGCTGGGCACCGGCCAGGTGGAAGCGCTTCTCCAGGCCGAACTGCACCGCCTGCTTCAGGGCGTTGATCATGTCGTTGCCCTGGGTCAGGAAGATGATCACGTCGGGCTTGGCCGCCTGGGCCTTGATCAGGTAGGAGGAGAAGTCGGTGGTGCCCAAAGGCGTCAGGTCGGCGCCGACCTTGACCGCACCGATCTTGGCCGCGGCCCGCTCCAGGCCAGCCTGGAGGGTGTGGCCGAAGGCGTAGTCGGGGGTGATGAAATACCACTTCTTGCCGCCCTTCTTGAGCAGCTCAGGCCCCACCGCGTAGGCCTCCATCTGGGTGGTGTTGCAGATCCGGAACACGTTCCAGTGGCAGCTCGCGCCGGTGATGGCGTCGGTGTGGCCGCCGGGCACGACGTGGATCACGCCCTTCTCGTAGGCGACCTGGGCCATGGCCACCGCCAGCGCCGAATTGACGTTGCCGAGCAGGAAGCTCACCTTGTCGCGTTCGATCAGCTTGCGCGCCTTCTGCACCGCGGTGCCGGCGTCGCCGCTGGTCGAGTCCTCGACCAGGAGCTCGGCCGGCCGGCCGAGGATGCCGCCCTTGGCATTGATCTGCTCGATCGCCAGCTGGCAACCGATCATCTCGTTCTTGCCGACCGCGGCGTAGGTGCCGGTGAGCGGGTTGTCCAGGCCGATCTTGACCGGCTCGGCGGCACGCGCATTGCCGATGAACGGTGCGCCCATCTGCAGCGCGCCGGCAGCGGCCGCCGCCTTGATCACGCTGCGGCGGCTGACCTTCGTCTCCAACAGGTTCTTATCAGACATGTGATACCTCCTTTTGGTGGATCCTGCTTCGTGAGTATCGTTGCGCCGCCGACCCGCCCGTCGAGAAGCTAACTCCCGGGCGGCTCGCCACCGCAGCGATGGTCTTAAACTCCGCGAGCCGTGTCTCTTATTTCCCCTGTCTGGGGTCCGCACCAGGTTTCCCGGACACTCGATCGGTGCAATCAGTCAAATCTTGAAAAGTGGACTATACCCTCAGAAGTTCAGATGTGAAGCAAGCGACACGCGAAGCATCAGCGCGCTTCCGCGGCATCGAAGTCGGCCGCACCGGCGGCAGCGACGGCGCCGTCCTGGTGGGCGCGGACGCCCGAGACGCCGATGGCGCCGAGATACTCGCCGCCCCTGACCAGGGGCACGCCGCCCTCGATCGGCAGCGCGCCGGGCAGGCCGAGCACGGCAACGCGCCCGTCCGCGACCCCGTCCTCGAAGACCTTGGTCGGTCGCTTGAACAGGATCGCGGTCCTGGCCTTTTCTTCCGCAATCCGGATCGAAGCCTTTTGCGTGTCGTCCATCCGCTCCAGATATATCAGGTGGCCGCCGTCATCGACGATCGCAATGACCACCGTCCAGCCGTTCTTCTCCGCCTCGACGCGCGCCGCCGCCGCTATCCGCTTCGCTTCGTTCAGGCTCAGCACGCGCGCACCTCCGGGTTGAGCAGATTGGGCGGAATCCCGCCGGTGAGCGCGGCGATCAGGTTGTCCGCCGCCAGCATCGCCATCTTCATGCGCGTGGCCGCCGACGCGGAGCCGATGTGCGGCGTCAGCACCACGTTGTCGAGCGCGAAGAAGCGCGGGTCGAGCTTTGGCTCGCCCTCGAACACGTCGAGCCCCGCGCCGCCGATGCGGTGCGCCGCCAGCGCCTCGACCAGCGCATCGTCATCCACGATACCGCCGCGCGCGATATTCACCAGATGCGCGCTCGGCTTCATCAGCGCCAGCTCGGCGGCGCCGATGATGTGGTGCGAGCCCGGCGTGTAGGGCAGCAGCAGCACCAGAAAATCGGCTTCCGAGAGCAGCGTCGTCTTATCCACCCAAGTTGCGTTGCATTCGCGCTCGGCAGCCTCGGGCAGCCGGTGGCGATTGTGATAGATCACCCGCATCGAAAAGCCCGCCGCCCGCCGTGCCACCGCCTGGCCGATGCGCCCCATGCCGAGGATGCCGAGGGTGGCGTGGTGCACGTCCTGGCCCAGCCAGCCGGTGAGCCGCCAGCCGTCCCAGCGCCCGGCGCGCAGCCATTGGTCGGCGGCGACGACGCGCCGCGCGCTGGCGAGCAGCAGGCTCCAGGCCAGATCGGCGGTGGTGTCGTCCAAGACGCCGGGGGTGTTGGTGGCCATCACCCCGGCGCGGCTCATGGCTTCCAGATCGAAGTTGTTGTGGCCGACGGCGCCGTTGCACACCGCGCGCAGTTGCGGGCAAGCAGCGAGCAGTTCGGCATCGACGCGATCGGTCGGCATGGTCAGCGCCCCAGCCTTGTCCGCCAGCCGCGCCGCCAGCGCCGAGGGCGCGAGCGACTCATCGACGGCGTGGTAATCGACCTCGAAGTGCGCCGCGAGATGCGCCAGCACCTCGGGAAACACCGCGCGCGTGATCAGGACTTTCGCCGGCATCATCCGTTGGTCGGCATGACGAAGGAATTGTCGCCGGCCAGGCCGCTCGGCCAGCGCGCGGTCACGGTCTTCAGCTTGGTGTAGAAACGCACACCCTCGGGGCCATGCACCGAGTGGTCGCCGAACAGCGAGCGCTTCCAGCCGCCGAAGCTGTGGAAGGCCATCGGCACCGGGATCGGCACGTTGATGCCGACCATGCCGACCTGGATGCGCCGGGCGAATTCGCGGGCGGCGTTGCCGTTGCGGGTGAAGATCGCGGTGCCGTTGCCGAACTCGTGGGCATTGATCAGCTTCACCGCGGACTCGAAGTCGGGCACGCGCACCACGCACAGCACCGGCCCGAAGATCTCCTCCTGGTACAGGCGCATCGAAGGCGTGACCTTGTCGAACAGGCAGCCGCCCAGATAGAAACCCTGCTCACGACCGGCGAGCACGAAGTCGCGACCATCGACCACCAGCTCCGCGCCCTCGGCCACGCCGAGGTCCACGTAGCCGCGCACCTTGTCGTAGTGCGCCCGGGTCACCCGCGGACCCATCTCGGCCTCGGGATCGCTGCCCGGCCCGATCTTCAGGGCGCGGGCACGCTCGGCCAGGCGCGCCACCAGCGTGTCGGCGACCTCGCCCACCGCCACCGCCACCGAGATCGCCATGCAGCGTTCGCCGGCCGAGCCGTAGGCGGCGCCGACGAGGTTGTCCACGGTCTGGTCGAGGTCGGCGTCGGGCAGCACCACCATGTGGTTCTTGGCGCCGCCCAGGGCCTGCACGCGCTTGCCGTGGGCGGCGCCGGTGGCGTAGATGTACTCGGCGACCGGGGTCGAACCGACGAAGCTCACCGCCGCCACCCGGGGGTCGGTGAGCAGGGTATCGACCGCCTCCTTGTCGCCATTGACGACGTTGAACACCCCGGCCGGCAGACCCGCCTCGGCGAGCAGCTGGGCGAGCCGCAGGCTGGTCGAGGGATCGCGCTCGGAGGGCTTGAGGATGAAGGTATTGCCGCAGGCGATCGCCACCGGGAACATCCACATCGGCACCATCGCCGGAAAGTTGAACGGCGTGATGCCGGCGCACACGCCCAGCGGCTGGCGCAGCGACCAGCTGTCGATGCCGTTGCCGATCTGTTCGGTGTATTCCCCCTTCAGGAGCTGGGGCATGCCACAGACGAATTCGACCACCTCCAGGCCTCGGGTCAGCTCGCCCTTGGCGTCGGAGAAAACCTTGCCGTGCTCGCTGCTGATCAGGGCGGACAGCTCGTCGGCGTGACGCTCGATCAGTTCCTTGAACTTGAACATGATCCGGGCGCGGCGCAGCGGCGGCGTCTCCGCCCATTTCGGGAAGGCGGCGGCGGCGGCGGCGATCGCCCGCTCGGTCTCGGCTTTGGAAGCCAGTGGCGCGCGCGCCGTCACCGCCCCGGTCGCGGGGTCGAAGACATCATGCCAGCGGCCGCTCGCACCGGCGACCGGGGCGCCGCCGATGAAATGAGCCAAGGTCGCAACGGGCTCAGGATGGTGGATCGGATTCATCATTGTCTATCAGGCGCCTCGGCCAATGCCATCACCGTCAACTAGCGTGCAGGATACTGAACGCCATGCTAGGATGTGTACGAAGAATACGTCGCTCCCGGAATCCATGTCAACAGTCAACGCCCAGACCGATCAAAAGATGCCCAAGGGTGCCGTGCCCTCGGTATTGAGAGCGGTGCAGATCCTCGACACCCTGGCCGGATCGAGAGAGCCGCTGTCGCTGGCCGAACTCACCGCCCGCCTCGGACTGCCCAAGAGCAGCATCCTGGCCCTGGCCACCTCGCTGGCCAAAACCGGCCTGGTGCGCCGTCTGGACAACGGCGCCTATCAGCTCGGGACGCACTTAGTCGACCTGGCTCACGCCTACCTCGCCAACATCGACCTGACCCAGGAATTCGCCAGCACCTGGGATGCATTGGCGATGCTGCCCGGCGAGGGCGTGGTGCTGGCGCTGTTGGACGGCACAGACGTGGTGTACGTCGCCTGCCGCAACGGCGACTCGCCGCTGGGCGTCACCTACCGCATCGGCATGCGCCTGCCCGCCAACTGCACCGCCACCGGCAAGGCGCTGTTGTCCACGCAGCCGGATGAGCGCGTACGCACCCTCTACCGCGGCACGCCCTTGCGCCGGCTGACGCCGCACAGCCACAAGACGCTGAGAGCGCTGCTCGCCGATCTGTCCGAGATTCGGTTGCGCGGCTACTCCATCGACGACGAGGAGACGCGGGAGGGCATGCGCTGCATCGGCGCCCCGGTGTTCGATTCGTCGGGCAGCCGCGCCATCGCCGCGGTCGCGGTCAGCACCCTGAAGCGCGACGGCGAGCCAGGGCGCAACCAGCCCGAGATCGCGGCCGTGCTGGAATTCTCCCGGGTCCTGTCCAAGCGGCTGGGCGCCAAACCCCTGTAGGACCGATTCAGCCCAGGCCGAAGCGGCGGATCAGCCAGGTTTTGACCAGCTGGGTCAAGCTCAGGTAGGTGGCCAGGATCACGGCCAGGGCCAACCAGTAATGGACGGGCAGGGCCACCAGGTCCAGGGCGTGGGCGAACTGCGAATAGGGCAGCGCCACGCCGATCGCGCAGATCACCCCGGTCATCACCAGCAGCGGCACGCTGGCCTTGCTCTGGATGAAGGGAATCTTGCCGGTGCGGATGACATGGACGATCAGGGTCTGGGAGAGCAAGGATTCGACGAACCAGCCGCTCTGGAACAGCCCCGGATCGTTCCAGGCATGGAATACGTAGATCATGGTGAAGAAGGTCGCGTAGTCGAACAGCGAGCTGATCGGCCCGATGAAGAACATGAAGCGGGCGATGTTGCCGATGTCCCACTTGCGCGGCAGCCTGACGTACTCCTCATCGACGCTGTCGGTCGCCACCGCCGTTTGCGAGAAATCGTAGAGCAGGTTGTTGAACAGGATCTGCACCGGCGCCATCGGCAGAAAGGGCAGGAAGGCCGAGGCGCCGATCACCGAGAACATGTTGCCGAAGTTGGAAGAGGCACCCATCTTGATGTACTTGACGATGTTGCCGAACACCTTGCGGCCCTCGATGATCCCCTCCTCCAGGATCATCAGGCTCTTCTCCAGCAGGATGATGTCGGCTGATTCCTTGGCGATGTCCACCGCGGTGTCGACCGAGATGCCGACGTCGGCGGCTCTCAGGGCCGGACCGTCGTTGATGCCGTCGCCGAGGAAACCGACCACGTGGCCCTTGAGGTGCAGCGCCTTGATCACCCGCGCCTTCTGCTGCGGCGAGAGCTTGGCGAACACCGACACCTCCTCGGCCAGTTCGGCCAGCGCCAGGTCGGTGAGCGCTTCGATCTCGCCGCCCAGGGCCACGTGCTCGACCTCGAGGCCGACCTCGCGGCAGACCTTACGCGTCACGACCTCGTTGTCGCCGGTCAGGATCTTCACCGCGACGCCGTGCTGGCGCAGCATGGCGATGGCCGCCGCGGCGGTCTCCTTGGGCGGATCGAGGAAGGCGATGTAGCCGGTCAGGATCAGCTCGGACTCGTCGGCCAGGGCGTAGATCTTCTGGGCCACCGGCAATTCCTTGTAGGCCACGGCGATGACGCGGAAGCCGTCCTCGTTCAGATCATTGACGACAGCGCGCAACTCTTCGAGATGGTTGCGCTCGGCGGGCACCACCGTGCCGGCGAGTTCGGTGCGAGTGCACACGTTGAACACCTCCTCGACCGCGCCCTTGCAGATCAGGATGTGCTTGCCGCCGGCTTCCTCGACCACCACCGACATGCGCCGACGCTGGAAGTCGAAGGGAATCTCGTCGATCTTGGCATAGCGCTCGGCGACGTGGAGTTTCTCCCTGACCTCGGCGTGCTCCAGCACCGCCACGTCGAGCAGGTTCTTCAGGCCGGACTGGTAATGGCTGTTCAAGTAGGCGTATTCGAGCACGTGCTCGCTCTCGTTGCCGGCGATATCGACGTGCTTCTCCAGGAACACCTTGTCCTGGGTCAGGGTGCCGGTCTTGTCGGTGCACAGCACGTCCATCGCGCCGAAGTTCTGGATCGAGTTCAGGCGCTTGACGATGACCTTCTTGCGCGACATCGCGATCGCGCCCTTGGCCAGATTGATGGTCACGATCATCGGCAGCATCTCCGGCGTCAGACCCACCGCCACCGCCACCGCGAACAGCAATGCCTCCATCCAGTCGCCCTTGGAGAAGCCGTTGATCAGGAACACCAGCGGCACCATCACCAGCATGAAGCGGATCATCAGCCAGGTGAAATTGCGGATGCCCAGGTCGAAGCTGGTCTGCTCGCGCGTCGCCGAGACGGTCTGCGCGATCGAGCCGAAATAGGTGCGGCCGCCGGTGGCGGCGACCACCGCTACCGAGGTGCCGGAAACCACGTTGGTGCCCATGAAGCAGATGTTGGGCAGCTCCAGCACCGACCTGATCTCGGGGCTCGCCGGGCCGAAAAACTTCTCCCTGGGCATGGCCTCGCCGGTGAGCGCGGATTCATTGACGAACAGGTCCTTGGCCGAGATGATGCGCAGATCGGCCGGGATCATGTCGCCGGCCGAGAGATGGACGATGTCGCCTGGCACCACCTGACTCATCGGCACCTCGGTGGTGTGCGAAGGCCGGATCCTGAGCTTCACTTCGAACAGGCGATTGACCTCCTCGGGCACGCCCGCGGTCACGTCCTTGCGCAGCACCGAGGCGGTGGTGCTGACCATCTCGCGCAGCTTCTCGGCGGCCTTGTTGGAGCGGAACTCCTGGATGAAGGACAAGAGTCCCGAGAGCACCACCATGATCGAGATCACCACCGCGCCCTTGACTTCGCCGGTCAGAAAGGAGACGGTGGCGAGCCCCAAGAGGAGCAGCGACAACGGCGTCGCGAAGTGTTCAAGCAACTGGCGCGGCGCGCTCTTTTTCTGCTCGTGGGCGACCGCGTTCGGACCGTATTGCTCCAGCCGCTCTTCGGCTTCGCGGTCCAACAGTCCCTCCAGCGAGGCGTCGAGCCGGGACAGCGCCTCTTCCGCAGGCAAGCGGGCGATATCGAGCAGTTCGGATTGCTGCTTGCCGGCCAACCCGGTCATTCCTGTGGTTTTCAGCGCCATCTACTTCACCCTGTTCCGGCAACATCGGCGAGCCATGCGACTGGCATCGTCGGCATGGCGTGCGTTCAACTTAACAAGTGATTGGGCTGCGATCCGCGGCAGGACGCCGCGAATGACTGCTCCGATCTTTCCCGGCTCCTTGCCTGGCGGGAAAGCCTCGTGAGCAGTATAGGAATACCGTGTGACGAAAGCTTTAAGGCGCTAGGTTCGGATGCCGCTACATCTGCTACTGTCCAAGGTGGATTCCCTGAAATGAAGACGCGCGGAATCTACGCCGCGTAGCGGTGACTGTCAAGCCCGATCGGTCAGGCGGGCAGGGCGATCTGCTGCTCGGTGCTGAACTGATAGTCGTGGAACACGTGCTCGGCGGAGAGGATCTGGTAGCTGCCGTCGGGGAGCAGCCGGGTCGTGTCCTTGAGGCGGTAGGTGTAGTGGCCGCAGGTCCAGCAGTCGAAGTTGCGCATGTGGGTGCACAGACAGGTCTTGTCCTTCACCGAGAGCTTGATCGAGCCGTGGCGCAGCTTCGGATGGGCCAGAAGCTCGCGGTTGTAGGCGGTGATGTAGGCGCAATTGCCCGAGCCGTCGAGCAGGTAGCCCAGGGCCTCGCAATTGGGTCGGATGCCCGAGCCGATCGCCGGGCTGTTCTTCAGCATGCGCATCGGATAGCCGGTCGGCGAAATGGTATTGACCTCGATGTCGTCCTCGCCCGCCCGGAAGTACTCCTGCTGCACCGCCGGCGGCAAGCCGCACTCCCGGGTCACGGTGAAGCGGGTCGCCACCTGCACCGCGGCGGCGCCGTTGTCGAGGAAGGACGCGGCCTGGCCACCGGTGAAAATGCCGCCCGCGGGAATCAGCGGAATATCCAGATGCTCCGCCTTCAGATGGGCCTGGATCTCCGCCACGATCACGGCGAGGTCGTACTTGGCCCAGTCCATGCCGAAGCCGAGGTGCCCGCCGGCGAGGGGCCCTTCGACGACGACGAAATCGGGCAGCCGCTTCAACCGGGCGTTCTTGCGCAGGAACAGCTGCAGCGCCCGCAGCGAGGAGACGATGATGCCGAGCTTGGCGTCACGGAAGCGCGGGTGATCCTCGATCAGGCCGAAGGAGCCCAGATGCAGCCCGGCGGAGAGCGTGATGCCGTCGATGCCGGCGTCCAGCGCCGAAGTCAGGCGCACGCGCAGCGTCTCGCGCGGCGCGTTCATGGTCAGCTTCTCCATGCAGTTCACGAAGACCATGCCGCTGCCGCCCTTGGCCTCCATGGTCCGGCCGACGTGGTTGTGCGTGGCTTCTGACAGCCGCCCGAGATCGAACAGCACCGCGGACTTGTCGGAGCTGGCAACGTTGTACTTGTAGAGCTTGAGCTTCTCCTTGACGAAGTGCGTCCTGAAGCGCCGGTCCGATACGGTCGGCACCATGGCGTCGGAGATATGCCCGATGCCCCCCAGGCGCGCCGCTTCCAGGGCCAGTTCCGCCGTCGAGATATCGACACCCATGCCGCCGATGATGATCGGCACCAGTTCCTGCTTGCCAAACCGCAGGCGGAAATCATCCACACACTTCATTGCTATCCTTCTACTGCCATCGACAGTGTTGACCTGTTCTTGAGCACCCGGCGCAGCACCGGATCTGACAGGAATTCGCTCCCCGGGCCAAATTCTACCCCATGGCGCGTGGCCAGCACCGAAGTCAGCGCAAACGGAGACCCCGGCGGCGGGCGTGTAGCCCTGTGATAACCAGGGTTTTACCGCCGGAAAGCGGTTAAATCGCGGAATTGCGGCCGGCCGATCAGCCCAGCATCAACGCGACGTCTTCGACGATTTCATCCAGCTCGTCCGCCGCCAGCCCTAGATGGGCTAGCGCATATTGGCCGCCCTTGGCCCACTCGGGCGAATCAGCGCCGGCACGTGCATGCAGCGCGTGTTCCGCCACCAGGCCGATGGCCAGCAGGTTCTTGCTCGGCAGCGTCATCCGCGACTGCGGATCGGAGAGCATCGGGTACTCGTGGTGATAGCGAATTGCTTGGGACAGTTCATCGGGCAGGTTCCAGCTCCGGGTCAGCAAATAACCCATGGTGGCATGATCGGTGCCGTGGGCTTCGTCCTCAATGTCGGTGTACTTCCGCTCGGCGCTGCCGCCGGCGACCCCGAGCGTATTGCGATATTCGGGAAAGCGCTGCAGCAGGATGGGCACGCCGCAATTTTGAAACATCCCGTAGGTGTAGGCCTCATCCTTGCTCATGCCGGGAATCTGCTTGGCGATGTAGGCGGCGACCATGGCCGTCTTGGCGGAGCTCTCCCAGAACTGCTCCATATCCGCCTGACTCTTGCCGGCCAGGGTGTTTTTCAGGACGATGCCGGTCACCGTTCGGGACAGCATGGAGACGCCGAGGATCTGGAGTGCCTGCCGCACCGTGCTGATCTTGCTGCGCAGTCCGTAGAAGGGGGAATTGACGGTCTTGAACAGGGTCGCCAGCAGACCGGTGTCCCTGGCTACCAGCGCTTCGATTTTCTTGAAGTCGGGATCGGCCTTGCGGGTCTCTGCGCTGAGATCGAGCAGGATGCGGGGACAAGCAGGAATGCCAACGCTATCGGCAGCGCGCGCAAGTTCCTGTTCCACCTCTACTTGATCAGACATCGATACTCCCTGACGAAGAGCACGCGATCCCGCCTGACAATCACGGCAGGCTCTGCTCCGGACCAGGCGGCATTATAACAATCCCATATTGCATGGTATGCGGTAATAATAATTTCATGACTCCGGGCGCCGGACGCCCGCCGCGCCAGCGACGATGTCGAGCGCCACGGCTTCCGCCACCTTGATGCCGTCGACCGCTGCGGAGAGGATTCCTCCGGCGTAACCTGCGCCCTCCCCGGCCGGATACAAGCCGCGAATGTTCACGCTCTGATAATCTTCGCCGCGGCGGATGCGGATCGGCGACGAGGTGCGCGTCTCGACCCCGGTCAGCAAGGCGTCGTCCCGGGCGAAACCCCTGATCTGGCGGTCGAAGGCCGGGATCGCCTCGCGCAGCGCCGCGACGGCGTAATCGGGCAGGCAATCGGCCAGGTCGGTCATCGTCACGCCCGGCCGATAGGAAGGCAGAACGCTGCCTAAAGCGACCGAGGGCACGCCCTTCAAGAAATCGCCAACCCGCTGCGCCGGAGCGGCGTAGCTCGCGCCGCCGGCGGCGAAGGCGCGTTCCTCCCAATGGCGCTGGAAGGCCACGCCGGCCAAAGGGTGACCGGGATAGTCGGCGGGGGTGACGCCGACGACGATGGCGCTGTTGGCATTGCGCTCGTTGCGCGAATACTGGCTCATGCCATTGGTCACCAGCCGCCCCGGCTCGGACGCGGCCGCCACCACCGTGCCGCCCGGGCACATGCAGAAACTGTACACCGAGCGGCCGTTGCTGGCGTGATGCACCAGCTTGTAGTCGGCGGCGCCAAGCAGCGGGTGGCCGGCGTGCTTGCCGAGACGCGCGCGGTCAATCAGCGACTGTGGATGCTCGATGCGCAAACCGATAGAGAAGGACTTGGCCTCGATCGCGACACCGCGCTCGAACAGCATCTGGAAGGTGTCGCGGGCGCTGTGGCCGACGGCGAGCACGACGTGATCGCATTCGATGCGCTCGCCGCCTGAGAGCAGCACGCCGCGGATGCGGCCGCCGCCGTCCGTAGTCTCGATGTCGAGGTTCTCGACCCTGCTCCGGAAACGGATTTCCCCGCCAAGGGCGGCAATGGCCGCACGCAGGTGCTCGACCACGGCGACCAGCCTGAAGGTGCCGACGTGGGGCTTGGAAAGATAGAGGATCTCGGCGGGGGCGCCGGCAGCGACGAATTCGCTCAGCACCTTGCGCCCGCGCTGCCCGGGATCCTTGATCTGGCTGTGCAGCTTGCCGTCGGAGAAGGTTCCGGCGCCACCCTCGCCGAACTGCACGTTGGACTCGGGATCGAGTTGTCCCTGCCGCCACAGCCCGAAGGTGTCCTTGGTGCGTTCGCGCACCGGCTTACCGCGCTCCAGAATGATCGGTCGAAAGCCCATCTGGGCGAGCAGCAGCCCGGCGAACAGCCCGCACGGACCGGTGCCGATCACCACCGGCCGCGACTTCGATCCGGGCGCCGCCCGGGCGACGAAACGATAGCTGGTGTCCGGCGCGAGCGAGACGTGGCGGTCACCGCGCAGCGCGGCCAGCACGCCGGCCTCGTCCCTGACCTCGACATCGAGCGTGTAGATGAAGGCGATGGCCGAAGGCTTCCGCGCATCCGTGCCGCGGCGGAACACGGTGTAGGCGACGAGCTCCGTCGCCGCGATGCCCAGGCGCCTGACGATAGCGGTCCGGATCTCACTTTCGGGATGGTCAAGCGGAAGCTTGACTTCGGTCAATCGCAACATGGCTGTGGTCCGATAAAACCCATTCGGGCGCTTAGCGCAGGGATAGCCGCGCGATGGCCATTCTATCGCCGCTGGCCGCGGCTCGCCGTCACAGTCCCGGGAATTCCCCGATAGTGAATCGCCGGCCTTGCTGCATCAGCACGGTGGCGTCTTCCGCGCCAAGCGGCAGACTGAAGTGGTAGCCCTGGGCGTCGTCGCAGGCCCAGGCGCGCAGCAGACCGCCTTGCTCGACGGTCTCCACGCCCTCTGCAATGGTCTGCAGGCCGAGGTTGCGCGCCAGACCGATCACCGTCCGGGCGATCGCCGCATCGCTCCGGTCACGAGCGATGCCGGCGACGAAGGACTGGTCGATCTTCAGCACGTCGATGGGAAAGCGCTTCAGGTAGCTCAGGCTGGAGAAGCCCGTGCCGAAATCGTCCAGGGCGATGCGCAGGCCGCGCTCCTTCAAGCTGTCGAGCAGGCGGATGGTCTCCTCCGGGTCGTGCATCGCCATGCTCTCGGTGATCTCGACTTCGAGCAGTCCGGCCGCGAGCCCGGTGCGCTCCAGCACCCGCCCGATCGCATCGACCAGGCCCTTGTGCCGAAACTGCCGGGCGGAGATGTTCACCGCCATCCTGAGCTGCGGCAGGCCGGCGTCCTGCCAGGCCCGAGCCTGCGCACAGGCCGATTCGAGCACCCACTCCCCGAT